>Ga0256405_10000353_pt1 | contig 153679 bp, 144 predicted proteins | sample RumenRJG_02DNA_FD_189096 | JGI IMG/M metagenome (GOLD analysis project Ga0256405, IMG submission 189096) | Bovine rumen microbial communities from Lethbridge, Alberta, Canada - RJG_02 | ecosystem: Host-associated > Mammals > Digestive system > Stomach > Rumen | place: Canada: Alberta... | reverse complement strand
TGGGCTGACCTGGTGGCCATAGCAGAGTGGTAATACCCGTTCCCATCCCGAACACGGAAGTCAAGCGCTCTCACGCCGATGGTACTGCAGCAATGCGGGAGAGTAGGTAGCCGCCAGGTCTTTTTTTGTCCTTCCGCATGCATGTGGCGGTCCCCCTGCGTTGATGCGCCTTGACGGCACACTTGCTTGAAATCTATACTCAACAAGGGAGGAACAGATGGAAAATTTTGTTTGGAAATGTCCTACAAGGCTGGTTTTCGGTAAGGATGTGATTGGGACTGTAGCTGATTTTGTACAGTCTGAGAACGGCACCAGGGTGCTTCTTGTCTATGGCGGCGGAAGCATAAAGAAAAGCGGTGTTTACAAGACCGTTACTGATTCTCTGAAGAATGCCGGAATAGAATTTGTCGAACTCAGCGGAGTCCAGCCGAATCCGAGGCTTTCTCTTGTTCTTGAGGGAATAGATATAGTAAGAAGAGAGAAGATCGATTTCATTCTTGCCGTAGGCGGCGGATCGGTGATTGATACCTGCAAGGCAATTTCCTTCGGAGATGCTGTTCCTTCCGACAAAGACATTTGGGATGACTATTTCATGGTCAAGGGTGCTCCGATTCCGAAGGGAATCAACGTAGGTGTTGTCCTGACAATTCCTGCGGCAGGATCCGAGATGTCGAATTCATGTGTCATCACAAATGAGAAGACCGGCTACAAGCGCGGTGTGAACCATGAGAACAACTATCCGGCATTCGCCGTTCTGGATCCTCAGGTATGCTATACCCTTCCTCCTTATCAGACGGCTTGCGGAGCTGCAGACATGCTCAGCCACATGATGGAGCGGTATTTCACACCGACTGAGAATGTGGATTATACGGATGCGCTTCTTGAGGGTGCCATGAGGACAGTCCTTCAGTACGGGCCTCTTGCCTGCAAGAATCCGACAGTCTATGAATACAGGGAGCAGCTGATGCTCGCAGGAACCCTTGCGCACAACAACCTCTTCGGATGCGGCAGGGTTCAGGACTGGGCATCGCACTGGATGGAGCATGAGCTTTCAGGACTGTATGACATTGCACATGGTGCCGGACTTGCAATCATGACTCCTGCATGGATGAGATATGTATACAAGACAAAGGTCTCCAGATTCGTGCAGTTCGCCGTCAATGTCATGGGCAGCAGCATGTCCATAGCAGATGAGGACAAGATTGCCCTCGACGGCATTGCAAGGCTCGAGGATTGGTTCAAGAGCATCGGTCTTCCTGTCAGACTCAGCGAAGTCAATATCAACGGAGACAGGATTGACGATATGGTGAAACAGTGTCTCGACGGAGGAAGAGGGGTTGCCGGAGGCTTCAAGAAGCTCTATGCCGAGGATCTTGCCGAGATCTACAGAATGGCTCTGTGACAGCTAACAGCGCAAAAAAAGCGGGCTGCAGTTTAGATTGCAGCCCGTTTTTCATATATAGAGAGTGAATCAGCGGACTCTGTCCCTGATTTCTGTCGTGACCTTTGTGACGAAGCCGGTAAGGGACATCGGAACGGTCTCTCCAGTGTCTCTGCTTCTGACACTGACTGTTCCTTCCTCTTCCTCCTTGGCTCCGATGATCAGCATGTAGGGGGCTCTGTCGACCTGCTGGGCCTCTCTGATCTTGTAGCCGACCTTCTCGTTGCGGTCGTCAAGGACAACTCTGACGTTCTGTGCTTCGAGGGCATCGAAGACCTTCTTCGCATAGTCGTTGTTCTTCTCGCTGACGGGAAGGACCTTGACCTGGAGCGGAGCGAGCCATACCGGGAACTTGCCTTTGGTCTCCTCGATGATGTATGCCATGAATCTGTCCAGAGAACCGAGAATGGCTCTGTGGAGGACAACGGGAGTCTGCTCCTTGCCGTCGGCATCGACATACTTGAGGTCGAACTTCATAGGCAGGCAGAAGTCCAGCTGGCAGGTTGAGAGTGTGTATTCGGAACCTACGGCCGGCTTGACGTTGACATCGAGCTTGGGTCCGTAGAAGGCGGCTTCTCCGATTTCCTCGGTGAAGTCGATTCCAAGGTCCTTAAGGACGGCTCTGAGGGCATCCTCGGCCTTGTTCCACATGTCATCGTCCGGATAGTACTTCTCTGTGTCCGAGGGGTCTCTGAGAGAGAGGACGCAGCGGTAGTCTGTGATTCCGAAGTCCTTGTAGGTCTCGGAGATCAGGCCTACGACCTGTTTGACTTCCTGCTCGATCTGCTGAGGTGTGACGAAGATGTGGGAGTCGTTCTGGCAGAAGTGACGGGCACGCTCGATGCCCTTGAGGGTGCCGCTGGACTCGAATCTGAAGTCGTGTGCAACCTCGGCAAGGCGGATGGGGAGCTCTCTGTAGCTGTGCGGCCTTGAGGAATAGATCATCATGTGGTGAGGGCAGTTCATCGGTCTGAGGACAAAGCTCTCGCCTTCGACTTCCATCGGCGGGAACATGTTCTTTCTATAATGTGCCCAGTGGCCGGAGGTTACATAGAGGTTTACGGAGCCTACGCATGGTGTCATGACATGCTGGTAGCCGAGCTTGCGCTCCTTCTCCTTGATGTAGTTCTCGAGTTCCTGCCAGACCGTGTATCCGTTGGGAAGGAACATGGGAAGGCCTTTTCCGACAAGGTCGTCGGTCATGAACAGACCCATTTCCTTTCCGATCTTTCTATGGTCGCGGGCCTTGGCTTCCTCGACTTCCTTCTCGTACTGCTCGAGCTCGGCCTGGGATGCGAATGCCACGCCGTTGATTCTGGTGAGCATCTTGTTCTTGGAATCGTTCTTCCAATATGCTCCGCCCTGACCTGTGATCTTGAAGGCCTTGAGTGCGTTTGTGAATGTCACGTGCGGGCCTGTGCACATGTCGATGTAATCGCCCTGCTGGTAGAAGCTGATGATGGCATCTTCCGGAAGGTCACCGATGTGCTCTTCCTTGTATTTTGCGTGGCGCTCGTGCATGAGCTTGACCGCCTCGTCTCTCGAAAGGATGAAAGGCCTGACCGGAAGGTGTTCCTTTGTGATCTTCTTCATCTCGGCTTCGATTGCAGCAAGGTCCTCGTCGGTAAGCTTTCTGTCTCCGAGGTCGACATCGTAGTAAAAACCTCTTTCGGTTGCGGGTCCGTATGCGAAGTCCGCATCCGGATAGAGTCTCTGTATGGCCTGTGCCATGAGGTGAGCCGTTGAGTGGCGGATCACATGGTTGATTTCATCTGCCGGACATTCGGCAACTGTTCCGTCTTTGTAGATTATCTTCATAGGGTATCTCCCTGAAATTTGTTCTCGGATATTATATAGATAAGAGAAAAAAACTTAAACCCATCTGAAGCACCATCCTTGACTTTGATAGGGGATATGGATATCAATCAAAGGAAATGAAGATCATCGAGCGCAACAAGACATTGCTCAAGACCGTATTCATGGTCGCTTTCCCCATTATGGTCCAGAACGGATTCACCAATTTCGTGAATCTGCTGGACAACATCATGGTCGGGCGTCTGGGAACGGAGCAGATGTCCGGTGTGGCGATTGTCAACGAGCTTCTGTTCGTGTACAACCTCTGCATCTTCGGAGGCTTTTCCGGAGCTGGGATATTCACTGCGCAGTACTTCGGCAAGGGAGACCCGGAAGGGGTCAGGAACACGTTCAGGTTCAAGCTTGTGCTGGGATCCATCCTTGTCTGCGGTGCGGTTCTCATAATGACGTTTTTCGGCAGAGACCTGATAGGCTTTTATCTGAACGAGAGTGCCGACGGCGGAGACCTTGCGGCGGCAATGCATTCGGGGCTTCTGTATCTGGACATAATGCTGATAGGATTGCCTGGTTTTGCCCTTGCCCAGGCATACTCCACAACCTTGAGGGAATGCGGTCAGGCGCTTGTCCCCATGCAGGCCGGAATAGCTGCGGTTGTTGTCAATCTTGGTCTTAACTATGTCCTGATTTACGGAAAACTTGGATTTTCTGCCATGGGAGTGCGCGGAGCGGCTATTGCTACGGTGATTTCGCGCTATATCGAGGCAGCCATCATAATGGTCTGGACCCATCGGAACACGGACAGCCAGCCATATGCAAAGGGTCTGTACCGTACCCTGAGGATTCCGAGGACTCTGGTTTCGAGGATATCGAGCAAGGGAATGATCCTGCTTCTGAACGAGGCTCTGTGGTCCATGGGCATGACGCTTCTTGCCCAATGCTATTCGATGCGAGGCCTCAACGCCGTTGCCGGAGTGCACATGGCGGAGACGATCAACATGCTTTTCAAGGTCGTGTTCCTTGCATTCGGATCCAGTGTGGGAATCATTGTGGGAGGACTTTTGGGAGCCGGCAAGCTGGAGGAGGCAAGGGAGACGGACAAAAAGATCATCATGCTCTCCGTTTTCATCAGTTTCTTCGTCGGACTGGTCATGATCTCCATCTCAAGGCTGTTCCCGAAGCTTTACAACACCAACGAGGTTGCCAGGGCAATAGCCACCAGCCTGATAATCACCCAGGGAATCTGCCTTCCGATCGAGGCTTTCAAGAATGCGACCTACTTCACGCTGAGAAGCGGAGGACGTACTTTCATAACCTTCCTGTTCGACGGATTCTACGTGATTGCCGTGAGTTTCCCTGTGGTGTTCGTGCTGAGCAGATTCACCGATGCAAGTGTGCTTTGGTTGTTCGTAAGCGTCCAGATCACAGGTATTCTCAAATGTATCCTGGGCTTCATTCTGGTAAAGCGTGGAGTTTGGATAAGAAATATAGTAGTGGAATAGACAAATGCCCTGTCGTGGGGTAGAATCAAATCAATAGACGCTTTCCTAGCTCTCTATTACAATGCCTTTTGGGCACCGCGTATTTCGTGGTGCCCTTTTTTGTGGCATGCATTGTCGTTCAAAGGATCAATAAAACAGGGAGTCGGTTTTTGAAAGAAGCTCGGCAATGTTCCGTTTGGCACATTCGATGAACGCGCGGCCTTCTTCCGTTTTGAGTGCGTTGCGACGTATTGCACGTCTTGCAAGTCTGGTGAAACCGATCAGTGCCGCCTTGTCCTGGACCTGACTGATGAATTTCTCGTCTTTGTCGCTGAAGTACATCTTCAGGGTCTTTTCCCAGATCTCCTGCGCCTGCTCGTAAGGGATTCCCAAAAATTCCTTGACGTTGTCGCGATCTATGGCCGAGAACCCGAGGTAAGCATTGTAGATGGAAGCGAATTCGAAGATGGGATGTCCGTGGCTGAGGGTGTCCATGTCGATGAGAAGGGCCTCGCCGTCCTGATACATGATGTTCTTGAGATGGAAATCACCGTGGATCATGTGGTTGTCCTCGGGAATCTCCGCAAAGAGCTTAAGAAGCTTGTCGGCCTGGTCGGAGGGGAGGTGGTCCTTCATGAAAATCGCCCATCCGAGTGCCCTTTCCTTCATGCAGGGCATTGAGTCCGGGTCAACCTCCTTGGAGTGGATGATCTTGAGAAGGTCGACGCTCATCTGCACGAGCTCGTCCAGACTCTTCTCCTTCTTTTTGAGGAGATTGGCGAAATTATCGGCCTTGAGAAGCTCGTAGACGGAACCGTAGCCGCCTCCTTCGAGCTTGACCACATCGTAGGAGATCGCGGTGGGGACTCCCTGGACAAAGGCGGTACGGGCAAGGGCTCGTTCCTTCTCGATGTCCTGCAGGGCATCCTCGTCCATGAAGGTCTTGACGATGGTTTCAGGATCGATTCTGTATACCGTACCGTTGGCTCCGCTGCCGATCACCTCGCAGCCTTCCACCGATATGGTCTTGAAGGCCTTGTGGATGTCGATCATCTGGGTGAATCCTGTCATGTCGAAGATCTCATAGACTTCGGAGGAGACGTTTATCAGTTTCAGGTCCTGATTCTGTTTCTTCAGCTTGAGGACGATTCTTAGACCGGCACTCGAGATGTACTTGAGGTTGGCGCAGTCGATTGTGATCGCGCACTTCGGATTCTCGGAGCACAGGGAAAGAAGCTTGGCTTCCAGTTCCGGAGCATTGCCGGAGTCCACATGTCCCGAGAGGTTGACGTTGATGCTGTTCTCTTTGATTGTGTATTCAAGATTGTCCATGTCAAACCCCCTCGAATATCGTGTCTATCATGTATTTGTATTCCTTCCAGGCTTCACAGTCCTGAAGCTCCTGGACATATTCGGCAATTGACCTGTAGTACCAGGCCTGTCGGGCGGGATCCTCTTGATTGAAGCCCTTCCACATTGCGTTGCCTTCTTTCCTCCACATCCTGTGAAGGGATCTGATGTTTGCGAGTTTGTCGGCGAGCCAGAGCATTTTGATGCCCTGATCCTTGGTGTTTTTAAGAAAATCGAGGCTTTCCTTCTTTCTCTGGTACCATGTTTCCGTAGGAGGCAGATCCTTGCGCTTGTCTTCTGTCTCGGATTGAACAAGTTCCATAACCCTGTGGCCGAAGATCGCCTCGATCTCTTCGAAGGTGGTTTTCGTGTCTTCCACGGTATCATGGAGCGCGGCCGCACTGAGGACGTCCTCATCGTCTGTCATGGTTCCCAGAATCGTCACCACCTCGAGGGGATGCAGGACATAGGGGATGTTTTCCTTTTTGCGCACCATTCCATGGTGGGCCTGAATAGCAAACGTGATTGCCAGCTCCAGTTTGGTCATAGGATGATTTTACACGCTTTGAAACGGATTGTGCAACTTGAAACAGTCCGGTCAGCTCTCGTCAGGTTCCGGCAGAAGGTCGGGGGAGTCCGATTCAACAGCCTCGACATCGCGCAGCTTGCGGCCGATTGCACGGTGGCGGGTGTAGGCGTTGTCGATCTCGTTGGTTGCCGATGCGAGCTTCTTTCTCACGGCATCGAGGACGGAGCCGAACTTCCCGTATTCGGTCTTGACCTCGCCCAGGACATGCCAGACTTCGGAACTCTTCTTCTCGATTGCAAGGGTTCTGAATCCCATCTGCAGGCTGTTGAGGAGGCTTGCGAGGGTGGCAGGTCCGGCGATCATGACATGGTGGTCATGCTGCACACGCTCCTGGAGGCCTGGAATGGAGAGAATCTCGGCATAAAGGCCTTCGATCGGCAGGAAAAGGATGGCGAAATCAGTGGTGTTCGGGACATCGATGTATTTCTCGCGGATGTCCTTGGACTCGTCCAGAATTCGGCGTTCGAGCGCCTTGCGGAGGGTACGTACGGATTCCAGGTCGCTTGTCTGGGTGGCCTCGCACAGCTTCTCGTAGTCCTCGCGGGGGAACTTGGAGTCGATGGGCAGAAGCACATGCTCGCCTTCGTTGGCTCCGGGAAGGCGGACTGCGAATTCCACGGGGTCGCGGCTGGTGCGCTTTGTGACCACGTTCTTGAGGTACTGCTCCGGGAGCAGGATTTCCTGAAGGATGCGCTCGGCCTGGAGCTCTCCCCACATTCCGCGTGTCTTGACGTTGGTCAGGACCTTCTCCAGATTTCCCACGCCCTGTGCCAGGGTCTGCATCTCGCCAAGCTGCTTGTAGACGCTTTCAAGCTGGTCGCCGACCTGTTTGAAGGAGGAGGAGAGTCTGTTCTCCAATGTGTTCTGGAGCTTTTCCTCAACGGTCTGGCGCATCTGCTCGAGGCGCTTCTCGTTGTCGGTTCTGATTTCGGTGAGCTTGTCCTCGACAGTCTTGGTCAGTTTCTCGTTTCCTGTGGTGAACTGGGAGAGTCTGGAGTCCACGAGGGTGTTGAGCGTGCTGTTGTGCTTGGAAAGCTCGTCAATCCTCGTGCTTGTCACGGTGAGGTCCTGCTCTATGCGTCTGAGGCTTTCCTCGACGGCGGAAAGCTGTCTTGAAAGCTCCTCCGACTCCCGGGTGTTTCCGAGCTTTGAGAGCTTGATGAGGACGACTATGAGAACTGCGACTGATATGAGTGATGTGGCCAAAAGGACGTACTGCATGATAAAAACCTAACACTAAATGGATGGGCCTGCAATTACCATGTGTTTTCATGAGTGTTTTTGCGAAAGAATTTGCCAATTTCCATTGCATCAGATAGAATACAATCGATTCACTTAGGAGGTGAAACAATGAAAAAACTACTAACCCTTACATTGGTATGCCTTCTTGCATTCTCCGCTTTCGCACAGGGTGCATCAGAGGCTAAGACCGGAGAGGTCACACTTGAGTGGTGGACCTGGGATACCGGAATGATCGAGCAGAACCAGTCGATCATCAAAGAGTATGAGGCCACCCATCCGGGCGTCAAGATCAACAACACTGTCATTGCAACTGACGGCGGCGCATACAAGACCCAGCTTTCGGTCCTTGCCCAGCAGAAGGCTCTTCCAGATGTATTCATGCTTTCATCCGGAGACCTCGAGGAATGGGCTTCCACAGGTCTTTGCAGAAACCTCGACGACCTGGTTGCTTCCGATCCCGAGATCTACAAGAAGTTCTACGAGTCAATGTTCACATCTCTGAAGGATGTGGCCAAGACCGATTATCTGCCCGGCTTCCCGTTCGCATATGTCTCATGTGACATGTTCTACAACAAGGATGCCTTCGATGCAGCAGGTCTTGCATACCCCAACGAGAACTGGACATGGGATGACTTCCTCAAAGCCGCCAAGGCTCTGACAATTGACAAGAACGGAGACGGCGAGATTGACCAGTGGGGATACTACGGATACGGACGTTACGCAGAGGCCCAGGCATGGATCTTCGCAAACGGCGGAGTCCTGACAAACGACAAGACCCACAAGTTCGAGCCGAACCAGAACGCCCTTGATGCAATCCAGTTCATGTCAGACCTGGTGAACGTCTACAAGGTTGCCCCGTCCCCGAAGGACATGTCCGCAATCAAGTACAAGACAATCTTCCCGAACCAGATCTGCGCAATGTTCGTTGACGGCGGTTGGTTTGCTGACGACTTCAGAAAGACAATCGGCGACAAGTTCCAGTGGGGTGTCACAAGAGTTCCTGTCGGACCTCACGGTGCTCCGAAGACAACATACGGCTGGCCTGACTCATATGTCATCTCACCGTTCACAAAGCACGCCAAGGAAGCCTGGGAGTTCACAAAGTACATCGCAGGTGAGGGAATCGGTCTTGACCAGTTCATGGCTGGAAAGATGCCGGCCTACAAGGCTCTTGTCGAATCCGATGCATTCGTAGACATGACACAGCAGCCTTATGGCGACATGCAGCTGTTCAGAGACCATGCAAGCGACACATTCGTAACTTCCTACACACAGGGATGGAGCGAGTGGGTTGGCTACGGTGCTGCAGAGTCGATGGGACTCAACGGCGCTGTCGACAGCATCCTCAACGGAGAGACGACAATTGCCCAGGTCCTTCCTTCGCTGAAGGAATCCATCGACAAGATTCTCGCACGTTACTATTGATTTTCATCAAATCATGATCGAAGAGCACATGGTTCCGCGCCATGTGCTCTCTTCGTATTTATTCTGCTATAATAATTGAAAGATACTCAAAGGTGGTTCTATGTCCGAGAAGCAGAAATTCAAATGGCACAGTTGGGCAACCCCGTGGATACTTGTTTTCCCGACCCTGATCGGGCTTGTCATTTTCAGGCTGATTCCTATTGTCTCGTCCTTTTTCCTCTCATTCACGAAGTGGAATCTGATCACGGACCCGAAGTTCATAGGCCTTAAGAACTTCAAGGAGCTGTTCTCCGATCCCGTCTTCTGGAAGATACTGGGAAATACCCTCAAGATAACGGCCGGTTATGTGACCGGAGGAATGATCTTCGGCCTTCTCCTTGCTCTTCTTGTGAACAACAAACTCAGGGGAATGAACTTCTTCAGAGCCGCCATATACATGCCTGTAATCACTTCTTCCGTTGCGGTCGGTATCGTCTGGACCAGAATCCTAGGTCCCAAGTACGGTATCCTGGACTTCTTCCTGAAGAAGATAGGGATCACGGCTCCGTACTGGCTGCAGGATCCCAGCCTGGCAATCTGGACCGTTACGTTCGTCCAGGTCTGGAAGATGTCCGGCTACTACATGATCCTTTTCCTTGCGGGTCTTCAGGCCATAAGCAAGGAAGTGATAGAGGCGAGCGTCGTCGACGGCGCGACCCCGACCCAGAGGCTTTTCAGGGTCACCATACCCATGTTGGCACCAACCACTTTTTTTGTCCTCACGGTTGCCATCATGGATGCATTCAAGAACTTCGAGCTCATTTACGCGATGACGATGGGAGGACCGCAGAACGCGACCAACACCCTTGTCTATTCCGTGTATCTGAACGCTTTCTCCTACAACCGCGTGGGCTATGCGGAATCCATTGCATGGGTCCTGATGGTGGTTGTCGGATTGCTGACGGTGGGCAACTTCTTCATAAAGAAGTACTGGGCCCAGCCGCTTGAGTAGGGGGATGTCATGGTAGAAAGACGCTTTTCAAAATTCCTGATCATCTTCTTCATCATTCTTGCCACATTCGTTTCAATCTTCCCGTTCTTCTGGATGCTGGCCAACTCGTTCATGTCGGAGGATCAGATCTTTGCCCTTCCGCTGAAGTTCTGGCCTGACAAACTGTTCAAGAAAGGGATGTGGGACAACTACAGGGAGGTCTTCTCCAATTTCAGTTTCGCACTGTACACATGGAACTCCTTCTTCGTGTCCTTCCTTGCCGCCCTTGGTCAGATTATAGTCTGTCCGATGGCCGCATTTGCCTTTGCCAAGATGCGTTTTCATGGAAGACGTGCAATCTATACCCTTCTTCTTATGACCCTGATGATTCCCGTCCAGGTCATAATCATTCCCGAATATTACCTTATGATGAAGCTGGGCTGGCTGAATTCATACCTGCCTCTGATAATTCCTTCGTTCCTTGCCGGTGCGTTCGGAACCTTCATGTTCATCTCCGTGTTCGAGGCGATTCCCACAGCGCTGTTCGATGCCGCCGTAATTGACGGAGCGTCTGCCTACAAAATTCTGTGGAGGGTCTATTTCCCGCAGGCGACAGCCTCGACGGCAACGCTGTTCATCATCGCATTCATGAACAACTGGAACGACCTTCTCAGGCCTCTTCTTTACATCATCAATCCGAAGCTGTTCACCGTTACCATGGGTCTTACAAGATTCCAGAACCAGTACACTACGAAGTGGGGTCTGATCCTCACGGGTTCCGTGATATCGGTTCTGCCGTTGATTGTGGTGTACATCTTCTGTCAGAGGTATATCATTGAGAACCAGATGAGCTCGGGGGTCAAGGGATGATTGAATCCAGGATCGATACGGTCAGATATGAAAACGGAGAGATGCAGAGGTTCCAGGTTGTGTCCGGCTTTGCTTGGAACGACCTTGAATTCGTCCAGGCTCCTTTCTCCAAGGCGGCTTTCGACGAGCTGTCCAGGATCTACAAGAAGTTCGTCATTCCGAAGCACCACGACCTTTACGGAACATTTGTCGTCTTCCACGTCCCCGATGACATGGAAAGCCCGTTCCCGAACGACACGGATGCCGGTGTTGTCTTTGACAGACAGCTTGCCGCCGCCATGGGTCTCAGAAAACTGGTGAAAGAGGGTAAGATAAGAAGGGACGGACAGTCGCTTGTAGTTGAAGACAAAACGGCCAGAGACTTTCTGGACGAACTTCAGAAGCGCGGTCTTCTGGAAATCGGCTACGGTGACAAGACCGACGAGATCAGCATCCTACCGATAGGAGAGGACCTGGGCTATATGAGCGAGGTCAGCCCCAGACCTCATTTCATCTGCAACGCCCATTTCTTCATCATGGATCTGTTCGACTGCGATTCACCTTATGATGTCTTCGCGCTTCCGTACGGTATGACGGTGAGAAACGGAATGATGTCGCAGCCGCCTCTGAACGGAAGGGAAGCCCTGGTTGTGGATATGAACGGAAACCCGAAGATCACACGGCCTGACATCAGGCAGATTAGCATGGAGATACAGGGAATCAGGTTCACCCACGGCGACAACTGCACCATATACAGACGTCCCGAGACCCGGCTGACTCCGGAGGACGAAGGGCTTGATCTGATGATTGTAGGGGACGAGGTGATCGCATTCCATAAGGGCGGCGGAGTTCTTGTCCCAACCGGCGGATTTGTCCTGCATACCAGGCAAGAGCTTGCAATAGAACCCAGCCCCGTTGTGTATCTGGGGTTCGAGGACTGCCTTTTCGGAATCCAGGTGGGATCCTCTTCCGTCAAGGACGGGGTTGTGATGCAGGGCTTCGAATCTCCTTTCTACGACATACACAAGGATCCTGTTCCGTATCCTCCCACTCTGTATCCTCTGGATTACGTGAAGGACAGGGCCCCAAGGATGGCCATATGCTCGGATGCGGACGGAGACCCGGTTCTTGTCTGGGCGGAGGGATGCTCCAAGCTTTTCTATAGGTTCGGAGAGGAGAGCTGCGGCGCATCGCTTCTGGAACTCGGACACTTCTGCCATTCGATAGGGCTTGTGAATGCCCTGAATCTGGACGGCGGCGGATCTTCCGAGATGTTCATTGACGGAAAGCTTCTCATGCATGTCTCGGACCGGCATGATGACAATTCAGATGCTGAAAGACCCGTTCCTATGGGTCTTATGATAAGGTAGGGAACCATGATTAAATTCGGCACAGGCGGATGGAGAGCTATAATCGGAGACGATTTCACAAAAGAGAACATTTCCCTTGTCGCACAGGCGATTTCCGAAATCCTGATAGAGGACAAGAAGACGGACAAGCCTGTGATGATAGGCTTTGACAGGCGTTTCCTGTCGGAGATGGGAACCACATGGCTCTGCGAGGTCTTTGCCGGAAACGGAATCCGCACCATGAGGATGAAAAGGTCCGCACCGTCGCCGTTTGTCATGCACACCGTCATGAAACAGGATCTGTACTGCGGTCTTGAGGTGACAGCCAGCCACAATCCGCCCGAGTACGACGGAATCAAGGTGATTGTGGAAGAGGGCAGGGATGCTCCGGTCGAAGTCACCGACAGGATTGAGAAGGTTATTTCAGGACTGAAGGGCGTAAAGCGCATGGATTACGACGAGGCTCTTGCAAAGGGACTGGTCTCCATAATGCAGAATCCGTTCAACGCCTTCATCGACGACATTCTGGAGGTCCTGGACAAGGAAGCCATAAGGGAAAGGGGCCTGAGGGTTCTGTTCGATCCGATGCACGGATCCGGCACATATCCAATGCTTGTAATCCTCAACACCTGCAGATGTACGGTCGACCTGATCAACAACAACAAGGACGCCTATTTCGAGGGTCTCTATCCCGCTCCCAGCGAGGACATTCTCAAGGGCTTGTCGGACAAGGTCGTCAAGGGCGGTTATGACCTGGGCTTCGCATTCGACGGAGACGGAGACAGGCTGTCGTTCATAGATTCCAACGGAAGGTATTTCTCCATGAACCAGATCCTGGCCATGCTCTACTGGTATCTGCACGAGGGCAAGCACTGGAAGGGACCCGTGGTCAAGAATCTGTGCACCACATATGTTCTGGACAGGATGGCCAAGGACTTCGGTGAGAAGTGCATCGAGGTCCCCGTGGGATTCAAGTGGGTGTCGTCTGCGATAGACAAGTACGATGCCGTCCTGGGCGGAGAGTCCTCCGGCGGTCTGACAATCCGCGGACATATCCACGGCAAAGACGCCATCTATGCGGCGTCTCTTGTCATTGAGATGGTATCCGCCATGGGTAAGTCCATTGCCGAGATTTCCGACATGATCAGCGAAAAGTACGGTAAGACCTACTATGTGGAGAAGGCCATGCGATTCAGGGCCGAGGACAAGGGAAGAATCAACCACGCCATCATGGACGACAGACGTGTTCCCGACTTCGGAGATGAAGTGGAGAAGGTCGGCTATATGGACGGATGCAAGGTCTATTTCAAGGACGGATCCTTTGTCAGCTGCAGGTTCTCGGGAACCGAGCCTCTTCTCAGATTCATTGCCGAAGCCTCTTCAGAGGAAAAGGCCAGAGGTTATGTCTGTGCATTCGAGGATCTGGTTGAAAGGATAATAGCCGAATAATAGCTCAGATCACGTTGACGTTGATCAAATCTCTGATTATCTCGCGGATCTTGGCCTTGTTCTGCGGGAAATAGACCATGTGGAAAAGATAGGTCTCAAGCATTATCTCGAGCTTGTCTGCGACATCGTTCGGGCTGCACTTGCGCATCCTGCCTTCCTTTATCGCCTGACGCACCAGACGGGAGAAGAAGAGGTTGAGCTTTGCAGTCCTGCGGTTGACCGTGTCCGTGAGACCTTCCACGCCGTCGATTATCTTCAGGAAATTGCCGACCTGTCTTTCGTAGGTGTCAGCTCTGTTCAGAATGTCCTGTGTGATTTTCTGCAGCTTCTCAACGGGGTCCTTGATCGACTCCCACTTTTCCGAAGTGTACTGTGAGAAGGCGAGGTCGGTTGTGTACTTGATTGCGTACTGATAGAGCTGGTTCTCGTCCTTGAAGTACTGATAGACCGTTGTTCTTGAGAGATTGCACCTTGCCGCTATGGTGCTGAGGTTTGTGTTCTTGCCTTCCTGGGCGTAGACTTCCAGGGCGGCGTTCATTATCTCTATCTTCCTCTGCGCGTGATCTATCTTCTTTGGCATATTGACATTATAGCTACGAATGTCGAAAACCACAAGGAGGTTCTGGTAATGTTTCCATTTTGTTGCCGATTTGAGTTTGTTTTCGTATTTTAGTGTTGTGAAACTGTGGATAACGGGGAAAGAACCGATTCGGGGACACTAGTTTCAGAGGTGAGATATGAACATTGACAAATTTACCATAAAAATGAAAGAGGCTCTTCAGGGAGCCGAGAACCTTGCCACAAGGTACAATAACGCGGAAATAGGCAACGAGCACATGTTTCTGGCCCTTCTTCAGCAGAAGGACGGAATTGCCGAGCCTCTGTTCGCAAAGGTGGGAGTGGACTACCAGACTCTTCTGGCCGAGACCAAAGCCATGGTGGACAAACTGCCCAAAGCATATGGTGGAGCTGTTAACATAGGACTTTCCAGAGGCCTTTATCAGATTCTCACCGAAGCCCAGACGGAAGCGGACAAATTCAAGGACGAGTATGTAAGTACCGAACATGTCCTTCTTGCCCTTGCCGATGACGACGGTCCCGTTGGAAGACTTCTCAAGCGCAGCGGAGTCACAAAGGACGCCCTGATGCAGGCGCTTCAGAGCATCCGCGGAAGCCAGCGTGTCACGGATGAGGATGCGGAGAGCAAGTACCAGGCCCTTCAGAAGTACTGCAGGGACATGACCGCCCTTGCAAGACAGGGGAAGATGGATCCTGTCATCGGCCGTGATGAGGAAATCAGGCGTGTAATGCAGGTCCTTTCCAGAAAGACCAAGAACAACCCGGTTCTCATCGGAGAGCCCGGAGTCGGAAAGACGGCAATAGTGGAGGGTCTTGCCCAGAGAATAGTCGGCGGCGATGTCCCCGATTCGCTTAAGGACAAGAGCCTTCTGTCCCTTGATGTCGGTGCCCTTGTCGCCGGTGCCAAGTTCCGCGGCGAGTTCGAGGAGAGGCTCAAGGCCGTTGTCAACGAAATCACCAGAAGCGAAGGCAGGATTATCCTCTTCATCGATGAGCTTCACACCATTGTCGGTGCAGGAGCCGCAGAGGGATCCACCGATGCCTCCAACCTGATCAAGCCGGCCCTTGCCCGTGGCGAGCTCCATGCAATCGGAGCCACGACACTCGACGAGTACCGCAAGTACATCGAGAAGGACAAGGCTCTGGAAAGGCGTTTCCAGCCTGTTTATGCAAACGAGCCTACCGTGGAGGACACTATTGCAATCCTCCGTGGAATCAAGGACCGCTACGAGGTCCATCACGGAGTCAGGATCAAGGACGATGCCCTTGTCGCCGCAGCCGTGCTGTCCAACAGGTACATCACCAACAGGTTCCTGCCGGACAAGGCCATAGACCTGATCGATGAGGCTGCCAGCCAGCTTAAGATAGAGATCGAGAGCCAGCCTGAGGAACTGGACAAGATAGAAAGGAAGCTTCTGAAGCTCAAGATCGAGCAGCAGGCTCTGTCCAAGGAGGACGATCCGTCTTCCAAGGCAAGGCTTGAGAAGATCAATTCCGAGCTTGCGGATCTGAACAGCACCCGCGATGCCATGCATCTGAGGTGGGAGAACGAGCGTGGTGCCATTGAGGGCATCAGGGACAAGAAGTCACGTCTTGAGGAACTGCGCACGCAGGAGAGCATTGCAGAGCGTAACGGCGACTTCGCCAAGGCGGCGGAGATCGTCCATGGCCAGATTCCCCAGCTCCAGAAGGAGATTGAGGAAGAGAGCCAGCGTCTGAAGGCAGTGCAGGGTGACAGCAAGCTCCTCAGAGAAGAGGTGGACGAGGACGATATCGCAAGGATCGTCTCATCCTGGACCGGAATCCCCGTCTCCAAGATGCAGGGTTCTGAGATGCAGAAGTACCTGAATCTGGAAAAGACCCTGTCCGACCGTGTCATCGGTCAGGACGAGGCCATCGCCGCGGTCTCCAACGCCATCAGGAGGAACAAGACCGGAATCGGCGACGAGCACAGACCTCTGGGATCCTTCCTGTTCGCAGGACCGACCGGTGTCGGAAAGACCGAGCTTGCAAAGGTTCTGGCTTCCATGCTGTTCGACGACGAGAAGGCGCTTACCAGAATCGACATGTCCGAATATATGGAGAAGTTCTCCGTATCGCGTCTGATCGGAGCACCCCCAGGATATGTCGGATACGATGAGGGCGGACAGCTCACCGAGGTCGTCAGAAGACGTCCGTATTCGGTTGTCCTTTTCGATGAGATCGAGAAGGCTCATCCGGATGTGTTCAACGTGCTTCTGCAGATTCTGGATGACGGAAGGCTCACGGATGGGCAGGGAAGGCTTGTGGACTTCACCAACACCATCATAATCATGACCAGCAACCTGGGAAGCCGCCAGCTGATGGAGGCTCCGGATCTCAAGAGCGGTCGTGAGGCGGTGATGGAGGTCATCCGTGCTTCGTTCAAGCCCGAGTTCATCAACAGGATCGATGAGATCATCATCTTCAACCAGCTCGGAAAGGAGCAGATCTCCGGTATAGTCGAGCTTCAGCTGAAGCGTCTTGCCGACAGGTTGATGAACCGCAACCTGAAGCTTTCATGGGACAGGAGCGTTGTTGACATGATAAGCGAGGCCGGTTTCGATCCCGACTACGGCGCAAGACCGATCAAGCGTGCCATCCAGACCATGGTTGAGAACCCGCTTGCCGTAGACATGCTCCATGGACGCTTCTCGGACGGAGATTCGATAAGTCTTTCGGCTCCGCACGGACAGCTGGAGATCGAGAGGGTCAGCTGAGATTCTGATAATCGGAGACGCTGTCTATGTCTGTTGACCAGGAGACATCCTCAAACGATGGCTCCAAGACATCGGCAGTCTTAAGTATTTTGCTGACAGTCCAGTCATCAGGACACCGGAGAATGGTTTTCTTCAGTCCCGGTGCATGAAGGACGGGGTGCCCCGGCACCCTGTCCTCTTTTTTTTGATAGAAGGGACGCACCGCATCGTGGCTTTCCAGAAGCGGAACGAGGGTATTGTAATGCTCGGGCTCTATCAGCGGCATGTCGGCCAGGGAGATGAAGAACGCGCTGTCTTCCTGAACCTGGGCAACACCGGTTTTGGTGGAGCGGAACTGTCCTTTTCGATAATTCGGATTGTTGACCACTATCATTTCAAGACGGGCTGTGGTTTCTCCGATGAAGGTCCTGCATGGCTCAAGAGCCTTTTCCACTGAACGTCTTCTGTATCCTGTGACGACAATCAGGTGGCAGGCTTCGTCATTTTTCAGGGAGAAATCCTGGAGAAACTCCAGGGCTTTCAGGCAGCAGTGCGTGACAAGGCTCATGCCTTTGTAGGGAAGGAGCATCTTGTTGGTCCTGCCCATCCGTGAGGATGTGCCGGCTGCAAGCATCACGATATCCATAGTCAGATCCTCTCCTGCACATGTTACCACGCTTTACCAATAAAATGCATTTTCATATAATCACAGCCATGTTGGCCGTATTCATCAACTGTGGGACAGTTATCATCGGTTCCCTGATCGGTCTTCTGGTGGGGAAACATCTTAAGGAGAGCTTCAAGGAGATAGTATTCTCCTGTAGCGGACTTGTGACTCTTGTAATGGGAATCCAGATGGCACTCGGTTCATCCAATTTCCTGGTGCTGCTTCTTGCCCTTCTCATAGGCGGAGCCCTCGGCTACCTGCTCAGGATAGAGGACAGGGTGTTCTCTCTGGGCGAGAGGCTCGGAAGCATGACACATTCGGAGACGACACAGAGCTTCGCGAAGGGCTTTCTGACAGCCTCGGTTCTCTTCTGCTCCGGTGCGATGAGCGTTGTGGGATCCATCCAGGCCGGCACGACGGGGGAGATGACCACAATCCTGATCAAGTCCGTCATGGACGGCTGCATGGCTGTTGTCTTCGCCTCGGTATACGGAATCGGCGTCATGTTCTCGTTCCTGTTCATCCTGGTGTATCAGGGTTTCTTCACACTTGCCGGTGGCTGGCTTCAGCCGCTTCTTGGAGAGGTGGGGATTAACGAGCTTGCCGCGGAGGGCGGAATCCTTCTGCTGATGATCGGATTCGGTCTTCTGAAGATCCGTGAGTTCAAGACGGCGAATTTCCTGCCCGCCCTTGTGTTTGCCCCTGTTCTGGGCATCTTGGCGGGAAAGATCCTCTGATGTGGATGAGGCTATTTTAGCTTCAGTGACGCTTGGCATCCTCGATGGAGGTGTCGATGTCCGGATTGAGAGGCACCGGGCAGCTTCCGACGTTCCAGATCTGGCTGGCATACTCCCTGATGGTTCTGTCTGACGAGAACTTTCCGCTTGAAGCCACGTTGATGATGGCCTTGCGGTTGAATGTCTTGAAATCGTCACGGTAGAGGTTCAGGGCTTCCTGATGGCGGTCAGCGTACATGCGCAGGTCTGCGAAGATGAAGAATCTGTCTCCTCTGTCGAAGATGTCTCCGAAGAGCTGGTCGAAGACGCCCGGCTCGTCGATGTTGAAGAATCCTGACTTTATGAGTTTAACAGCCTCGCTGATCTCCTCGTCTGCATTGATGAAGTCGTACGGATTGTAGTGACCCTTCATCGATGCGATCTGGTCCTCGGTATGGCCGAAGATGAAGACGTTCTCTTCTCCGGCTTCCTGGGCGATCTCCACGTTGGCTCCGTCCAGTGTTCCGATTGTCAGGGCTCCGTTGAGCATGAACTTCATGTTTCCGGTACCGGATGCCTCAAGACCTGCGGTGGAGATCTGCTCGCTGAGGTTCGTTGCGGGGATGACCTCCTCTGCCATCGAGACGCGGTAGTTGGGCATGAAGAACACCTTGAGCTTCTTGTTGACGCTGATGTCGGAATTGATCATCGAAGCCATGTTGTTGATGAACTTGATTGAAAGCTTTGCATTCACATAGCCCGGAGCGCTCTTTCCGCCGAAGAGGAATGTCGTGGGCGGGAACGACTGGTAGAATTTCTTGTCGTTCTTGAGCTTCTGGTAGAGAAGGACGATGTTGAAGGCGTTGAGAAGCTGGCGCTTGTACTCGTGGATTCTCTTTACCTGAACGTCGAAGATCGTGTCGGGATCAAGGATGATTCCGCAGTCGCGGAAGAGGAAATCGGCGGTTCTCTTCTTGTTCTCCGCCTTGATTTTCGCGAACTTCTGGGCAAATGAGGCATCGTCGGCATACGGCTTGAGAAGTGCGAGCTTGTCTGCGTTCGTGATCCATTCGTCTCCGATTGCGTCGGAAATCAGATTTGCGAGCTTGGGGTTGGAGGAGAGAAGCCAGCGTCTGGGAGTGATTCCGTTTGTTTTGTTCTGGAACTTTTCAGGGTATATCTTGTTGAACTCCGGGAACATGGAGTTCTTCAGAAGATCGGTGTGAAGCTGTGCGACTCCGTTGACCGCATGGCTTCCGATGATGGCAAGGTTTGCCATTCTGACATGTTTTGGATTGGACTCCTCGATTATGCTGACCTTTGCGACCGAGTGGTTGTCCATCGGGAAGTATGTCATTGCGTAACGCATGAATCTTGCGTTGATCTCGTAGATGATCTGCATGTGTCTGGGCAGGATCTCCTGCATCATGGGAACAGGCCACTTCTCAAGGGCCTCCGGCATGAGTGTGTGGTTGGTATAACCCATGCACTGCTGTGTGATGTTCCACGCCTTGTCCCAGTCGAGGTTCTCCTGGTCGATGAGGATTCTCATGAGCTCTGCGACGGCAATCGAGGGATGTGTGTCGTTGAGCTGGATAGCGGCGAACTTCGGAAGGTCATCGAGATTGGTGTGGTGGAGCTTGAATCTGCGCATGATGTCGGCAAGCGAGCATGCGACGAAGAAATACTGCTGCTTGAGTCTGAGGACCTTTCCCATGTACTGGGTGTCGTTGGGATAGAGGACCTGGGTGAGGTTCTCAGCGGTCATCTTCTGGCGGACGGCCTTTGTGTAGTCTCCGCCGTTGAACTCCTGGAAGCTGAATTCCTCAATGGCTTTTGCGCTCCAGAGCCTGAGTGTGTTGACCGTCTTTCCGCCGTAGCCGATGATCGGTGTGTCATAGGCCATACCCATGATCTTGTCGGTGTCCACCCACTTGTAGTTGTCCTTGCCGTTCTCTCTGATGACCTCTACGCGGCCTCCGAAGTTGACGATGAATCTAAGGTCCGGTCTGGGAATCTCCCACGGGTTTCCGTCTCTGAGCCAGTTGTCCGGCTGCTCGAGCTGGTAGCCGTCCTTGATCTGCTGTCTGAAGATTCCGTAGTTGTATCTGATTCCGTATCCGAAAGAAGGGATTTCCAGCGTTGCCATGGAATCGAGGAAGCAGGCGGCAAGTCTTCCGAGACCGCCGTTTCCAAGGCCTGCATCCGGCTCCACATCGGCCAGTTCCTCATATGTGTATCCCAGCTCCTTGAGTGCCTTTCCGACCTCGTTCGTCAGTCCCATGTTTGTGATGTTGTTGGTCATGGCACGACCCATGAGGAACTCAAGAGAGAGGTAGTAGACGCGCTTGACGTCCTCTGCCTGGTGGGTTTTTCTGGAGATGTCCCACTGATGGATGATCCTGTCGCGGATTGACAGGGCAAGAGCGTCGTAGCGTCCCTGCATTGATGTATGGAAGACGTCGGCGTCCTGTGTGTATTTCAGGTGCTCTGCGAAATCACGCTCGATGGCGTTTGCAGTGTATGATATTCTTGTGTTCTCGATTTTGTCTGTTTTTTTGCTGGCCATTTGCCGATCCTTGGTTTTTCTTGAAAAATATGTTTTGGTTATTTCTAAAAACAGAAGAAGTTAGCAATAACATGCGGAGTATATCAGAAAAATCGAAAGCTATTCAATAACGAAGGGCATGGGATAACTGTTGTTGACTACCTTTTTATATTAATAATAAAGTGGAGGCATGAGGAAAGTATTCATCTCCGGCCACCGTAACCCTGATATCGACAGCATCTGCTCGGCCTATGCCTACTCAAGGCTCAAAAGCATTCTCGATCCTTCGACAACATATGTTCCGGTCAGGTGCGGACATCTGTCCGAGAGCATAAAGAAGCAGCTTGCCTCCATAGGGTTCGAGGCACAGCCGTACATGCATGATGTCTATCCGAAGGTCTCCGATGTGATGCTCAAGCCGGATGTGGTGGTGGATGCCGATTCTCCTATCTACAATCTGGTGAATGTCTACAGCATGAACCAGCCGTCCGTGGTCCCCGTGACAAAGGACGGGAACTTCTTCGGACTGCTCAGTGTGGATGACATCACCAGTTGGTTCCTCAAGGACAACTCGGTGGCGATTCCCGTCTACGAGATGCCCATCCGCAACATCGCCTCCATAATTCCCGGCCGCACGGTCTGCAGGGGCGAGAGCGATGTCATCAATGCCAGCCTTCTTGTAGGGGCCGGCGCCCTTGAGGACTTCAAGTCCTTCATCAGGCCCGACACCCGCAGCGTCCTCGTCATGGGGTGCCGCAAGGAACATATAAAGCATGCGATGGAGATGAACGTCCCCGGTATGGTCATCACCACCACCGACAGTGTGGGGGATATCGATTTCTCCGGGTACAAGGGATTCGTGTATGTGACGGCTCTGGGTACAGCCGAGGCCATCAGGCGTCTGAGGATGACGTCCAGTGTCAGGAGCATAATGGGCAAGCAGGGGCAGAGGCTCCAGGTGACGGACCTGTTCGACGACGCCAAGGACATGCTGGCATCGTCCTCCCTCAGAGGTCTTCCCGTTTTCGACGGCGAGCAGTTCGTCGGATTCGTGACAAGAAGATGTTTCCTCCACAAGCCGCAGTACAACGTGATCCTGGTGGACCACAACGAGGCCAACCAGAGCATCCACGGCATCGAGGAGGCGAACATCGTGGAGATCATCGACCACCACAGGATAGATGCTCCCAAGACGGACACCCCGATTCTTCTGGATGTGGAGCCTCTGGGAAGCACCTGCACCATAGTCCACCAGCAGTATCTGAGAAACGGCATGATTCCCGATTACCTGACGGCAAAGGTGCTTCTGACGGGAATTGTCTGCGACACGCTGATCCTCAAATCCCCGACAACCACCGCAGTTGACATCGCGAGTGCCAACCAGCTGGCCTCGATGTGCGGGATCAACGACCTGATGGAGTTCGGAAAGGAGCTGTTCAGCCACAGCGAGTCCCTTGCCGTGCGCGATCCGATGACGGTGATCAAGTCGGATTTCAAGACCTACAACGAGGGCGGAGTGTCGATCGGAGTGGGGCAGTGCGAGGTTCCTTTCTTCGGAGACCTGGAGGAGTACAGGGAAAAGTACCTCAAGTCACTGGCCGAGCTGGCGAAGTCCAAGGCCCTGGCTTGGGCAATGCTCATGGTCACCGATGTGATGAAGGGAGACAGCATCCTGTTCTCCAGTCCGTCGAAGTATGAGAAGAAGCTTACATATTCCGTCATCAGCGAACATGTCTATGACATGCCGGACGTGCTTTCCAGAAAGAAACAGCTGCTTCCGGAGATTCTCAATGCGGTCAGCTGAAAGGTATGTACAAAGGACTTTACGCAGGTTATTGACAAACTTGTTTGCTTTTTGTTAAGTTACATTCTGCACGTTTACATACTTGTACTATGCCCTTGTAGCTCAGTCGGTAGAGCACCACCATGGTAAGGTGGGGGTCAGCGGTTCAAATCCGCTCGGGGGCTTAAACGGGCGGAGCGTGCTGGAATTTGGAGATTACCGGCTTTGGCCGTAAGGAGATACAGATATGGCAGACAAAAAGAAGAGCCCTGTTGAGAAGATCGCTCTCCAGTGCACGGAGTGCAAGAGAAAGAACTACACAACAGAGAAGAACCGCCGTAACAATCCGAACAAGCTTGAACTGATGAAGTACTGCCCGTTCGAAAGAAAGCACACACTGCATCGCGAAACAAAGGTAAAGTGAGCCGTCAGGCTTATAAATAGAGGAATATAGGCCAGTAGCTCCAACGGTTAGAGCACTGGTCTCCAAAACCGGGTGTTGGGGGTTCGAATCCCTCCTGGCCTGTAGAATCCTCTGTTTGGGAGAATGAGATGAAGAAGTTTTTCAGATATCTTAAGGAATGCCGTCTCGAGATGAAGAAGGTCGCATGGCCCAACAGAGCCACCATCGTCTCATCAACGAAGATCGTTCTTATCACGACAATCATTTTCGCCATCCTTCTTGGCCTTGTCGATTTCCTCCTGATGAGGTTGGTTTACCTCATTTTCTAAGGAAGGCAACTATGGCAAGAGGCTGGTACACAGTTCACACCTACTCGGGCTACGAGCAGAAGATTGAGAAGCTCATCCGCAGAATGATGGAGACAGATCCGAATTTCGCATCTGTCTGTCTTGACGTAAAGGTTCCTTTCGAAACCGTCATCGAGTCAAAGGACGGCGTTCGAAAGGAGGTCAGGCACAAGGTTCTTCCGGGTTACATTCTCGTCGAGCTCGACATGCCGGAGGATGATTCCTGGAAGGGATACTGCTCCCAGATCAAGCGCATCCAGGGTGTGACCGGGTTCCTTGCCGCATCAAGGTCATCCAAGCCGATTCCGCTTTCAAAGGACGAGATGAACAACATCCTCCAGAAGACAGGCGAGATCAAGGCTGAGAAGACATTCAGGCCCAAGCAGAGCTTCAATGTGGGCGAGACCGTCAAAGTTACCGAGGGTCCGTTCTCAGGTTTCTCCGGTGTCATTGAGGAGATCAACTCAGAGAAGGGTCGCATCAAGGTCTCAGTCGAGATCTTCGGTCGCCCGACTCCCGTTGAGATCGAGTTCTCCCAGGTGGAGAAGATCTGACGACACCGCCGCCAAGGTACCGGATGTTGCCTGGCGGAGAAGTTTACATACGTCCGTTTGTATATGAAAAACTCCTCTCCGGAGAAGCGGATGCACTGGTCAGGTCGAAAGACAGGGCTGCAGAAGGGGAACCGGAAAGGTGGGAGCCTGATCGTATGACAGGCGTTAATACCAGCGTGGAAGTCTGAACACATTCCGCCAACCCAGGCAAGGCTATCCGCGTAAGGAGAGAAATATGGCAAAGAAAAAGGTTACTGCAATCATCAAGTTGCAGTGTCCGGCCCAGAAGGCTACACCGGCACCACCGATCGGTCCGGCACTTGGCCCCCATGGTGTAAGCGCACCTCAGTTTGTCCAGCAGTTCAACGAGAAAACAAGACAGTTCGAAGCTGGTCTGACAATCCCAGTAGTTATCACAGTCTATGCTGACAGATCCTTCTCTTTCATTCTGAAGACCCCGCCGGCAGCCGTTCTTATCAAGAAGGCCCTGGGTCTCGAGACTGCAAGTGGAGTTCCAAACAAGCAGAAGGTCGGTACTCTCACCCAGGCACAGCTTGAGGAGATCGCCAAGACCAAGATGCCCGATCTGAACGCAAACGACATGGACGCTGCAAAACGCATCATCGCCGGAACAGCAAGGTCCATGGGTGTGGAGGTGGAGAAATGAAGCACGGCAAGAAGTATCAGGAAGCTGTAAAGAAGTACGACAAGGCAAAGGTCTACACAATTTCTGAAGCTGCCGGACTGGTCAAAGAGCTTTCATTTGCAAAGTTCGATGAGACAGTTGAGCTTCATATCAAGCTTATGCTCAAGAAGAGCCAGAGCGTCAGAGACACCGTAGTTCTGCCGAACCAGTTCTCAGCAGAGAAGAAGATCCTCGTATTCGCAAAGGGTGACAAGGCTCAGGAAGCTTTGGATGCCGGAGCAGCATACGTCGGTGACAACGATCTGATTGAGAAGATCCGCGGCGGATGGATGGATTTCGATGTAGCAGTCGCAACCCCCGACATGATGAAGGACGTTGGTCGTCTCGGTCCTATCCTTGGTAGAAGAGGCCTTATGCCGAACCCCAAGACACAGACCGTCACAATGGACATCAAGGGCGCTCTTGCAGAGCTTCGCAAGGGAAGAACCGAGTTCCGTTCAGACAAGACCGGTGTTGTTCACATGGCAATCGGAAAGGTCTCCATGGATGCAGACAAGATTGCTGAGAACGCAACAGTCGCAGTCAAAGAGATCTTCAGAAGGAAGCCTGCCGATGCAAAGGGAGACTTCGTTGTCAGTACAGCTCTTGCATCAACCATGGGCCCGGGCGTCATGGTCGATACAAAGGAACTGATGTAAGTAAGAGGTGAGATATGGAATATCAGACAAAAGTGAACGCAACAAAGGAAGCTGCTGTCAAACAGCTCAAGGATGAGTTCGGTCAGTACTCCGGTTTCATCTTCGCAGACTACCGTGGTCTCACTGTGGCCCAGCTTTCCGACCTGCGCAAGCAGCTCAGAGCCAAGGACTCAGTCTGCCGCATTGTCAAGAACCGCTATGCAAAGATTGCAATGAGGGAGCTCGGACATGAGGGCGTGGACAACGACCTGGTAGGACCTACAGCAGTCATCCTGGCCAGAGGTGACGAGCAGAGCGCAATCGCAAAGATCGTCATCGAGGCACAGAAGGGTACCGAGAACAAGCTCCAGGTCCGCGGTGGATTCCTGGACGGTAGGGTTTTCGATGCTGCTCAGGTGGATGCTTTCTCAAAGCTCCCTGGCAGACTCGAGCTCATCAGCCACTTGATGGCTACGATGAAGGCACCTGTGCAGAAGGTTGCTGCAACACTGCTCGCCTACAAGGAGAAACTCGAGGGCGGAGCACCTGCAGCAGAGGAAAAAGCAGAATAATAGCGGTCTTAGTCTTCAGAGTACCATGCTACGATCGCTGAAGAAAATTAGAAAGGAGAAGATAATATGGCTACAAGAGATGAGATTTTAGAGTCTATTGCTAACATGACTGTGATGGAGGTTGCTGACCTCATCAAGGCTATGGAAGAGAAGTTCGGCGTCACAGCCGCTGCCGCTGCTGTCGCAGTCGCCGCCGGTCCTGCAGCTGCTGCTGAGGAAGTCGAGGAGCAGACTGAGTTCGACGTCATTCTCAAGTCCTTCGACGCTGCAAAGAAGATCGCAGCAATCAAGGCTGTCAGAGAAGTCAGCGCAGAGCTCGGACTCAAGGAAGCCAAAGAGCTTGTTGAGGCTGGTGGAAAGGTCAAGGAGGGAATCTCCAAGGCTGATGCACAGGCTGTCAAGGAGAAGCTTGAGGCTGCCGGCTGCGTTGTCGAAGTCAAGTAATCGACCTTTAAAACGGAACCTCCAGGGCCCGATTCCGGGCCTCGGAGGGTTTTCTGTCTATTGAAGATACTCAACGGACAGTTATTCATTCAGCAGTTACCAACTGCCTTAGGGGGTACACGATGGTTGCCAAAGGCAAACCCATAAACCGAACCTACATAGGAGCCGACTTTGAAGAAGTCTGTCAGCTCCCAGACCTGATCGGAATCCAGAAAGATTCCTACGAGAACTTCCTGCAGAGCAATAAGCTCAGAGCCGGACTTCCCCTGGAGGAGAAGAGCGGACTCGAGGAAGTGTTCAGATCCATATTCCCTATAGACGGTCCAAATGGAGAGATGAGCCTCAGATATGAGTCATACTCTCTCGATTTCAGCAATATAAAGTCGGAGACCGAGTGCAAGAAGAAGGGACGCACATACAGCGTTCCCCTCAAGGCTGTCATCAGTCTGGCACTTTCCGCCAACGACGAGCTGAGGGAGAAGGAGATCTTCCTCGGTGAGATTCCTCTCATGACAGACAGAGGAACATTCATCGTCAACGGTGCCGAGCGTGTCGTGGTCAGCCAGATCCACAGGTCCCCAGGTGTCATCTTCACAAACGAGAAGGGCGTCTACTCCTCAAGAATCATCCCGTACCGCGGCTCATGGCTGGAGTTCGAGATCGATGAGAAGAAGCGCGTCATCTGTGCGAAGATCGACAGAAAGAAGAGAATTCTCGGAACCCTGTTCCTCAGAGCCATCGGATACGACACACGTGAGAAGATCATCGCCGCCTTCTACGCCTCCAGAACGGTCGAACTGAACGACCAGACCAAGGAGGAGCTGGACGGAATGTATCCTGCAAAGGATATCTACGCCAAGATTGACGGCAACGATGCCAAGGTCTTCCAGGCCGGTACAGCACTGAACGCCAACGACCTCGAGCAGCTGATCGCCCTCGGTGTCACATCAATCGATGTCGTGGACATGGATGCCGACAACTCGCTCCACAGCGACATGGTCCTCAACTGCTTCGGCATTGAGGAGTCCAAGTATACAAACAGCGGAGTCAGCGACGAGCCGACAAAGGACGAGGTCCTCAGCACCATCTACAGCGTCCTCATGCCCGGTGAGATGATCACAACCGAGCGTGGAGAGCGTGAGCTTCCGGAGATGTTCTTCTCCTCAAGACGCTACGATCTCGGAGCAGTCGGACGCTACAAGCTCCACAAGAGATTCAATGCCGGTGACGAGGACGAGGGATTCGACGAGAACCTCACTGTGCTCACACCGCAGGATATCGTCAACACCATGGCATTCCTCATCAAGGTCTTCATCCACGAGGAGAACATCGATGATATCGACCACCTCGGAAACCGCCGTGTCAGATGCGTCGGAGAGCTTCTGCAGCAGCAGCTCAAGGCCGCATTCTCACGCATGGAGAGGATCGCCAAGGACAGAATGAACACCAATCCCGAGGCTGCAAAGCCGCAGGATCTGATCTCGAACAAGCCGATTGTCGCCGCCATCAAGGAGTTCTTCGGATCATCCCAGTTCTCCCAGTTCATGGACCAGATCAACCCGCTTGCCGAGCTCACACACAAGAGAAGACTCACCGCCCTTGGAAGCGGCGGACTGAACCGCGACCGCGCAGGATTCGAGGTCAGAGACGTCCACTACACACATTACGGACGCATGTGCCCGATCGAGACTCCTGAAGGTCCGAACATCGGTCTTATCGTCTCTCTTGCAAACTACACCAGAATCAACAAGTACGGTTTCCTCGAGACTCCGTACAGAAAGGTCAGAGACGGAAAGGCCACCAAGGACGTCAAGTTCCTGGATGCATACGATGAGGAGAAGTACTTCATCGCACAGGCCAACGCCAAGCTGAACAAGGACGGAAGCTTCGTCGACAGAGACGTTCCTGTAAGAAACAAGGGCGACTACTCGACACGTCATCCGGAAGACATCAGATACATGGACGTATCACCGAAGCAGGTTGTCTCCGTTGCCGCATCCCTCATTCCGTTCCTGGAGCATGACGACGCCAACCGTGCCCTGATGGGTTCCAACATGCAGCGTCAGGCAGTTCCTCTTCTCTTCCCGGAGGCCCCGAGAGTAGGTACCGGTATGGAGACCAAGGCAGCCTACGACTCCGGAGTCCTTATCAAGGCAAAGAGAGGCGGAAAGGTGACATACGTCTCATCGACAAGAATCGACATCGCCGTAGACCCGTCCGAGTGCGAGATCGAGGGTGAGATCGATTCATACGAGGTCCAGAAGTTCCAGAGAACCAACCAGGACACCTGTTTCACACAGGTCCCGATTGTTTCCAACGGACAGATTGTCCAGAAGGGAACTGTTATCGCCGACGGTCCTGCAACAGACCGCGGAGATCTGGCTCTCGGAAGAAACATCCTTGTCGGATTCGTCCCATGGAACGGATACAACTATGAGGACGCCGTTCTGATCTCAGAGCGCGTCATCAAGGAGGATATCTACACCTCCATCCACATCCATGAGTTCATCACCGACATCAGAGAGACAAAGCTCGGTCCCGAGAAGCTTACCCGCGACATCCCGAACACCAGCGAGAAGATGCTGGAGATGCTGGATGAGGAAGGTATTGTCAAGATCGGTACCATGGTACATCCGGGCCACATCCTTGTAGGTAAGGTCACTCCGAAGAGCGAGAGCGACACAACTCCTGAGTTCAAGCTTCTGAACTCGATCTTCGGTGAGAAGGCCAAGGAAGTCAGAGACACATCTCTCAAGGTTCCACACGGAACAGAGGGTATTGTCATCGACATCCAGCGCCTGAAGAAGAGCGAGACCGACGAGCAGCTGCCTCCTGGAGTCGAGGAGACCATCAAGGTCCTCATCGCCACCAAGAGAAAGCTCCGCCAGGGTGATAAGATGGCCGGCCGCCATGGAAACAAGGGTGTTGTTTCCAGAATCCTTCCTGAAGAGGACATGCCGTTCATGGAAGACGGAACACCGCTCGATGTCTGTCTGAACCCGCTCGGAGTTCCTTCACGAATGAACATCGGTCAGCTGATGGAGACCCAGCTCGGTTGGGCAGCCGTCAAACTGGACGAGTGGTATACATCTCCTGTTTTCCAGAGCGCAAGCATGGATCAGATAGAGTTCAAGATGAAGGAGGCAGGCCTGCCGCTGACATCCAAGACAACTCTGTACGACGGAAGGACAGGAATTCCGTTCGTCAATCCGGTCTTCTGCGGATACATCTACTACCTGAAGCTGCACCACCTTGTCGACGACAAGATGCATGCCAGAAGTACAGGACCTTATTCGCTGGTCACACAGCAGCCTCTCGGAGGAAAGGCCCAGTTCGGTGGTCAGAGACTCGGAGAGATGGAGGTCTGGGCTCTTGAGGCTTACGGCGCTGCAAACACACTGCAGGAGTTGCTGACAATCAAGAGTGATGACATGAACGGACGTGTGAAGATCTATGAGAGCATCGTCAAGGGCGAGCCTTCTTCAAGCGCCGGAATGCCTGAGGCGTTCAACGTTCTGGTCCAGGAGATCAGAGGACTGGCTCTGGATATGAGCGTGTACGATTCAAAGGGCAAGCAGGTCGCTTTGACTGAGAGAGATGAAGAGATCATCAACAAGAAGGGTCTTTGATTCGGGGGACTATAGATGAAAGACATACAAGATTTCGATAGTGTAATGATAAAGCTGGCTTCACCGGACCAGATCAAAGCCTGGTCATACGGTGAGGTGAAGAAACCTGAAACAATCAACTACAGAACCCTCAGACCTGAGAGGGAGGGTCTCTTCTGCGAGAAGATCTTCGGAACCACCAAGGAGTGGGAGTGCTACTGCGGAAAGTTCAAGTCCATCAGGTACAAGGGCGTTGTCTGCGACCGCTGTGGAGTTGAGGTAACAAACACCAAAGTCCGCCGTGAGAGAATGGGACACATCACCCTTGCTTCCCCGGTTTCCCACATCTGGTACTACAGAAGCGTTCCTTCAAGAATGAGCCTTCTTCTGGACATCTCCAAGACTGCCCTTCAGAGCGTTCTCTACTATGAGAAGTACATCGTCATCAATGCCGGTGACACAGACCTGAAGTACAAGCAGCTTCTGACAGAGGAAGAGTACATCAGAGCCCGCGAGCAGTACGGTGATTCCTTCACAGCCATGATGGGTGCCGAGGCAATCAGGATCCTGCTTGCCGACCTCGACCTGAAGGCACTGAGCGAGGAGCTCGGCCAGCAGATGAGGGAGAAGGGAGCCAAGTCAGCCGACAAGAGACTTCTGAAGAGAATCGAGGTCGTCGAGAACTTCAAGGACAGCGACAACCGTCCCGAGTGGATGATCCTCACGGTCATCCCCGTCATTCCGCCAGATCTCAGACCTATGGTCCAGCTGGACGGAGGAAGGTTCGCAACAAGTGACCTCAATGACCTGTACAGAAGAGTTATCAACAGAAACAACAGACTTCAGCGCCTTATAAGCCTTCATGCTCCTGACATCATTGTCAGAAACGAGAAGAGAATGCTTCAGGAAGCTGTGGATGCTCTTCTTGACAACTCCAAGAGAAAGCGCGGAGCAGTCAAGGGCGCCAACAGCAGACCGCTCAAGTCTCTTTCAGACATGCTCAAGGGTAAGCAGGGTCGTTTCAGACAGAACCTGCTCGGAAAGCGTGTCGACTATTCCGGACGTTCGGTTATCGTCGTCGGACCTGAGCTCAGGATGCATCAGTGCGGTGTTCCGTCAAAGATGGCTCTCGAGCTGTTCAAGCCGTTCCTCATGAAGAAGCTTGTCCAGAGCGGACTCGCTTCCAACGTCAAGAAGGCAAAGACCCTGGTGGAGCAGGAGACCAGCGATGTCTGGTCAGTCCTGGACGAGGTCGTCAAGGAGCATCCGGTCATGCTCAACCGTGCACCTACGCTGCACAGACTTGGAATCCAGGCCTTCGAGCCTGTTCTGGTCGACGGCAAGGCCCTTAAGCTCCATCCGCTGGTATGTCACGCATTCAACGCTGACTTCGACGGAGACCAGATGGCCATCCACGTTCCTCTCACACAGGCTGCACAGCTGGAGTGCTGGACCCTCATGCTCAGCACGACCAACCTGCTGGACCCTGCAAACGGAAAGCCGATCGTCTATCCTTCACAGGATATGGTTCTGGGTATCAACTACCTCACAAGAGCCAAGAACGACGACAAGGGTGACGGAAGCTACTACGACAACATCGATGAGATCCAGATGGCAATCGAGGCCGGAAGCCTCTCATACAATGCTAAGATCGGATACACACTTCCGAACGGACACAGATACACGTATCCTAAGGATCCCGAGGACTACACGACAGCCGGAAGACTCATCTTCTTCGATTCTCTTCCCGCAGTCGAGGGCATCTCATTCGAGGAGTGCAACAAGCTCTTCGGAGACAAGCAGCTCAAGCAGCTCATCTCACGTGCCCTCAAGACAGACAGAAACTCTGTTGTAGTCGACCTCTGCGATGCAATCAAGGATGTCGGATTCAAGTATGCAACCCTGTTCGGAGCAACAATCGGTCTTTCCGACATGATCGTTCCTGATTCCAAGAAGACTCTGGTCGATGAGGCCAACGCCAAGCAGTCCGAGGTTCTGGATCAGTACCATCACGGTCAGATCACACAGGAAGAGCGCTACAACAGGCTGATCGACATCTGGTCACAGACCAACGAGCAGCTTGCCGACGAGCTCATGGCAAAGCTCCGCGAGAGCCAGAACGGTTTCAACCCGCTGTTCCTCATGGCCGATTCCGGTGCAAGAGGATCCAAGACCCAGATCCGTCAGCTCGGTGGAATGAGAGGTCTCATGTCCAAGCCGAACGGCGACATCATCGAGTTCCCGATCAAGTCGAACTTCAAGGAAGGACTTTCAATCATCGAGTTCTTCATCTCGACAAACGGTGCTCGTAAGGGTCTGTCAGATACAGCTCTTAAGACCGCTGAGGCAGGTTATCTCACAAGAAGACTTGTCGATATCTCCCAGGATGTCGTCATCAACCAGGAAGACTGCGGAACCATCAACGGAATTGTCAGAACCGCCATCAAGGACGGAGACGACATCATCCAGTCCCTGGCTGACAGAATCAGCGGACACTACACACTCGAGAATGTCATCAATCCGAACACCGGAGAGATCATTGTCCCGATCGACCATGAGATCACCGATGAAGAGGCAAAGGCAATCGAGGATGCAGGTGTCGAGGGTGTCCTCGTCAGAACAGTTCTGACCTGTGAGGCCAAGCACGGTATCTGTAAGAAGTGCTACGGCAGGAACCTGGCCACCAACAAGCCGGTATCAGTCGGAGAGGCAGTCGGAATCATCGCCGCACAGTCCATCGGACAGCCCGGTACACAGCTTACGATGAGAACCTTCCACGTTGGAGGAACCGCTTCCACAAGCGCAGAGGAGAACAAGGTCACATTCAAGCATCCTGTGTTCATCTCCAAGATTTCCGGAAGCACGGTCATCAGACAGGAAGACAATGCATGCCTGTTCACAAGAAAAGGCTACATCTTCTACAGGGCAGCTCTGGATGAGTTCAAGCTCGGTGCCAAGGTCGCTCTTGCAGAGGGAATCGCCGATGGAGTCAAGGTTGCGGGCAACACCGTGATCTGCACATCCGGCAAGGACAAGCTCACATGCTCCGTCAAGGGCGGAACCGTCAGGGTCTTCGACAAGACCATCGTGGTTCTCGGTCCTGAGGAGAGAATGGATGCCAAGACCGGATCCATCCTGCACGTCAAGGAGAACCAGTTCGTCGCAACAGGCGAGACAGTGATCACGTTCGACCCGTTCTCGGAGCCTATCATCTCCGAGGTCAACGGTATGGTCAAATTCGAGGACCTCACTCTGGGCACAACGCTCATCAAGGAAGTCAACGAAGAGACCGGTACAGTCGGATACAGAGTCACCGACCACGCCCTGGACAACGTCGAGCCGAGAATCGAGATTCTGGATGCGGAAGGAGCCACAATCGCTTCCTACCTGCTGCCGGGTTCATCCTACCTGCAGATCGGAGACGGCGAGATGGTCTGTGAAGGACAGGTCCTCGCAAGACTGCTCATGGCCAGCGTGAAGACAAAGGATATCACCGGAGGTCTTCCGAGAGTCGGAGAGCTGTTCGAAGCCCGCAAGCCGAGAAACGTCGCCATCCTTGCTCAGGCAAGCGGTGTGGTCAAGTACGGCAAGATCGAGAAGGGCAAGAGAGTCATCATCGTCACCGACGAGTTCGGCAAGGAGTACAAGCACTCCATCCTTCTCGGAAAGCACATCCTTGTCAGAGAAGGCGACCACGTCGAGGCTGCAGAGAGACTCTGTGACGGAAACATCGATCCGCATGACATCCTGAGCATTTCGGGCGAGAACCAGCTCCAGCAGTTCCTGCTCAACGAGGTTCAGGAGGTCTACAGACTCCAGGGTGTCGACATCAACGACAAGCACCTTGGAATCGTTGTCAGACAGATGCTCCGCAAGGTCGAGATCCTGAAGGTCGGTGACACAAGGTTCATCCTCGGCCAGAAAGTGGACAAGTACCGCTTCCATGACGAGAACGCCAGAGTCATCGCAGAAGGTGGACAGCCTGCCATCGCAAGGCCGTGTCTGCTGGGTATCACCAACGCTTCGCTGTCGATCGACTCCTTCATAAGCGCCGCTTCGTTCCAGGAGACCACAAAAGTCTTGACAAACGCAGCAATTGCTGGTAGTAGAGATGAGTTGCGTGGTCTTAAGGAGAACGTCATCATCGGTCACCTTATCCCGGCCGGAACCGGAATGAAGTGCTACCGCGACGTCAAGCTCAAGGACGAGGATGCACTGGCACTCAGCGACAGAGTCGAATCCGTCATGAGTGAAAGGGCTCAGGAAGAGATCGAGGATCTTGCAGACATGTCGTCTGAGAACGAGATGCTCGGAGATTCCGATGACTTCGCAGCAGATGATGACTTCGCCGGCGACGACGAGGAGTGATTCTTTAATTGAAACAACGCCGGGTGGTTTCACCCGGCTTGGATTATAACCATCCGTACGGGTGGTTGATTTGCGTATTCGGCAGTTGTCCGGTCCGACCGGAGAGTCGTTTACGGTGAGGAGGGTAAGCATTATGCCTACCATTAACCAGCTTGTCAGAAAGGGTCGTGAGAAAGTCACACACAAGACCAAGTCTCCGGCACTCGAGGGATGCCCGCAGAAGCGTGGCGTCTGCACAAAGGTCATGACAGTGACCCCGAAGAAACCTAACTCAGCTTTGAGAAAGGTCGCCCGTGTACGTCTTTCGAACGGAATCGAAGTCACCGCGTACATTCCTGGTATCGGACACAACCTCCAGGAGCACTCGGTTGTTCTTATCCGTGGCGGAAGAGTCAAGGACCTTCCTGGTGTGCGTTACCACATCATTCGTGGAACCAAGGATACCCAGGGTGTCACCGACAGAAAGAGAAGCCGCTCCAAGTACGGTACAAAGAAGCCAAAGGCTTGATGAGGAGGTATCTGTATGTCAAGAAGAACAAATGCACCTGTCAGGGAGATCCTTCCGGATTCAGTCTACAACAGCACAGTCGTTGAGAAGTTCATTAACCGCATGATGCTCGATGGAAAGAAGTCCGTCAGCACACGCATTCTCTATGACGCAATGAAGATCATGGGCGAGAAGACCGGCGAAGCACCGCTGGATGTCTTCAGCAAGGCCCTCGAGAACGTCAAGCCTGTTGTCGAGGTCAAGTCAAAGAGAGTTGGCGGAGCCACATATCAGGTTCCTACCGAGATTCGCGAGCCCAGACGTGAGGCTCTGGCAATGCGTTGGCTGATCGCAGCCGCACGCAGCCGCGCCGGCAAGTCAATGAGCGAGAAGCTCGCAGCAGAACTTCTGGATGCATATGCAAACACTGGTTCCGCATTCAAGAAGAAGGAAGATATGCACAGGATGGCAGAAGCCAACAAGGCTTTCAGCCACATCAGATTCTAATCTCCTTCAGAATCTTGAGAGGGGTGTTTGGGAAGTCCGAAATACAGGACAGACCGAACACCCTTTTTGTTTGCCTACCATAATTCAGGTTCCGCTTGTTTTGGATGCACAGTTTCACCTTTGCCCCACCCGGGCTGTTCATCAGCTGTGTGTTGCCTGTGTGTTGCCATGCACATGGCGGGCGGGGCGCGGCCATCAAGCCTTTGCGCCCAAACGCCCAGGACCTGTGCATGGATTGCCAATACACAGGCCACACATCGGCTTATGACCAGTCCCGGGGAATGACCATCACCGTTGAATCCTTTGTTCTTATGATTCCGATGGTACAATCCAAGGCATTCCCAATTGTCCTTACCATGGAAAGCCAATGGTGATTCTGTTTGTGACCATGTGGCTTTACAGCAATTATCCGCAATTGGATGAAAGTTGCTGTAGGAAAGGCACATGATATCCGGCTCTTTACGGACAAAAAGAAAAATACTCCCATTATTGCTGTACAAAACAGGATTGATCGTACGGATGCAAATGTCTTTTCTTCCGATTCTGCTGTAAAACAGAAGGATTCCTTACAGCAATAAAGCCAAGAACTTCGAATCCGTCCGTACGACAGAGGGAAACAGGCACTTTGTTTACGGACGGAATGGGAGAAATCGGGAATGCGTCCGTAAAGGAAGATGGAGGACAGGGTAAAAGACAGGCCCTCATGTTCATGGGCCGGTGTGTGGCCTGATGCATCGGCAATCTTCGCACAAGCCTCAGGCGTAGGGCGCCAAGGCTTAAGGCCGCGCCCCGCCTGGCATGTGCAAAGCGCTGCACAGGCAACCCACAGCCAATGAACAATCGTGCAGAATAGTTGAGTTCCGGTGCATGGTTAGTTGTCACTATCGGCGAAAATGAATAGTAATCGCTATTTCTTTTACGCGCACAAAGGGCTATCTGTTTACTCAGGAGTTCATATGGAGTGTTTCAGCGTATTCGGTGATTCTGTTTTCAAAGGTGTCCGCTATGATTCTGCTTCCGGGAAGACCGTTGTCAACGACCGTCTTGGTCTTGATGCGGCAGCCAGGGAAGCGGGCCTGACTTTGAAGAACTTCAGCAAGTTCGGCTGCACGATCACCAAGGCCTGGAACTATGTCCAGAAGATGTTCACCAGAATAGACTCCGACATAGTGCTGATGAACTTCGGCGGAAACGATTGCAACTACAACTGGGAGGCTATCTCCGAAAGGCCGTCGGATATCCATCTTCCGAACACTTCCCTGGACGAATTCGTGGAAACATACAACAACATGATCGACTACGTCATGGAAAAGCGCAGTCTTCCCGTTCTCGCCACACTTCTTCCCGTGCAGGACAAAACATATATAGACTACGTGTGCGCCAGCAGGGGGCTTGACCGCAATAACGTCATGAAGTGGGTCAACAGCAGGAGCCAGAGCCTTTCCGACCATCAGAAGGAGTATTCGGATGCGGTTGTTGCCGTTGCTGCGGACAGGGGAATCCCTCTTATTGACCTCAGATCGGCATTCAACAGCAAGGGTAGGGCGGCGTCTCTGCTGGGACCTGACGGCATTCATCCGAATGACCGGGGCCAGCAGGTGATGAAGGGCTGTTTCCAGGCTTTCATGTGCGATTATCTGGCAATTTGAATGCTTTATAAAAAGACTCCACAAAAGAAATTAGAGTTTTTCATCCGGAGTATTGACAATAAATTGCATTTTGTTCTATATTAGCCGAGGTGTCTCGCCACTGGTATGCCCTAAAAATATCAGGAGAGAGATTCTAGAGCCAAACCAATCATTTTAGGGGTGATAAGGTGGTTCCAGAAACACGGTTTTTACAACTTGTGCTATGTCGCAGTCCAAGACGTTGGGCTCTCGACCTCTGGATTCCTTCTTTTAAATAACTCAGAAAATAGAATAGGTTTGTCTCGATGGTATGTAGGTAAAGGCTTTGTGCCTTTAGAGCACATTCATTTATTTTTTGGATTTGTGACAAAAGGTCACAAGGAGGACATGATGGCTAAAGAAAAGTTTGAGAGAACCAAGCCACACGTAAACGTTGGTACCATCGGTCACGTTGACCACGGTAAAACAACTCTCACAGCCGCAATTACAATGTATTGCGCAAGAAAGTACGGCGACAAGCTCCTGAGCTACGACCAGATCGACAACGCTCCGGAGGAGAAGGCCAGAGGAATCACCATCAACACCAGACACGTCGAGTATCAGTCTGACAACAGACACTATGCTCACGTCGACTGCCCGGGCCACGCAGACTACATCAAGAACATGATCACTGGTGCTGCACAGATGGACGGTGCTGTTATCGTTGTTGCTGCTGATGACGGTGCAAAGGCACAGACAAAGGAGCATATCCTTCTCGCCAGACAGGTTGGTGTACCTGCAATCATCGTTTTCATCAACAAGTGCGACATGATCGACGATCCTGAGCTCGCTGACCTCGTTGAAGAGGAGATGAGAGATCTTCTCAACAGCTACGGTTTCGACGGCGACGGCTGCCCGGTCATCAGAGGATCCGCATACAAGGCCATGACAGAGCCTGACAACCCGGAAGCAACAAAGTGCATCCAGGAGCTGCTTGACGCCATGGATTCATACATCCCGCTCCCAGAGAGAGATGTTGATAAGCCGTTCCTTATGCCGATTGAGGACATCTTCTCAATCTCCGGAAGAGGAACAGTCGTTACCGGTAGAGTCGAGCGTGGTGTCATCCATGTCAACGATCCGGTTCAGATCGTCGGAATCAAAGAGACCCGTGACACAGTCTGCACAGGCGTTGAGATGTTCCAGAAGACTCTCGACGAAGGTCAGGCCGGTGACAACATCGGTGCTCTCCTCAGAGGTGTTGACAAGAAGGAAGTTGTCAAGGGACAGGTTCTTGCAAAGCCAAAGACAATCACACCGCACACAAAGTTCATCGGAACAGTCTACGTTCTTTCCAAGGAAGAGGGTGGCCGCCACAGCGCATTCGTTGCCGGTTACAGACCTCAGTTCTACTTCAGAACAACCGATATCACCGGTACAGTCAGCCTTCCTGAGGGAACACACATGGTCATGCCTGGTGATCACACCGACCTCATCGTCGAGCTGATCCACCCGGTCGCAATGGACAAGGGACTTCGCTTCGCTATCCGTGAGGGTGGTAAGACAGTCGCTTCCGGCCAGGTTACAGAGATTATTGACTGATTGAAATTCGAATGCTTTGTCTGGGCAGCCCGCCCAGACAAAGCCTGATTTTTTGGAGGAAAAATGGCTAACGATAGAATTCGCGTTAGACTGAGAGGTTTCGATGTTGAGCTCGTAGAGCAGAGCGCAATGTCCATTGTTGATACAGTTGTTAAGGCCGGAGCAAAGGTTTCCGGACCGGTACCTCTCCCAACCCGCATTAACAAGATCACTGTTCTTAAGTCACCGTTTGTCAACAAGAAGTCACGTGAACAGTTTGAGATGAGAACCCACAAGAGGTTGATCGATATTCTAGATCCTACAGACAAGGTCATGGAAGCTCTCATGAAGTTGGAGCTGCCGGCTGGTGTTGATGTAGAGATAAAGCAGTAATGAGGTAAGAGATGTTAGGGCTTATCGGAAAGAAAGTTGGCATGACACAGGTCTTTGACGAGAAAGGTCAGTTGACCCCTGTCACTGTCATTAAGATTGAAGGCAACGTAGTTGTCGCGGAAAGGACCGAGGACAAGAACGGCTACAAGGCTGCAGTTCTCGGAGCAGGCGAAATGAAAGCCAGCCGCGCAACAAAGCCATATGCCGGACAGTTCGATGGAGATCCGAAGAAGACTCTCATGGAGTTCCGCGATTATGAGAAGGAAGTCCAGGTCGGAGATGTTCTCGGAGTTGATCTCTTCAAGGATGTCAGATTCGTTGATGTCACAGGAACGTCCAAAGGTAAGGGCTATCAGGGTGGTATGAAGCGTCACGGTTTCGGCGGTGGACGCAAGACCCACGGTTCAAAGTTCCACAGGGATCTGGGTGGTACAGCAATGTCATCAACTCCTTCCAGAACCTTCAAGGGAAAGAAGATGGCCGGTCACATGGGTTTTGAGAGAGTCACTGTCCAGAACCTCAGAGTCGTCCGCGTCGATGAGAACCTCCAGGTTCTTATGGTTAAGGGAGCCATCCCTGGTCCGGCAGCAAGTACTGTTGTTGTGAAGAAAGCGGTAAAGAAGTAAGGGTAACACGATGGAAGCAAAAGTTTTTTCAGTAAACGGCAAAGAAATCAAGACCATCGATCTCAATCCGGATGTTTTCGGAATCGAGGTCAGCGATGGTTCAATCTATCATGCTGTAAACAATGAGCTTGCCAACCGCCGTGTTGGTACCGCATGCACAAAGACACGTGCTGAAGTTAATTACAGCAATACCAAGCCTTTCAAGCAGAAGGGAACTGGTAATGCCAGAAGAGGTGACAAGAAGTCTCCTGTCATGGTCGGCGGAGGAACAATCTTCGGGCCGAAGCCAAGGGACTACAGCTACACACTTCCCAAGAAGGTGAAGCGCCTTGCAATGAAGTCACTCCTTTCTCTTTCTGTTCAGGAAGAGCGCTTGGTTGTTGTTGAGGATTTCACAAGCGAGAACGGCAAGACCAAAGAGCTTGTTGGAATTCTCAAGAATTTCGTTGAGGACGGCAAGAGAACAGTTCTCATCATGAAGAATGATGATGCAATGCTCCGCCGCGCCGCAAGGAACATCCCGTATCTGCATGTTCTTGCTTATGACAAGCTCTCCGCAAAGGAGCTCCTTTATGGAAAGAAGGTTGTCATGCTCGAGACTGCAGCAAAGAACCTTAACGAGTTCTACGGCGACTGAGAGGTGACTACATGAGAGCAGATCAGGTAATTATTGAGCCGATTCTCAGCGAGAAGTCAAATATCGCTCGTGAATTTGAGTGCAAGAAGTATACATTCAAGGTCGATCCGAAAGCCAACAAGTTCGAGATCATGAAGGCTGTCAAAGAGCTCTTCAAGGTCAATCCGACCGGATGTAATGTGATGAATGTGGCTGGAAAGCCAAAGTTCTCCAGAGGTAAGGGTGGCTACATCAAGGGCTACACCGCAAACTGGAAGAAGGCAATTGTTACTTTGTCCAAGGGCGAAGTAATCGACGCTATTGAAGGCGTATAAGGAGACGGAGTATGGCACTTAAATCCTATAAACCAAATACACCGGGTCTCCGCCAGAAGACTGTTCTTGTCAGAAGCGAAGTCACAGCCGACAGACCGGAGAAGTCTCTGACAAAGAACCTTCACAAGACTGCTGGCCGCGATACCTTTGGACGCGTGAGCATCAGAAGGAGAGGCGGTGGACACAAGCGCGCTTACAGAATCATCGATTTCAAGCGCGACAAGGTCGGTGTCCCTGGCACAGTCAAGACTATTGAATACGATCCTAACCGCAGTGCAAATATTGCATTGGTGTTCTATGCAGACGGTGAGAAGCGCTACATGCTCGCCCCGAAGGGACTCACAGTCGGTTCCGTTGTTCTCAGCGGTCCCACTGCTCCTCTTAAGGCTGGTTGTGCACTTCCTCTCAAGAACATTCCCCTTGGTCTGACGGTACACAATGTAGAGCTCACACTGGGCCGCGGTGGACAGCTTGTCCGCAGCGCAGGTCTGGGTGCCACGATCATCGCTAAGGAAGGCGACTATGTTACTCTTCGCCTGCCCTCAGGAGAGATGAGACTGGTCTTCGGTGAGTGTTATGCCACAATCGGTTCTCTGGGCAATGAGGATCACATGAACGTTTCCCTTGGTAAGGCCGGTACAAGCCGCCATCTCGGAAAGAGACCAAAGGTGCGTGGTGTCGTCATGAACCCAGTCGACCATCCACATGGTGGTGGTGAAGGAAAGACCGCAGCTGGACGTCATCCGGTTACTCCTTGGGGAAAACCGACCAAGGGTGCCAAGACTCGTTCCAAGAAGAAACCTTCGGGCAAGTTCATTGTGAAGAAGCGCAAGTAGGAGTTAGAACGTGGCTAGATCAATTAAAAAAGGACCATTTGTCGAGGAAAGACTTCTGAAGAGAGTTCAGGCCTCGAACAGCGCAGGTCAGAAGGATATGATCAAGACTTATTCAAGAAGCTCTGTGATCATTCCTGATATGGTAGGTTTTACGATTTCCGTATACAACGGAAAGACTTGGGTTCCAGTATTCGTGACAGAGAACCTGGTAGGACACAAGCTCGGTGAGTTCGCTCCTACAAGGATTTTCCGCGGACACTCCGGATCCGACAAGAAGGCCAAGTGAGGAGGCAGGGTATGGCAACAACTTATAAAGCTTGTGCAAAGTATCTCATGGTTTCTCCGAGCAAGGTCCGTCCGGTTGCTAACCTTGTCAGAGGCAAGAGCTATGAGGAGGCTTACGGTATCCTCAATGCAATGCCGCAGAAGGGAGCTCGTCTGATCCTCAAGGTTCTGGTGAGTGCCGGTGCAAACGCAATGAACAGAAACAACAAGCTCGACGAGAGTCAGCTTGAGGTCTCTGCCATCTACGTTGACGGCGGTCCGGTCCTCAAGAGAGTCTGGGCAAGATCTCACGGAAAGCGCGACATCCTTCTCAAGAGAATGTCACACATCACCGTCGAAGTTAGCGAAAGCGTGGGGGAGTGAGTAAATGGGACAGAAAGTTAATCCTATAGGATTCCGTCTCGGAGTCAACAAAACCTGGTCATCCAAGTGGTATGTGGATCCCAAAGAGTATGCAGAGACCCTTCATGAGGACCTGCAGCTCCGCAAGGCTCTGATGAAGTGCCCGGAGGTTCAGGGTGCAGAGATCTCAAGCATCGAGATCAGCAGAAAGCCTCAGCGCGTCACTGTTCTCATCAGCACCAGCCGCCCGGGAGTCATCATCGGTGCCAAGGGTGCCAACATCGAGAAGATCTGTGAGCAGCTCCAGAAGGTTTCAACCAAGAAGGTGCAGGTCAAGATCAAGAGCCTTGAGCATGCAGAAAAGGATGCTCAGCTGATCGCCCAGAGCGTTGCAAAGCAGATTGTCGGCCGCACAGCCTACAAGAGAGCTATGAAGAACGCCGTGACAAAGGCAACCGCTGCCGGTGTCCAGGGAATCAAGATCAGAGTCTCCGGCCGTCTCGGTGGTGCTGAGATTTCCCGTTCTGAGTGGGTCAAGGAAGGAAGAATCCCCCTTCACACTCTCAGAAGTGATATCGACTATGGATTCGCAGTTGCAAACACAACCTTCGGTGCCATCGGTGTCAAGGTTTGGATCTACAACGGTGAGATCTACGACAGAGTCAAGAAAGACGATGCAGGCGCTCTTGTCAGAAAGGCCCCTGAGTTCGCAGATGACGCTGCAGAGACAAAGTGAGGAGTAATCAGAAATGCTTAGTCCTAAAAGAATTAAATACAGAAAGAAGCAGAGAGGAACAAGAGACGGTGTAGCACATCGCGGAAACCAGATCTCATTCGGTGAGTATGGTCTTGTTGCTCTTGAGCCCAGGTGGATCACCAACCGCCAGATCGAGGCTGCCCGTGTTGCCATGACACGTCATGCCAAGAGAGGCGCAAGGGTTTGGATCAGAATCTATCCTGACATGCCGTACACATCAAAGCCTATCGGAACCAGACAGGGTAACGGTAAGGGTGCACCGGAAGGATGGGTTGCAGTCGTCAAGCAGGGCGCAGTCATGTTCGAGATGGCAGACGTCGATGAGCAGATTGCAAGGGAAGCTCTTACACTTGCTGCTTCCAAGCTCCCGATCAAGACAAAGTTTGTCGCAAAGAGAGAGGTTGAAGAGTAATGAAGAATTCATTTGCAAAGCTTTCATACGATGAATTGGTCGCAAAGCGCGACGAGCTCAGAAAAAGCTATCTGAACATGAGAATGGAGAAGGTTCTCGGTCACGTGGACAATCCTCTTCAGACAAGAAACGTCAGAAGACAGATCGCAAGACTGAACACCATCATCCATGAGTACGCCTTGGGAATCCGCAAGGCAAAGTAAGAGGGTGAGATATGGAATCCAGAAAGAAAAGTTTTATAGGCGTGGTTACCAGCGACAAGATGGACAAGACCATCGTTGTCACTGTCAGCAACAGAAGCCTGCACCCGCTTTATAAGAAGTATGTCAACAGCTCCAAGAAGCTGAAGGCTCATGATGAGAAGAACGATGCCCATGTTGGAGACACCGTCCGTGTGGTCGAGTGCCGTCACATCAGCAAGGACAAGTGCTGGAGACTTTCTCAGATCGTTGAGAGAGCCAAGTAAGGAGGATTTGTCATGGTACAGATGCAATCTTATATGAACGTTGCTGACAACAGCGGCGCCAGACTGGTCCAGGTCATCAAGGTTCTCGGCGGCAGCCACAGATACGTGGCTGGTGTCGGCGACATCGTGGTTGTGGCTGTCAAGTCCGCACTTCCGAACGGAGCCATCAAGAAGGGTGACGTTCTCAAGGCGGTCATTGTCAGGACAAAGAAGGAATACCGCAGACCTGACGGTACATACATCAGGTTCGATGACAATGCTTGCGTTGTCATTGATGCCAACAATAACCCACGCGGAAAGCGTATCTTCGGGCCGGTCGCTCGTGAGCTGAGAGACGGATACATGAAGATCGTTTCACTCGCACCGGAAGTGTTGTAGGAGAAACAGTATGAGACTGAAGAAAGACGACACAGTCAAGATCATTGCCGGAAAGGACAAAGGCGTCATCGGCAAGATCATCAAGGTAGACACAGAGAATGAGCGTGTCTACGTGCAGGGTGCCAACATGGTCTCGAAGACCATGAAGAAGAGGAACCAGCAGGACCAGGGCGGAATCACAAAGGTCGAGGCCCCGATCCACGTTTCAAACGTTGCAATCGTCGTCTCCAAGAACGGAGAGACAAGCAAGCTCGGTTACAAGAAGGATGCTAACGGAAACAAGGTCCGTTACGCAAAGAAGACCGGAGAGGTAATCTGATGGAAAAGTTTATACCAAACTTGAAGAGAAAATATCTTGAGGAAGTCGCACCGGAGCTCTTCAAAGAGTTCAAGTACACCTCCAAGATGCAGATTCCTGCTCTCGAGAAGATCGTTGTTTCAGCTGGTGTCGGCGATGCAATCGCAGACAAGAAGTACCTTGAGGCAACAGTCAAGGAGCTCGAGCAGATCACCGGTCAGCATGTTGTCAAGACAAAGGCAAGAAAGTCCATCGCTAACTTCAAGCTCAGAGAGGGCATGGAGATCGGAGCTATGGTCACCCTCAGAGGAGACAACATGTGGTTCTTCCTTGAGAGACTTATCTGCATCGCACTTCCGCGTGTTAAGGATTTCAAGGGTGTTAAGCCGAATGCATTTGACGGTCACGGCAACTATGCACTGGGTGTTACAGAGCAGATCATCTTCCCGGAGATCGACTACGACAAGATCGTCCGCATCAGCGGTCTGAACGTCGCAATCGTCACCACTGCCAAGACAGATGAGGAAGGTTTCGCTCTTCTCAAGAAGCTCGGCATGCCGTTCAGCAAGTAAGGGGTAGGATATGGCAAAAAAGTCAATGATAATCAAGGCCCAGAGAGAGCCAAAGTTCAGCACAAGGACTGTTCGTCGTTGCAGAATTTGCGGAAGACCCCGTGGATATATGCGCAAGTTTGACATGTGCAGACATTGCTTCAGAAAGCTGGCTAATGAAGGCCTGATTCCTGGTGTAACAAAATCCAGTTGGTAGGAGTACAGAGAAAATGGCAGTAAGTGATCCAGTTGCTGATATGCTGACTAAGGTCAGAAATGCTAGCCAGGCTAAGCATGAGAAAGTAGACATTTCGAATTCAAAGCTCAAGCTCCAGATCGTCAAGATCATGAAGAACGAGGGCTATATCAAGAATTTCAAGAAAGTCACCAAGGACGGTGCCACATATCTTCGTGTATTCCTGAAGTATGATGACGCACACAATCCGGTCATCCACGGAATCAAGAGAATTTCAACTCCTGGTCGCCGTGTCTACAGCGGATACAGGGAGATGCCGAGGGTTTACAACGGCTACGGTATCGTCATCGTTTCGACTTCTGCAGGTGTCATCACCGGCAAGAAGGCATCAGAGCAGTTGGTCGGCGGTGAGCTGATCTGCTCGATTTGGTAATAGGAGGGGACCATGTCACGTATAGGTAGATTACCAATTGATATGCCTAAGACGGTCAAGGCTTCCATCAACAACGGTGTTGTCACTGTTGAGGGACCAAAGGGCAAGCTGTCACAGGCTATTTGCAACGATGCCATCAAGGTTGAGATCGGCGAGAATCAGATTGTCGTCTCCAGAGAGAACGATGAGAAGGCTTCAAGAGCCGCTCACGGTCTGATGAGACAGCTGATCCGCAACATGGTCATCGGAGTTTCTGAGGGATATCAGAAGAACCTGATCATCGTTGGTGTCGGTTATAAGGCCGAGCTGCAGAAGAACAATCTGGTTCTGACACTCGGTTTTGCTAACGATATCGAGTATGTCATCCCGGAGGGTGTCAAGATCGCTCTTGACGGTCCTACAAAGATCTCCATCTCCGGAATCGACAAACAGCTTGTTGGCCAGACCGCTGCAGAAATCCGCAGCCTCAAGAAGCCTGAGCCATACAAGGGCAAGGGTATCAAGTATGATACTGAGGTTGTACGTTCCAAGAGCGGAAAGTCAGGTAAGAAATAAGGCGGGTTGAAGATATGAATAGAATTATTGACAAGAACAGAAAGCATGCAAGAAGGAAACTTCATATCAGAAAATCCATTTCCGGAACAGCCCTGAGACCAAGAATGACTGTCTTCAGAAGCAACCTGCACATGTATGCACAGGTTATCGATGACACGACAGGCAGAACACTGGTCAGCGCAGGTACTGTTGAGAAGGAGCTCGCAGGTCTTAGAAACAAGGTCGAAGATGCAGAGAAGTTCGGAGAGATCCTCGGAAAGAGATGCATCGAGAAGGGTGTTCAGACTGTGGTTTTCGACAGAAACGGTTACCTCTATCACGGAGTCGTTAAGGCTATCGCTGATGGCGCCAGAAAAGCCGGTGTGAAGTTCTAAGGTGGGTAGTATGGAAAGAAATAGAGATAGAAGAGAAAGAGATAACCAGCCAAAGGAGTTCGTAGAGAAGCTCATCAAGCTGAACGCTGTTTCAAAGACCGTCAAGGGTGGAAGACGCAGATCATTCTCAGCTCTCGTGGTCGTCGGAGACCAGAAGGGCAGAGTCGGATACGGAATGGGCAAGGCCAACGATGTATCCTATGCAATCCGCAAGGCCACAGAGACCGCAAAGAAGAATCTGATCACAGTCAACCTGAAGGATTCCACAATCCCTCACGAGATTCTCGGAAACTTCAAGAGCGCCAGCGTTCTTCTCAAGCCGGCTTCAGCTGGTACCGGAGTTATCGCCGGTGGTGCTGTCCGTGCTGTTTGTGATGCAGTTGGAATCAAGGACATTCTCAGCAAGTCCCTCGGATCCAAGAACACAATCAACACAGTCAAGGCAACCTTCGATGGTCTTGAGAACCTGTTCTCAGCCAAGAAGCTCTCAGAAGACAGGGGCAAGAGCCTCAAGGACATTTGGGGGTAAGATATGGCCAAGGCAAAAGAGAAACAGATTCGCATTGAGCTGGTTAAGGGTCTTGCAGGATGCCTTCCCAAGCAGAGAGCCACAGTCAAGGCACTCGGACTTGGAAAGATCAACAGCAGCGTCGTCAAGGATGCCACACCCGCAACTCTGGGTATGGTCCGTGTCGTCGAGCACCTTGTGAAGGTCGAGGAGATTTAATATGGGACAGATTCATGCACCAGCTGGTGCCAACAAAAAGAAGACCATAGTCGGTCGTGGAGCCTCATCCAAGGGCAGAACCTGCGGTAAGGGCTCGAACGGACAGAATGCCCGTTCCGGTGGTGGTGTCCGTCCTGGATTCGAAGGCGGTCAGATGCCTCTTTATCGCCGTGTCGCAAGAAGAGGTTTCTCCAACTATCCGTTCAAGAAGGAGTACGTCGTCGTGTCTCTGGACATGATCAACGAGACCTACAAGGACGGTGAGACTGTCGATCTCCAGTCCCTCAAGGACTTCTGCATCGTCAAGGGCGATGTCGAGGCCAAGATCCTCGACAACGGAGAGATCACAAAGAAGGTCATTATTGACGGAGTGAAGGTTTCAGCTGCAGCCGCAGAGAAGATCAAGGCTGCTGGCGGCGAAATCAAATAAGGAAGGTATCGGATGTCAAACACCATTTCTGACATGTTCAAGATGGAAGATCTCAGGAAGAAAATCCTCTTCACACTGTTGATTCTTGCAATCACAAGAATCGGAACAGTCATCCCTGTTCCCGGTGTGAACCCGACCCTTCTTGAGCAGTACTTCCTGAGCCAGTCATCCTCCGGGAACCTGGGTCTTGTGGAGTATCTGAACTTCTTCTCTGGTGGTGCTTTCTCGAACTTCTCCCTCTTCACCCTCGGTGTCATGCCGTACATCTCGATGCAGATCATCATCCAGCTTCTGATGCTTATCATTCCTAAGCTGAAGAAGTGGGGTGAGGATGCCGACGGAAGAAGGAAGATCCAGAAGGTCACCAGATACGGTACAATCGTCGTGTGTTTGCTGCAGTCGTTCGTCGTCACAGTCTATGCAAGGAGCATCCAGTTCTATGTTCCGGGCGTGATCACGATCGACATGCTTCCTTTCACACTCATTTCAATGCTTACAGTTACAGCCGGTACGATGACACTCGTATGGCTGGGAGAGAAGATCACACAGTACGGAGTCGGAAACGGTATCTCACTGCTGATCTTCGCCGGTATCGTTGCAAGAATCCCGTCTGCACTCAGCACACTCATTGCTGGTGTCGCTGCAGGAAGAGGAGCTTCCAACTATATCAACCCGGTCTACCTGGTCCTCGTTCTGGTGATGTTCGTAGTCGTTGTCGCCCTGGTCGTCTGTGAACAGGCCGGCGAGAGAAGGATTCCCGTGAACTACGCAAAGAGAGTTGTCGGAAGAAGAATGTACGGTGCCCAGAGCTCCTACATCCCGTTCAAGATCAACCCGTCCGGCGTCATTCCTGTAATCTTCGCATCAGCCGTCCTCTCATTCCCACTGCAGATCGCCAGTGCATTAGGATCCAACGTCAAGTGGTTGCAGTCATTTGCAAATTGGCTTAATCCATCAGGTGCCCCATACATCATCATTTACACAATCCTGATAATCGCCTTTGCATTTTTCTACACACAGGTTTCTCTCAACCCGGTTGAGATGGCCAAGCAGATCCGCGAGAATGGTGGAAGCGTTCCGGGAGTCAGAGCAGACAAGCTTGAGGAGTACCTCACAAAGGTTCTCAACAGAATCGTCCTTCCTGGCTCACTGTTCCTTGCTTTCATTGCATTGATTCCTACGCTGATCCAGCTCATCTTCAAGTTCCCGTCGTCCGTGGCAATGCTTTTCGGCGGAACGTCACTGATCATTCTTGTCGGTGTCGACCTTGATATGATGAAGCAGATCGAGAGTATCATGAAGATGCACCACCATGAAGGGTTTGTCGGTGTGAAGAAAATCAAATCCAAGAACTTATAATTGCGAAGGAGCAGATCATGAAAGTAAGAGCAAGTGTTAAACCTATGTGTGACAAATGCAAGGTTATCAGAAGAAACGGCGTTGTTCGCATTGTCTGCGACAACCCGAAGCATAAACAGAGACAGAAATAATTAGGGAGGCCTTTGATGGCAAGAATTGCAGGTGTAGATTTACCTAACAAGGCTACAAAGATTGCTTTGACATACATCTACGGAATCGGAAGAACCTCCGCTGAAGAGATTTGCAAGAAGACCGGAGTCGATCCGGATGCTCGCATCAACACACTCAGCGCCGACGTGCTCGCCGAGCTCCGTAAGGTGATTGAGAATGACTATACTGTCGAAGGTAGACTTCGCACACAGGTCAACCTCAACATTAAGAGACTGATGGACATCGGTTGCTATCGTGGTCTCAGACACAGAAAGGGACTTCCCGTACGTGGACAGAGAACCAAGACCAACGCCCGCACACGCAAGGGTAAGAAGAAGACCATCGCCGGAAAGAAGAAGTAAGGAGTAGAATATGGCAACAAACACAAAGCGCAAAGCTAAGGTCAAGAAGACCGTATTTGAGGGCAATGTCTATATCCAGGCTACTTTCAACAACACCATCGTGACGATCACCGATCTCAACGGTAACGCCATCTCATGGTCAAGTGCCGGCGGTCTCGGATTCCGCGGAGCCAAGAAGTCAACTCCTTATGCTGCTCAGACAACTTGTGAGACAGCCGCTAAGAAGGCTCTTGATTTCGGTCTCCGTGAGGTCAATGTCTTTGTTAAGGGACCGGGCCAGGGACGCGAGTCCGCCATTCGCTGCCTCGGTGCTCTCGGACTCAAGGTCCGCTCTATCCGTGATGTGACTCCGATCCCACACAACGGATGCAGACCGAGAAAGACCAGAAGAATCTGACGAGGAGATAGAAAATGGCAAGATATACAGGACCAAAGTGCAGATACTGCAGAGCAGAGAGAGCCAAGCTCTTCCTTAAGGGTTCAAGATGCCTTTCCGCAAAGTGCCCGATGAACAATCCGGCAGAGTGCGGTCTTCCTGGCAAGGATCCGAAGGCTCGTGCAAAGAAGCCGACAGACTACGCATTGATGCTTCGCGCAAAGCAGAAGCTCAAGAGAATCTATTGCATGCTTGAGAAGCAGTTCAAGCTCACATTCGACGAAGCCAGCAGACTTCCCGGCAAGACCGGTGACAACCTGATCGGACTTCTCGAGCGCAGACTTGACAACGTTGTCTATAGAATGCATTTCGCATGCAGCCGCCCGCAGGCAGCTCAGCTTGTCGGTCACGGTCACGTCTTCGTAAACGGAAAGCGTGTCGACATCCCCTCATACAGGCTGAAGGCCGGTGATGAGATCGAGATCGCTCCGCAGAGCAAGAAGCTGATCATGATCAAAGAGAACCTCGTCGAGGTCAGCAAGAGCGGTGTCTGCCCATGGCTCACCGTTGATGCGGACAACATGAAGGGACAGTTCGTTGCTGTTCCAAGAAAGGAAGAGGTTAAGGAGCTTGAGGGAGTCAACGAGCAGCTTGTTGTCGAGTTGTATTCCAGATAAGCTTTGAGTTTCGTCGCCGAGGCTGCCTGAAAGGGACAGCCCCCGGCAAGATAAGGAGTGTCAATGGCACGCAAGAACCTAATGAAGGGTTTCAAGAAACCCAGATCGATCTCAATGGAGCACAGCAAGGTCGAGGCCAATTATGGAAAGTTCACAGCCTATCCTTTCGAGAGAGGCTTCGGAACCACAATCGGCAACACACTTCGCAGAGTTCTCTTGTCTTCCATCCAGGGTTATGCAATCACTGCTGTATGGTTCACATACTATGATGCAGACGGAACTTCCCACCTGATCTCCAGCGAGTTCGAGGCCATTCCGGGTGTCAAGCAGGATATCTGCGAGATCATCGCCCGCCTGAAGAAGCTCAGACTCACAATGCCGGAAGATGTTGAGTCAACCACAATCTCTCTCGAGTGCAAGGGACCGGGCACAATCACCGGTGCCGATTTCGAGAAGGACCGCATTGAGGTTATCAACAAGGACCTCGAGATTTTCGACATGATGGACGACACCAATGTCGAGATGATGGTTCAGATCGACTTTGCCAGAGGTTATGTCCCGGCAGAGATCAGCCAGAACTACGTCGAGGTCATCGGAACCATTCCTGTGGATGCAATCTTCTCACCGGTCACACGTGTGAAGTATTCCATCGAGCCGACCCGCGTCGGACAGAGGAATGACTATGACAAGCTGAATCTTGAGATCTGGACAGACGGTACAATCTCTCCGGAGAATGCACTGGCCGAGGCTGCAAAGATCGCCAAGGACCATTTTTCCATCTTCATCAACTTTGATGAGAGCATGGTCAACAGCAGCGACGAGGTTGACGAGGAAGAGGAGAAGATCAGAAAGATCCTCAACACTTCCGTGGAGGAGCTCGAGCTCACAGTTCGTTCAAGCAACTGCCTGAAGAACGCCAACATCCGCACAATCGGAGACCTCACGAAGATGACGGAGGAGGAGATTGCCAAGACAAGAAACTTCGGCAAGAAGTCCCTCTCTGAAATCAAAGAAAAGCTCAAGGAGTGGAACCTTGGACTTGGAATGACAGATTACAGTGTCCTGAAGAACTCGATCAGAGTCCCGGGCAACAAGGAAGAGAACAATGAAGCATAAGATTGGATTCAACGCTCTGAGCAGAAACAACGCAGAACGCAAAGCCCTCAAGAGAAACATGGTCACAAGCCTGTTCCGCTTCGAGAGAATCGAGACAACCAAGGCCAAGGCCAAGGAAGTCCAGCGTCTTGCTGAGAAGATGATCACAAGAGCCAAGGTTGACAATGTTCACAACCGCAGACTTACTTCTGCCATCCTTTTCGACGAGGCAGTCGTAAACAAACTGTTCACCGAGATCGCTCCGCTTTATGCTGACGTTAACGGTGGATACACCAGAATCATCAAGACTGCAAACCGCCTTGGTGATGCCGCCGAAATGGCGATCCTTGAGCTGACAAAGAAGACTGAGAAGCCTGAGAAGAAAGCCAAGGAAAAGAAGGAAGAGAAGAAGGCCTGAGGCCGATCTTCCTGACAAGGCCCTCTAGCAGGGCAAGCCGGAGTTGTTGCAACTCCGGTTTTTTTGTGTTTTAAGTCCTGCCTTGACAGTATTTTCCTCAGCTTATAAGATAAACCCAAACAAAAAGGGGGAGTAGTATGAATACACTCATATGGATCCTTCTTTGTCTATGTTGTATTGGAATCGGCTGGCTTGGCCGCTGGCTGTATGGAAAATTTAAGCTTACCTCAGTTGAGCAGCAGGCTGTGAGACTGAACCAGGAAGCTATTAAAGAAGCCGAAGCTAAAAGCAAGGAACTCTTGCTTGAGACTAGAGATACACTCCTGAAGGAGCAGAAGCAGCAGGAACGCGAGGAGCGTGACAGACGTGCAGAGCTGCAGCGTTACGAGAGGCGTCTGCTTCAGAAGGAAGAGAACTTGGAAAAGGTCCAGGAAACCCTGGATGCTGTCAAGTCTAGACAACAGGATAAAGAAGCAAAGCTTGCTGTCCGCGAGAAGCAGATAGCAGAAAGTGAAGCCAAATGGCAGTCTGAAATCGAGCGCGTCGCCGCAATGACAAGCGACGAGGCAAAGAATCTCCTTATCGATAAGATGCAGAACGAAGCCCGCAGAGACGGGCAGAGCCTGATCAACAAGATTGAGCAGGAAGCATTGGCAAAGGCCGACAAGACCGCCCGCGACATCATTGTCACAACGATACAGAGACTTGCTACGGAGGTTGTCTCCGAGAGCACAGTCAGTTCTGTGAGCCTGCCTAGTGACGAGATGAAGGGAAGGATCATCGGCCGCGAGGGAAGAAACATCAGAGCCCTTGAGACGCTGACCGGTGCCGACATCATCATCGACGATACACCGGAAGCCGTTGTCATCTCCTGTTTCGATCCTATCCGCAAGGAGATCGCGAGAGTCTCACTCGAGCGTCTTGTCCAGGATGGAAGAATCCACCCGGCACGCATCGAGGAAGTTGTCACAAAGGTCACCAAGGAAGTGAACCGCATCTGCGCCGAAGAGGGAGACAAGGTCGTCTTCGACCTCGGAATTCACAACATGAGCCAGGAAGAGGTCAGGGCCCTTGGAAGACTGTTCTTCAGAACCAGCTACGGACAGAATGTCCTCGCACATTCACGTGAGGTCGCAGTCATTGCCGGCATGATCGCCGCAGAGGTCGGAGCCGACGTCGCAATCGCAAGACGCGGCGGACTTCTCCACGACATCGGAAAGGGCATTGCCACCGAAAGCGAAGCCAACCACGCCGAACTCGGTGCGGAGCTTGCCAAGCGTCTCGGAGAGGAGCAGAGGATCGTCAATGCGATCGAAGCTCACCACAACGACGTTGAGCCGTGCTGCATAGAGAGCATCATTGTCCAGATCGCCGACGCAATCAGCGCCGCCCGTCCGGGTGCAAGACGCGAGACCCTTGACAACTACATCAAGAGACTCGAGAACCTTGAGGACATCGCCGTATCGTTCGAGGGCGTCGACAAGGCGTTTGCAATCCAGGCCGGACGTGAGCTCAGGATTCTGGTCAATGCTGAGACAGTCACAGACGATGGCGCCAAGGATATTGCCAAGGGTATCGCCAGCCGCATAGAGGCTGAGCTCAGGTATCCGGGCAGAATCAAGGTGACTATCATCCGCGAGATGAGAGCCGTCGAGTACGCCAGATAAGCGCCATGGCAAACAAGAATTTCACAACCCTGCTTCTCGGAGACGTCTACGGAGACCCCGGATGCAGGGTTCTTTCTTTGAAACTGCAGACTCTGATCAAGAAGTACCGTTCCGATTTCGTCATCGTCAACGGAGAGAATGCCTTCAAGGGTTTCGGAATCAGTCCCGAGCAGGTGGACATGCTCTTCGGAATCGGAGTGGATGTCATCTCATCGGGCAACCATATCTGGCAGCAGGAGGATGTACTCCCTTATCTGGATTCAAAGGAATTCCTGCTCAGGCCGGCAAACTACGGAAACATGGTCCAGGGACACGGATTCGCAGTCAAGGACGGGGTCTGCGTCATCAACCTGCAGGGCAGGATGAACATGCCGCCTATAGAGGACCCCTTCAAATGGGCTCTGGACATCCTCAAGCGCCTGGACAGCAGGGTTAAGACAATCTTTGTGGATTTCCATGCGGAAAGCTCGGACGAGAAGGAGGCCATGGGTCTTTTCCTGGACGGAAAGGTCACCGGCGTTGTAGGAACCCATATCCATGTCCAGACCCTCGACGAGAAGATCCTTCCCGCCGGAACGGCCTACATCACGGATCTCGGCATGTGCGGTCCCAAGGGGAGCGTGATAGGAAGCGACCCGGATATAGCACTGAAGAGACAACTGACGCAGATGCCGCTGAAGGCCCAGGTCCTGGATTCGGTAGCGCAGATCCACGGAGTATGTATCCAGAGCGACCCTGTTTCAGGCCGTGCGCTTTCAATCGAGAGGATAGCCGAATAAATGGCAAAGCTTAACACAGTCCAGCTGTTGAGACTCAAGGACCCAAGCCTGACAAAGGACAGCGCCGCAGCTCTGGTAAGCTGCCGCAACGTCTACGTTGACGGAGAGCTCTGCACGGATCCAAAGCAGATGTTCGACAAGAACGCATGCATCGAGATCATCTTTCCCAAATACGTATCAAGGGGCGGATTCAAGCTTGAGAAAGCCCTGTCATCTTTCAATCTGGATGTCGGCGGTCTTGTTATGCTGGATGCGGGATCCTCGACCGGAGGCTTCACCGACTGTCTTCTGCAGAACGGGGCCAAGGCCGTCCACAGCGTGGACGTGGGATTCAACCTTCTGGATTTCAAGCTCAGAAGCGATGACCGCGTCATTGTCCATGAAAAACAGAACATCATGACCCTTTCAGAGGCAGACCTGGTTCCCAAGCCACAGGCGGCGGTTGCGGATCTGTCTTTCCGTTCCATCAACGGAGCAGCAAGCCACGTCCTGGACCTTGTGGGGGGAACGTGGATGGTTGCCCTGATAAAGCCCCAGTTCGAGGTTCCCAAATGGCAGGAGAACTTCTTCGGGGTGGTGGAGGATCCGGCTCTGATGAGATCCACACTGGAGAATGTCCATGAGGCACTTACAAAAGACGGGGTAGGAATCTATGATGCCACTGTATCTCCTATCAGAGGACACAAGGGCAACACCGAGTTCCTGGCCCTGCTGAAACCCGGAAAGGCCATGGATTGCGGACAGTTTTTGGCAAAGTGCGGAATCTCAGCTCTTATTTGATTTGACGTCAGTACATGGTATAATCGCATTGATATGATTGAAGACCTTCAGGACGAACTGCAGAAAGACCAGCCTGCAAAGGCTAAGAAGACCCACAGCCGCACGGCCGTGCTTTTCTTCGTGTTCATTCTCTGGATCATCTATGCGGCCATAATCATCCTGTCTTCTCTTCCACGCATACGTTCAGCAATAAAAGAGTCCGACATATCCAACACCATCATCAACCTTAGGGAAGTGAGGCGTTCGGCGCAACTGCGCGATGCAAAGCTCTGCTTTGTCATACCCAAGGCTGACGGTTCCACAACGCTAGTGGTCTGCAACCAGAAGATAGAGAAAACAGGAGCCACCGAGTACCACGATGTGATCGAGGGGCTTCTGAAAGGACCGAAGGAAGAGGCCCTTTCCGCCGGAGCCATCAGCTATATCGAGAAGGGAACATCCCTCATCGGCCTGACTGTTTCCGGTACCACGGCATTCGTGAATCTGTCGGCTTCCTTCACAAGCTCCGGAAGTTCCTGGGGACCCAGCGGGCTGGATACGGCGTGCAAGCAGATAACCCGGACCCTCCAGATTCTGAATCCCAAGATCAAGGACGTGATCATCCTCATCGACGGCGACAAGCTTGAGCTGTAGCACTTGGATTAAAGACGTTTGTAGGATAAAGTAAGGCCATGAAGAACGTGGTAATAATCGGAAGGCCTAATGTCGGAAAATCGACACTTTTCAACAGGCTCATAGGAAAAAGAAGGGCAATCACCGACCCGACACCGGGTGTGACCAGAGACCCCATCTCAGAGAAGTGGATACTCAACGGACATGCCGTCAACCTTACGGACAGCGGAGGAGTGAAACTGGACCTCGAGGGCTTCGACGAGCTTGTTTCAAAGAAGAGCCTTTCACTTCTGGACGATGCCGATGCCATACTCTTCATGATGGACTGCACGGAGGTGACTCCTGAGGACCAGATGCTGATCAAGACCCTCAGGCCATACACGGACAAGATCGTCCTGGTTGTGAACAAGATCGACGACCCCACACGTGAGGACCTGATCTGGAACTATTTCTCATACGGATACCAGCGCATTGTTGGAATCTCATCTTCCCACGGACTTGGAATCGATGCCCTTGAGGAGACCATCATGGGCATGCTCGACCTTGAGGATGCCACGGATGATGTCGAGGACCTCCAGGCAGAGGACGACAGGAACAGCATCAAGGTCGCCGTCCTCGGAAAGCCGAATACGGGAAAGAGCACGCTGACGAACCTTCTTACGGGAATGGACCTTTCGATTGTAAGTCCCATAGCCGGAACCACCAGAGACGTTGTGAAGGGTGACTTTTCCTACAAGGGAAGGGAGTTCACCATTCTGGATACGGCGGGAATCAGAAGGAAGTCCAAGGTCGAGGAGGATGTCGAGTACTACTCCGTAAACAGGGCCATCAAGACCATAGATGACGCGGATGTGGTCCTCCTGATTGTGGACACCATCGAAGGGCTTTCCGAACAGGACAAGAAGATCGCCAACCTCATTGTCAGAAGGGGAAAGGGTGTGGTCATTGTCTTGAACAAGACTGACCTCCTGAAGGGACTCCCCAACGAGCGTCAGGCAATCGAGGACCGTGTGAGATTCCAGTTCCCGATCCTTAATTTCGCACCCATAAGGTTCATCTCCGCGGCAACGGCCGACGGAATCGGTCCCATGCTGGATACCGTGCTCAGGATCAACGACCAGCTTTCAAGAAGAATAGACACCGCCATGCTGAACAACGCTCTCAAGGCATGGGGAGAGGCATACCAGCCGTCACGTGGTTCCGAGGGCCATTTCAAGGTCTATTACGGAACCCAGATCAGCGCAAGGCCCGTGAAGTTCCTGTTCTTCATCAACAGGAAGAAGGACTTCCCACAGACCTATGTGCAGTATCTGAAGAACTGCATCAGAAGGGACCTTGGATTCGGTGATGTTCCCATTGAGATCGATCTCCGAGAAAGGGAGAGAAGCGAGAGCAACCACAAGCTCGGCCAGAACGCCAAGGTCAGATCCGCATCAGAGAAAGAGGCTCCCAAGCGTCTCGAGGCCAGACCGGCTTCCAAGGGAGGAAAGGCAAAAGCCAGACCCGCAGCCAAGAAGGTCGGGGCAAAGGCCAAGGCCAATGCAGTGAAGAAGGCCCGTGAGAACTATAAACAGAGCAAAGCTACCAAGAGAGGCAAATGAGATATAAGGCAATCTGCTTTGACATAGACGGCACCCTCTATCCAGCCTCCCTGATGAAGAGAAGGCTGATGGCCTTGTGGGCCAGACATCCTGCGTTCTCGGTCAGATACAACAGGGAAAGACGCGAGTTCCGCCGTTGTCAGGCAGATTTCAGACAGAGCATCCCTTTCAGATGGCGTGAGGCCATGATAATCCGCAATGCCAGCGGAGAGGAGCCAAAGAAGAAGTTCTCGGAGGCAGACTACAGGGCTACGTACGACAGGCTTCAGAGATACATCTACGATCCCATGCAGAAGCTCTATGAGAGGACAAAGCCGTTCGACGGGGTGGTATCCACGTTCAGCAAGATTAAGAACAATGGCCTGAAAATAGGAGTTTTCACGGATTTTCCGCTGTTCAAGAAGCTTGAGAGCATGGGGCTTGATGAGTATGTCGATTTTAGCGCCTCAAGTGACGATGTGGGCTTTCTGAAACCGGATGCACACTGTTTCGAATATTTGCTGTATAATCTTAAGATGGAGCAAAGCGATGTCCTTTATGTCGGCGACAGCTACAGCAAGGACATTGTAGGTGCGCACAATGCGGGACTTGATGCGGTTCTTGTGAACGTAAAGCCGTCTGGGCTCCGCAATGCTGAAAAGACCTTCCCCCTTGCAAAGGCGGTCTTCAGCAACTGGAAAGAATTCGACGCCTGGCTTGCCTCAGGCATGGAGGATAGACAATGACCTATGTTACTTCGATGCTACCTGTGCTTCTTCCGATAGCACTGTTTGTAGTCACCTTGATAATAATCTTCACGCTCAGGGCAAGCGACAAGCACAGCAAGAGTCTCTCCAACGTCAAGAAGCTGCTGGACATCTACAAGGGAAACATCGAGGCAAGCGACAACTCCTTCAAGCAGTATGCAAGCGAGCTGGAGCAGACGGTGGCGAAAAAGGATGCCGAGGTCAAGAGCCTGATCCAGACAGTCAACACACAGCTCGGCGAGCTCAAGTCCTATTCCGAGGATCTGGTCAGGCTGAAAAACGCCATGGAGACGTACAGGACGGCGCTGGAAGGACTGGCAAGGCTCACAAGCGATGCCGATGACAAGGTCCAGACGGTACAGAACGAGGTCGACAGGCTGGACAAGGTAAGGACGGTCATCGACGGATTCAGACAGGACATGAAGGATGCGGACGAGCATCTGAGAAAGCACGAGCAGCGTGTCATACAGCTTGAGCGCGAATCGATAGGCCGCATGAACCAGGCCGTCAGCGAGACCGACAGCAGCATGGACGAGGCCATGGCAGGTCTTCACAAGGAAAGCGACGAGGTCTTTGAGGATTTCAAGGCAAAGACCACAAACGATACGGAATTCAGGCTCAGGAAGCTGGACGATGCATTCCAGGCCGTCATCCATACTGTACAGCAGTTCTTCGGCGAGCTTGAGAACAAGATCGAGGAAGCCCGCGTTGTCGCCGAGCGGCTTGAGAGCACGGAGCTCCAGGCAGTGTCCAGTCCAAGCGATGTCCCGTCGATGGTTCCTGCAGACCTCGGTCAGGAGCATGGCGATATCCAGAAGACCGACCTGAGCTCGGAGATAGCCCAGTTGGCGGAAGCAGCCCCGGAAACCGATGCCGTCAAGGCTTACGAGGCATCCGCTCCCAAATTCAAGACTCCCAAGTTCACACCCAAGACCGATGAGGAATACGGCGGATCCAACTACATCGAGCAGAGTGTCACCCCTGTTGAGGATACCTATGGTGAAGGAATCGATGAGAACGACGATTTCGAAAGCTTCGGCGGCGTAGAGGAAGATCCGGGGTCGGACCTCCGCGGAATGGACATCATGGATATGGATTTCGACACCTTTACGGAAGGCAAGGAAACCGGCCGCTGGACAAAGGACGGACAGCATTCCGGAAAATGGGAAACCTTCGGCGAAGAGGAAACCGTGGACTTCGAGGACGATAAGTCCTGACACTTCCAGACACTGCACCCCAAACCCTTGACGATAACTAAACTCCTTAGTAACTTTCATTTACCGGAAGGAAAATTATGAGCAAACCAAAAGAAGAAAAAGAAAAGAAGCAGCCCGAGCAGGAGATCCGTGAGGAAGTCCTGAACGAAGCAGAGAATGAAATCAAGGAGCCTGCAGAGGAGCAGGTCGAAGAGGTCTCACAGGAAGAGATCCTCCAGGCAAAGGTCGAAGAGCTTGAGAAGGCCAACGCCGAGCTCAAGGACCAGATGCTCAGACGTCAGGCGGAGCTTGAGAATTATAAAAAGCGTCTCATCAGAGACAAGGAAGAAGCTATCCAGTTCTCGAACGAGAATCTGATCAAGGATCTTCTCGGATTCCTGGACAATATGGACAGGGCACTGGCAGCGGCAAAGAACGGCGGAGACCTCAACGGTCTTGTCGAGGGCTTTGAGATGACACGTGACCAGCTTCTTTCCACATTGGACCGCAACTGGGGTCTAAAGGCTATTGAGTCCGTGGGCAAGGAGTTCGATCCCAGCCTGCACGAGGCATGTATGATGGCTGTGGACGAGAGCCTTGACAAGGAAACCGTCCTGGACGAGTTCCAGAAGGGCTATACCCTGCATGAAAGGGTTATCCGCCCGGCCAAGGTCAAAATCGGCAAGCCGGAGTGATTTCTTTTAAATTTCTGCGCTTTGGCTCAGCGCCGTGCACAAAGCACTGTCGCCTCGCCGCATCGCAGCCTTTAAAAGAAATTTATTTCAGATAATTTGACGATTTTGATTGCCGTGAGTAAATTTGCCTCATAGGAAATCTTTAGAAGATAAATTAGGAGAAACATATATGGGAAAGATTATTGGAATTGATCTTGGAACAACAAACAGCTGCGTTGCAGTCATGGAAGGTTCAGAGCCTGTTGTCATGGCCAACTCAGAGGGACAGAGAACAACCCCGTCCGTCGTTGGATTCACAGCAAAGGGCGACCGTCTTGTCGGACAGCCTGCAAAGAACCAGATCGTCACAAACGCAGAGAACACAGTCTATTCTATCAAGCGCTTCATGGGACACAAGTACAACGAAGTTCCCAACGAGCTCTCAATGATCCCGTACAAGGTGGTTTCAGGAAGCAACGGAGCAGTCAGAATCGCAATCCGCGGAACGGAGTACAGCCCGGAGGAGATTTCTGCCAACATCCTGCAGAAGATGAAGAAGACAGCCGAGGATTACCTCGGAGAGCCCGTCACGGAAGCGGTCATCACCGTTCCTGCATACTTCAACGATGCACAGAGACAGGCCACAAAGGATGCCGGAAAGATCGCAGGACTTGAGGTCAAGAGAATTGTCAACGAGCCTACTGCAGCAGCACTGGCATACGGATTCGGCAAGGACTCCTCAAAGGACGAGAAGATTGCCGTCTACGACCTTGGTGGCGGTACATTCGATATTTCAATCCTCGAGCTCGGAGACGGAGTCTTCGAGGTCAAGTCAACAAACGGTGACACACACCTCGGAGGAGACAATTTCGACCAGAGAATCATCGAGTGGATGGTTTCCAACTTCAAGAAGGAGACCGGAATCGACCTCTCAACGGACAAGATGGCTCTTCAGAGACTGAAGGAAGCAGCAGAGAAGGCAAAGATCGAGCTTTCCAACTCGACATCTACCGACATCAACCTGCCGTTCATCTCCGCTGATGCAACAGGCCCGAAGCACCTGCAGATGACTCTTACAAGAGCAGCATTCGAGCAGCTGATCGACGACCTCATCGAGAGGACAAAGATCCCATGTCAGAACGCACTCAGGGATGCTGGACTCAGCGCATCGGATATCGACGAGGTCATCCTTGTCGGAGGATCCACACGTGTTCCCAAGGTTCAGGAGACCGTCAAGGCACTGTTCGGCAAGGAGCCGCACAAGGGAGTCAATCCGGATGAGGTCGTTGCAATGGGTGCAGCAATCCAGGGCGGAATCCTCGGCGGATCAGTCAAGGACGTCCTTCTGCTTGATGTCACACCGCTTTCACTCGGAATCGAGACCCTCGGTGGCGTGACCACAAGACTGATCGAGAGAAACACTACCATTCCTACAAGGAAGAGTCAGGTCTTCTCTACTGCAGCAGACGGACAGACCGCAGTCAGCATCCATGTCCTGCAGGGTGAGCGTGAGATGGCATCTCAGAACAGGACTCTCGGAACATTCGACCTTGTCGGAATTCCGGCAGCTCCGCGTGGAGTCCCGCAGATCGAGGTCACATTCGACATCGATGCAAACGGAATCGTCCATGTCTCCGCAAAGGACCTCGGAACAGGCAAGGAGCAGAGCATCCAGATCCAGAGCTCGAGCGGACTCGACGAGAGCGAGATCGACAGAATGGTCAAGGATGCCGAGGCACATGCCGAAGAGGACAAGCGCGAGCGTGAGAAGATCGATGCCCGCAACAACGCCGACAGCCTGGTCTACCAGACCGAAAAGGCAATGAAGGATTACGGCGACAAGGTCGATGCTTCAAGCAAGGCTGCCATCGAGAGTGCTCTTGCAGATCTCAAGGCTGTTCTTGCAAACCAGAGCGCAAGCGTGGACGAGATCAAGTCCAAGACAGAGGCTCTGCAGAACGCTTCCTACAAGCTTGCCGAGGAGATGTACAAGAATGCAAACCCGCAGGGTGGTGCAGGTCCTCAGGCTGGCCCGCAGGCCGGACCTCAGGGTCCGCAGGGTCCGCAGAACAACGGAGCTTCCGACGCCGATTATGAGGTTGTCAATTAAACAATCTGAGCTTCGCTTGGGAAACAGAAGAGGGGAATCGCAGAAGCGGTTCCCTTCTTGTGTACTATTCCTTTATTTTTTGTTAATTTATCTTTGAAAAGGATAATCAAGCATCATGGCTGATAAGAGAGATTACTACGAAGTTCTTGGAGTTTCCAAGAACGCATCACAGGAAGAAATTAAGAAGGCTTACAGAAAGCTTGCAATCGAGAACCATCCTGACAGGAACCCTGGAGACAAGGCTGCCGAGGAGCGTTTCAAGGAAGCAACGGAGGCCTATGAGGTTCTGTCTGACGAAACCAAGCGCAAGAACTACGACAGCTTCGGCTTTGCCGGTGTTGACGGTTCCCAGGGCTTCGGCGGTGCTGCATACAGAGACTTCAGCGATCTCTTCTCCGGTGGGTTCGGAAGCATCTTCGAAGATCTCTTCGGGTTCGGTGGCGGCGGAGCAACCAGACAGCGTGCCCAGGGCAATCCGAATGTCGGCCAGAGCATAAGGGTCAACATCGAGGTCGACCTTCAGGACATCGTGGCCGATTTCAAGAAAGAGATGACATACTCCCACCAGGTTGCCTGCGAGGCATGCCATGGAACAGGATCCTCAAAGGGAAGCGCATCCACAAAGACATGTCCCACATGCGGTGGAATGGGGCAGATCAGGCAGTCCAGCGGATTCTTCTCCATGTCCCGCACATGTCCGACCTGCGGAGGACGGGGTACTGTGATCACGGATCCTTGCCCGAACTGCCGCGGAACGGGAACGGTCAGAAAGAGCCAGACTCTGAAAATCAAGATTCCCGCCGGAATCGAGAGCGGAAGCGACATCATCATTCCGCAGATGGGAAATGCCGTTGCCAACTGCGCAACTCCCGGTGACCTCTATGTGCGTGTGAACGTAAGACCTCACAAGTACTTCGTCAGAAGTGGCGAGGACCTTTATGTCCAGATTCCGGTTTCGATGACCCAGGCCGCACTCGGACTGGACATAAATGTAAAGAACCTTCAGAACGAGACCATCAAAGTCAGTCTTCCTGCCGGTGTTCAGAACGGAAAGATCATCCGTGTCAAAGGACAGGGTCTTCCCAGATACAAGAATCTGGACTCCAGAGGAGACATGTACATCAAGGTTCAGATCGAGACTCCAAAACGGCTCAGCCTCAAGGCCAGGCAGATAATGCGCGACCTCTCCGAGGCAATGGGTGAGAACGACAGTCCGACACCGGTTCCGTTCGAGAATAACTGAGGATAGCAATATGGGCACAAAGATCACAGGAATCCATGCCATTGAGGAAGCTCTGAAGAATGCTTCCCGCGGAAGCACACTGTACCTTCTCAGAGGAGACAGACGCAACAGCGCTCTGGAGATCAAAGCAATCTCCAACGGCAAGACCGCCGTCAAGAAAGTCTCCGAAGCGGAGATGAACAAGCTCGCCGGTTCAGAGGACCACAGGGGTGCTGTTCTGGATCTTGGAACAAAGGCTACCCAGAGCCAGGGTGGAAGAATCCGCGAGATGTCCGTGCTGGATTTCTGCAAGAGCCTCAAAGATGACCAGGGTGCACTGGTCCTTGCCCTTGATGAGATAACAGATCCGCACAACCTGGGGGCAATCCTCAGAAGCGCAGACCAGTTCTCCGCCGCATTGATAATCGTTCCTGAAAGAAGAAGTGCAAGTGCCAACGAGACTGTGATCAGAATCTCCTCAGGAGCTGCACAGTATGTGACGATGTCCACAGTGACAAACCTTTCAAGGGAGCTGGATGTCCTTAAGGATTACGGATTCTGGGTCTACGGTGCAGACATGGACGGAGATCCGTCATATACCACAAAGTTCTCAAAGAGATCTGTATTGGTCATGGGAAGCGAGGGAAGCGGAATGCGCTCCTTAGTCAGAACTAAATGCGACCACATTGTCTCCATCCCCATGTCAGGCCACATCGACTCGCTCAACGTGTCCGTTGCAGCCGGCATTCTGATGTACGAGTACAGAAGATCAAATCCTGTCTGATTCAGGAAACTGTTAAAGACCCACTTTGAAGGCAAGGCCGAACGGCGGTGCCGGATTCTCTGTATCCTTTTCCGTGAAAAGGGTGTGGAGAGCCGGAATTCCGTAGCCTATGGCAGCACCGAGCAAGGCTCCGGCCAGAACATCGGTTGCAAAGTGGCTTCCGCTTGCTATCCTGAGAACTCCCGTTGCTGTTGCAAGCGAGTATGATGTTGCAATCACGGGAATTTTCCATTCTGATTCAGGATGGTATTTGCAGAATACGTAGCTGGTGAATGAGGCTCCGGCAAAGGCCAGGGCGGTATGTCCGGAGAGAAAGGATCTGTGGCTGTCTCCGGACTGAACCTTGTCTTCAGGGTAACCTTCGTAGTAGAGATAGGGCCGCTGTCTGGGAACAATGAGCTTTATCAGTTCCTTGATGCCGTATGTCAGCGCCACGGTCTCGGCATACATTATGCCTATCTTCAGGTACTCGCTTGAAGGTGCTGAAAGCAGTACTGCGGGCATTGCAAGTGATGCGGCTGTAGTTACTGTCGATACTGTAGACAAGGTCTTGTTATACGGCCTCATGACGAAAGAATCCAGTCTGTTGATCTCGGTATTGTCCAGCGGATATGTTTCCGAGAACACCGGGGCTGAGACAACCAGAATGAGAAACAAGACCGGAATCAGGGTTTTTGTGGTTCTGCTCATTGTGCGTTGACCTGTTCCTCGAACCAGTTCGCAAGTGCTGTTGTCCTTCTGAGGAATGCACTGGGAAGGTCTACCGTAATGAACAGGACGGTGACTTCGGGCTCTCTTCCGAAAATCATGGCATTGGTGAAAAGAACAAATCCTTCCTCCGTCTCCAGGACTTCCAGATACATATGAAGTGCGCCTTTGTCAACGCAGGAGAAACCCATGTACTTCATTGCGGTGTAGTTGTTGATCTCCATCAGGAAGTCGCCTTCCTTGATGGTGTACTTCAGAGAATAAACGTTGCTTCCGAACCTGTTGTCCTTCTGGAATGCATAGCAGTTGTAGGAAGAGGGTACTTCCGTGGAAACAGGATCAGGGATTTTGCTGCTTGTCTTGTCAGGATTGCTGATCATATATGCATCCTTGAAAAGGACGGTGGGTTTCTCTCCTGCCAGATGGGAGATGTACATCAGCCCCTTCTGGGTTGAGATGCGTCTGAGCAGGTTGAAAAGATAGACTTCTCTTTCCGACTGAGGGAGATTGATGAAGCTTTCAGGATAAGGGATGAATTTCACTGACGAGACGGAGAATCCGTCGTACATCCTGTCCGCCTTGACGGCAAGGCTCATTCCCTGGGAACTGCGGGGAGCGATTGATGAGATCCTCTGACCGTCACTTGTAATGGCCTCGAAAACGGTTCCCTCTTTCAGGCTCTGGATCTGCTCTTCCGAGAACGAGGGGAAAAGTGTCGAAAGGGAAGGAGCCGCACAAAGCACGGCGCAAACTGCAAGCAAGGTAACAATTATTGTCAGGCGTCTCATAGTCTCTCTTTAATAAGCGTTCTTGTTGATAAAACCCTTGAAGAACGTAAGAATTACAATCTTGAAGTCAAGGAAAACAGACCAGTTCCTTATGTAGTAAAGGTCGAAGGCAACCCTTTTCTCAATTGATGTGTTGCCTCGCAGGCCGTTCACCTGAGCCCATCCTGATATTCCGGCCTTGACCTTGTGTCTGAGATCATAGCCCGGGATGGTCTTCTTGAACTCCTCCACAAGCTCCGGTCTTTCGGGTCTGGGGCCAATCAGGCTCATGGATCCGGAAAGCACGTTGAAGAACTGGGGAAGCTCGTCAAGGCTGGTCTTTCTGAGTATTCGTCCGAGTTTTGTGACTCTCGGATCATCCTCCTCCGTCCAGTGGGGACCGTTCTGCTCCGGCATGTCGGTTCTCATGGACCTGAACTTCAGCATCTCGAATACCCTGCCGTCCCTGGTGACCCTTTTCTGTCTGAAGAACACAGGACCCTTGGATGAGAGCTTCACCATCAGTGCAAGGATGAGAAACAGTGGCGAAAGCAGCAGAACCGCAAATGAACAGGAGATGATGTCGAACGTCCTCTTGATGAATCTCTTTCCCAGAGACATTTCAGAGTTGTTCAGCTGTACAGCAGGGATGGTGTAGAAGTCTGTTATGACTGATCCTGCATAAGACCGCGGTATGTCGGACAGAAGGAAGACTTTTGCATTGAGAAGTTCCAAACCCTGACGGACGGCCGTTTCCTTGCTGTCGGACGAATCCTTCGGAGGAAAACTTATAACCACCATATCGATGTCATTATCTTTGACCGCCTGTTCCAGATTTTCAGCCTCTATCTGACTCAGATCTCCTATGGGGGTCGATCCGCCGAAGAACTGTCCGATGATCTTTATTCTTGACAGGACACCGTGGGAGATTGTCGTGTCGTAGAAGTCCTGCATCTTCTTTCCATATCCCACCAGAAGGGCTCTCTGCAGGAACTGTCCTGATTTTACCTTCCTTCCGATTATGGTGTTTGTGATTCTTCTTCCGATGAACAGAAACATGAAGTGCATGACAAGGAAGATCGCCAGTGCAATGCGGCTGACGGTTATGCTCATCACGTAGTAGTAGAAGACGACGAAGGTCAAAAACACGCCGACCGAAACCCTGAGAAGGGAACCGACCTCTCTGCTCCATTTTGAAACCACGTTGGATTCATACAGTCTGTTCAGGAAAAGGAAGAACAGGCTTGAAAGCAACGCCAGAAACGAAAGTGCGGTGAAAAGTCCCAGGGAATCCCGTGCTCCGCCGGGGAGAATGAAGAATCTGAGGTAGTAGGAAAGAAACCAGGCGGCCAAAGTGGCAATAATGTCCAGCGTCAGACGTAGAGTGAATTGGAATCTTTCGAAGTTGCCCTTCTTCTGTCTCATATCTCTAAGTATAGTAAATCACTAAAATATAGTCAAAGCGAGTACCTGAGACCTACGACAAATTGGGCATCGCTGTCATTGATATCTTTTCTGTTGTAGACGTTCCAGATCCGGATGAAGTCAGCCTGTCCGTAAACCCTGAGTTTCTCATTTACCTGATACTGGCAGAAAGCCCCGATATCCAGAGTGTAGGATACGGCCTTGCGCAATGAAAGCTCGTCGTCATCGTATCTGTAGTTTTCGGTCTCATGCTTGGAAGTGGGTGTGACGGAGGTCTTTTTCCATTCCTCATCGCCATCACCTCCGATCTCGCCCCATTTTGTCCACATGTCGTGTGTGCCGTGTGCCAAGAAGAAGGCGTTTGCGGACAGCGTGAGTGAGCCCGGTCTCTTCCATTCTACGTTCAGGTTTGCCACCAGGCTGTCTGCACCGTATCTGTATCCCAGATAGTACTCGTCGTATACCAGGGCATCGTTTCCTCTTCCTGTGATATAGGATCTTGTGGCGACAACGTAGTTGAGTCCGTAGCTTTCGGAGCTTGCGTCATAGGGATCCTGGGAATAGCGCAGATACGTGTAAGGGTTGACCAGAGCGCCTTCGAGGTTGATTTTCACTAGGCCATCGAACAGTCCTGTGGCATAGGTTGCCCCTGCAAGGATTCCAATTGCGTTCGGATAGCCTCTGTTTGCGGGGCCTCCTGCGCTCTCTCCCGCAATGGCCAGGTCATCGACAATCAGCTGGGCATAGAGATTCAGACCTTTGACGGGAGTGTAGTCTATCTCGCCGATTATGGTTGAATTCGTTTCGGAGGGGGTATACAGGTTGTGGTAGATCGAAATCGGAATCAGTACCCGAGGATCGATTATTCCGTCTTTTGATGCGTACATGATGGCTTCCGTGATGGAAAAGGACAGCTTGTCCTTTATCACACGGCCTTCGAACCTGTGTGCCAGATAGAGCTTGATCCCTTTGAGGGGTTCTTTCTCAATTCTGCCCTTGGCTTCCGAGCCCTGATATGGACCGTAGAAGTTGGATTCGTGAGGATAGGAACTTACAAGGAATGTGTACTTGAAGCTCTTTGAGAATGCGGTGAATCTTGCCATGTCGTGGTAGGGAAGGTTGTCGCTCATTGCAAGGTTTCCGGTCTTTCCCAGTCCCCAGTTAAGGCGATCTCTTCCCAGCTGTACCGTCCACCCATCTGATCCGAACGATGCAAAGGTTCTGTACGGCATGTTCATGTCCCAGGACAGGAACTTTTCCCCGTCAATGAAATGGAGGAACGGGATGTTGCTTCCAACGTGTGTGGCTCCGAACTCGTTCTGCCAGCCTGTTCCGAAATGGAACCCGGTCCTTATCTGAGGTGCCATGAAGAAGTAGAAGTGGTCCTTCACGTCGAACTCTATATCGAGTTCCAGAAAAGGATTCTGGTGGATTGTGTCATAGGACCAGCTGTCTCTTCCGGTGAAAACCTTTTCGGTCACCCTGTTGATGTCCGGTCTTGTCAGGCCGTCCGTGTTCGTGTGTACGTAAAGCTCTGCGGATGTGCTTGCGGAGAACTGAAGCGACATTGATCCGAAGTCTCTGCGAAGTTCCCTGTCCAGCTCTGATTTCACCTTTGCATAGCCATCCTTCAGATAATAAGGCACTTCCGATTCGGGGATCCTGTCGATCATGGCATCCAGCTCCGCGCTGCTCCATGGTCCGGTGGACGATGGCATTGCATGACCTGTCATGAGGTATACGTCTTTTATGATCCGGTACAGTGGACTGTCCACAGGATGGATCTTCTGGGGAACAGAGGCGAAAGCCTGGAACGCGACAAAAACAACCAACAACAGGATAAGGATTTTTCTCATGGCATCGTCCATTTTAGAATCTTGCTGAAAGGATTTCAATTGACCCCTTCCCATGTAGTATATAATATATCCGATGGGTTAAAAATCCAGGGGGATACTCCGTGAAGAGAGTTTGTTCAATATTGGTGTTCATGCTGGCTGTTTCACAGCTGTTCGCCGCTACATATAGAGTAAGAAGCTATTCTTTTGATGTCAAAGGCAAGACAAAAAACGCAAGTCTGCTGGAATTCATCGATTCGAAAGACAATGAGAAGGACAAGACCTTTGAAAGCCGCGAGGGTCTTGAAGCGTTTCTGAACGACAAACAGCAGCAGCTTGTGAACAAGAGGGTCTTCCATCAGGTTGAGTACACATATGAACTTCAGGAAACAAGCCCGGACTTTTTCGATGCCGATGTCGTTTTCCATATCGTGGACGCAAGCACATTCCTGATTGTCCCTTATCCTAAGTATGACTCGAACTACGGAATGAGCCTGAAGCTGAAAGCCAAGGATTCCAACTTCCTTGGAACCTTCTCGACGCTGGATTCCACGCTGGCTTTCACCCAGAGGAACAACACATTCAGGGATGGAAAGCTTGAATGGGACATTGCCGTCGATTCAATGAGGCTCGGCGATGCAAAGCTTTCATTCTCGCACAGCGGCGCCATGGATTTCCTTACATGGACGGACACCTTCCTGGGCGCAAGCGTGAGCGTAAGCGAGGTGAAGTTCTGGGATATGTCGGTCAACGGATCTTTTTCCTTCAAGTTCGCCCCCAAGGGAGCGGAAAAAGACAGCCCGTGGGGAGGCAAGGAGCTTTATTCGTCCATAGGAGTCTCCTTCCTGAATCCCAAAATGAGAAAGGCATCGGCGACAAACACCATAAAGTACACATTCAGCACGGAGAAGTTCGAGACAGTCACCACTTTCTCGTATCTGTACGATTCGCAGCTTGAGATAAGGGGATCCAGCTCCTTGGAGACCGTACAGTACGGTTTTGAGAACGGCCTGGATTACATTATCGTTGGAACCGGGGCAAGCAAGAGCTTCACCTTCTTCAAAAAGCTGGTATTCACACCGAGTTTCTGGTTCTATCTCAAGTTCACGGTTCCTTCGGAGGATTTCGATCCCTATCCGACGCTCACGCTGCCGTTCTCTTTCGGAAGAATCGACTGGGTGGGGGACAACAACTTCAGACAAGGTCTGATATTCAACATCAAGGGAGTTGATGAATACCATGTCCTTTACGGGAAGGACGATAGGCACAAGCTCAAGCTGACTGGCAACATCCAGGCTCACTATCCGGTTACGTCATGGTTCAATCCGTCGGCCAGACTTGATTTCATTTTTGCCAGCGAAATGCAGGAAATCAACAAGGACAATGTCTATTCCTGGAACCTGAGAGGAATCCGTGACGCCAACGAGATAATCAATAAATTCAGAAAGATTGGAATGACCTTGAATCTTGATCTGATGTTCAACTTCATCAAGATAGGTGATTTCTGCAAGACATATGCGATCGCTTTCTCGGATGTGTTTGTCGGAAGCAATGCTGACGGAAGCTTTGATAGCCTGGTTACAGTAGGAGCCGAGGGAATTGTTATTCTTAACAGCCATCCGAGCTATCCGATCAGGGGTTCGCTGGGATTTAATGCCGACCATCTCATAAAAGTTATGAAAGGGGAAATGGACCTTAAGGAGATGGAATATGAGCTTTACATCGGTTTGTATTTCTTCTACTGATCAGGGAGGAGTGTAAATGCGCAAATCATCGGTCACTTTGGTTCTGGCCTTGCTGGCCGTATCGGTCCTGTTTGCCTTGCCGGGTGAGGTGATTCCATTCGGTTCTTCCTTCTATGACGACATCGACATGCTGTTCATTCTGAACGGTCAGACAATCCCGTCAGCATCTAGGCCCTGGACTCTCGCCGAGGCTGAGAACGAGTTGTCCAAAATTGACGGGACATCATTGACCGGATTCATGCGTGATCTGTATGAACAGGTTGCGTCACATATCAGGAAAGACTATGAAGCCTCCCTTTCGGTGGATGTCGACGTTTCCCCTGAGGTTTATGTCCATACAAATCAGGATTTCAACACTGATGACTGGTGGGTCTACAACTACGAGAGAAGAAGACCGTTCGGAGTTCTGTCTCTGGATGCCGCTGTCGGAGGCTATTATGCCCATACCGAACTGGGTTTCAGGCTTGGAAGGGCAGGCGGCAACGACAGCTTTGAGTATTTCGACCACAATCTGGACAGCTTCCCCGTAGACATGACATCAAGGAAGTATGTGGTTTCCTCGGCGATCTATTCTCCGTATTTCAGGTTCAATTTCCCGATGACTAATGAAGCGGAGGTCATCACACCGACCAACGGAATTCTGACCTATGCATGGAAAAACGGTTCTGTCGGCATATACAAGTCGAAGAAAGAGTGGGGAAAGACATCAATTGGAAATTACATATATGATTCTCACATAAGTGCCTACAATTTCATTTCCGCCAAGTTCTTCAACAGGATATTCAGTTTCGACTACACGGTGATGTTCCCATACAGCTATCTCGGAGGAAGTGCAAAGTCCTACACCATGGAATACCAGTGCATTTTCCTCTCACACAGGCTTCAGATCCAGATTCTGGACAATCTGAGTCTTGCCATGAGCGAGAACCTGATGTACTGTTTGAAGGGTGGTTTTGAGCCGTTGTTTACCAATCCGGCAGTGTTTTTCCACAACAATATCCAGGACAACCTGTTCAACGCCATTGCACACGTTGAACTCGAATATGTTCCCATCAAGGGTCTCAGAATCTATTCACAGCTGGGAGTGGACCAGGGAAGCATTCCGTTGTTCGAGGATGTCGGAAAAGAGGATCTTGCAGCCGGATTGACAATCGGTGCCGAGTATCTGTTCCCGCTTTACGGCGGAATTGCCGGGGTGAATCTGGAAGGAGCGTATGCGGCTCCTGCGATGTACAGACGTGGCGGACAGTATCCTGACTTTGTCATATCGGATCCGAGCACAATATCCACTCCGACCGACTACTACACGCTTCCGTTTGTCACTGCCATGGGATTCCCGTACGGTGGAGATACCCTTGCGTTCCAGGTAGGGTGCAATTACAGACTCAACACTCTTAAATGTTCGCTTTCCTCGCTGTTCATGTGGAAGGGCGAGCTGACAGTCACGGAGCCTAAAACAAGGAAAACAGGCTTTGAGCTTACAGGAGACGTTACGTTCGGCAACGCCACATCGATTACCGCCGAATATGGCTTCACTCTTTTCAACAGATTCCCCGTGAAGGCAACGGCGACAATCAGCGGTATCTACAACCAGAACAGAGGATTTGACGTCCAGTTAACCCTTGGTGCTTCAATCAGTGCAAATGCGGCTTTGACGATGTGAGCAAGTAATTCCATCAGAATACAACGGCAATCAGGTGTTTAATCCGTTTAGGGAAACTGTAAATTCTCTCTTTGCGGATCAGTTCTTTGTATCTGGAGTTTAGAAATAGTTCATACATCCGTTTGCTCAATCCTTCAAGGTCGGCTGTACCCAAAGGAAGTATGTACTCAATGAAGTAGGGCTCTTTCTTGATTTGTTCAAATATCTCTATTTTTCTTTCTTCACTTGCTTTTAGATTGGATATTTCTTCCAGTTTTCCGGCTATTCCTGAAACATTTCCGATAGAGTGTTCCTCGATGTCTTTGTCCGTAAAATAAGGTTCTTTTTTCATCAGGTCCACAACAAAGAAAGCGGATGTGAAGTCGATTTTGAACCTTAAAGCCATCCTTTCTTTGTGCAGGATACTGTCTGGATTATTTCTGTAGTTGTAAAGATCGTCCGGAATGAACAGAACAGAAGAAGCATTGGCAATCAGATCCATTGTCTGGTAAAAATCTTCCCCGATTCTCAGATTGTACAGATGTTCAAATCCTGAGGTTTTGAACAAATTTCGTTTAAATGCTTTTTTCCAGACGGCACAGTGTGAAGACGTTGAAAGGATCTCATGGTAGAGAGCATGCTTGTCTGTGAGCATGTATTCCTTGAAATTCGTTCCGCTGTGTAGCTTGATCAGACCGTGAGCAGAGATTCTTGAACTCTCATAAATGACACCGTCGGGATGGTATTGCTCAATTTTGCTGTTTATCACTTCAAGGGCATTGTGCTCAATGGTATCATCCGAATCAACAAAAACTATATATTCGCCGATAGCTCTCTTAACCCCATCCGTTCTGGCTGCAATCTGCCCCTGATTATCTTTGTGTATTACTGTGATGTTGTCATGTTTTTCCGAATAACTGTCACAGATTGCTCCGCTTGTGTCGGTTGAACCATCATCTATCAGGATGATTTCATAATTTCTGAAACTCTGATTTACAACAGAGTTAAGACATTTCCTGAGAAATCTCTTTGAATTGAAAACAGGAATGATTACGCTGAAACGGAGTTTGCTCTTGTTGTTCATTCTTTCTCCATCAGTCTTAGATAGAATTTCTGAATTTGTTCTGCAGATGTTTTGATATCATAACCTTTTTCGGCAACAATCTTGTAAGCCGTGGCTCTGTTTCCGGAAGGAGTGCAACTTGTTGCTATCTTTGACCAAGTTTCATCGGATTCCGACAGGCTGACCCTGTGAATCAGCTCCGGATTGAGATCAACCTCTGTTGGTATCGTGTCTGTTAAAATGCAAGGCAGACCTGAAGCCTGAGCTTCCACAAGAACAATTCCCAGACCTTCGTTAATTGAGGTAAACACAAATGAATCCATGGCACACAGAAGCTCGTTCACATCCGTCCTTGGCCCGGTGAGAATGACCTTGTCTTCCATATCCATTTTTCTTGCGGCGTCTCTGATTCTTGCTTCAAGCGGTCCGTTTCCGACTATCATGAGTTTGGAATCCGGTTGGAGTGCCAGAATCTGCCTCATGATTCCCAGCAGTCTGATCTGGTTTTTGCCTTTGTCCAATCGTCCGACAGTTCCATACAGTCCGGTCGATTCCGAAATACCGAATTCTTGTCTCTTTGATGTCCTGTTTTTTTCAGAAAACCTGAATTTTTCAGTGTTGATGCCATTTCTGAGCACCAAAAAGTCTGATTTGTTTCTGTAAAGCCATTTGCCGGCTGCCTCGGAACAGGCGAAGCGATAGTCTGCGATTTTCCAAAGGTCTTTCCGGAAAAAGAACCTGTAAAGATCCGGCAGGGAAAAGCCAGAAGAAGTATGGCTGTGTGCAACTGCAATACGTCCAAGTTTTTTTACTACCTTGAGCGTTTCCGCTGCAGAATCCATCAGATGGTCGTGAACAATGGTGAATTCAGGATGTGCCATCAGAAATTCAGTCAGGTTCTTTTCATATTTATTTTTGTTGTATCCGAGATATCTTGGGATTCTGAAGATTCTCCCTCCAAGGGCCAGGATTTCCTTTTCATAGGCGGATTCTTCAGGACAGTGCAGAAGGAAGTCGAACTGAACCATGGACCTGTCAATGTTACGGTACAGGTTCATGATAAGGGTCTCTGCTCCTCCAAGGTTCATTGCATAGCTGATTTGAAGAACTCTGATTGGCTGCACATCTCAATGATAAAACGATTTCAACGGTATATGGAATATCCGTTTTGGCAATTTGCGACTGCATGGGATGTCTTGTTTATGATAAATCAATCAATTAGAATCAAAATATGTTCTTATATCTGTCAATGGTCGCGATAGTCCCCGTTCTTTACGCTGTTTTCTATAAAAACGAACACAGGGACAAGGTTATTCTGGCCGTTGTCTGTTCCATGATGTTCATTCTTCTTGCGCTCAGGAAGCCATTCTCCGACGTGATTTCATATCAGACTGCATACAACTCTTTCAAAGGTATTTCCCTCCGGGAGGTATTGAAAGACTTCCATTTGATCAAAACCAGCAGTTTCGGTGAAATGGAATGGGGATACAGTTTCCTCTGCTGGCTGTTTGTGACATTGGGGGTTCCTTTCCAGGTTTTCCTTGCTGTCGAATCGGCATTCTGTGTCTTCTGTGTCTATGATTTTGTCAGAAGAAATTCTGTGAACATTCCATTGAGCATTGCACTGATCATCGGGTTCGGTGCGTTTGACTACATGTTCATTGTCATCAGACAGTCTATGGCATTCGGATTTCTGCTTTTGTCTGTTGAATCGATAAAGAAGAGAAATCTTCCTGTTTTCCTTTTGTTTGTTCTTGCAGCAATGATGATTCATCGGACAGCTGCCTTGTTTCTGATTGTCTATCCGCTCAGCTATCTTCCGATAACGAGATTGAATGTGACAATCTTCAGCTGTGCCTCACTTCTCATTTTCCCGTTGTATCCAGTGCTTGAAAAACATGTTGTAGGAAGGATTATGGGTTTGTTTTCAAAGGAAATCTACATGCTTGATGTTTCATTTGAATTCAGCGAACTGATTCTGGTGATTGTCCTGATAGTTGTTGTCCTTATGATTTTTCCCGATTTCAGCAAGAAGTCTGACGTTAAAACCCAAACCGTATTCTGGGCATTTCTGATTTCGCTTCCAGTTCAGGCTGTCACATGCTATCTGTCAATCCTGGGACGGCTTTCTACCCTGATGTATTTACCCTTTGCAAGTGTTGCCATTCCTAATCTTCTGGAGACAAATGACAACAAGAAGCTTGTTAGGGTGCTTGAGATTCTATTTTACGTGGCTGTTTTTGCATATTATGCATTCTGCCTTTATTGTGATAAAAGAATACTTGAGATTGTTCCGTACAGGTTGTTTTTCATTGATTGAAAGGGAGAAGCGTTGTGTCTAGAATCAAGATTCTTCATGTTGGTCTCGATACTCATCTGGGTGGAATAGAGACCTATCTTCTGAAGATCTCCTCCAATATCGACCGTAATCGGTTTGATTTTGGTTTTCTGACACACGACAACCAGAATCCCTGTTTTTTCAATGAGCTTTCAGATCTGGGATGCTCCTTTCATTTTGTCCGAAGCAGAAGAAAAAGCTGGTTCGGTAATGCAAAGGACATCAGAAACCTTCTGTCAAAGGAAAAATACGACATTGTTCACTGCCATCTGAATTCGTTGACATATATTACTCCGGCTCTGGAGGGCCTGAAAGCCGGTGCCAAGGTGATTGTCCACAGCAGAAACGGAGGTTCCGCCATAGGTTCATCATCCAGAATTCTCGGGGCGATCAATAGATTGCGCATGCCTTGGAACAGGGTGACCCGTGTGGCTGTATCCGATCTTGCAGGAGAGTGGATGTTTGGTAAGAACAGGTCCTTCTTGGTGCTTAACAACGGACTTGATACTTCAAAATACATGTTCTCGGCAGAGGACAGAACAACAATCAGAAAAGAGCTTGGCATACCGCATAATGCTGAGGTTATTGCCAATGTGGGTGCCTTCAGGACTCAGAAGAACCACACTTTTATTATTGATGTCTTCAAAGCGTATTATCAGAGACACAATGACAGCATGCTTCTTCTTGTGGGAGAAGGGGAACTTGAGGATGAGATAAAAAAGAAAGTTTCGGAATATGGCATTGAAAACCATGTGGTTTTTGCCGGAAGAAGGACAGATATTCCATCCGTTCTTTCTGCATCCGATAAATATCTTTTCCCTTCCTTATACGAAGGTTTCCCCAACGCATTGATAGAGGCTGAGACAAGCGGTCTTCTTTGTGTGTCCTCCACATCAATTACGGAGCAGGCCTGTCTGGACAACTGTATCAGGGTATCCCTGGATGCCCCTGTTTCAGACTGGGTGGCTGCTTTGGAGAGGTCTGTGGTATCAGATCGCAAAGCATGTGTTGAAATGGTAGAAAAGGCCGGTTTCGGAATCCGGGAAGAGATTGGCAGACTTGAAAGTCTGTACACTTCACTCGTTGGGGGAAAAAGCTGATGAAAAAGTGCAGGGTACTTGAACTGATCGGCGGATCTCTCACTGACGGCGGAGCGGAAACTCTGGTCAAGGACTATGTCATGAATCTGGACAAAAACAGATTCGAGGCTGCTGTCTTTGTCGATTGGACTATTTCCGAAACAGCCAACACAAGGATTCTGACAGAAAGCGGACAACGGGTGTTTACTGCATATCCAAGTTACTCTTTGTTCTGGCGGGGAATCAACAGATATTTCAGAAAGACTTGCATGGTCAGCGGGATACGAAAAGTAATCAAGGAATTTGATCCTGATGTGATTCACATTCACCTTGACGCTCTGTCTTATCTTTCTGAACTGGATTCCGTTCTCAATGGTAGAAAACTGTTCTATACCTGCCACAGCACCGTAGAAGCAATGTTTGGAGATAATCCGGCAGAGGCGGAAGCTGCAAAAAAACTGATAAACAAGCATGGGCTTAGGCTTGTTGCTTTGCATCAGGAAATGGCGGATGAATTGAATCGGTTCTTCAATGTTTCCAATACGATTGTCATCAACAATGGCATAGATATCAGCAGATTCAGGAATGTGGAAGAATCACGGGAAAGCATTCGCATGAGTCTGGGAATCCCGACGGGGGCTTTTGTCATCGGACATGTGGGAAGGTTTTCAGAAGTAAAGAATCACAACATGATAGTTGAGATCTTCAGGAAGGTGAAAGTAAAACAGGAAAATGCATTCCTTCTGTTGGTTGGAGACGGAGAATTGAAGGCCGAAATCGAGAGAAGGATAAAGGAAGAAGGACTTGATTCTTCCACTTTGATTCTTTCCAATCGTACTGACATTCCCAGAATTCTGAAAGCAATGGATATTTTTCTGTTTCCGTCAATATTTGAAGGTCTTGGAATTGCTTTGGTAGAAGCTCAGGCTGCCGGACTCAGATGTGTTGTATCAAATAACGTCCCTGACTCCGCTTGTGTTTCCAATTTGGTCTGTTCGAAGAGTCTTTCAGATTCGGTAGAAAGTTGGAGTGAAGCTGTTTTGGATTCAAACAGAAGAGGGCCTTACAAAAACGGACTGGAAGAATATGATATCAGGCTGTCTGTGAGTAAACTTGAGAAACTTTATCTGGGGGAAATCTGATGATAAGTCCAAAAGTTTCAATCATTGTTCCTGTTTATAATGTTAAGGAGTATCTTCCCAAATGTCTGGACAGCATTGCAAATCAGACGATTAGGGATTTTGAGTGTATCCTTTTAGATGACGGGTCTTCTGATTCAAGTGGAATAATCTGTGATTCATTTGCAGCAAACGATAAAAGGTTTTCTGTTGTTCATCTTGAAAACGGAGGTGTCAGCAGGGCACGAAATGAGGGCATAAAGCGCGCTAAGGGCGAATATTTAGGGTTTGTCGACAGTGATGACTGGATTGACCCTGAAATGTTCGAGTCCCTCTATCGGGATGCTAAGAACTACAATGCCGATATTTCTATCTGCGGTGTATACGAAGACCGTCCACCGAAAAAAATAATAGAGATGACATCTGTACAAGCCAAAATCTGTATGTTCTCCAATGATGGATTTAGAGGTTATTCGGTTAACAAACTGGGAAGAAGAGAATTGTTTGAAAATGTGAGGTTTGATGAAGGAATCAGATGTTATGAAGACCTCATTTTCTTTTACCGGTTATTTTCAAATTGTTCCAAGGTTGTATGGAACGGAAAGCCACTGTATCACTATTTCAGGCATGAAGGAACGTTGTCAACAGACTATAGATTCAATAAAGAAAAGAAAAAGGGAATCAACGTGCTGAAACAATGCATGGATAATGAATCTGATAAATCCGTAGTGACTGCAATGAGGCATTACTTTTTTGATTACTATTTGGAAACTGCAATTAACTACGTTTCCCGTCGTGACATACAGGAAGAAGGTTTTCATGAAGCAGTTGAGTATGTTGTTGATAATCAATGCCAAATAAAAGATTGTACATTGCGGCAGAAGATATGGATGAAAATAATCATCAAGGATAACCTGAAAAAACTCTACTGGTTTATTAAGGGATTAAATAGCAAAAACATGTACAGTCAATTGGAGAGATAAAGAAGATGTTCAATTGGATTAAGAAAACGATAAAAAAAATCCTATTACTGCTTCCTACAAAAAATATAGTTCTATTTGAAAGCCATCCAGATTGTACCGGTAATACCAAAGCTGTTTTTGATGAGATGATCAGACGGGGATATAATTCAAAGTATAAGATGATCTGGCTTTTGCAGACATCGGATCCCAAAGACCATAATAGACTACCCAATGTCAGATATTACAAGGATGGGAATAGAATCTATGTTGCATACTGTCGTGCAAAACTCTTCATAAGTGAGAATTGTTATTTCTCAAAAACAAGAGCCCATGGCCAATATGCCTTACACATCTTTCATGGAGGGGCTCTCAAGGATGTAAGAGCATATTACCGGGTTCCAGAGGATATCGATGAAATAATAACAGAATCACCATTCCTTCTTGAATTGGATGCAAAGAACAATAGTTGCAGAAAAGAAATTCTAAATCCTTTGGGTTTTCCTAGAAATGATGTCCTTTTAGGTGTAAAGGTAGAGATTGATAAACTGTTCAAAGGGCATGATTTCAAAAAAATGATATATTGGATGCCTACTTTTAGACAGCACAAAACTAATTCCAGTTTATCACACAGCAGTATAAGCATTCCTATTATCCATGATGAAAAGACTGTTGGTCAGATTAACAGAAAGGCTCAGGAGTATGGAGTGCTGATTGTAGTGAAACCGCATCCTGCACAAGACATTTCTATGGTAAAATCCATGCAACTCAGCAATCTGCTTTTTATTGATGATACCTTTCTTTCAAAACAAAAAGTGTCGAACTATGAGCTACTTGCTGGGGCGGATGCATTGCTTACGGATTATTCCTCGGTGTACTATGACTACCTTCTGACCAACCGTTCTATAGGACTTTGCTGGGAGGATTATGATGAATACAAAAAGAGAGAAGGATTTATCATAGATACGGACATAATGATGGCCGGAGGAGAAAAGATATATACTGCCGATGATTTATGCGGTTTTATTGAGCGGGTCGGGAAAGGTATTGATTTGCTTTATGAGAAAAGGACAGAAATTAGGAATCTTATCTTCCCACCTCCCGTAGAACCCTGCACAGGGAAAGTTGTCGACAGAATTGATGAGATTCTTATCAACCTTTGAGGAGGTTCCCCCATTAATCAGGAAGATTTGAAGAAAAGTGCCATAAGTGGAATGATCTGGAAATTCGCTGAAAGAATTAGTGCCAGATTTGTGTCTTTTCTTGTCTCGATTATTCTGGCCAGAATACTCATTCCGGAAGACTACAGCGTTGTGGCTATAGTTACTATTTTCTTCTCTTTAAGCGAAGTCATAATTTCCGGCGGATTCAATTCTGCCCTTATTCAAAAAAAGAATTCTGATGATCTTGATTTTTCATCTGTTCTTTTTTTGACATTGTTTGTTTCTTCCCTTTTCTATTTTGCATTGTTCTTTGCTGCCGACTGGATTGCATCTACATACAGAAGGGACTTGCTTGTGCCTGTAATCAGGGTGATGGGGCTTGTTCTTTTCATCAATGCATACAAGTCTGTACTTTGTGCCCTTATTTCCAGCAGACTCGAATTCAAGAAGTTCTTTATGTCGACCATCGGAGGCACTGTTATTTCTGCTATTCTTGGAATTGCGTTGGCATTGAAAGGATTTGGTCCTTGGGCATTGGTGGCACAGGAGATATCCAACAGTTTCATAGATACCTTGATTCTGTCTATTTCCACAAGGTACAAGCCGTTGATGAAATGCTCCTTCAAAAGGCTTAAATCCTTGTTTCGGTTTGGAGGAAAAATATATCTGTCCTCAATCATCACAGCTCTTTACGAACAGATTAAACCGCTGATTGTCGGCCTTAAGTTCTCTGCCACCGATCTTGCTTACTACAACAAGGGTGAAAGCTTCCCAATGCTTTTGAATTCATCCATTACTGATACTTTTTCATCGGTTCTTTTTCCTGTAATATCGAAACTCCAGGATGATCTGGATGAGGTTAGGAATGCGACGCGACGTTTTTTGAGAGTATCATCTTATGTCATATTTCCTATGATGATTGGCTTGTTTGTCATAGCAGACAACTTGGTAATAGTCCTTCTGACAGCAAAGTGGCTTCCTATCGTTCCCTACATACGCATTTTTTGTTTCTCCTATATGCTCAATATAGTTCAGATAGGAAATCTTCAGGCAATCAAAGCCATAGGAAGAAGTGATATCATTCTACGACTGGAGATTATAAAGAAGGTGTCATATCTTGTAATCATCCTGATGTTTGTCCTGTTCTCGGACTCTCCGGTCATACTTGCTATGTCAACAGTTGTGACAACCGTTGTGGCAAGCCTTGTTAATACATTCCCAAACAGAAAACTTATCGGTTATAGATACAAACAGCAGATAATGGATCTTCTTCCGAATCTTTTATCTTCTTTAATTATGGGTGCAGCTGTTTTTGGTATCGGAAGAATCAGTATTGATGGTTTTGCAATAATCGCTCTGCAGATTCTGACAGGAATTGTTGTTTATGTGGTTATTTCAATTATAAGCAGAAACAGAGAATTGAATTATGTGCTCGACATAATGCGTGATATATTTAACAGATAGCTTTCTTTGAGGCTTTTGTTTTTCTGTATACTTGTTGTACAGGAACATCCCTGAGTGTACACTATTGAGTGGAGAATAAGAGATGAGAAACATTGCGTTGATAATTGCAGGTGGAGTCGGTGCCAGAATGGGACAGGATATCCCGAAACAATTCATTAATGTTTATGACAAACCTGTAATCGTTTACACGATGGAAGCCTTTCAAAGGCATCCTGAGATTGATGTCATAGAGGTTGTATGTCTTGATGGATGGCACGATGTTCTGCGGGCATATGCAAAGCAGTTTGGTATTGCAAAGCTGGAAAGCATCGTAAGCGGAGGAAAGAACGGGCAGGATTCCATCCGGAATGGTCTTTATGATATTGCCTCGAGATATCATGATGCAGACGACATCGTTCTGATTCATGATGCAATCCGTCCTATGATCAGTGCAGACATCATCTCCGACAACATCAGGGTCTGTAGGAAGCATGGTAATGCAATAACAGTTGTTCCTTGTACAGCAGCTATGCTTAAGACATATGATTCATTATCCACGACAGAACAGGTCCCCAGAGACAATCTCAAAATAACCCAAACTCCTCAGGCTTTCTTTGTGAATGATATAGTTGATGCTCATAAGGAAGCTCTTAGTAAAGGCATTACAAATTCTGTGGCATCCTGCACAATGTACATTGAGTTGGGCAGAAAACTGTTTATGTCCAATGGATCGGAGAAGAATCTGAAACTTACCACATCCGAGGATATAGATATTTTCAAAGCATTACTTCATGAAAATAAAGATGAGTGGATGCACTGATGGTATTCAATAGTCCGATATATGAGAAAACGATAGAAGCGGTTGCTTCTGAAATACCAATCAGCGACAGTTCCGTCCTGATAACAGGAGCCAGCGGACTCATAGGATCTTGCATTGTCGATGTCCTGTCATCGGCAAACCGGTTGTTTGATAAGAACATACAGATATACGCCATGGGACGGGACGAAAACAAGCTGGCTCTGAGGTTCGGGACTTCACCATCTGTGCGTTGCATATCGCAGAGTGTTACAGAACCAATTGAAATCGAGGGTTTGGATTATGTCATTCATGCAGCAAGCAATGCGGATCCCAGAAGTTATGCTCTTTATCCTGTTGAAACCATTTTGACTAATGTGTTAGGAGCTCAGAGAGTTCTGGAGTATTCGAAAACGAATAAGTCAAGAGCCTTGTTGGCTTCTTCCTTTGAGGTCTACGGAAAGCTGGAACAGGATGAGTATGGGGAAAACGAGTATGGATCAATAGACCTTAATCCTATCCGATCCTGTTATCCGGAAAGCAAACGAACAGCTGAAATGCTTTTCAGATCTTATTATGACGAATTTGGTGTGGACTGCGTCATAGCAAGACTGCCCAGTGTATATGGACCTACAATGCAGAAGGGTGACAGTAAGGCTCATGCTCAGTTTCTTCGGAATGCCTTGGACGGGAAAGATATCGTTCTGAAAAGCACTGGTACTCAGAGAAGATCGTACTGTTATGTAATTGATGCGGTAAGCGGACTGCTTACAGTTCTGTTCAAGGGGCAATCCGGAGAAATATACAATGTCGCAAATGAAAGATCCGTTGCAACAATTGCGGAAGTTGCTCAGACTATAGCAAGTATCACAGGAAGAAAGATTGTCTTTGATTTTCCGGATGAAGTAGAGAAGAAAGGTTTTTCCCGACCGCAGAACTGCGTGCTGAATACGGATAAACTCAAACGACTCGGCTGGGTAGGTCATTATGACCTTGAAAGCGGTATGAAGGAAACAGTCGATATTCTGCGTGGGATGTGAGGGATTTTTAATGAAGATTCTTGTCCTTTCAAATCTGACATCATATACCTACAACTTCCGTTATGAGATTCTCCAGGCGTTCATTGATGATGGGCATGAGGTTGTGGTTGCATGTCATGATGACGATGAAAGCAAACAGAAGGCACTTCAGGATCTGGGTTGCACAATGGTTGAGGTTCCGTTCAACGGGAAGGGAACAAAACCGAACGAGGAACTGAAACTCATTAATACCTATAAAAAACTTGTCAAGAATCAGAATCCGGACATCGTATTTACTTTTACCATCAAGATGAACCTCTATGGAGGTCTTGCGGCGAAGAAGTACAAGGTGCCGTTTGTGCCGATGATCACCGGGCTCGGAGAACTGGAGAAAACCGGAAAGCTGAGAAGGATCCTGATGTTCCTTCATAAGAGGGTCATGCCTTATGCAAAGGCCGTTGTGTTTCAGAATCAGGCCAATATGATTTTCTTCAACGACAATGGAATAATATGTCGCAGGACAGTTCTTGTTCCGGGCTCCGGAATTAATCTCCGAAAGTTTTCTTATTGTGAATACCCGGCTGAAGAAAAAGGTCTCAGGTTCGCATTTATAGGCAGACTCACATATGCCAAGGGTATTCTGGAATATCTTGGGATGGCGGAGAGGGAGAAAAAACTTCATCCTGATTACTGCTTTCTGATTGCCGGAGTCTGTGATGATGAGTACAAGGTTCGTATTGCAGACCTTCAGAAAGAGGGAATAATTGAATATCTCGGGCAACTTCCGGACACCAGAGATCTGCTGAAAAGCATCCACTGTCTTGTCCTTCCCACCTTCCACCCGGAAGGCCTGTCCAACGTTCTGCTGGAGGTTTCAGCCATAGGAAGACCTGCTATTTGCACTTCCAGACCCGGGTGCAGGGAAGTGATTAAGGACGGGGTGAACGGTCTTTACTGCGAATCACAAAACATAAATAATCTTGTAAGTGTTGTGGACAGATTCTGTTTACTGTCCGCTCAGGTACATAAAGAGATGGGCCTTGAAGGACGCAGAATTGTAGAAGAACAGTTTGACCGAAGGATTGTTGTGGATGCATATGTGGAGCTTCTGAGATGAGAATTGGATTGATTCATGGACTCAAAAGAGTACTCGGCAAGAATCTGATTTCCAGATTCTACAATGCACTCGGGTTCCTTTCTGATGAAAGCTACATCCGTCTGATCTACAGACTGAGAATGGGGAAGAAGCCCGATCTTGATAATCCCCGGACATTTACAGAGAAGCTTCAATGGCTGAAACTGCATGACCATAATCCTGAGTACACGAAGATGGCGGACAAACTGGCCATGCGGACTTACGTCAAAGACAGAATAGGAGGGGGGCATACTGTTCCTGTTCTGGGTATTTGGAAAAGGTTTGAAGATATTGATTTCGAGTCACTCCCGGACAGATTCGTCCTCAAGACCACCCATGACAGCGGAAGCTATCTCATATGCAGGGACAAGGCTTCTTTTGACAGGAAGAATGCTTCGAAAGTCCTTTCAAGAAGTCTGAAGCGCAACTACTACAGGACAACCAGAGAATGGCAGTACAAGGATATTGAGCCAAGAATCATTGCAGAACAGTATATGGATGACGGCAAGACAAACCTAACCGACTACAAGTTCTTCTGTTTCAACGGAAAGCCTTTGTTCATGTATTCAGAAGAGGAGTCTTCGGGAAATCCGACTCAAGCCATAGCCGATATGCAGTACAACATGATGCCTTTTTCCATGGATGATGCAAAAGCGGATGTTCTGCCACCGAAACCGGAATTGTTTGGTGTAATGGCCAATATATCCGAAAAGCTCTCTGAAGAGGTTCCATTCCTCAGGGTCGATATGTACTGCATCGGCAACACCATCTACGTGGGAGAGCTTACGTTCTATCACTACGGAGGATTTATTCCCTTCAAGCCTGCCGAATGGGACAGAAAGCTTGGAGATATGCTTGTGCTTCCGGAATCCGATCAATAATAGACGGAGAAACCAAGCTTCATCAGAAGTCTGAGATATGGCGAGTTCCAGTCCTGAAGACTTACTTTGTCTCCGTAGTTGTCATCTCCGTTTGTGAAGTTTCTGGTCCAGTCCGCTATCACGTTTGCTCCAGCTCTCAGTTCGAGGGGGAAATCCTTGAATGCCTTCTTTACTGTCAGGTCAACATCCAAAGTGTTTTTCCAGACGTATGAGAAGAAATCTTTCAAAGCATATTTTCCTTCATACTCGGCTCCGTAGTCCATTGCATCGTTGAGGTTGAGTCCTGCGTTTGTCAGAGTCCCGAAGCTGTTGTCTTTATTGAAGCCAGCGACCTGTGTGTACTGTGCGCTCTGGATTTGGTCCTTGACCTTTATATCCAAGGACCATCCTTTTCCGAATGCGCACGAGAAACCAAGCAGAAGCTCAATTGAATCCGGGTTCAGAGGATAGGAAAGACCCTTGCCCCCGTTTGCATACTCGCTGGTGTATGTTCCCCAGGATTGTCTTGTTTCTGCGTAGTGGGCACCGAAGAACGGAGGGATGTATGTCCCCTGAATCGTGAGGAGTCCGAAATCCAGGAATCCCAGGGCTATTTCCAAACCACCCTGGATTGCAATCATGTTTCTGGGATTTGTGAAGAGATGCTTGATATCAGACGTGAATTCATCAATGGCAAGGCCAAGGTATGCTCTTCCGAACCCCGGGAATCTGTAGGAGAAATCAACTCCGCCGAGAAGAGAGTCCCAGTCTCCCTGGAAGTTCTGTGCAATCCAGTATACGGAAACAGGACTTATGTAGGTCAGCTCAAAGCGTTTCTTCCAGACAACCGATTCATAGACATCCGCTTTGAAATTTCCAACGGTGAATTCCGCTCTCTGGATGCTGAAGTTGTTGTCGAACGTCTGGCGGTCTGTAGGAAGCTCTCTGCCATACGCTGTTTCGAAAAGTGTCACACCAAGAGATCCCACAAGAGAAGAGAACCTGAACCATGAAGTAGGCTGATACTGGATTTCAAATGCCTCGAACTTGCTTGCGGAACCGGAAAGGCCAAGGTTGTTGATTCCGGGACCCCAGTCCCTTTTGTATGAGCCAGCCAGAAGTCTGAGGCTGTCGTCAAACAACGATGTGGTGATTTCAGGAGAATAGGAAAGACCGACTCCGATTCCTTCTTCTCCGTCAAGATTGTAAACAGTGTTCAGACCACCGATGAAATACTGGCCGTCGCTTCTGAACTCAAAATCGTTGAAGTTGTAGGTTGCCGTATCCAGTTTGTCAATCACAAGACTGAAGTTCATGTCATAAGAAAGCCAGTTCTTGATGTCGCCCATGATGAAGGCCGTCCCAAGGTTCCTTGAACTGATTTTCTTGTCCTTGTCGCTGTCTATTCCGACTCTGTTGTCTGAATCAGCTTTGACACCGATTCTGATATTTCCGATAGGTCCTGAGAAACCGATGCTGCCTTTTTTGAAAAAGGTCTCAGTACCGTTTTGTTCTGCCGTTCCATATGTTTTCTCTAGTTTCTCGAGTATGACTCTGATCTCAGTTCTTTCCGATTCTGAAATCTGATTGGAATCCATTACCTGCACAAGAAGGTTTTTTACCGTGTTCAGGGTATAAGGCTTCACATCAGACTGCAGGGGGATGATACCCGAAAGCTCAGCATACCTGATGATCTTGTAAGAACTGTCGCTCAGCGGAACCGTGTGGAACTGTCCTGCAAAGACGCAGAGAGAAAAAACTGAAATCAAAAGTGCAACAACGAATTTCCTCATAATCAACTCTCTATGTTTTAACCCTTGTCATTATTTTTCTGAAACAGTCTCGAAGAACTTCACTCCGATGTCGCTCCTGAACCAGGAGCCGTCGAAACTTACAAGGTCGATTGAATTGTAGACCTTTGAGTTTGCCAGCATGATGTTCTTGTCAACTCCGACAACGGTTGCAGCTCTTCCTCCGGTAGTGTAGATTCTGTCCTTTCTCTGTTCTACGGCTCCGAAGAAGATATATGTTCCGGTGTTGATCGCGTTGCTGGCATACTGCTGTGGAATCTCCCTTAGAAGCTTTCCGACTTCCGGGTTCTCCGGGTAGCCCTCGGATGCAATTACAACAGCAACAGCACTGCCGCCTGTGGTTTCAGGCTGGATGTACTTCAACGTGTTGTTCTTCATTGCGATCATAAGTTCGCACAGGTCATTCTTGATGATTGGAACCATTGCCTGTGTTGCAGGATCATTGAGTCTTACATGGTAATCAACAAGATATGGGCCATCGTTTGTAAGCATGGTGGAAAAAGTCAAGACACCTGTGTAATACAGTTTCTCTGCTTTGAGGGCTTTGAAAGTCGGATGGACAATCTGCTTGTAGAGCATGTCCAGCTCGTTCTGCTCCAGTGCAAGCGGACAGATCGCTCCCATTCCTCCGGTAGGGACTCCGGTGCCTTTGTCCGGGCGTTCTCTCTTCACATACTCGTAGCATATGGGAAGAATGAAGTACCCCTCGTTGTCCATGAGGATGGAGATTGTGACATGCTTGCCGTTGATGTAGTCTTCCACAACGACATTTCCTTTTTCAAGGAGTTTCTTTCCGTAAGAGAGAAGCTCATCGTAATCAGAAGAGCTGATCATGACCCTTGAGGGGGAGAGGTCGTTCGGTTTGATTGTGAAGGTCTTTCCGGGATTGTCCTTCAGGTACTTCGAAAGATCCTTTTCGTTGTTGAAAACCCTGTAATTGGGGATGGGAATGTTGTACTTGCCGGCGAACTCTTTTGAGAATGCCTTGTCTGCATCAAGCTTGAGTGCATAACTGGGAGCTCCGAAAGTCTCAATTCCATTCTTGTTCAGATGGTCGATCACACCTGTCTGAAGCGGTCCTTCGGTTCCGATGAAGACAAAGTCGATACCGTTCTTCTTACATGCCGCAAGCACCTGTTTTTTGTCCGATGGATCAACATCGGGAAGATTGACTGCAAAATCCGCGGTTCCCGGGTTGCCAGGAGCCACATAGAGGCCCTCAATCAATGTGCTTTTTGAAAACCACCATGCAATCGCATGGTCTTTTGCGCCGGAACCAAGTACAAGTACCTTCATAAACTCCCCCATAAAGTTATGGAAAAGCTATCATTTCTGTTTGGCAAGGTCAATTGTTGTTCGTTGTTGTAAATCTGCGTGATATGAAATAGTATTCTGTTATCATTATTCCAGAGAGGTGCGGTTTTGCCATCAGGTCTCAGCAAGATAAAGCAGTTCCTTACAGACAAAAACAAAAGGACTTTGTACCTCTCTTACCTCGGATTTTATGACAGGTTGGATGACGAATCGTTCATAAAGCTGAAATTCAAGGCTATTCTCGGATATTCTCCTGATCTGAAAAATCCCAGGTCTTTCAACGAGAAGATGAACTGGCTCAAGTTGCATGACAGAAATCCGGAATATGTCCGGCTAGTCGACAAATACGAAGTTAAGAAGATCATTTCCGACCGTCTGGGAAAAGAGTACATAATTCCGAATCTGGGAGTGTGGGACAGACCCGAGGATATAGATTTCTCACAGCTTCCGGACCGGTTTGTCCTGAAATGTACCCACGATTCAGGAAGCAGGGTAATATGCACTGACAAATCAAAACTCGATCTGAACAAAACCAGGGTCTCTCTGGCCCGCTGGATGAAGAAAGATTACTCCAGACTTAACAGAGAATGGTTGTACGGGCAAGTGAGCCACAGAATAATAGCAGAGACGTACATTGAGAACGATGAAGGATACCTCAATGATTTCAGATTCTACTGTTTCAACGGGGTTCCAAGTTTTTTCAGTATTGATTTCCATGCAGACGGTAAAAATCACATGAATTTTTATGATGAGAACATAAAGATTCTCCCTTTTGGCTCTGCAGAGGAGATCCCTGTTTTCGATGCTCAGGTGCCAATTCCCGACAACATCAACGAGATGTTGGACATAGCCCGGACATTGTCAGCCGGCCATCCGTTTCTCCGGGTCGATCTGTACAACATCAACGGGAAGATTTACTTCAGCGAGCTGACCTTTTTCACCCATGGTGGGTTTTTCATCATGTATCCAGACCAGAGCTGGGACTGGAAAATAGGTGACAAGTTTGCTCTTCCTGACAGATAGGTTTGCGTTTTTTGGTCTGAATGCACAATTTTCTTGTTTTTTGGCGTGTGTTTTTCTTGTGTTCTCGAAAACCATGACTTAATATGGGAAAAGGGACAAAATTTGCTGGCCGCATTCTGTGCGTCCAAGCCGCTAATCCGAAAAAGAGGTATATATGGAAAAGAAACGCAACGCTTTCAAAGCCTATCTGGAGTTCAACGTCCTTTATAAGATCCTGATAGGTCTGATCATCGGTGCAATCGCCGGTGTCATCCTTGCAGCAGCTGGTGTCACAGCTCTCCCGGCATGGATCAGCATGTTCGGAACAATCTTCACAAGGCTTCTGAAGATGATCATTATCCCGATGATCGTCGGTTCCCTTGTTGTTGGTGCTTCATCAGTCTCACCTGCAAACGTCGGTAAGATCGGTATCAGAGTCGTCATCATCTACCTGGTCACATCAGCATGTGGAGTCATCATCGGTCTTGTCATGGCCAATATCTTCAAGCCGCATGCAGCTCTTGCAGCAGTCGAGGCTCTTGCAGCCGGCGCAGCAGGAAAGACCGGTTCAACAGATGTCTGGTCAGTCATCTCCAACATCATCCCGACAAGCGTCCTGACATCACTGGTCAACGAGGTTGTCCTTCAGGTCATCTTCTTCGCACTGGTCTTCGGTCTCTGCCTCTCCTTCCTCAAGGTCTCCAAGAACGAGAGAGTCGCAGCTGCCGCAACAACCACATACCAGATTTTCGATTGTCTCACAGAAGTCATGATGATGGTTGTCAGAGGAATCATGCAGTACGCACCGATCGGTGTCGCAGTGCTCATCTGTGAGGTCTTCGCAAAGAACGGAGCCAAGGTTGCAGGTGCACTGGTCATGGTCGTTGTCGCATGTTTCATCGGATATGCTCTCCACATCATCATTGTCTACGGCGGACTTCTCAAGATCTACAGAATCAAGATCGGTCCTTTCTTCAAGGAAGCAAGAACTCCGTTCATCACAGCTTTCGTAACCCGTTCTTCAAACGGAACTCTTCCGACCACAATGACAGCTGCCGAGAACCTCGGTATCGACAAGGAAGTCTATGCATTCTCCCTGCCGCTCGGAGCTACAATCAACATGGATGGAACAGCTATCTACCAGGGTGTCTGTGCATTCTTCCTGGTCATGTCCTGCTTCGGCAGAGGCCTCACAATCGGTGAGATGGGAATGATCACACTGCTCGCAACACTCGCATCAATCGGAACCGCTGGTGTCCCGGGTGCAGGTGCAATCATGCTCGCCATGGTCATGCAGGGAATCGGAATGCCGATCGCCGAGGGAACAGTGCTCGCCGGAGCATATGCAATGATCCTCGGAATCGATGCTCTCCTCGATATGGGAAGAACAGCCCTCAACGTCACAGGCGACCTCACATGTACAGCATGTATCGCCAAGAGGATGAAGTTCCTGACAAAGGATTCAGTTCTGGCAAAGTAACTGCTTGCTTAAAGGAGTGTGGACGGAAAGCATTCAGGTGCTTTCCGTCCTTTTTGTATGGATAAGAAATATCTTGAAGACAGGCTCAGGGAACTGGGCATCTACAGCGACTACTACCACAGGATGGAGCTCAAGCCTTTGGCTGCGCTTCTCCCTTATGATGAGAAGGTCAACTGCATTCTCACGGGTTATTTCGAGGGAAACAGGCGGATGGTTGCTGTCACAGACTCACGTATTGTTGTGGTTTCTGCGGCAGTCATGGCTCAGACCCAGATGCTCGTGATCAAAAGAACGGCTGTCAGAAGCTGGAAGTTCAACAAAAAGTTCCTTCTGTCCAGTGTGGAGATAACCACTGACGAGAAGACTTTTGTCTTCAGCCAGACACAGGGTGCCAGGGAAAAGCTCTTCAACTGGGCCATGGAACAGCCGATTAAGGAATACGACGAATGAAGGCGATAGGAATTGTCGGAGGGGTGGGCCCCTCCGCCGGAACGGACCTTGCGAACAAAATATTCAGCCATACGAAAGCTGTGAGGGATCAGGACCACATCAACCTGTTCCTCACCTCATGCCCGTCCCTTATTCCCGACAGGACACGATTCCTTCTGGAAGGAGGAGAGGATCCCGCTCCCGGTATCCAGAAGTGCATGGAGTACCTTGCATCCTGCGGTGCGACTGCGGTGGGAATCTCATGCAACACCGCCCATGCACCCGAGATTCTGGGCCGTGTCAAAGTTCCCGAGGGAGTGACCTTCGTGAACATGATCCGCCAGACAGCCGATTTCGTTGAAAAGGTGTTTTCCGACAAGGAGAACAGCAAGGTGGGCCTTCTTGCCACATTGGGTACGCTGCGCTGCAATGTCTACGACAAATATTTCACTGAGATCGTCAAACCCGATGCAGAGGTGGCCGAGGCCGTCCACGATGCAATCTACAATACGGAGTACGGAATAAAGGCACTCTCCGGTGTCTCCGACAAGGCCAGACAGGCTGTGTGCGATGCGGTGGAGCATCTGAAGAACAAGGGTTGCGGAGTTGTCATTTTGGGTTGTACTGAGCTTCCTCTGGTGTTCAACGGAAGCAGGAAATACTTCGAAACGGATCTGGTCGATCCCACGGAAATCCTTGCAATGGCACTGATAAGGGCCACCGAACCTGATAAGCTGGTTATTACGGAACCTGAGGTGATATCCAAACTTGACGGGTGAAGAAACCCGTGCTAACGTATATCTACTGAGCGCATCTTTCGATTGCGCAAAAAAATCAACAACATAGGAAGTATTCTCTATGCGTTTATTTGATACACATTGCCATATCGGCCTTATCCACGAAGACCAGCTCGAGCAGCTTCTTGCAGTCCAGTACGCCAAGAGGGTCGGCGTGGCTCATATTGTCTCCATCTGCAACAGCCTCACGGATTTTGAGGTTATCTACAACAATCTCAAGAGCGCAAAGAACGTCTTCCATGCTGTCGGTGTCTCTCCCACGGAGAGCGGCAACAAGCTCATCGGCTGGGATACCAAGATACAGCAGTTCCTCAAACTTGACAGGATAGTCGCAGTTGGCGAGACCGGCCTTGACTACGGAAAATACCTCCAGTTCAGGGATGTCCAGGTGGACATGTTCCTCAAGCACCTGGAGATTGCCAGAAGAGCCCATCTTCCCGTGATCATCCACAACAGGGAAGCCGGAGACCACATCCTCGACATCCTCAAGCACAATATTCCGGAGGAGGGAGCAATCTTCCACTGCTATTCCGAGGACTGGGAATATGCATTCAAGGCCATGGAGCTTCCCGTGTACTTCTCGTTTGCCGGAAACATCACGTACAAGAACGTGAGAAAGCTTACCGAGACGGTCAAGAACCTCCCCGAGAACAGGATCCTGATCGAAAGCGAGGCACCGTTCATGGTCCCCGCAAAATACACAAAGCGCAGAAACAAGCCGGAATACCTCCCGGAGACCGCAAAGGCTGTTGCCGAGATCAAGGGAATCGCTCTTGAAGAGATGTCCGAGATCCTCTACCAGAACAGTCTGAACGCATTCCACATCACAGAGGCTTGATTTGGCAGACCTCATCCATCCGATCTCAATAGGAAGTCTCTCTCTCAAGACCAATCTGTTTCTCGCTCCTCTTGCGGGGTATACGGACAAGGTGTACAGAAGCATCTGTCTGGAAAAGGGTGCAGCCCTTGCCTATACCGAGATGGTCTCATGTGAGGGTGTTGCCCGTGACAATGACAAGACCGTGATGCTGATGGAGCGCGGGGAGGGCGAGGAGAACCTTGCCGTCCAGCTTTTCATGCCGGATGCCGACACCGCGCTGAGGTCCCTTGAGAACGTTATGAAATACCGACCCGCACTGATCGACATCAACTGCGGGTGTCCGGTTCCCAAGGTTGTGAAAACAGGTGCGGGGAGCGCGCTTCTGAAAAACCCCGGGACCATCCGTCAGATAGTGAAGACGATACGGGACAACGTTTCCGTTCCCGTGACGATCAAGATCCGTACCGGCTGGGACGTGGAAAACCTGAACTATCTCAAGGTTGCGGATCTTGCGTTCGAGGCCGGAGCAAGTGCCGTGTGCATGCATGCCAGAACAAAAAGCCAACTGTACATGCCGACGGCTCATTGGGAACTTCTGAAGGACCTGAAGGATCACTTTCCGGACAACGTGATAATCGGATCCGGTGATCTCTTTTCAGCTAAGGACGGTCTGAGGATGCTTCAGGACACAGGGGTGGATGCAATCTCCTATGCGAGGGGAGCCATAGGAAATCCTTTCATTTTTGAACAGACAATGGCCTTATCTGAAGGTAGATCCCTAGTAATCTCTACAAGTGATAAAGTTCAGGCTATCATGCATCATCTGCTGGGGCTTGTTGACTTCCTTGGTGAGAACACTGCCTGCAGGGAGATGAGAAAGCATGTCTGCGCATATCTCAAGGGGATTCCAAACAGTGCAAAGGTCAGACAGAGCGTTACCACCGCACTGACCGTCGATCAGTACAAAGAAGCCCTTTCCGCTCTGGATTACGAGAAGTAGTCTATTTCCATTGCAAGTTTCGACCAGTCTCTGTAGCCGATGCAGTCTATTCCGTCCCTGCTGTAGGTTCCGTCTCCGAGATACAGGATCAGAGGTCTTGCCCGGCCTGCCAGAGCCTTTGCCTTCTCCATCCGGGCATCGGTGACCTCAATGTTAGGTTCAAGCACAATCGAGTAGTTCTCCTTCCAGGAGGCTTCAAGGTCACAGGCTGTTCCAAGCTCAAGTGATCTGTCCATTGCCTTTGCAAAGCGGCCGCGCAGCAGTTCGTTCACGGCAAAGGTCTTCATCACACGTTCCTTATATGGACTCAGAATCAGTTCTTCCTTGGAGCCTATTCCCAGCAGGTTGCACAGCAGTCCTGTGTCATAGAAGAAAAAGGCTTTTCTGTCGGAATCGTGTGTAGACAGAGTTCTGACAATATAGCCGCGCTCAAGTACTGAAAGCCAGGTCTTTGCTGTGGGTGCGGAGATTCCTGTCTGTTTTGCAATCATGTTCAGCGAGAAGTCCTGTGCACTGCATGACGCACAGGCTTTCATGAAAGACAGGAAAAGACCCGAGTTTGAGACGTTGATATGACGCAATATGCTTTTTCTGAAAACAAGACCGATAAGGTCATCCATCTTCAGAGTACCGTCCAGGATCTGCGGCAGCTGACCCTGAAACATGACTTGGAAAGGGTTGTTCAGCGGATATCTGAGCCTTGCAAGATCCCCGATGGATAATCCGGCCACATCAAGTTTCGCAATCCTTCCATCCTGGTCCTGGAAATCTGTATCAGATCTGGAAACCACAAGATATTTTCCCGGTGTGAAACCCCATTTGACCACATGGTAGATGACTGCATCCATCATGGAGGGAAGTCTCTCTATGGCGTTGATGATCACACCGTCAGGAAAGGCCATTAGGAAGGTTCTGGGAGATTCCTTGGCCAGTCTGAACATCTGGTTGTTCTCAAGGTCGACAAAACTCCTTTGCGGCATGAGCCTTTTTGCAATTGATGCTACATTGCATCCGGGAGGGCCTGAAATCAGGACCACAGGATACTTCTGGGACAGCGTTCTGAGCATGTGGAATGCGTTGGTTTCAATCATCTCAGCTATTATTAAAGTTTAATATCGGAATTATGTAAAGTTTTTAATCGCGAAATCGTAAAGTTTGAATGAAGATTCGTTGACAACAGCATTTACGATCCCGATACTGAAACCGTTTTTGGGGGATTAAATGGTCAAAACGATCGATTTATTTGACTTGGGGCACACAATCGCCGCCGATTATCTGTCACAGTTCGAATATCCGTGGGAAGCTCTTTCCGGAATCAAGAATCTTATCGAACAGCTTGGAAACGCTCTGGATCCTGAAGAGTACAATCAGGTCTCTCCGAGTGTCTGGGTTCATAAGACAGCAAAAGTGTATCCGTCCGCATACCTTGGAGCTCCTTGCATCATCGGTCCGGGAACAGAGGTCAGACACTGTGCCTTCGTGCGTGGAAGCGCCCTTGTCGGAGCGGATTGTGTCATCGGTAACTCCGTTGAGCTGAAGAATGTCATCATCTTCGACAACTGTCAGGTTCCCCACTACAACTATGTGGGAGACAGCATCCTCGGATTCCATGCCCATATGGGAGCCGGATCCATCACTTCCAACATCAAGGCTGACAAGAGGAACATCGTCGTTCATTCTGACCCGGAGATTCCTACCGGGCTGAGGAAGATGGGTGCCATGCTCGGTGACTATACCGATATCGGATGCGACAGCGTTCTGAATCCGGGAACCGTCATCGGCAGATGGACGAACGTCTATCCGCTTTCATGTGTCAGGGGCATCGTCCCGGAGAAGAGCATCTACAAAAGCGGTGCTGTAATAGTTGATAAGGAAGAGAGGTAAGGGAACATGGGAAGATATTTCGGTACAGACGGATTCAGAGGCGAGTCCAATGTGACTCTCACGGCCGATCATGCATACAAGGTAGGAAGATTCCTTGGCTGGTATTACAAGAGCCTCAGGGAACAGCGCGGGGATTCGGAAAGCCCCAAGATCGTAATAGGAAAGGACACCAGAAGGTCCTGCTACATGTTCGAGTACATGCTGGCCGGCGGAATAGTGGCCTCCGGTGCCGATGTGTACCTCATGCACGTAACAACCACCCCTTCGGTGGCCTACATCGCACACGTTGACGATTTCGACTGCGGAATCATGATTACGGCATCCCACAATCCGTACTATGACAACGGAATCAAGATCATCAACAAGTACGGCGAGAAGATGGAGGATTCCGTTCTGGATCTCTGCGAGGATTACATCGATGGAAAGCTCGAGTGCTTCGGAAGCAAGTGGACGGAGATTCCGTTCGCCACACGCCACGACATAGGAGAGATGGTCGACTACGTCTCAGGAAGAAACCGCTACATCGGATACCTCATCTCTCTGTGCAAGTATTCGTTCAGGGGAATCTCCGTCGGACTTGACTGTGCAAACGGAACCACATGGAACATCGCCAAGGCGGTTTTCGATGCCCTTGGAGCGAAGACATATGTCATCAACGCCGACCCCAACGGATTCAACATCAACGAGAACGCCGGTTCGACCCATATCGGCGGACTTCAGAAACTGGTTGTGGACAAGCATCTGGATGTAGGTTTTGCCTTTGACGGTGACGCCGACAGGTGTCTGGCCGTCGACGAGAAGGGCAATGTCGTTGACGGAGACCACATCCTTTACATGTATGGAAAGTACATGAAGGAGAGGGGAAAGCTCCTGAACAACACAATCGTCGTGACCGTCATGTCCAACTTCGGATTCTTCAAGGCCCTTGAGGCAGAGGGCATCGATGCGGTGAAGACCAAAGTCGGTGACAAATATGTGCATGACTACATGGTCGAGCACGGATGCAGGATCGGAGGCGAGCAGAGCGGACACATCATCTTTGCAAAATACGCATCCACAGGTGACGGAGTTCTCACCGCACTGAAGATAATGGAGGTCATGCTGGCCAAAAAGAAGAAACTCAGCGAACTGGCTTCCGGAATGAAGACCTATCCGCAGGTCCTGGAGAATGTGAAGGTCAAAGACAAGGCGACCACAATAGGAGACGAGGATGTTCAGAACGCAGTCAGGAAGGTTGAGGAGAAGCTCGGCGACTCCGGACGCATTCTTGTGCGTGAGAGTGGAACTGAACCGCTAATTCGTGTTATGGTAGAAGCAAGTACGGAGGATCTCTGCAGACAGTATGTCGGTGAAGTCATTTCCGTTATCAGGAAAAAGGGACATGCCGTCTGACAGCAAACGGAGGATAACATGAGAGTAGTCATTCAGGAAAACTATGAGAAAATGAGCATCTGGGCTGCGGAGCACATCGTTTGCGCCATCAATTCCCACAGGGGACCGCGCCCGTTCGTTCTTGGCCTTCCCACAGGATCGTCACCGCTCGGAGTCTACAAGAAGCTCATCGAGATGAACAAGGCCGGAAAGGTTTCGTTCAAGAACGTCGTGACCTTCAACATGGATGAGTATGTGGGACTGGACCATGACCATGACCAGAGCTACTGGTACTTCATGCATGAGAACTTCTTCAACCACATCGACCTTCCCGAGAGGAACATCAACATGCTCAACGGCATGGCAGAGGATCCTGAGAAGGAATGTGCCGATTATGAAAGAAAGATCGCCCTTCTCGGTGGAATCGACCTCTTCATGGGTGGAATCGGAGTAGACGGACACATCGCTTTCAACGAGCCGTTCACATCCCTCAGCTCCAGAACAGGACTCAGAACCCTCACCACCGACACAAGGATCGTCAACTCAAGATTCTTCGGAAACGATCCGGAGAAGGTTCCGGCCTATGCACTCTCTGTCGGAGTCGGCACTGTCACCGATTCCAAGGAAGTCCTGATTCTTATCAACGGCCACAGCAAAGCCCGCGCACTTGCGCAGACTGTCGAAGGCGGAGTGAGCCAGATGTGGACCTGCAGTGCACTCCAGCTTCACAAGAATGCCATCATCGCATGCGACGAGGCTGCCTGCGGAGAGCTGAAGGTTGATACCTACAAGTACTTCCTGGACGTTGAGAAGAGCGAGAGAATCTGAGAACCGAAAGGAATATCAATAACCTGCGGCTATGCCCAGGGCTATGAATGCGACCACCAGCACAAAGGTGGAAAGGAAGAGGGGGAGACCCCTCTTCATCCATTTGAAGTAGTCGACCTCGATTATTGAAAGCGAAATCAGCAGTACAGGAGATGTGGGGAAGATCACGTTTGTGTATCCGTCTCCGAATGTGTAGAGCAGAACAAGCATCTGGCGGCTGAGGCCTGTGTTGACCATGGCCATAAGACCCATGACAAGGATTGCCTTTGCGGTGGACGATGAGATGAAGAACTCCAGAACCAGAACAATCAGATAGATGGAGAGGGCCACGGTGATCAGACTGTGGCCTTCGATCATCAGATTGATCTGATGGACTATTGTCGGCAGGATTCCACCTTCCTCGAACACAAACTTGACCGAGGCCGCAAACGCGATGAAAGCAAGCGTCGGCAGAGCACCGAGCACTCCGTTGAGGAAACTCCTCAAGACCTTCTTCGGTTCGCCGCATGCCACTATGCCTGTGATTATTCCGAAAACCAGAAAATAAGCCGCAAGGATCACAACAGCCAGTCCTCTCACCGAAGGCATGAGAGATACTGCTATGATCAGTACCAGTGCTACCGAAAGGAAGACGGAGTAGGCTGTTCTGATTCGTTTTTCATTCCTTACTTCCGTATTCAGGCTATCATTCCCATGTGCGTCTTTCATCTCCATGTCGTGCACATATGTGGGGCTGCTGAGGGGATCCTTTGTGATTCTCCTGACATGGGAGAACACGTAGAGCATCAGAAGCACGAACATGACCGCAAAGATCAGAAGACGGAACCAGATGTTCTGGACAGGATTGGCTCCTATGATCTGAGATGCCAGAAGCACGGTGAACGGGTTGGTCACGGCCCCAGCAAAGCCGAATCCGCATGCTATTGTGCAGCAGAGAAAGCCGGTGAACGAATCAAGGCCCACCGACAGGCACAGGGCAGTCACAATCGGAAGCATGGTGAGCATCTCTTCGAACAGCCCAAGGAACGAACCGAAGCAGTAGAAGAGAAACGATACCAGAACAAGAAGCAGGGCCCTTCTTTCCCTGAACCTGGTAGAGACGGCATCCACAATAGCCCTGATTCCACCTACATCGTTCATAACCTGGAATGCGGCGGAGATGAAGAACAGAAACAGGGAAAGGACTATCAGGGATGCTCCGTCGGAGGACAGGAACACCAGAACCGGTGCCAGGATTCCACGGATCAGGGATATTCCTCCCTGGTTGCTTCTGGGTGTGTACTCAAGGTAGTTCACACTTCCGTCTGGAAGGACTCCGAAGTCTCCCTTCGGCACGATGTAGGTCAGTATTATGGAGAATAACAGAAGTCCGAGCAACAGGGCGCTGACGCTGATGAAGGTTTTTTTCGAAATGTTGATAAGGGTCTTCTTTCTCATTCTGTTTTTCTCCTTTCGGCGAACATGTCCACAAGAAGCGCCCAGCGAGCGCACTGCTGGGGATTCTCCACGGGGTAGAAGTAATATAGGTCGGTGTTGTGGTAGACCTCGAACTCAGTTCCGCATGAGAATGCCATAGCCGGCATATCCTCCATCCGTACCATGAATTCAACGGTATCGGATCTGTATCTCAGACCCTGAGGAGTGAGTGTGCACTCTCCGTATTCCTTCCTGATTGTCTTTCCGCTTTCGGCAAACACCTTTGTACGGACCTTGGCATGCAGGTCCAGATTGTCCAGGTCCTTGGCCTCCAGCGTCTTGATTCCGTCGTAGTATCCGGGGATTGTCGAGGGTTCTCCATTGAAATGATAATGCTCGTCCAGGGAATGTCTTGCCCCGCACGCCGTACAGACAAGGTCGTTGCCTTTCCCCACTGTGGTGTAGAGACTTCCGCAGTCAATGCAGCGGTACAGGATGTTCTCAAGCCCCTTTGCCTTGTCTTTCTGGGGGAACAGGCGGTTCTCGTTTTCCGAGGCATCGTTGAACAGGGTGTCCGAGATGATCTTCTCGATCTCGCCGGGGCTCATCTGCTCCATCTCGTCCGCTTTGATGACCCGCTCGACTTTGACCTTTATGTCGGACAGAAAGCGCTTTTTCCTCCACTTGGGGTTGGAGAAATAGGCTCCGGTGATTTTCGTCAGGACAAGGTCCACGCCGAGTTTCCTGTACAGCGCGGCTCCCGGAAGGAATACGTTTGACCTTCCGTCCGGAGACAGCCTGCCTTCTGGGAATATCACGACGGGGTAGCCCTTTTTTATTGTGTGCATTATGGAGAGGGGAGTCCTCATCTCCGTGACGAACAGCTTCTTGGGAATCATCGAACATCCCAGCGGAACATGTCTGGCTATGGGCCTGGTGCAGTAGTACTCGTTGATGACGAAAGTGGGGTTCTTCGGATGGTTGAGCTTGTACAGATACAGGAAATCGAAGAACGACTCATGGTTCGAGAGCATGATGTACGGTGAGGATGCTGTCTCAAGCAGGCTGTCGTCCACCTCCACCTTCTGCTTCTTTCCGTGGATCATGCTGAACAGCGATATCACAGCCCCATATGCGGGCGATTCCGTGTCCGAACCGTTGTCCTTGAAGTAGAACCTCTTGATGAAGATTGCGATAATGACAAACAGCAGGGCGGCAAGAACCACGATGATCAGTACCAGCAGCCACAGCGGAAGAGACTGTACCACAAAGGCACGTCCTGCGGCTCCCATGAGGTTTGACACTACTATGGACGGAACTACTCCCGTTGCCACTGTGAATATGTATCTTCTGTACGGCAGTTTTGTGCTGCTTCCGTAATAGCAGATGGCTCCGAACGGAATCAATGGCATGAAGAAGAGCAGGTAAAGAAGGAACATCGTGTTCTTGTTCCGAGTTCCCTCCGAGAGACGGTCGATGATCTTCCTGCGTCTCTGGTATGCATCGGACTGGATGTGGAAGACCCTGACCAGAACAAAGATGATCGTGGCTCCCAGACAGACTCCGATGTCGCATAAGGCAAGTGCGATGGGGAAGGGATAGCTCAGGCCGCTGGAGATCTGGATGAATTCGGCCGGGATGAAAATGACGACCATTTGCAGAGCCTCGACCAGAGAGACGGCGATGAAGCCCAAGACGCCTTTTTCCCTCAGAAGCGCCGTGGCTCCGTCAACATCGTGATGTGCCTGAAGTTTTATGAACGGAACAAGGATATCCTTGAGAAAAAACGTGAACAGGCAGATGACGGTGACCAGGATTATTGCGATGGGAAGTCTTCCCATGCTCTTTCCCTCGCTTTTCCTGCTTTCCTCCATCCGGACTCCTTTCCTTACACCTCGGTAATTATACTTGCATTGTTCTTTCCTTCCAAGCGTATTTTTATGGTAGACTGTCAGCTGCCGCTATGTGGTACGGAGGTTCGGATGGGCAACACTTTCGGAGTATCGGGACTCAGAGGACAGGCAAACGTCTCCCTCACGGCCGACATCGTATACAGATTCGCACGCTATCTTGGGAACCGGATGGTCGGTCAGAGCAGTAAACCTGGGGTCAAACCGAGGGTGGTCATCGGAAAAGACACGCGCATCTCATCCGACATGTTCGAATCCGCACTCAGCTCAGGCCTTGCAGCCTCCGGATGCGATGTGTTCCTTCTCGGCATCTGCACAACCCCGTCCGTATCCTACATCACCAGAACCTGTTCGTTCGACTGCGGTGTAATGGTCACGGCATCCCACAATCCTTACCATGACAACGGAATCAAGGTCATCTCCTCAAACGGAGAGCCCATGGGCGACGGCATCTTTGCCAAAAGCCGTGCCTATGTCGAGGGCTCTGAGCCCGAGCTTCCATATGCAGAATCATCTTCCATAGGACGCATCTGCGATTATCCGGAGGGAAGGGAGAAGTACATAAGACATCTGGTGGATATTCCGAAGAACCCGCTTGGCGGAATCAGAATCGGACTTGACTGTGCCAACGGAGCCTCTTATGCGATTGCCCATGAGGTTTTCGATTCCCTTGGTGCGGATGTCACCTTCATAAACGACAGCCCCAATGGTCTGAACATCAACTCTGGCTGCGGATCCGAGCATTTAGAGGCAATCCGTGCCATTATGAAGGAGAAGAAGCTAGATGTCGGATTCTCCCTTGACGGAGATGCGGACCGCTGCATGGCCGTTGACAGAAACGGAAACGAGGTCAACGGAGACAACTTCTCGTTCATTTACGCCAAGTACCTCAAGGACAAGGGCATGCTGCCGAACAACGTGGTTGTGGGCACGGTCATATCAAACCTGGGACTTCGCAACGCGCTTCAGGCAGAAGGGATCGACTACATAGAGACAACCGTAGGTGAGCCCACAGTCAGAAAATGCATGGTGGAGCACGGTGCTGTCATAGGGGGAGAGCAGTGCGGACACATGGTCTTCTCCCAGGATTCCACAACCGGAGACGGAATCCTCACTGCTTTGAGGATGCTGGACATAATGGCGGAGAAGAAGGTCGGTATCGATGTCCTTGCCGCACCTCTGCACAGGGTTCCCCAGGAATATGTATTTGTCAGGATCACAGACAAGAGGGCCGTAGTGGCCGATGAGGATGTAAAGGCTGTTGTCAGCCGCATCTCTGAAGAACTCGGCCAGTCCGGCAGGCTTATCTTCCGTTACAGCGACACTGAGAATCTGGTCCGCATCATGGTCGAGGCCTCCACTGAAAAGCAGTGCAAGGCATATGTGGATGAGATCATCGGCGTCATCAGGAGCAAGGGCTATTGATCTGATCCGGATAGGGGATCCTGCGGCTGTGGGTCCGGGCATAGCGGAAAAATACCCAAACTCGGAAAAAATACGGCAAAAAGCCGGAAAAACGTCTGCAGTTGGTAATTTTACGGTAAACCCCGTTTGACAAGTTTTTATCATAGATACTAGACAGATTTCATAAATCGTGCATAATGGTAATGCAATGCACGGCTAACTCAGCGGGAGAGTGCCACCTTGACGTGGTGGAGGTCGAGGGTTCAAACCCCCCGCCGTGTAAACGGAAAAGCAGCTTCGAAAGAGGCTGCTTTTTTCGTTTAGGCATTGATGGGGTTTGAAGCTTGAATATTGCCTCAAATTGCAACTTTCTGTAGGATATACAGAAAGGAGTTTATTTCCATGGATAACACCCAGAAGCAGATAATACTTACGGGAGACCGCCCCACGGGACGTCTCCATCTCGGGCACTATGTCGGGTCTCTCAGGCGCCGTGTGGAGCTTCAGAACTCTGGCAAGTTCGACGAGATCAACATTCTGATCGCAGATGACCAGGCCCTCACGGACAATGCGGACAACCCGGGCAAGATCAGGGACAACATCATCAACGTTGTACTGGACTACCTGTCCGTGGGCATTGATCCCAACAAGACCACAATCTGCGTCCAGTCGGCACTTCCCGCACTTCACGCGCTCACTTTCTACTATATGAATCTTGTCTCGACGGCAAGGCTTTCCAGAAACCCCACCGTCAAGGCTGAGATCCAGATGCGCGGTTTCGCGGACGAGGGCCTTCCCGCAGGATTCTTCGCATACCCTGTGTCACAGGCTGCGGACATCACGGCATTCGATGCAACGGTCGTGCCGGTAGGTGAGGACCAGCTTCCCATGATCGAGCAGACCAGGGAGATTGTCGAGAAGTTCAACAGGACCTACGGCGAGACGCTGGTGCTTCCCAAGGCTATGATTCCGGAGAACCTCATGCAGAGGCGTCTTCCCGGTGTCGATGGAAAGGCCAAGATGAGCAAGTCGCTCGGAAACTGCATCTATCTTTCGGACGATCCCAAGACTGTCAAGAAACAGGTCAACGGCAAGATGTTCACAGATCCCACCCATCTGAGGATCGAGGATCCGGGCCACACTGAGGGCAATGTTGTGTTCACATACCTGGATGCCTTCTGCACGGACGATGACTTCAAGCGTTTCCTGCCGGATTATGCAAACCTTGACGAGATGAAGGACCATTACAGACGCGGTGGCCTGGGAGACGGAACCTGCAAGAAATTTCTGATCAATGTCCTTGAGGAGACCCTCGGGCCCATCAGAGCCGAGCGCAGCAAGTGGGCAGCGGACATAGATGCCGTCTACGATATTCTGCTCGCGGGAACAAAGAAGGCTCAGGAGAAGACGAACGCGACACTGGCACGTGTCCAGAGTGCGATGCGGATCGACTATTTCAAGGACCGCAGCATCATCGGCGACTGGGAAAGGCTTCTCAGAAATGCGGAGGCATGAGGCACAGATGGCAAAAGAACAGGTGCAGAAAGCATATCTCTATCTGGTTAAGATCCCCAGCAGCAACGACCTGATAGTCTGCGCGGCTGAAAGCGTTTTCTATCCGGGAACCTATGTCGTGGCTCCCACCCGTTACGGCCAGGACATGGGCGTTGTGGTGGGCTCAGCCGCAGGACTCGGCCAGGAGAACACATACAATCCGGGGTGCAAGGCGTGTCTCGGCGCATGCCATTTCGGCCCTACACCCAAGACCGAAGAGGATGACCAGCGCATAGCCGCCCTGGGAAGCATCGAGGACGGGGACGTAATGGTGGAAATGGACGGCAATGTGGTTGACATGGGTCCGCTTCCAAAGTTCGAGATCAGGTCGGAACGTCCTCAGACGATTGTCCCCGAGGACCGGGAGATCGATGAGACCGGACTGTGGGACCAGGCTTACAAGGAGCCTGAGATGGTCGAGATCGACGGCGATGCCCTGTGGATCTCCCATATCGCCACACCGGATGAGATCAGACGTTATTCCGAGAACAAGGAAGACGAGAAGGAAGCCATCAAAATCTGCAGGGAGAAGATTGCCAAGCACAACCTGGACATGAAGCTTGTCACAGCGCACTTCCTTCTCAGCGAGCCCAAGGTGCTTTTCTTCTTCACGGCAGAGGATAGGGTGGATTTCAGGAACCTGGTCAAGGATCTGGTCTCCGTGTTCAGGATGAGGATCGAGCTCAGACAGATCGGCGTCAGGGACGAATCCAGGGTTCTGGGCGGTCTTGCAGTCTGCGGAAGGGATTTCTGCTGCCACTGCGTGTCGGACAAACTCAAACCGGTGACCATCAAGATGGCCAAGGAGCAGAACCTGTCGCTGAACTCCATGAAGATATCGGGTCCGTGCGGCAGACTCCTGTGCTGCCTCAGCTACGAGTTTGATTTCTATCTCGAGGAAAAGCAGGCATATCCGGCTGAGGGAAGCAGGATCAAACTCGGTCAGGATTTATTCAAGGTCACGGAGATAAATATCCTTTCACACAAGATGACGGTCTCCGGTTCTGAGGGAAGACAGTTCACAATTCCACGCAGCGAACTGTATTTCGACCATGAAAAGGGCCGTTGGGAGGTGTCGCAGCGCTATCAGGAGGAATTTTTATCCAACTGACTTAAAGTGTTGTATTGACCTATTTTAAGGTCTGTGATATGTTTTTGGGCGTTGCCCCGTTATTCGGGTGTCAATTTCCGTAAAGTAAATAGTTTATCTTGAAAAAGATATTTGGAGGTTACAGTGAATCGTTCTGCAGATAAGAGAGATCGTGAGAACAAGGCCAGAAGGCTTAGAAACCGTGCAACAAAGAGCGAGTTCCGCACAGCAATCAAGGCTTTTGATGCAGCAGTTGTCGCAGGAGACAAGGCAGCAGCCGAGCAGGCAATGAAGCTTTCATTCAAGCTTATGGATTCAGCAGTCAACAAAGGTACAATTCATCACAATACATCAGACAGAAAGAAATCAAGAATGAACATCAAGTTCAACAAGATGGCATAATTGGGGAAAAGCATTATGGAGAAGACCAAACTTACAAAGGCAGTTATCATCGAGCATCTCCATGACAAACTGGGGATCAACAGAAATGACATCCACCAGATTGTCGATGAGTTCTTCGAGGAAGTCAAAGACGGTCTCAAAGACGAGAAAGTCATTGAGCTCCGCGGCTTCGGAACCTTCGAGGTCAGGACACGCAAGGGCAGAGAGAAGGCCCGCAATCCCAAGACCGGTGACCTGGTTGCTGTGGATACCCACGGTGTTGCAGTCTTCCGCCCGGGCAAAGAGCTCAAGGATCTGGTCTGGGACCTTCGTCAGGAGAATTGATTAGAACGATTCCATGAACAGACTATTCAGCGTAAACGACAAGGTTCTACGCAGGCGCAACCTCAGGACGGTTTGTTCTGAGGTTGTTCTGTTGTTGGCCTCAGCATTCCTATTCGCAATGGCACACCCGAGCTTCCTTTCCAAGAACGGATTCGGGTTTCTTGCTTTCTTCGTCCTGATTCCGGTATTCGCCGTCATCAGGAACACTTCCTGGAAGCTCGTCGGTGCGTATGGCTTTCTATACGGTTTTGTATATTACTCGATATTCAACTACTGGCTGACGACATTCCATCCGTTCGCCATCCTGATCGTTACCATAATCAAGGGTGCCGAGATGCTGATTCTGTTCTTCGCCCTCAAGGCGATGGACAGCTGGCTGGGCGATGTCCTCAAGGGAAGGCTGGTCCATGTCCTGCAGGCCGTCATCTGGGTTGCGTACGCATACATCTCCCAGGGCTGGTTCGCAGGCTATCCGTACGGATCTATCGCCTATGCCCTCCACGCATACAAGATCCTGATCCAGGTGTCCGACCTGTTCGGTATCTGGGGTCTGACATTCATGCTGGTCCTTCCCCAGGCATTTCTGGGCAACTGGGCCGCAGACCACTTCAGCAAGACCAAGGTCAGCCACAGCGAGGGTCTCTGGCAGCACATCCTGGTCCACAGGATCACGCTTTGCATCTATGTGGTGCTTCTGATTGCACAGATAATCTACGGAATCGTGGCATATTCGCACTGGAGCAAAGTCCAGGAGGGCAAGTCCTTCAAGGTCGCAACGGTCCAGCACAACGCCGATTCCTGGAAGGGCGGTTTCAACACATACGAGAGGAACTTCATCAATCTGGAGAAGATGAGCCTTGAGGCCATGCTCTACAATCCCGACATGGTCATCTGGTCTGAGACCGCGTTCGTTCCTTCCGTGAGCTGGTACACAACCTATCCGTACGAAGGAAACGACGAAGGCGAGGTGTTCGACTATCTCAGACGCATTCAGGGACTTGTGGACGACTTCGTGAAGTTCGGTTCCGAGCTGGGTCTTCCTCTGCTCACCGGAAACCCGTCAAGCGTCATCAAGGACCCGAATCTTCCTCCTTACAACGAGGAAGGCGAGTGGAACAAGCTCGATTACAACTCTGTCATCCTCTTCGATGACGGTATGATCAAGCAGTCCTACCTGAAGCAGCATCTTGTTCCGTTCACCGAGCATTTCCCGTATGAGAAGCAGATGCCGTGGCTGTACAACCTCCTGAAGGCCAACGACTACCACTGGTGGGAGAAGGGAACCGAATCCGTGGTCTTCGAGACCTCGAACGGAATCAAATTCTCCACTCCGATCTGCTACGAGGACGTTTTCGGAGACATCTGTGCCGAGTTCGTCGAGAACGGAGCCGACCTGATCATCAACATGACAAACGATTCATGGTCAGGATCCGAGGCCGCCGAGCGCCAGCACATGGTCATGGCCGTCTTCAGAAGCGTGGAGAACAGAAGGACCGTCCTCAGAGGCACCAACAGCGGAATGACATGCCTTATCACTCCGGAAGGAAAGATCCGCGGAGAGATGACCCCGTTCAAGATGGGTTACAAGATCTGGGATGTCCCCGTGTTCACAGGTGAGAAGAACGGAAGCACCCTCTACACACGCACCATAGATATCAGTGCGAAAATCTGCGTATGGCTCTCATATGCGGCACTTCTCTGCGGCCTTGCTCTGGTTGTCCTCAGGACCGTCAGAAAGCGCAGAAATATAGTAAAATAATTGCTGTCTTGTGCAGGTCTTAGCAGCCTGCACAAGGCAATTATTGACAATGCCCCCTTGTGGGTATTATTATTCAGCTATCCAAAAAGGAACCTTAAGTTCCCCGAAACAAATCCCACACGATTCTTAATATTTTTTGATTCACCGGACGCGTAAGCGTCATTTGGAGAAAAACTACATGGATAATGAGACAACTGGTGTTGTGACTGAAGAAACAGCACGTCCGGTAAAGAAACTCGTTCTGAAGAGAAAACCGGTTCTCAAGAGAGCTCCCAGGATCAAGGAGGAGAATCCCTCTGAAGCCGCACCCGAGACAACAGAGGCTCCTGCAAAGGTGGAAACCCCGAAAACAGAGTCTGCACCCGAAGTGAAAACACAGGAAAACCAGGCAGCTCCCGAGGCCGCAGCTGAGGCTGCACCCAAAAAGCGCAGAGGCAGAACTCCAAAGCAGAAGGTAGAGGCAGAGAAGGTCGCTTCCGAAGAGCCAAAGAAGGAAGAAGCTCCCGCCAAGGAAGCCCCTGCAAAGGAAGCCCTTGCTGCGGAAGCTCCCGCAAAAGAGACTCCGGAGAAGGAAACATCTGAGAAAGCAGCTTCCGAGAATGCTTCAGAAGAGCAGCAGACGGAGCGCAGGTTCGACAACCACAGGCAGAACCAGAATCAGAACCAGAGAAACAAGGACAAGAACAAGAAGTTCAACAACAACGGCAAGCAGCAGGACCAGCGTCAGAACCAGAAGAAGCCCATGACAATGGAGGACATTGCAATCAGTGCCGAAGAATACCAGAGCAACCTGTCCAACAGGCTCATGGTAAACGACCTTGTTGTGACTCCGTTCGACGAGCTCAAGGAAACACTTGCAGAGATGGCCGGAACCAACGTGGACGACTATGCCGAGTTCAAGAAGCAGGAAGTCGTCATGGAGGTGATCAAGACGTTCAGCAGAAACGGCGGAGTCATCTACGCAATCGGAACACTTGAGATCCTCAGTGACGGATACGGATTCCTCAGGTCTCCGCTCAACAGCTATCTCTCAGGCCCGGAGGACGTCTACGTCTCTCCCGCCATCATCAAGTTCCTCAACCTCAAGACCGGAGACACCATCGAAGGCATGATGAGGACCCCGAAGGACAACGAGAGGTTCTTCGCCCTTTCCAAGGTTGCCTTCGTCAACGGAGATGCCCCGATCATCGCAAAGACAAGGACAAGCTTCGACAATCTGGTGCCCCTCTATCCCGACCAGAGGATCAACCTCGAGACCGAGAGAACGGACAACGATGTCTCCATGAGAATCATCAACTTGTTCTGTCCCATCGGAAAAGGCCAGAGAGCTCTGATCACCGCACCTCCCAGAACAGGAAAGACAATCCTTCTGCAGCAGATCGCCAACTCGATCACGGCAAACCATCCCGAGATCAAGCTGATGGTCCTCCTCGTTGACGAGAGACCTGAAGAGGTCACCGACATGAGAAGGAACGTCCGTGGCGAGGTCATTGCCTCGACATTCGACGAGCAGGCGACAAGACACGTCACCGTAGCCGAGATGGTCATCGAGAAGGCGAAGAGACTTGTCGAGCACGGAAAGGATGTCGTCATCCTCCTGGACTCCATCACAAGACTTGCAAGAGCCTACAACCAGACGGTTCCCGCAAGCGGAAAGATCCTCTCCGGTGGTGTGGATTCCAATGCCCTGCACAAGCCGAAGAGATTCTTCGGAGCCGCAAGAAACATCGAGAACGGCGGATCGCTCACCATCATCGCATCGGCATTGATTGAGACAGGTTCCAGAATGGACGAAGTCATCTTCGAGGAATTCAAGGGAACAGGCAACAGCGAGATCGTCCTTGACAGGAGAATGGCGGACAGGAGACTGTATCCGGCCATCAACATCAAGAAGAGCGGAACAAGGCGTGAGGACCTGCTGCTCTCCAAGGATGAGGCTGCACGTATCTGGATTCTGAGAAATGCGATAAACGGTCTCGAGGACCTTGAAATGACCGAGTTCCTCATTGACAAAATGCGCAAAACAAAGAACAATGAAGCGTTCTTACGTTCCATGAACACGGGAATCGTTCCCGAGTTCTAAAACGGAGACGGCTTATCAACTCAATTGTCTGCTGCACAACACCAGCAGATAGCAGGAGGACGACAAATGAAGAATGGAATTCATCCGAAGTACGAGCTCACAGAAGTGAAGTGCTCATGCGGAAACGTCATCAAGACAAAGACAACAGCAAAGAACCTCACGGTTGAAATTTGCTCAGCTTGTCACCCGTTCTTTACAGGCACCCAGAAGCTGGTTGACTCGACAGGAAGAGTCGAGAGATTCAACAAGCGCTACGGAATGCAGTCCAAGTAAGGAAACCAAATTTCCTGATTACCCATGGCAACTGCCATGGGTATTTTTTTATATAAAATTCTAACGTGTTGGCATAAAAAGATTTCGATTGCAATATTTGCTTTAGTGATATAACATTCGGTTATAAAGGATTTTGGGTTAAACGTGACTGACACGAATTTGGGAAGAGTAGAGCCTCGTCAGACTCCACAGGTTGTGGTGCGAGTTCCGGGCGTGACAACCATACTGGGAGAGTTTGCATTTCATTCGCAGGGAAAGGTCCTGTGTTGCGCAAACGACCAGGAACTTATAATCAATCTTTTTGAAAGTCCAGACAACCAGATCCACGTATTCAACAGCTATACCGGAGACAAAAAGCATTTCTCGCCGATTTCCTTGAAGTACCGCAAGGAGGACAAGTGGGCCAACTACGTGAAAGGCATCCTTCAGCAGATGGCCGAAAGCGAAATCAAAGTCAGCCCGTTCGGTCTCAGGCTCGAAGGATCCATACTAAAGAACGACGGAGCGACTCTTGCCGCGGCTGTCAGCATCGGGGTGTTCATGGCTCTGAAGAAGCTCATCGGTTTCGAGATGAGCGACAGGGACATCGCCTTCAAATGCTACCGCAACTGCACGGGTTTCTGCGGAGAGCTCACCAAGTTCAGCACCATCCTCACAATGCTCGCGGCGGAGAAAGGCCGCTATGTCCTGTTTGACATCGACAGTCTGAAATACGAGATGATGGATGATCCGTTTGACAGGGAAAGATGCAGTCTGCTTCTTGTGGACTGTAGGATTCCGCCTGCCGCGATGAGGGAGGAGATCAACCACAAGCATATACAAGTGAGGGATTCATTTTCAAAGCTCAGGGCAATCTACAACCGTTCTTTGAAGGAGCTGCCGATCAACGACCTGAAGGACAGGACCATCCCGCTCGACGAGGAGTCCAGGAAGATCTGCGCTGCCGTCCTTGAGGACCGTCTTGCGGCAAACTCCATGCAGAAGCTGTTCCCGGCAAAGGACTACGCACAGATAGGAAGAAGCCTGACAAAGGTCGGAAAGCTCATACGCGATGACCTCGAGCTCTCCTGTCCCGAGATAGACTGGCTGATAAAGCGGGCTCTAGAGGTTCCCGGATGCTACGGTGCTTCCCTTGCGTTCAACGGCGACAACATCTACATCGCTCTTCTCATGGGGGAAGCGGCTAGGCCGCTTTACGATGTAAAACTTGAGGATTACGAGAGGATTTTCGGTTTCAAAGCCAGAATGACGGATCTCGAGCCGTTCGGAAACTGGGAAATCCTGGCTGTTAGATAAATTTAACTCCATGCCCTTGACGTTAATCGCATTCGGATATAACTTTCAGTCGTAGGAAGAAAAATGGGTAGATTGATATATCTCGATAATAATGCAACCACGCAGATGGCTCCTGAAGTCATCAAGGCGATTTCGGAGGCCGAACCGGTTGTCTACGGCAATGCCTCAAGCATGCACAGCTTCGGCCGTGAGGCGAGCAGACTTGTCGAAAACGCACGTTCCAACATTGCCGGCCTTCTGCAGTGCAGCGCCGATGAGATAACATTCACAAGCGGTGCCTCGGAAGCCAACAACACGGTCTTCATGATTGCCAGGTCTTTGATTGAGAAAAGAGGCGGCGGCAGGATTGTCACCACGACAATCGAGCATCCGTCGATCATCGAGACTGTCAGCTATCTCAGAAAATGCGGAATCCAGGTGGACCAGGTTCCCATATCCGCCGACGGACGCATCAAGTTGGACGAACTTGAGAAGCTCATGGGAAAGGATGTTGTCCTTGTCTCCGTCATGACGGGAAACAACGAGACCGGAGCCATCCAGCCTGTTGCCGAGGCATCACGCATCGCGCACAGCTACGGAGCCCTTTTCCATACCGATGCGACTCAGGCCATCGGAAAGATAAAGGTGTCATGCAAGGAATGGAAGCTCGACTACCTGTCCTGCAGCGGACACAAGTTCTACGGCCCCAAGGGTGTGGGAATTCTGTTCGCAAGAAAGGGCGCACCGTTCATGCCGTTTGTACACGGCGGTGAACAGGAGCACGGAAGAAGAGCCGGAACCTACAACACCATCAGCATCTACGGAACCGGAGTCGCCGCAAAGCTCGCCATGGAGAACGTGGAGGAGGAGAACAGGCGCCTTTGGAAGATGCGCGAAGCCCTCAGGGAAGGCATTCTCGCCAAGGTTCCGCATGTTGTGGTCAACGGATGTCAGGATCATGAGTTCTGTCTTCCGGGAACGCTCGATGTCTCGTTCGAGAATGTCGAGGGTGAGTCCATCCTGCTCATGCTGGACATGAACGGAATCGCGGTCTCGACAGGATCCGCCTGCGCGACGGGGTCTCTCGAGCCCAGCTATGTCCTTCTTGCCGGCGGTCTGGATGTGGAGCTTGCACATGGATCGATCAGATTCTCCTTCGGAAGGTTCAACACCATGGAGGATGTCGAATATGTTCTGGAGGTTCTGCCTCCGATTATCGAAAAACTCAGAGCCATCTCGACAAGATGACCTGACGGGCTTTGCCCGATAGAGGTGAAAATGGATAGCTTCATGGCCCAGTGGGTCTACACGGATACAGTCAAAGATCATTTCATGAATCCCAGGAACATCTGGAAGAAGGACGAGAACTGGGAGCCCGATGCAGTGGGAGAGGTCGGTTCGCTCGCGTGCGGAGACCAGATGAGGGTCGGAATCAAGGTCGCAGATGACAAGATCACCGACATCAGATGGCTGACCTACGGCTGCGCAAGTGCCATTGCCAGCACATCCATGATGAGCGAGCTGGTCAAAGGCATGGATCTTGAGAAGGCCTACAACATCACTCCCGACATGATCACCGATGCCCTCGGCGGACTTCCCGAGCACAAGTTCCACTGCTCGGTTCTGGGCGACAAGGCCCTCAGAGCCGCCATCGACGACTATCTGGAGAAGAACGGTCGCGACAATCCGTACAAGAAGTCCGTTGCCAAGATCCTCTGCGAGTGCAAGGGCGTCACAGACCAGATGATCGAGCACCTGGTTGCAACCGATCAGGCAAAGACTCTTGAGGACCTCCAGAGGCTCACCGGCTTCGGCACGGGTTGCGGAAGATGTAAGGCCCGCATCGCCCACGAATTCGAAGAGATGAAGCACATTCACGGCAAATAATCTTATTTGCCGTGAAAACAACCTTGTCAAAGCCGCCTTTAGGCGCTTGTCTCGAGCCTTGACGAGGTTCTATTCACGGCAAATAATCCTTTTTTTCCTCGATTGCATAATCCTTGTTTTTTGACCGTTTTGAGTGGATACTTTTACTCATGAGAGAAATAAAGCTGTCTGTAAACGGTAAGTTAATCACAATGCCGACTTTCTCCACCGCTATGGAGATTCTTATCAAGGCTGGAGAAATGTCCGAAGGGACTCAGAAATACGAACAGAACCCGGTTGTCGGAGTTCTCATCAACGGCGAGCTGAAACCCAACGGGACTCCCGTTTCAATGTCATGCTCCGTGGAGCCCGTCCATGCTTTCGACGACTTCGGACGCAGGATCTACAGACACAGCATCTGTTATCTCCTGTCCTATGCGGCCAGGTTGGTGATTCCCGAACGCAGACTTGTCATCGGGCACTCCCTTGGAGACGGATTCTACTTCAACTTCAAGGACTGGAAGGCTGTCAGTGACGAGGAGATCGAGCTTCTGGCTTCCGAGATGAGGAAGATCGTTTCGGAAGAATTGGACATTGAATATGTGACACTGTCCCTCCAGGATGCAGTCAAGGTGCTCTCCGACAAGAGCTATCTTGACGCCGTGCGCCTTATAAAGTCCATGAACAGACCGTCCGTGGACATGTACCGGATCCGGGATTACTACAACATCGCCTATGAACCTATCGTCAACAACACAAGCATCATGGGTGTCTGGGAGCTGAGAAAATACGGCGACCACGGAATGCTTTTGAGATATCCCGTCAAATCCAGAATTCTTGAAGTGGATTCCTTCAAGGACAATAAAAAGCTGTTCGATGTCTTTGAGGAGAACAGGCTTTGGGCAAGGCTTCTTGACGTTGAGAGCGTCGGCCACATGAACGACAGGATTGCGGACAAGACCATCGAACAGTATGTGCGCCTTTCCGAGTCTTTCCAGAGAAGAAAGCTCTCAAGCATCGCGGACGACATCCATAAGAGAGGCGCAAAGGCTGTGTTCATAGCAGGCCCGTCTTCATCAGGAAAGACGACGTTTGCAAAACGTCTTTGCGAGCAGCTGGTGCTTCTGGGTCATTCGCCCATCAGGATTTCCCTGGACGATTATTACAAAACCCCTGATGAAGCCCCTCTGGACGAGGATGGAAACCGGGATCTGGAGACCATCGATGCCCTGAACATCGACATGTTCGAGAAGAACATGGAGGACCTGTTCGCAGGCAAGGAAGTGGACCTTCCCCATTTCAGCTTCCAGACAAAGAGCACCTACTATCTAAACAAGCCCATCAGGCTGAACGAGGAAACCATATTCGTGATCGAGGGTCTGCACGGTCTCAATCCGAAGATCACATCCAAGGTCGATCCCAAATATGAGTACAAGGTATATATCTCGGCCCTGACACAGCTGAACATGGATGACTGCAACCGCGTCTCCACGACGGACGACCGCATGCTCAGAAGGATTCTCCGCGACTACATGACAAGAAGCACGAGCGCCGAGGAGACTCTTCTCATGTGGCCCAGCGTTGCACGCGGCGAAAGGAAGCACATCTTCCCAAACCAGAACAACGCCGATGTCATGTTCAACAGCGCCCTGGATTATGAGCTCGGAGTAATCTCCCCGTTTGTCACGCCTCTGCTTCACGGGGTAAGCCCGAATTCGGGTGTTGCCTACACCCATGCGCAGAGGCTTCTGGCTTTCCTGGAGAACATCCACGCCATAAGGTCATCCATTGTTCCGAGCGATTCGCTTCTCCGCGAGTTCATCGGCGGCAGTGTTTATGAAGATTGACGTTGCAGTTCATTCAAGATAAATTTCAGCTATGACGTATGAGATTCTTGATACATGTACCGGATGCGGCATGTGCCTTTCCATATGCCCGGTCAAGGCCATCTCGGGTGGTCCCGGGCGTCTGCATGTTATCGATGCCGACTACTGCATTGGCTGCGGAGCCTGTTCACGTGTCTGCACCAGCTCATCCGTCATAGACCAGGACGGGAACATTCCGAACCACGAAAGCAAGAGATTCTGGATGATTCCGCATTTCAATCCGGACAAGTGCAGATTCTGCGGAAAATGCTACGAGATGTGCCCGGCAGGGATAATCACCAGGCCGTCTTCCGGAAAGGTTCCCCAGCTGACGAACTACAAGCTCTGCGCAGCCTGCAGCTGGTGTGGAAAGGTATGTGTGTTCGATGCAGTCACATTCGGTCCTGCATCCGGAGAATCTTCAACTTGATAGAGGTATTGCCGTGAACATCGCGTTGCTTAAGGAAAAGCTTGAAGCTCTGGACGACAAACTGCCGGCCGAAGGGATTGTGGAGCGCAGGAATACTAAGGCTCTGGTCCTGGATCTGTCCGACGAGACTCATTACGACTGGGAAATCCCCGAAAAATATCTTGATTGCTATGTTTCCGGACCGGCACTTGCCGCCAGGCTGTGGGCCGAGTTCGCCGGAGCCGACGTCGAGGACAGGTCCTCATATGAGGCCAACAACCCCATAGTCGTCACATCATCCGCACTGAGCAACTCGGGCATGCCCGGATCCGAGGTAGTGAGCATAGCCTTCAGGTCTCCCGTTTCGGGAACCCTGTGCTTCAATGTCTGTACAAACACCGTGGGAATGCGGCTGGAGGCCATAGGCTACTGTGCCATGATCATCACCGGCCGTCTGAGAAGGCCCACCGTCATTGACATCAAGAAAAGCGGCGTCACATACAATGTTTCCGAAGTCTTCATCGGTTACACGGTAAGCCAGATCGAGGCCCTTGCCGGGGTTGGCCCAATGACAACAGCCATGTCCATAGGCCCTGCCGGCGAGCAGAAGGTCCCTTACGCCACCGTTGTTTGCGAGGGCAACTTCACAGGACGCGGAGGACTGGGATGCCTGTTCGGCTACAAGAACATCAAGGCTCTGTGCATAACGGGATTCGACACGGCGTTCGAGCGAACCGGAAGGGACGAGGAGATAAAGAAAGCCAAGGATTCCTTCGATAAGGTCCTCTCCTCCAGCGAATATTGCCATATGATGCACAGAAGCGGATCCTCGTGTCTTGTGAAGCGCAGCGGCAAGTACGGATGGGCACCTGTGTTCAATTTCAGCAGGAGAACCGATCCGAGGCTGTTCCATCTGGGCGGAGACGAGATAAGGCGCCGTTATGGGGAGGAGCACGGAGGCTGCATAGGATGTCCGATCCTCTGCAGACACAGAACCTCCGACGGAATCCTGATTCCCGGTTACGAATCCATCCTCATGCTTGGTTCCAACATCGCATGTTTCGATGTGGACAAGATAATCGAGCGCTATGCACAGTGTCTGAACTTCGGCCTGGATCCTGTCTCCACCGGCAATGTAATGGGTTGGGCAAGCCAGGCTACTTTCTGCGGTCTCATAAACATCCTCGAGCCTGATTTCAGCTTCAAGGACAATTCCAAGGTACTTCCCCTGATCGAGATGATTGCCAGACGTATAGGACCGGGAGAACCGCTGAGCTTCGGTACTTATGCCTTGGGACAGGCCTATAAGGACGACAGCTTTGCATATACCATCAGGGGAATAGAATGCGGTCCGTACGATTACAGAGGTGCCTGGGCACAGAGCGTCTCAGACTGCATGGGATTCTGGTTCTCCAACTTCTTCGAGATAGACAGCACTCTTGCCAGATGCGACCATGCGGACTGGGCTGTGGTCAACGAGAACATAGTCATGGGTCTTCAGAGCTACGGCGTGTCTTCCTCTCTGGTGGTTCCAACCGTTTCAGAACGGATAAAATATCTTGGACTACGTCAGAGATTCCTTCCGAAATCGGTAATAAAGCTGGTTAAACCAAAAATGCTGGCTGATATGATTTCAGCATATTCTGGATCTGAAGTCCTTGCAGAGAATATAATTGCTTTGGGAGAGAAGTGCTGGAGGCTGATTTATGAAATCAATCTGGCATTGGGCTTCAACATGCTTAGTGACACGGCAGAGATTCTGCCCGAGCATTTCTACATAGACCCGGACAGCAACCATAACGAAAGTTCAATCGTTCCTTACCGCAGCCTGATGGAAAGATACAGTTTTGTGAGAAAGAACACCATCGCCGTTCAGAGCACGGATCTCAAAAGAAACTGAGCCGTCATTATTGAAAGCAATTCTTGCATAAGACGGTTTGCTGTAGCCTCTGGGACGGGATGGAGAACCCGGATTAAGAAAAACAATTCTTTTACCGTCAATGAGTTGTTCTTGGATATCATTGACGTGTGAGTGTCCATTTATCACCACATCATAGTCTTTGTCCGACAGCCCCGCGGACTCGGGATCGCTGTACAGATGACCGTGTGATATGAATATCTTCAGGCCTCCGAAGGAGCATGTCCTGTATAGCGGGAGGTCGATTCCCAGGTCCGTCCATTCCCATTTGTTGTCGCAGTTCCCCTGAACCGGGATGAAAAGGAAGTTTCTATACTGCAGAAGCGATGAGATGATGCAGTTTTCCACGTTCAGATCCCCTGCATAGAGGAATCCCAGACAGCTTTCGCTCACCGCTCTTTCAGACAGCAGTTCGAAGGCTTGGTCGTCACTGTGGACGTCACTTGCGACAATCAGGTATTTTTCGTCTTTTATTTCTATCATTGTATAAACTTATCCTACCACAACCTTATATTGTTCAATCCTAAACATATGTTAAGAAAAAGATAGTTTTTCATTCATAAAAACATTTTTTTTCTACCTTTTGTCCGCAATCTCAGGTTGCAATTGTATTTCCTGTCATAATATTATGTTAATAGTATACCTGTATAGGTTTTTATATATATTGTACTTTCCCGGAGGCACTTCGGGATATATCATTGGGGGGTTTATATGGCAGATAATGTCTTCATCTGTTCTGATGGTCACAGACTTGCATATAACCTCTGGATGCCTTCTCCAAACATTGAAATCAAAGCTTTTCTGCAGATTCTCCACGGCATGGCTGAACACAGCGACAGATATGCCAAATTTGCGGAATATTTAAATAAATTGGGTATTGCGGTCTTCGCCGCAGACCACAGAGGCCATGGAGCAACAGCAACAGAGGATGAGATCGGCTGGTTCGCGGAAAACGATGGTTGGAACCGCGTTGCCGATGACGCTTTTGAGCTTGCGAACTTCATCACTTCACAGCAGTATGTCAACACGACCTTCCTGATGGGCCACAGCATGGGCAGCTTCCTTGCAAGGACCGTCATGGTCAAGCATCCCGATTTCTACAGCGGTGTCATCATCATGGGAACCGGCTGCGGAAAAGGTGTTGTCGGCAAGCTCGGAAAGATGATCTGCAAGGGCGAGATCCGGAAGAACGGTACAAAGTCTCCCGGAATCAAGATGAACAAGCTCTCGTTCGGGGCCTACAACAAGGCGTTCGAGCCCACTGCAACCGATTTCGACTGGCTTTCGCGTGATGCCAAGGAAGTTGAGAAGTACGTGAAGGATCCGAAGTGCGGTTTCATGTGCACGAACGGGTTCTTCTACGACCTGCTAACCGGTATCGAGTATGCGAACAGCAGAGCGAATGCGCAGAAGCTCCCCAAGGACCTTCCTCTTCTGATCATCAGCGGAGAGATGGATCCTGTCGGAGATATGGGCAAGGGAGTGAGAAAGGTCTATCAGCTTTACACCGGTGCCGGAATTGCCGATGTGACATTGAAGCTCATCCCCGGAGCCAGACATGAACTGCTCAACGAGACGAACAAAAAGGAAGTATACAGGATTCTGGCCGATTGGCTTGAAGCCCATATCTGATGTCACGGATGTCTGGATCAAAAGGCGCTAACAAAAACAAAGTCGGTTTTTTCAGCCTGGTCAAATGTTTCTTCAAACAGTTTGGCGAGAACTCTTCCTCATTGTTTTCCGACGCCATGGTTTATTCGACCCTCATAGCGGTGGTTCCCTGTATTGCCGTAGTCTATGTCATCCTCAACCGTTTCGGTGTGATTGAACCCGTGGCAGCGGCCTTGGGTGAATATGTTCTCAACACATTCGGGGAGAAGACCGGAAACACGCTGATTGCCTATCTCAATACGTTCACGGAGAACGCCATGGGTCTGGGCATAGTCAGCATGATATCTTTCGCAATAACGTTCGTCCTGCTTGTAGACAAGATATTTGCTGTCTTCAACAAGATTTATCATACGAAGAGGGTGGGCAATCCCATAGTCAGGTACCTGAAGTACGCGGGAATAATAGGCCTTGGAATAGCTGCAATCGTACTTACCGTGCTTCTGATGGGGCGTTTCAATTTCCTTGTCCTGCGCTTCAGACAGATGAAGCTCAGCTTCGTTGAGATCCTGGTCAAACATGCCATCCAGGTGGTCACCATCTTCGGCATCCTGCTGGCGATGATTGTCCTTATCCCTCACGGACCGGTGAATTTCCGCTCGGGCATCATAGGTTCTGCATTCGGAACGGTCGGAATATACATCCTGGGCTATATTTTCAGCTTCGTGGTCAAGTATTCGGTGAAGTACTCGCTGATATACGGTTCTCTGGCCACGTTGATGTTCTCATTCATGTTCCTGTCATATCTGTGGAAAATAGTTTTCGCGGCAGTCACTATTTCCTATGTACATCAGAAAGAGACTGTCGGATTCGAGGAAAGCGAGAAATGAACGGTATTTACAAGATTGTCCCGGCAGTCAAGGACTATGCCTGGGGAAACGAGGATTTCATAGCCGATCTTCTTTCGATCGAGAAGAACGGACCCATGGCCGAGATGTGGATCGGTGCGAACAGACAGGGCAGTGCCGTTGTCGAGGAAACAGGCCGCCGTCTGTGTGATGTTCTTGATGAGGATCCTTCCTTCTGCGGCTTCACATCGGAGAACTTCCCGTTCCTCATGAAGGTCCTTGCCATAGCCCATTGCCTCAGCATCCAGTGTCATCCGGATGCAGTCCAGGCCAAAGCAGGCTATGCCGCCGAGGAGGAGAAGCGCAGGACTGTGGACAGAAAGCTCTGGAACTATCAGGATGCAAACCAGAAAGCCGAGATGGCCTATGCTTTGACGCCCATGACAGCAATGTGTGGTTTCAGACCGTTCGAACAGGCTCAGCAGATGCTGAAAACCGCAGTTCCGAATCTATATGAAGAACATCTTTCCGAAATCGGAACAATCTCAGGTCTTTTTGACAAGCTTTACAGAATGGATCCTGAAACACTGTCTTTCGGAGAAGCAGAGCTTCTGAAGAACGCAGACCTTCTTTCCGAGGACGTGAGAACCCTCGTTCTGGAGCTTGGAGACAGATATTTCGGAGATCCCGGAGTATTCTCTCCGCTTCTAATGAACATAATCCATCTGAATGTTGGTGAAGCCGTATATCTCAAACCCCGTATCCTGCATGCATATATATATGGAAACGGAGTTGAGTTGATGAACAACTCTGACAACGTCCTGCGCGGAGGCCTCACTCCCAAGCATGTGGACCTTGATGAGCTTGAGAAGGTCATGGAGCCCGGAACTTATATTCCCAGACCCATGGAGAGCGTTGTGGACAAAGGCGGAAAACACTTTGTCTGTGAGGGAGGCTTCACTCTGACGGTGATGGAGAATGGATCGTTCGTTAATTCCATCCCCGCACCCAGGATCCTTCTCTGCACCCGTGGAGAGGCCAAAGTCAACGGCGAGCTGGTTCTCAAAAGAGGAGAATGCTGCATAGTCGGATCCGGCGTGGACAGTGTTTCTGTCGATGCCACGGAAGCAACGGTCTTCATGTCCACTTCCAATAATTGAAAAAAGAATTGAATTCCTACGTTGTTACTAAACTGTCTCTATTTGTTATAATAGCAACAAACTGTAAAGAAAAATAACAAACTCCATTGACCAAAAAACACTTTTTCTGTAGAAAGTAGGTGTCACGGAGGTGTACATATGTTGATAAAGAGTCTGCTGATTCTGATTTTCTTCGGAATCATGATAGCGGTAGGGCTTGTTTGCAGAAAACAGGCAAGGGACGTCAGAGGATTTGTCCTCGGCGGCAGAAACGTGGGACCATGGCTTTCAGCCTTCGCCTACGGAACAAGCTATTTCTCAGCGGTCATCTTTGTCGGATATGCCGGACAGTTCGGATGGAAGTTCGGAGTGGCATCCACTTGGATCGGTCTTGGAAACGCATTCATCGGATCGCTTCTTGCGTGGACAATCCTCGGACGTCGCACAAGAATCATGACACAGCATCTGAAGAGCGCCACAATGCCTCAGTTCTTTGAGAACAGATTCAACAGCAAAGGACTGAAGCTGATTTCATCAATCATCATTTTTATCTTCCTTATTCCTTACACTGCTTCACTTTACAATGGTCTTAGCAGACTGTTCGGAATGGGTTTCAATGTTGATTACACAGTCTGTATCGTCGTCATGGCAGTGCTTACTGCAATCTATGTCATAGCCGGCGGTTACATGGCAACAGCCGTAAACGACTTCATCCAGGGCATCATAATGCTGTTCGGAATTGTGGCAATCATCCTTTCAGTTCTGAAGATCAACGGCGGTTTTGTGGGTTCTCTTACAGCTCTTGCAAACGTCACAGATCCTTCTGTTACAACAACCCCCGGAATCTTCGCTTCATTCTTCGGACCAGATCCGTTCGGTCTTCTGTGTGTTGTGATTCTCACATCACTCGGAACCTGGGGTCTTCCGCAGATGGTACAGAAGTTCTACGCAATCAAGAGTGAGAAGGACATCCACAAGGGAACAGTAATTTCCACATTCTTTGCAATCGTTGTTGCCGGCGGATGTTACTTCCTTGGCGGTTTCGGAAGACTTTTCAACGTCAATGTCGCAAAGGACGGCTTTGATGCAATCATTCCTGAGATGCTTGAAAACCTTTCACCGGCAGTATTCGGAATCGCACTTGTCCTGGTTCTTTCCGCATCGATGTCCACTCTGTCATCACTGGTTCTTGCCTCAAGCTCTACCCTGACTCTGGACTTCATCGATCCGATGTTCCTCGGAGACAAGAAAGATGAGAAGAAGAACCTCCCGATCATCAGAATCTTCATTGCGATTTTCATCCTCATCTCAGCACTGATTGCAATCGTTCAGTACAAGAAGAATGTAACATTCATAGCTCAGCTGATGGGTCTTTCCTGGGGAGCTCTGGCAGGTTCCTTCCTGGCTCCGTTCCTTTACAGCCTGTACTGGAAGAAGACCACAAAAGCATCCTGCGTTGCCTGCTTCATCTGGGGCTCGGTCCTGATGCTTGCCAACATGTTCTTCAAGAGCGCGTTCCCTGCAGTGCTGCAGAGCCCGATCAACTGCGGTGCGTTCGCAATGCTCGGCGGAATGGTCATAGTTCCTGTTGTCAGCGCATTCACAAGCAAGCCTGACAAAGCTGCAATTGACTCGATCTTCTCCTGTTACGACAAGAAGGTCATGGCTCCGATCAGGGATGTACTAAGTTCAGAAGAAGCATGAGGATAACCAAGTTGGTAATGACCGCTTACTAAAGTAAGCAAACCATATTCAGCAATTATAGCTCTACAAAACTTGACAGTTTCTGAGAAGTTTTGTAGAGTTTTTTTGTGCAGCCGATACGAGTCCTGGAAGACATTCTTTGGAAGAACAGCAGCCCCGATTGTTTTCTCTATTCTGCAGAAGACCTACATGTCTTCTTCCCCGATATGTCATCCGATGCCCTAATGAAGTTACTGTCCAGAGCAGAGAAGGCAAATATTCTGGAGCGTGTCTGCAAGGGTATTTATCTTTATCCCAGAGTTTCCTATTTGGCAACCAAAGTCCTTTATCTGACCGCCTCAAAGCTCCGTTCCGGATGCTTTAACTACATCAGCCTTGAATCTGTTCTGTGTGCATATTCAATCATTTCCCAGCAGATGCTACTGTGGCTGACCGTGATGACTTCAGGCAGAAGCAATATAATCAGGTGCGGTCGTTTCGGAACAATAGAGTTTGTCCACACTGAAAAGGACGGTTCATCTTTGAACGGACATCTTCATTTGGACAATTGGTCCGGAATGCTGACTGCGGATTTCAAGCTTGCAATGGAGGATGAGAAGGACTGCAGGCGCAAGTCAATGAACCTGATTGATTGGGATGTTTACAATTATCTTCTCAAGGAGGGCTCTGACAATGGGTGAAGACAACAGATTCGAATCAATAGTTGAAAGCGTTTTCCGAGCGAAACCTGAAATTGAGTTTCAAAGGACTGCAATAGAGAAGGAGCTGTTCCATCAAGATATTCTCAGAATCCTCAGAAAGACTGGAATGTTGGGATCCCTTGTATTTATGGGAGGAACATGTCTCAGGCTTTGCTATGGTTCATCAAGGCTGAGTGAGGATCTTGATTTTTCAACGGAAAGAGAATTCTCTTCAGATGATATCCAGTTTCTTTCAACTTCAATCATGGAAGGGCTTAATTCAAAGTACCTTCTGGATGTCACGGTCCGGAAGCCGGAGAAGGACACCGATACGGACACATGGATTGTAAGAATCGTAACGCATCCGAAAAGACCTGATATCCCCAGCCAACAGATTCATCTTGATATCTGCCACTATAAGTCCTACAGGACCGAGCTCAGAAGGGTGAACAACTATTACCCGATTGATTTCGGTTCCGGTCAGCTTTTCGTCCATGCCGAAAGCCAGGAAGAAATACTTGCAGATAAGGTGCTTGCTTTCGCCTCAAGAAAACGTATTAAGAACAGGGATATCTGGGATATAGAGATGCTGAACGAAAAGATGATTTCTTTTGATCCCGATCTATTGAGAAAGAAAATCCAGGACCACGATATTCCGTTTGGAAGATACCTGGAAAGTGCAGAGAAAAGGATTCAGGATCTTCTCGAGACAGGCCTGCCTGCCGATTTCAAGACAGAGATGATGCGTTTCGTATCAATTAAGGATTATGAAAACAGCATCCTCTCTACGAAGGATGCCGGACCTGCGATGGCAACGATTATAGGGGACTATATCTCGGATTTGAAGCGAGCGAGGGTTTTGTGATGATAGAGAAAAAGTGCAGTTAAGGGGACTGTTTTTGTATTATCAGTCCCCTTAAACGGCATTTAAGCATTGCAGGCGGCTTTGATGACCCCTACTGCTTTCTTCAGGACATCCATGGGGATGTTCAGGGCCGGAAGAAGCCTGACCTTGTCCTTTGCAGTCAGGCAGAGGACGCCGTTCTCAATGCACTTGGCAACGACTTCGGATGCAGGCTTTTCTGTCTTGATTCCTATCATGAGGCCAAGGCCGCTGATGCTTTGGACGCCGGGAGCGTTCTTGAATGCATCGAAGACATAGGCGCTCTTTTTCCTGACCTCTTCCAGAAGCTTGTCATCTATTCTGCTTAGGATGCTGACTGCCGCTGCGCAGCTGACGGGGTTTCCTCCGAATGTGGAGCCGTGGTCTCCGAAGCCGAGAACGTTCTGGCACTTTTCGGAAAGCAGGGTTGCTCCCAGAGGAAGACCTCCGGCAAGACCCTTGGCCGTAGAAACAACATCCGGCTTGATGCCGAAGTTCATGTAGCTGTAGAGCTGTCCGCTTCTGCCGTTTCCGGTCTGGACCTCGTCGACAACCATTATGATGTCGTTCTTCTGTGTCAGTTCCCTGACAGCCTTGATGTAGGATGCATCAAGCGGAAGGACTCCACCTTCGCCCTGGATGCATTCAATCATGACTCCTGCCGGATTCGTTTCGGCTATGGCTTTCTCCAAAGCCGCGACATCGTTTGCCGGGACGCTGACAAAACCCGGAGTCAGTGGAGTGAACAGCTCGTGGTAGTGGTCCTGGCCTGTTGCGGCCAGGGTGGTGAGAGTCCTTCCATGGAAGCTGTTCTCAAGAGTTATGATCGTGTGCCTGCCGGCTCCGTATTTGTCTGAGGAATACTTTCTTGCAACCTTGATGGCACACTCGTTAGCCTCGGCTCCGGAGTTGGAGAAGAAGACCTTGCTCATGCCGGTTTTCTCACAGAGAAGCTTGGCAAGCTCGACACAAGGCTGGGTGTAATAGAGGTTTGACATGTGCTGGACCTTGGAAATCTGGTCGATGATGGCTTTCTGCCAGGTTTCGTCTGCAATGCCGAACGATGTGACACCGATTCCGCTTCCCATGTCGATATATTCTTTCCCTGACGGGTCTTTGACCACAGAGCCTTTTCCGCTGACTATCTCAATCGGAAAGCGCTTGTATGTTCCGGCAACGTAGGTTTTATCCAGTTCTTTCGTATCCATATCACTCTCCTTTGACTAATGTTCCGGCACCTTCGTTGGTCAGCAACTCCATCAGAATGGAGTGGTGGACCCTTCCGTCCATGATTACCACGTTCTTCACACCTGCCTTGATGGCTGTGACGCAGCACTGTACCTTGGGGATCATGCCTGATGATATGATGCCGCTCTCAAAGAGGCTGTCGGCCTCTGACAGGCTGATTTCAGGAATCAGAGTGGACGGATCGTCCTTGTCCTTCAGGATTCCGGCGATGTCCGTCATCAGTATGAACCTTTCGGCTCCCAGAGCACCGGCAATGTGGGCTGCGGCTGTGTCTGCATTGATGTTGTAGGCATTGCCTTCCGCATCGCATCCGAGTGTGGATATGACGGGAATGTAGCCTTTCTCCAGAATGTCCGCGACAGGTCCGATGTTGATCTTTGTCACTTCACCGACATAGCCGAGCTTTTCGCTCTTCATTTTGGCTTCAATGAGCTTTCCGTCCATGCCGCAAAGGCCGATTGCGTTTCCGCCGCGCTTTTCCAGCATGGTGACAAGGGTCTTGTTGACCTTGCCTGCAAGGACCATCTGCACAATGTCCACGGTTTCCTTGTCTGTCACCCTGAGACCGTCTACGAACTCGGGCATTTTACCCAGCTTGTCCATCATGCCTGTGATTTCCGGTCCGCCTCCGTGGATCAGAACAACCTTCACTCCGATCAGCCAGAGAAGGACAATATCATCCATGACCTGCTGTTTGAGGTCCGGATTGATCATTGCGTTGCCGCCGTATTTCACGACCACCGTCTTTCCGACATATCTTTTGATGTAGGGAAGGGCTTGGGTCAGAACCTCGGCTCTTTCCGCATTGGAAAATGACTTCTGCATGCTGTCTTCCTTTTACGTCCTATAGTCACCATTAATCTTCACGTAATCGTAAGTCAGGTCGCAGCCCCAGGCTGTTGCCGAGAACGATCCGCTGTTCAGATTTACCAGGATGTCGATCTCCTTCTCGAGAAGGACTTCCTTGGCCTTCTTCTCCGAGAAGTCGATTCCGGCTCCGTTCTTGCAGACCTCCACTGTTCCCTTGAAGCTCTTGAATGCCACATCGATCTTGTTGACGTCAACATCCGCTCCGCTGTAGCCGATGGCACAGAGGACACGTCCCCAGTTGGCATCGGCACCGAACATGGCGGCTTTCAGAAGACTGGAGCAGATGATGCTCTTTGCAACTGTCTTAGCAGTACAGAGGTCGGCGGCTCCCGTGACAACACACTCCAGAAGCTTTGTGGCTCCCTCTCCGTCTCCGGCGATCATCCTGCAGAGACCGACTGTGATTGTGTTCAGGGCTTTCATGAACTCGTTGAAGGCCTCGCCCTGGTCTGTTATGGGAGTGTTGCCAGCCATTCCGTTGGCAAGGACCGTGACCATGTCGTTAGTTGATGTGTCACCGTCTACGCTTACCATATTGAACGTGTTGGCAATGTCGCTTGAAAGAGCAACCTGGAGCATTGCAGGGGAGATGGCGACATCGGTTGTGATGAAGACAAGCATTGTTGCCATGTTGGGGTGGATCATTCCGCTGCCCTTGGCCATGCCGCCGATCGTGCACTCCTTGCCGTCGACTGTGAACTTGACCGCAATCTCCTTCTTGAAGGTATCGGTTGTCATGATTCCCTCGGCGGCGTTTGCGTTGCCGTCCTTGGAAAGCTGTGCGATAAGTTCGGGAAGACCTGCCTTGATGGGGTCAATGCTCAGCTTCTGGCCTATGACACCGGTGGAGGCAACAACCACATCATCGGGGTCGATCGAAAGTCCCTTTGCAACAAGGTCGCACATCTGCTTTGCAATCTCGATTCCGTTGGAGTTGCAGGTGTTGGCGTTTCCGCTGTTGCAGATCACAGCCTGGGCATAGCCGTCGGCCAGGTTTTCCTTTGTCACCACGAGCGGTGCGCCTTTGACCAGGTTGGTCGTGTAGACTGCCGCACAGGATGCGTTCTTCTCCGAATAGATAAGGGCGATGTCCCTCTTTGTCCTGTTGGCTCTGATTCCGCAGTGGATTCCACTGGCTGTAAAACCTTTTGCGGCACAGACGCCGCCGTCAATCAATGTCATGCTAAGCCTCCGATGTTAAGACCTGTTGTCTGGTCGATTCCAAGGACAAGGTTCATGTTCTGGATTGCAGCTCCGGAAGCTCCCTTTCCAAGGTTGTCGAATGATGATACCAGAAGGATCCTGTCCTCGTTTCCGAATACGCTGATTGCCATGTCGTCGCGGCCTGAGAAAAGACCTGCCGACATGAAACCGCTCTGGTCTGCGTTCTCTACGAAGTTTACAACAGGACCCTGATAATATTCTTTATATGCATTTTCTATATCTTTGATTCCGCCATGGGCCATTGTTTTGAACAACGGCACCGTCACCTGCATTCCGGCATAGTATGGGGCGACAATAGGGCAGAACACAGGATCGGTATTGATACCGCAGACCTTTGCCATCTCCGGAAGATGCTTGTGGGACTGTGTCAGACCGTACTGTCTTGGAGCATCAAGAAGGGCATCTCTGTCCGGTTCCTCATACTGGGCTATCATCTTCTTTCCGCCTCCGGAGTATCCGGTAAGCGAGAAGCAGGTGAGGGCAACATCCTTGTCCAGGATGCCGCACTGCACCAGAGGAGCCACCAGTGAGATGAATCCGCTGGCATGGCATCCCGGATTTGCGATTCTCTTGGAGTTGGCTATCTGTTCCTTCAGGTCTCCGATCTCTGCAAAGCCGTATGTCCAGCCTTCGGCCGTCCTGTGGGCTGTCGAGGTGTCTATTATGCACACGTCAGTGCTGTATGCCATTGAAACCGCCTCGCGTGCGGCATCGTCCGGAAGACAGAGGAACACTATGTCGGCGCTGTTGATCATCTCGCTTCTTGCGCCGTTGTCCTTTCTCAGTTCCTCCGAGATGCTCAGAAGCTCTATGTCGGTCCTTTCGGACAGCCTCTGAGCTATCCTCAGTCCTGTGGTTCCTGCGCTTCCGTCAATGAAAACCTTCTTCATAGGGTCTCCTCGATGTACTTAATCTGCTTTTTGACCGATCCGATTGAAGTTCCGCCTTCAGAATTTCTCCTGCTCACGCAGTTCTTCAGGTCAATGGCATCGTATACGTCCTTTTCTATGGCAGTGCAGAAGTCCTTGTATTCCTCAAGGGAAAGCGTCTCCAGAATCTTTCCGTTCTGGATGCAGTATGCAACGACAGAACCCGAGATCTTGTAGGCGTCCCTGAACGGAAGACCTTTGACGACAAGGTAGTCGGCAAGGTCTGTGGCGTTCATGAAGCCCTTGCATGCGGCCTTTGCCATGGCATCGGCGTTGACCTTCATTGTCCTGATCATGGGAGCCATGACTTCAAGACAGATTGTCACTGTGTCACAAGCATCGAAAACACCTTCCTTGTCTTCCTGCATGTCCTTGTTGTATGCAAGCGGAAGGCCCTTGAGTGTTGTCAGAAGACCCATCAGGTCTCCGTAGACCCTGCCAGTCTTTCCTCTGCAGAGCTCAGCCATGTCCGGATTCTTCTTCTGCGGCATAATGGATGAGCCTGTGCTGTAGCTGTCGCTCATCTCCACAAAGGAGAACTCCTGGCTTGACCAGAGGATCAGCTCTTCGGAGAGTCTGCTAAGATGCATCATCACAAGCGAAAGCGCGCTGAGCATCTCAACGCAGAAATCCCTGTCGGACACTCCATCGAGACTGTTCAGGCAGATTCCGTCGAAGCCGAGTTTCTCCGCTTCGAACGACCTGTCAGTGTCATATGTGGTTCCCGCAAGGGCGCAGCTTCCTATGGGGCTGACGTTGATTCTCTTTCTGCAGTCTGCAATCCTCTGTATGTCCCTGATGAACATCATGGCGTAGGCAAGCATGTGGTGCGAGAACAGAACCGGCTGTGCATGCTGAAGATGGGTGTAGCCCGGCATGATCACATCTATGTTGGCCTTGGCTTTGTCCTTGAGCTCGGTCACAAGTGTCTTGAGATCGTCCGTGACCTTGTCTGCAAAATCCCTCAAGTACAGTCTCATGTCCAGGGCTACCTGATCGTTCCTGCTTCTTGCCGTATGGAGCTTCTTGCCTGTGGCGCCGATTCTCTCAGTAAGCACCTGCTCCACGAACATGTGGATGTCCTCAGATTTCGGATCGATCTCCAAAGCACCTGATTCGATGTCCTCAAGTATCTGTGTAAGCGTAGAAATGATGATATCAGCCTCACCAAAGGCTATTATTCCTTGCTTTGAAAGCATGGCCGCGTGTGCCATGCTTCCCTGGATGTCCTGCTTGTAGAGTTTTTTGTCAAAGCCTATCGAGGAATTGAAACTGTCGGCAAGGCTGTTAACCTTGCCGTCTGTTCTTCCTGCCCACATCTTAGCCATAATGCTTTCCTTATCAGAGAAGTCCCTTCTCCCTGAGGGCCTGGACCTTGGTCGGAAGTCCCCAGAGGTTGATGAATCCTTCGGACTGCTTCTGATCATAGTCGCTCTCGCCGAAGGTCACAAGGTTTTCGGAATAGAGTGAGTACGGGGATGTCATTCCGGCAGGAATCACGTTGCCCTTGTAGAGCTTCAGCTTCACATCTCCGGTGACATACTTGTTGGACTCGTTGGCAAAGGCGGTGAGGGCTTCCTGAAGCGGTGAATACCACTTTCCGTTGTAGATCAGGTCAGCGTAGTCAACTGCAAGCTTCTGTTTCTCGTGCAGGGTGTCCTTGTCCACTGTGATCATCTCAAGCTGCTCGTGGGCCTTGTAGAGGATTGTTCCGCCGGGAGTCTCGTACACGCCTCTGTCCTTCATTCCGATAAGTCTGTTCTCGACGATGTCGATGATTCCGATTCCGTTCTCACCACCGAGCTTGTTCAGCTTCTCGATGATCTTGGATGCCTTCATCTTCACTCCGTCCACTGCAACAGGTGCACCGGCTTCGAAGCTGATTGTGACATAGGTCGGCTTGTCCGGAGCCATGGCAGGGGAGACTCCCATCTCGAGGAAGCCCGGCTTGTCATAGTTCGGCTCGTTCGACGGATCCTCGAGATCCAGACCTTCGTGGCTCAGATGCCAGAGGTTCTTGTCCTTGGAATAGTTGGTTTCCCTTGAGATCTTGAGAGGAACATTGTGTGCCTCGGCGTAGTCGATCTCCTCGTCTCTGGACTTGATGTTCCACTCTCTCCATGGAGCGATGATCTTCATGCCCGGGGCAAAACGCTTGATTGCAAGCTCGAATCTGACCTGGTCGTTACCCTTTCCGGTGCAGCCGTGTGCGATTGCATCGGCACCCTCTGCCAGAGCGATTTCGGCAAGCTTCTTTCCGATGACCGGTCTTGCGAATGCCGTTCCAAGCAGATATGTCTCGTACTTGGCATCCATTTTCAGGGCCGGGATGATGATGTCGTCGACCATCTCGTCGACAAGGTCTGCGACAATCAGCTTGGAGGCGCCGGTCTTCAGGGCCTTTGCCTCAAGACCCTCCAGCTCGTCGGCCTGTCCGACATTGCCTGCAACGGCGATGATCTCGGGATTGTTGTAGTTCTCCTTCAGCCAGGGGATGATGATGGATGTATCCAGTCCACCGGAATATGCCAGAACAACTTTCTTGATATCTTTATTTTCCATAGTATTACTCCTCAAAGTGTAGCGGCCATGACGGCCTTGATTGTATGCATTCTGTTTTCAGCTTCGTCGAACACCACTGACTGCGGGCTGTTGAACACCTCGTCCGTGACCTCCATGCAGGTGAGTCCGAACTTGTTGAAGATGTCCTTGCCGATTGTGGTGTTCAAGTCGTGGAAGGAGGGCAGGCAATGCATGAAGATGCACTGCAGTCCTGCGTTCGCCATGATTTCCGAAGTCACGCGGTACGGGCTCAGGTCCTTGATCCTCTGCTCCCAGACCTCGGCAGGCTCTCCCATGGATACCCATACGTCCGTGTAGATGACATCGGCACCCTTGGTTGCCTTGATCGGGTCGGTGATGAACGAGATCGTCGCACCGGTGGTCTTTGCTATCTCCTGGCACTGGTCGATGAGGTCCTTTGCCGGGAAATAGTTCTGCGGTGCGCAGGCTACGAAGTCCATGCCCATCTTGGCACATCCGACCATCAGGGAATTTCCCATGTTGAACCTTGCGTCGCCCATGTAGACAAGCTTCTTGCCCTTGAGGGTTCCGAAGTGTTCCTTGACCGTCAGAAGGTCCGCAAGGATCTGTGTAGGATGGAACTCGTTGGTAAGTCCGTTCCAAACAGGGACTCCGGCATATTTTGCCAGTGTCTCGACCAGATCCTGTCCGAAGCCTCTGTACTCGATTCCGTCGAACATCCTTCCCAGAACCTTGGCAGTGTCCTCGATGCTCTCCTTCTTTCCCATCTGGGATCCGGAAGGATCGAGATAGACGGCATTCATCCCCAGGTCGTAGGCGGCGACCTCAAAAGCGCAACGGGTACGGGTGCTTGTCTTCTCGAACAGAAGGGCAATGTTTTTGCCCGAGTGGATCTGATGCGGGATTCCGGACTTCTTCTCCGCCTTCAGCTGTGCTGAAAGGTCCAAGAAGTACTGGATGTCCTCCGAAGTGAAGTCCAGGAGCTTCAGAAAGCTCTTTCCTTTGTACTTTCCGTTGATTGCGCTTTTTTCCATGTTTTCCTCCGTTGCCATGAAGGCAAGCCTGATTGTATGCATAAAATATGCTTTTGCAATAATAGTGTCAAGCATAAAAATTCAAAAAACAATGCAAAATTGAGGGAAATATTGAATAATCATAACGTAATTACAAATATTAATTCCGTGCGCATAAAATCATTTCTGTATATTTTTGCATTTTTCCGGAATTGGAAAGTTTTGGTAAGGCTCATAAAGCTCGTAAGGCTCATAAGCCTCATAACCCTGATAGCTTTTTCCTTCCGTTTGGACTAGAATCAGATTATGTTCGACAAAAACAATATCAAGGTAATCACACTGGATTTCGACGGTACCACGTTGCAGAGCGACAAGATGTGGCTCAGTCCGAGAAACCATCACGCCCTGAAGGAATGCCAGAAGAAGGGAATCATCTGCGTTCCTTGCACAGGAAGGACCGCCGACATGTTCCCGCCCCAGTTCGAGGACGGATCATTCAGATACTGGTTCACTTGTTTCGGTGCCAGAATCCTGGACACCCTTACAGGCGAGGTAATACACAAACACTCTTTCACTCCCCAGCAGAGCGCCGAGATCTGCAGACTGTTCGAGGGCAAGGGCATCTACTGCGAGGTTGCGGCCGAAGGCAAGCTCTTCTTCGAGAAAGAGATCATGGACAACCTCTACAAGTATCCCGTTCCTCCCCACCATGTCTGGTACATGTACACCTCAGGACGTCCGGTGACCGTCTACGGAAAGCTGTCCGATTTCTTCCTTTCACAGAACATCGGTATCGAGAAGATCAACCTCTACGGAGTGCCTGAGGACATGTTCGGGCCTCTGAAGGAGAAATATGAGAGCATGGACTTTGCCGGAGTCTCCCTGTCCGATCCTCTTGGAATCCAGGTCTCCGACAAGCCGAGTCTCAGGGTTCCCTCGATGGAGATCCTTCTCAAGCATCTGGGAGTCACATGGGACAACGTGATGAGCATAGGAGACGGCATGGCGCTGGACAGCCTGATGATAAGGAAGGCGGCCTTCGGAGTGACTCTGGAAAACGCTCCGGACGAGCTCAAGGACATAGCCGACTACGTCACCGACCGCTACGACAGAGACGGTTTTGCCAAGGTTGTGGAGAAGTTCATCCTTTAGAAAATGGAAGAATCAAAGGCAAGGGAACTATACGGATTCTACTCGCGGGAACTGAAGGACAACATCCTCCGCTTCTGGCTTCCCCGCTGCGAGGACAGACGCTTCGGCGGCTATCTGAACTGCTTTGACAACAGAGGCGAGCATCTGGTCAGCCATGACAAATACACATGGAGCCAGGGCCGCTTTCTGTGGATGTTCTCAAAGCTTGCCATGACAAGAGCACCTCTGTTCTCTGACATGGAAAGAGCTGAATTAAGAAGGCTTGCAGAGCAGGGCTACAGGTTCCTGAAAGACCACTGCCTTATTGCAAAAGACGACTACAGGTGCGCTTTCCTCCTCAGCCGGGAGGGCAGTCCCAAGAAGATTTCAGGCTACGACACTCTGGACATGAGCATCTATGCAGACTGCTTTGTGGTCATCGGCATGGCCGCATACTCCATATGCTCAGGAGAAAAGGATCCCTACACATTCGCAAAGAAGCTCTATCAGTCAATAAAGTCCCGAGTGAAGTCCGGCACATTCAATACACTTCCATATCCTCTGGGCCCAGGCTACAGGGCGCACGGAATACCCATGATCCTTACCAATGTGGCCAAGGAACTGTTCGATGCTGCTCTCCTTCATGACAGGGGCTATTCGGCAGAACTTCTTTCCGACATGGAAGAGACCTCAACAGATGTCGTCTGCAATTTCAAGGACGAGAACGACCTCATCCACGAAGTGATAGACAGTGACAACAGGCAGTTTTCAGGTCTTCTTGGCCAGCACATAAACCCCGGTCATTCCATAGAGGACTCCTGGTTCATCCATGATGCCGCACGGTTGACCGGAAATCTCCAAATGTCTGAAACAGCAGCCCGAATCATGAAGAAGTCCTTTGAAAAAGGCTGGGATAATGAATTCGGGGGCATTCTTCACTTTGTGAACCTTGAGGGGAATCCCCTTGAATTTGTCTCCGACAGTACCGAGCCGACAATAACACTGGTCAAAGGCGGCTGGGGCGACAAGCTGTGGTGGGAGCACTCCGAGACCCTCTATGCCTCGCTCCTTTTCTACAGCCTCACAGAAGATCCTGCCTATCTGGAAATCCATGACAGGACCTTGGACTATGTGAAAAAGCACTTCATCAATCCTGACAGATCCATAGGCGAGTGGATCCAGATCCTCACACGTGAGGGAAAGCCCCAGGAGAAGGTTGTGGCGCTTCCTGTAAAAGACCCGTTCCACATCACACGCAACCTGCTGCTCATCTGTGAACTGCTGGACGGATGTAATCGGTGACGATTGGTGACGTCGGTGACGACGGTGACGTCAGTGACGACGGTGACGTCAGTGACGTAAAAAAACGCAGAAAAAAGAGAAAAGCCCCGTTTGGGGCTTTCTCCATTTTTACTTCTAAACAGAATTCCCTTACATCTTCATCGAAGAGGAGAGGTCTGTGCTCTTTCTTGTGTTCATCGTGTAGATGATTGCAAAGACGACCACCAGAAGCACTGTTGAAAGTGCACTTGCCCTTCCCAGGTCGTTCTCGTTGACTGCATTGAAGATCTGGATCGGGATGGTTCTTGTCCTCGGGCCGTACAGGAGGATTGTCGTGCTCAGCTCCTGCAACAGGGTTGTGAGGGTCATGACGGAACCGGAGATGATGGCCGGCATGATAAGAGGAACGCTGACTCTTCTGAAAGTGTAGAACCATGTGGCTCCGCTGATTGTACTGGCTTCCTCAAGCGATGGATTGAGCTGCGTGAGGTTTGCGGCAACCGAACGGTAGACATACGGGGTACGTCTGATCATGTACGAGATGATCAGGATGATGTATGTTCCTGTGAGCTTCATCAGACCGTTCCCACCGAAAGCGGAAAGCAGTGCGATGGAGACGACAGTTCCCGGCAGGATGAACGGAGCCATGATGGAGAGATCCAGAAGAGATGAGCCACGGGGTTTCTTTCTCTCTGTGATGTAGGCAAGAACCGATCCGAAGATGGCGCACATCAGAGTTGCGACAATCGAGAGGAAGAACGAGTTGAAAAGCTCGTGGCTGGACTTCTTGAAGATGTTCGCATAGTTGTTCCATGTGAAATCCGAAGGAAGAAGACCTGTCCATCTCTTGAAGAACGACATGACAATGATGGTCAACTGCGGCAGCAGCGAGAAGATCAGGACGATCAGGCAGAGGATGATTGCAAAGATCCTTGCTCCCAGGCCCTCATGCTGCTTCACTTCCGTGTGAGTTGCCGAGATTGTCTCGTACTCGTGCCTTGATACGATGTACTTCTGCAGGTACAGGACGACACCGGTGATTATGACGTTGATGACAGCGATTGAAGACGCCAGGTTGATGTCTCCGGCTCCGCCGTAAGCGAACTTGATCAGAGTGGGGAGCACGTAGTTGTTTCCACCTATGACCGCCGGAATACCGAAGTTTCCGATTGCCCTGACAAATACCAGAAGGGCAGCGGCACCTAAAGACGGGATGATCAGAGGAAGTGTGATTGTCCACATGATCCTTGCCTTGCCGGCACCCATGAGCATTGCGGACTCCTCAAGAAGCGCGTTTGCACCGGAGAATGCGCCGTATGCCATCTGGAATACGAACGGATAGTAGGTGAGTGTCATGCAGAGGATCATTCCGAACATGCCGTAGATGCTCGGCAGGGTGATTCCCAGCGGTTTGAGGATGAAGTTCAGAGCGGTTCTGACAATTCCCTTGTTTCCGAGAAGAATTACCCATGTGTATGCTCCGACGAATGAAGGCATGATGATCGGCAGGATTCCCAGCGATACCAGAAGCTTCTTGCCCGGAATCTTGACACGGGCAACGCAGTAGCCCATCGGAACGCCGATAAGAATGCACAGCACGGTTACGGAGAGGCTGACGATGATCGAGTTGCCAAGAGCCCTGAGGTAGAGCTTGGTCCCGAAGAACGTCCTGAAGCCCTCAAGCGACCATCCGGTGAAATTGAAAGTGTACTCAGCAGGTGCCCAGAAGGCCCTGATGAGCGTAATTGCCATAGGATAGAGCAGGAAGATGGCAATGAAGATCATAGGTATTGCAAACACTATGAACTGGGAGAAGTCCTTCTGGAAGAACTTCTTTATCTTGCTGGTCTCCGCTCCATTCTCGATCATGGAGTACTTGCTCATAGCTCTCTTCCCTCCGGTGAGAACAGGGCAACCCTGCTTCCGTCGAACGTGACGTTGACCATATCTCCCTCATGGATGTCCTTCTGCAGGCTGTCCATGTCAATCTCCAGCGTGACAGGCGAGATGTTCTTGTTGATCTCGACCTCGTAGCGGATGAATGAGCCCAGATGCTGGATGATCCTGACCTGACCCGGCAGGGATTTCTCGGAAGACTCCGTTGATACTGCAAGATATTCCGGTCTGCCTCCGATGAGGACCTCGTCACCGACCTTGGGCTCGACATGACGCTTTTCCGCTCTGATCGCCACATGGATTCCGGTGGTGTCGATCTCGACTATTGTCTCCTTCTCACCGGATGCGATGACGTGTGCGTTGAAGAAGTTCATCTTTCCGATGAAGTTGGCAACAAAAGCGTTTCTGGGCTGGTTGTAAAGCTCGTCGGATGTACCGATCTGCTCGACGACGCCCTTTCTGAGAACGGCAAGCCTGTCTCCGACCGCCATGGCCTCTTCCTGGTCATGAGTGACGAAGATTGTCGTGATGTTCGTGGCCTTCTGGATCCTTCTGATCTCGGCTCTCATGTAGCGGCGCAGTTTTGCGTCCAGGTTTGCAAGAGGCTCGTCCAGAAGAAGGACATCCGGGTCATAGACCAGCGCACGGGCAATTGCGACTCTCTGCTGCTGACCTCCGGAGAGGGCGGTGGGGCTTGGGTTCCTCTTGAGCTCTTCCTGAAGACCAACAAGCTCCATGACCTCGGTTACCTTCTTGGTGACCACATCGTTGGGTACCTTTCTGACTCTGAGACCGTAAGCAACATTCTCGAAGATCGACATATGCGGATACAGTGCATAGCTCTGGAAAACCATGCCGATGTTTCTCTTGTACGGAGGTATTGTCGAGATATCCACATCACCGTAGTACATCTTTCCGGATGTGATGGTATCCAGTCCTGCGGTGTTCCTGAGAAGAGTTGTCTTTCCGCAGCCCGAGGGGCCCAGAAGGCAGAACAGCTCTCCTTCGTTGATCGTGAATGAAATATCCTTGAGGGCGTGAACCTCATTCTTGGTTCCAAGCCCGAAAATCTTGTTTACATTCTCATATCTGACGTTCTTGCTCATGAGTTTTCGTACTCCTTGAATAAAAGATAGGGCCGCCCGCCGAGCAGGCAGCCCATGATGTTTGATGGTTTGAAATCAAAGGAATGCAGCGAAATCTGCGCGGAGCTGCTTCTTGAGCTTTCCGGCCTCGATTGCGTCATACTCGAAGAACGGGAGCTCTGAAAGAGCAGGAAGATGTGCCGGTCCCGGAACTTCTGTAGAGACAGGTCTTCTGCCGCAGCTTCTGATGGCCTCTGCACCACCCTTGCCTGTGAACCAGTCCATGAAGATCTTTGCAGCCTCGAGGTTCTTGCAGCCATCGATGATTCCAGCACCCTCGATTCTCTTTCCGGTTCCCTCGGACGGATAGAAATAGGTTACAGGGCTTCCGTTGTCGATTGCGCTTGAAACGTTGCTCTCACCGGTCATTGTCAGTGCATACTCGCCACGTGCGACAGCCTGAGGTCCGCTCTTGGAATCGGTGACATATGTTGTGCCGTTCTTTGCGATCTTCTCTGCGAGGCTGAGGTCGCCTGTGAGCTTGTACATCATGTAGAGCTGTGCATATGCGCTACCGGATGATGACGGGTTGGTCAGGACGATCTTTCCATAGTACTTCGGATCTGCGAGGTCGAACCATGACTTGGGAACATCGTTGCCCTTGAGCAGGTCTGTGTTGTACATGAATGTCTGAAGCGGCATTGAACATGCATACCACTTGTTGTCTGCGCCCTTTGTGTCTGCGCTGAACTTTGCATCGTTCACTGTTGTGTATGCATAGAGGTTCGGCTCCATCGGAACAAGGCTGTCCTGAGCGATCAGAAGAACGACGTCTGAGTCAGATGACTTCTGCTGAACCAGTGTGAGGACGTCACCCGAATCCTTCTCGAGGTGAGTGACTGTGATGTTCGGATATTCCTTGTTGAAAGCCTCAATGATCTTCTCGCTTTCAGACTCTTTTCCTGCGCTGAGGAGAACGAGCTCCATCTTCTCGTTTGCTTTTGCCTCTGATGCACCCTGTGCGAACACTGCTGTGAACACAGTTGCCAGAACAAGCAGAATGACTAATGTTTTCTTCATAAATAAGCCTCCCTTGAATAGCTTTACCCCTCAATTCTACCACATCCCCCGATAATCACAACATATTTTACTTTACGTTTACCTTATCCCAGCCAATGTGTGGTATCATTGCCGAGAAGAGGTAAACCATGAATCTGAACATTTCCGTTTCACCGGATGCTGTCGAGAACGGACGCAAGGCCGCCCTCAAGGCAGCTGAGATAATCAATGCAGCAATAGCAAAGAAGGGCCACGCAAGGATCGTTCTCTCCACCGGCGCAAGCCAGTTCGAGATGTTCGAAGCCCTGGTAAAGCTCCCCGTGGACTGGTCCAAGGTTGAGATGTTCCACCTTGACGAGTACGTGGATCTCCCCGAGACCCACATCGCATCTTTCCGCAAATATCTCAAGGAAAGGTTCGTCAACATCGTCCATCCCAAAGCCGCGCACTTTGTCATAGGCGAGGGCGATGTGAAGAAGAATATCGAGGAACTTACAAAGGAGCTCAGACATGACGAGATCGATCTGGGCCTGATAGGAATAGGAGAGAACGGCCACATCGCATTCAACGATCCTCCTGCAGACTTCGATGCCACCGATGCCTACAGGATTGTGAACCTTGATCACAAGTGCCGCATGCAGCAGGTGGGAGAAGGTTGGTTCGCAACAGTCGACGATGTCCCAAAACAGGCAATCTCAATGCTTCCTAAGCAGATTATGGCCTGCAAGGTCATCATTTCTGTTGTTCCGCATTCGGTCAAGGCCAAGGCTGTATACGACACCATCACTCAGAAAGTGAACAACATGGTGCCCGCCACGCTGCTCAAGACCCACCCCGAATGGTATCTGTACATTGACGACGATGCGGCTTCGATGCTGATAAAGTAAGCTGAAATACAAGTCCGTCTGAACCTGAAAATGCACCCGCCAGGATTTCCCGGCGGGTGTTGTTTATAGAATGGGTTTAGAGCTTTTTCTATGCTCTCAGAGGAAGAACTGGAAGGTCACGTAGCCTGCATAGACCAGAAGGAGAACTATTCCTTGGTATCTTCTGAGCTTCTTGGTGCACAGGGCAGGAATTGTCATGAAAGCCATGACAAAGAACATGATAGGGATGTCTACAACAAGAGATGCGTTGTGACCTGCAATGAGCTTGTCCGCAGGAATGTTGAACGGTCTGATTGTCATGGCCATTCCGCTTACAAGAACCAGATTGAACAGGTTTGCTCCTACGATGTTTCCCAAAGACAGGGCTGCATGACCCTTTACCAGAGACGTTATTGCAGTGACAAGCTCTGGTAGCGATGTTCCCAGAGCAATGACGGTCAGGGCAATGACAGACTCGGGAACTCCAAGTCCTGCTGCGATGATCTTTCCGTTGTCAACCAGAAGCTTTGCTCCCACGGCTATGACGGCGGCTCCGAGAATCAGATACAGAACATCCTTCCAGAGCGGGAGTTCCTTCGTTTCCTCTTCTCCGTCCTCCGGATCCAGAACAAGCTTTCCGCTGAAAGCCTGCCTGACCGTGATGGTCATGTAGGCGACAAATGTTGCAAGAAGGATGATTCCGATCAGCCTTGAGAAATAGCCCGAAAGATAAGCCACTCCGGCATAGAGAATGGCTGCACAAAAGAAGAAAATGACCGGGGTCTTGAATGTCCTTGTATCGACATCCGCTGAAGCCTTTGCAGCGATTGTGATGGCCGAGATCAGTGCAGTGTTGCAGATGACGGATCCTATTGCGTTTCCGTAGGCTGTTTGGCTCTGGCCGACTGCGGCGGCTATGGAGGACACCATGACCTCCGGGATGGTAGTTCCAATGGAGACAACGGTAGCACCGATGAGAATCTCCGGAATATGGTAGCGGTGGGCGATTCCCACGGCTCCGTCAACGAACCAGTCTCCGCCCTTAATCAGCAGGACGAATCCGATCAGAAACAGAATAATGGCTTTAATCATCTCAAACTCCAACGAGATAAGTCTTGAAAACATTCTAATAGAAATGTAATTGTTAGGGTAGATATTGATGGAGAGGGTTATGGATAGAAACACGATCAGCGTAATCTACGGAAAAGATCCTTTTGAAATGGCAACAAAGCTCATGCAGGACTGCGACCTTGCGGCTTTGATTGGAGACAGGAACAAGAAGATAGCTATCAAGCCTAATCTGATTACCTCTACCACCGCCGACCACGGCGCAGTGACTCATCCTGAGATTGTGATTGCAATCATCGAGTACCTCCAGAGCCAGGGGTTCAACAATATAAAAATCATCGAAAGCTCTTGGGTCGGAGACAACACCAAGCGTGCCTTCGCCGTCAACGGCTACAATCAGATTTCTGCCAGATACAATGTCCCACTTGTGGATGTTAAGCAGGATTCTTACGAACTAGTGAGCGTTGAGGGCATCAAAATCGAGATTTCAAAGGAAGCTCTCAAGACAGATTTTCTCATCAATGTCCCTGTTCTCAAAGGCCATTGCCAGACACTGATGACCTGTGCACTTAAGAACATGAAAGGTATTCTTTCAGACCGCAGCAAGCGTGCCTTCCATTCCATGGGTCTTTCCAAACCTATCGCCGCCCTTAACAAGGCAAAGAAGCAGGACTTCATCCTTGTGGACAACATCAATGGCGACCTTGATTTCGAGGAAGGTGGAACCCCTGTCTATACATACAGAATGCTCGCAGGTTTAGATCCTCTTCTCATGGACTGCTTCTGCGCCAATCTGATCGGATTCGAACCGGATGAGATCGGCTACATCAGATATGCCAAACAGATGGGCATAGGAAACTCGGACCTTTCAAAGCTCAATGTCAGGGAGCTCAACCAGGCCATCTGCCTTCCTTCAAGGTCCACAGGCCGCGCACGTTCTCTGGAAAGACACACCCTTCAGGATTCTGCCTGTTCGGCATGCTATGCAAACCTCATCAACGCTCTTGCAAGAATGGATGAGAACGGTACGCTGGACGATGCCATGGACAGCATCTCGAACGGAAAGGTCTGCATCGGACAGGGCTTCCGTGGCAAGGGAATGACCGGATGCGGTGTCGGAAACTGCACCAAAGGCCTGTCCATCAACGTCCCAGGCTGCCCACCCACAGCAACTGCCATCCGCGAGAAGCTTGAAAGCCTGTAAATCTGATTTTTCGTCAGTACCCTTACGTCCTGTTTTAGACCTTACCGTTACTGATGAATCTTCTGGGCGAGTTCGATTCTTTGTTTCAGGTACTCTCCCAATGAAGGATCCTGACAGTAGATGAAACAGCCTTTGAGTCCTCTGGACAACAGGGTTTTGTAGGTATTCCTGATTATCCTGTCCGCCAGTGCGTAGTTCTTTGAGGTCCTGATTCCGCTGACCGTCTTGTCATTGCTGTCGCGTTGTTCGAAATCAGTCAGGACTTTACCGTTCTTATAGCGCATATCCAGGCCGATGATCACTCCGACATAGTCGAATTCAAGACCTTGGGTGGAGTGGATGCATCCGACCTGCTCGAATGAATCGGGGGCGATTGCGAACTGATCTGTCGTGAAATTCCACTGGGCTGAGAATCCTCCGGGCAGGGTGATGTCGTAGTACCGCTTGTCGTTTTTACTCTTCCACGGATAACAGTAGCCTGCGATCATCCTGGCCTTGTTGTTCCCGTTGTGTCTTCTGAGTTCTTCCCTCATGTCGGTTGCATTGTCAAAGACCCTGACATCGTAGTCTATATCGTAATAGGTTCTGTTTGCGGTACTCCTGATCTGGATGACATCATCAAGGAATGCAAGATATCCATCGGAACCGTTGCATCTGAACTGGGATGTGAGGATCAGACTCTTGTTGAAATGGACTGTGGAGCCGCAGATTCGTGCCTGTTTTCTGATTTCGTCAATTGAGCCAATATCCTTTGTAGTGACAACCTGGTCTTCATCAATGAAGAAGACACTGATTTTTGATGCATTGATTATTTCCCTGATCTGGTTTTCTCCGACGTTGGAATAAAGGCCTGATTTCGCATTCAGCCTGTGCGCTTCATCCACAATCAGGCAACTGAAAGTATTGGATGGAACATCGACGAATGAACCGGAGCTCATGAACAGGCCCTTGAGGTAGCTGACAGAATGATCACCGCGGACCAGTTTTGTCTTGAACGCTGTTCTCGGGGCAGACGTCTTTGTGACATATGCGCAGGAGAAGCCGTTGTTAAGGATTTTTGCGAGAAGGTTGATTGCGATCACGGATTTGCCGGTACCAGGGCCGCCCTGGACAATGATTGTATGCTTCTCATCAGACTCGATGCTTTTCTGAACCAGCTTCAGCACCGTAGCGTATGCCACCTGCTGCTCGTCGATCATTGCAAACTCGTTGTTTCCGTTCAGAATCCTTCCTACCTCGTCCTGCAGGGATTTTGACGGAAGAAGCCTTCCGTTTTCGATTATATCAAAAAGCTTCTTGCTTGATGGTTTGCTGACAAATCTTGCAAGGAATTCTGAAAGAGCGGCACCATCTTCCTGAAGGAAAACAGGGGCGTCGGCAAGTGCGTTCATATAGCGTTCATCACAGATTTTCCCACGGTTCTCTTCCTTGAAATTATGAAGATATGCACATGGAATCAGTCCGATGTTGTTTGATCTGACATCCTCGTTGAAATTCTCGATCAGTTTTGCATACGAATAGGCCTGCTGTGAGGGATGGGCGACTTCGCGCAGCGCACCTCCCGTGAATGCGGTGACAACATCTTCCATGTCTGTAGGTTCGCAGTCTTCCCACTGTTTCAGCTCCACGATAACGACATTGTCCCTGTTCCCGTCTGTTCCAGCTATCATCAGGTCCACGCGTTTGGAGGTGAGGGGAATCTGATACTCAATTGCGACCTGAACATCGTCATCGATTCTGCTGGCTTCGATTACAAGCGCTATTCTGGGAAGGGAGTTCTTGAAGGAGTTGAGGACGGAGTCACTGGCTCTGGGGATTCCCAGTTTCACAAACAATGAGTCGATTTTTCCTGCTATGACGCCGTTGATGGCATCGTTTCTGAACATCTTCTTGCTTCCGGAATAAACTATCATCGGCTGATTACACCCCTAGGTGATATGTTACCACAGGTTGACCGCCTATCAATGCCTATAATTTGGGTGTATAGTGAAGCCATGAAGAAAGTGAGAATAACCGTTATCCGTAGGGCCTTGTATGAGGACCTGATGAAAAAGTACGAGAATCCCATTGAGCATGCCTGTACGCTGAAAGAGGGGGATGTGTTCATCTCAATGGACGGGCAGAGGCCGGAGACGATGTGCGAGAGCGCATGGGGTTCCATGGAGAGCTTCGTCAAAGAGCTCGCCAACGGCGGCGGAAATTTCTACGACGGCTGGATGAAGAATCCGAACAGCGCGATGATATCATGCAACGACGGCTTCAGGCCGGTCAGTTTCTATATAGAGACAATAGAGTAAAGGATTCAGCATTATTTTCCGATTAGCTTTGCAGCTTCCTCTGGATCCATCGGACGGCCCCATACGAAGCCCTGGATCAGGTCGCATCCGATCTGGTTCAGTGTATCCAGCTGTTCCTGATTTTCGACACCCTCGGCAATGACCTTGTAGTTCATCACATGGCCCAGAGCGATGATGGCGGCGACAAACTGCTTTGAAGTCTCGCTTGAATTCATGGTGATGATGAACGAGCGGTCGACCTTGATCAGGTCTGCCGGGAAGGAGTTCAGATAGCTCAGTGACGAGTAGCCGGTACCGAAATCGTCAACGGCGATGCGTACGCCGAGGTCGCTGATTTGCTTTATGCATTCGATGGCCTTGTCCACGGACTCAATCAGAATGGACTCCGTGATTTCAATTTCCAGCTGGTTGGCAGGAAGTCCGCTTTCCTTCAGAGCTGCTTTGATCTCATCAACAAAGCCGGTGCGCATAAGATGACGGACGGATGCGTTGACACTGAGAATGACATCGGAATGGGTTTTCTTTACGATTGCCCCGATGAACTTGGAGGCATCAAAGAGCACCTTCTGGTCGATTTTATCAACCAGGCCGGTCTTTTCGGCAACCGGAATGAATACGACAGGACTGATAACATTGTTCTGCTCATCCCGAATGCGGGCAAGGGCCTCGAAGCCTCTGAGCTTGTGGTTCGTGTCGAACTGCGGCTGAAGGTTGTAGAAAACTCCATCGTTGTCCAGAGCGTGTCTGATGGTACGCTCGATATCCACCGAATTGTCACTATCCAGAAGATCTTTTGAGAAGCGGCAGATGGTTCCGCTGACGTTCGCCTTTTTTGCATTGTACATCGCAACGTAGGCATAATCGAAGATTGTCTGTTCATCATCTGCATCTTCAGGGTAAACGGAATATCCGACGCAGGAGGACAGGACGAAATCGACGTCCTTCACGATAATCTTCCTGGACATGGCCTCCAGATATACATCGATTGTGTTGCGGATGCTTTCTTCTGAAGTGAAATCCCTGATTAACAGAAGGAAGTCGTTGCCCTTACGTGTCGCGACAAAGTCTTTTGTTCCGGTTGAACCGGACTCCATGATCTTGGTCATGCGGTCTGCAATCTGCTTCAGAGCCTCGTCTCCTGCCTGCTGGCCCAGAGTGTTGTTGATGTCGTTGAAGTTGTTGAATTTGATTACGACAAAAGCGAAATGCTCTTTCTTCTGGATCAGATACTTCATCAGCTCGTTTGTTGCAAAACGGTTGGCAATGCCGGTAAGTCTGTCTGTGACAGCCTGGTCTCGCATTCTCATCTGATAGAGTTGCGCTCTATGGACAAAGCTGTAGACGATACAAGAGGCGATGATAATGAAAGTATTTGTGAAAATACCCGAAATCGAAGTGTAGTTTTGATTCAGGAACTGCTTGATGAGTGAAGGATACTGAGCCAAAAGAATGACAACTGAAAAAAAGAATCCTGGCTTTTTATACAGAACAACCATTGACAGGACGCAGACGTTGCAGATGGCCGAGAATGCCCCGGTAAGCGTTTTGAGAGGGACAGGCTGGTTTGAAATCATAATTATACCGTTCGACCGGGCTGTGTACTGGATGAGAATAGCTCCCGTGAGGAAAAGACCTATGAGAACGAGAAATCCCCACAGTGGTAATCTATTGGCATAACTGAATTCGTCCAACATCCTTTCCTGGGCCGAATTCTGACGAAGGAAGTTTCCCTTTTTTTCCATTTATGTTTCCCCAATGCCGAATCGAGGCTATGTCTGTCTGACCAAGCCCGCATGGTTCAGCCCTAATATAGTACCATAGTGCGCGTCACGTGTAAATAAAATTTAATTAATTATTTTTCAGCCACTAAAAATTACTAAAGCAATATTATGAACGAAATTGTACGTTTTTTTGTCCGGCGTTTCCGCTTTGCAACAAAGGTTTAAATCATTATACTGACACTATGGGAGAGCGTCTTAAATGACTCATAAAAAACTATTCATTTGCCTCATTTTGGCAATTGCGGTTGTTATGCTTGCAGTTTCCTGCGTCACTTTCTTCGGTACGCCGGATTACGATTTCAGTTGGCTCAACGACACCACGGAAAGACAGAAATCCCTCAGCGGACTTCAGGATGAAGATGAAGTGAACTCTGTTCTGACCGAGGCCGGAGAGAAGAGTTGGCATGCCTGGGCTGAGAACTTGCTCAATCTGGACTACATACAGAAGCAGATTGAGGTTGCCTGCGAGAAGGCTGATTCGGATGTCTATGACACGGCCTTGGCATGGGCAGACATTGCAGGACTTGACGGATTCTACAGAGACCAGGTCCAGGCTGAATACGGAGATGCCGGAGTCGAGCTCTACGACCTTCTGGACGAAATCTGCTTCCTGTTCCTTCTTGATCCCGAGGCTGCCAAATACAGCGTGTTCGAAAATCATGTTCAGGCTGCTGTCAATAACGAGAACGCAAGTGCAACGGCTCCTTCCACGGAAGAGAGCAATCCGTATTTCTCTGACAACAGATGCAGGCTCATGCCGGTTCCTGTGGTCGGAATCGAACCGGATCAGCTGGAAGACATCTACAACGTTTTCAAGGATGCCCACCCCCAGTACTACTTCATAGGCACCCATGGATCCCTGACCGATGACGAGGGCAAGACATACGGTCTGGACCTTTACGTATACGATATCTTCGAGAAGGGTTCCCGCTTCGAGGAGGTGGTCGCCGCGGTAGCAAAAGCCCAACAGGAGTACCGCACTGCAGATTGGGAGAATCTTGAGGAGGTCGCAAAATTCAGACACATCTACGACTGGCTCGCCAAGCACGTCGACTACGACTATTTTGCCGCCGGCTACATAAGCGAGGCCGAACTCAAGGCCGCCTATCCGGACAGCTACAAGAAATACCTGTCCAAAGCCGATGCCGAGAAGGAGTGGGGTGAGGACGAGAAGCCATCGGCAGACGGAGACCATTCTCACTCCCAGACCATCTGGAGCGTCTTCATCCGCAATGTCGAGGACGACTATCCGATCTACTCTCCGGATGGAAATCCGATACCTGCGAAGGAACGCCCGACCAAGTTCTACACCGTCTGTGCCGGTTATTCGGCAGCATACAGTCTCCTCTGCGGAAGCGAGGACCTGGATGCCATTGAGATGAGCGGTGGCGGCCATGCCTGGAACAGAGCCAAAATCGACGGTGAATGGTACAACATGGACTGCACATGGGACGACGTAGGCTACATTCCTGACGGCCCTGGTCTTGCTGTCCAGTACCAGTACTTCGCACGTTCGGACAAATTCTTCTACGACTCCCACGAAGTCTCGGACTACGGTATTTCCAACCGCATCAGGGTGACTCTGGTCGGAGAGAAGGACTTCAAGCCATACGAGCATTATTACTACAAAACCGACAAGGGCTGGATCCACGGCTACAAGAACGAAGACGGCATCGTCTTCCTCGAGCAGGACGGAAAGCCTGTGTTGGACAAGAACGGAAAGTTCGTCACTTTCGACGGTTCCAATCTCAGCGATATAGAGCTGATCCCGTTCGACGACATGCCGGGTTATGAGAAGCATGACGATAGCGTATATCACAAATAAAATGGAAGAAAATATGAAGAAGTTTATTATTACAGCCATCATTACTGTTGTTTTAATCATACCGGTTTTTGCCGATTCGGCTCTTTCCGGACACGTCCAGTCCCAGGTTGTCTACGATTTCTCGGAGCCTGAGAACCAGACTCTGAAGTACAATATCAAGGGATCTCTAGCAAGTTTCACAGTCGATTTCACAAACCTGTCCTTCAGCAAGAAGGGAGAGAAAAAGCCTTATGTGGACATCTCCGCATCCGCAGCTCTGCAGTTCAATGTGGGCGACCATGACATCGAGTGGGCTACCTATGCCTTTGCTATCGGAAAGACGGATGTTGTCGGTGTGATCAAGATCAGCAAGTTCAACCTTGTTGCAGATGTGGCCGGAAAAGAACTTGTTGTTGATTTCCTTCACAACAATGTTGGCGGCGACTGGGCGAAGTCTCCGTACACAAAGTTTAAGTACACGACTGCGGATCTTGTCATCAATGATACTCCGGTGCTCAATCCCGACACATGGAACGTCAGCAACATCCAGGAGACAGCCTTTTCCTACAACAACATGATCCATGAGTTCGCAAGACTCCAGCCCGGATTCACAATCACATATGGCGGATGGTCCACAGGTGCAAGCTTTGACCTTACGTTCGGAGGTGAGAACGAGTTCGGTTTCTTCACCCTTGGAACGGAGACCCCTGACTATCAGTTCGGCGACGCAGTCTCCTTCAAGTCCGCCCTTGCCATCAAGTTCGACCTGAATAACAACCCCACACAGAAGACAAGACAGAGTCTGATTGGTGGATCTGTCAAAGGTGGATACAAATCAGGCGACTTCCTGTTCAACATCGCATCCGACTACGGTTTCAGAATCGATACCGTCGAAAATGAGACCGAAGCTGAGCTTGACGGTTTTGATGTATCGGGAACCCTGCAGTACTCCGTAGCAAACTTGGGAGTGTATTTCACGACAAGGACCCCGATTCTTGGTTACAAGATAGAGAGATTCGGATTCAGCTTCACGAATCCCGAGGTCGAATCGCTGATTGAGATCAGCAATGTTCTTTCCGCCAAGCTGGTGCTTGATTTCCACAAGCTTAGTTCTCCGGTTCCCGTGACTGTCTACGCAACAGCGCTTGACGTCCTCTATAAGCAGGATGACCTTGATAGAGACCTCCCGTATGAAAATGCCGAACAGGGAGAGGGTTCCACACCGTTCTATCCCTATGAGAACTTCAGGGCACTTTCCCGCTATGGACGTGACCTCGACGTAGAGGTTTCCACGGATGCATTCGTAAATCAGCACATCTCGCAGATCTGGGCATTCGGCCGCAGGCTCCTTCAGACCAAGGAGCTCGGAGCCGGAATCGAGTTCACATTCGACGACCTGAAGTTCGGAGATGTTGTCTCATGGACAATCGATACCAAGATGTTTTGGGACAAGGTGTTCATCGAGTATGCTCCCGAACAGTTCAGAGCCTATGCAGCGGCCCAGTTCTACAAGTCGTTCAGTGATGAAGATCCTATGGAGTTCACCGCCATTGCGGGAATCTCTTCAGACAAGATCGTCGAGATTGCCACTGTGGGCGCCGAGTTCAGATACAAGATGTCCGACTATGAGACGGAGAGCGTCTTCGCCGATTCCTGCAAGGACTTCACGGTCTACTGCAAGGTTCTGTTCTGACCACAAGCTTTCTCCGGTCGGATTCTGTTCCGGCCGGAGTCAAAGCTCTGCAACGACTTCCTTCCTGTGCATCAGGTGAATGCCGATATGTCCTATTCCCAGTATCAGGACGGCAATTCCCAGGAAGATGTTCTTTCCGTATATCGCCAGCAGCATGAATGCAAGTACGGGCAGGGTAGCCCCTGCAACCGGAATTCTGAGTATGCTGCTGTAGAAATCCTTCATCGTTTTCTCACTTCTGAAGTATCTGATCCAAAATATTTCATAGAGGACCATGAGGGCAAAGGATACTACAAGGAACCAGGACCAGCATGTCCAGGGTCTCAGATTGAAATCTGTGAATATGAGGACAATGCAGGAAGAAAGAACCTCTCCTGTTCTCTCTAATGCCAGAAGCACCTTGTTCTCGTTCGCTGCAAATTTCTCATAATCTTTGGGCAGATTCTTTGCCCAGATGAGATTCGGTGTCATCAGCATGATGAGATAGACAAGTCCTACGTACGAAAAACCAAAATTGACATTCATGCGGACATTAAAATACAAAAGGCGAACAGTCTCAAGTGACAATTCGCCTTATGTTTGGGCCCAGAGAGATTTGCCCTCCGGCGCTCTTGAGGTGGGTCGCGCCTCCGGGTCGCCTGCGCTGAAAACGCTCCACCGGAGCCTTTTCCCGGCCTTCGCCGTCGCTCCGTTTCAAATCTCAATCGATGGGTTATCAAAACAAAAACGGACCATCACTTGCGCGACGATCCGTTTTAGTTTTGGGCCCACTGAGATTTGAACTCAGGACCAAAGGATTATGAGTCCTCTGCTCTAACCGCTGAGCTACAGGCCCGCATACCTTGCGGTAGCGTCTTAAGTTAGCACGTTTGATTTTGATTTTCAACCCTGAGTGGATTTTTTTTGCTTTTACGGGCGTTCTGCTTATTGTATACTAAATCAGGTTAGCGAAATCCGAAATAGGAGTTCTTTCATGAAGAAAACATTACTGGTTTTGTTTGTCGTGTTCCTGGCAGTCTGCAGCGTCTTTGCCGGGGATTTCAAGTTTCTTGCTACAGACGGCGGAGTCCACCCCGAGGTATTGGGCGGTTTCGTGCCGACCCTTGCAGTAGCAGGTGTCAGCTATGAAGGTTTCCAGTTCATCGACGGAAATCTCACCCAGCTTCAGGCCACAGTTGGTGGAGGATATCTCCAGAGGGTTCTTTTTCAGGATCCACAGTATGGAATCCCGATTCTGGATGATCTTCTGATTTTCGACCAGTGGCAGGTCCGTTGGAACCTCAAGCTCCAGCAGGGCTTCGGTCAGTCATGGGTCGAGGGCAAGGATCTTGTCACCGCATATGTCGGATATGAAGGCCGCTACGAGCTGTCCAAGGATTCCCTTGCAGTCGGTAAGGATAGAGCCAGGGGAGCCAGCGGGAAAACAGAGGTTCAGACAATCAAGAGCTGGATTGACGAGCATGGTGGAAACTACATCTACCCTGAGTTCATGGGAGACGACTATTCCGCTCTCATCAACTACTTCTACGCAGGCGCAAAGCTGAACATGATGGAAGATAAGATGGTTTCGAACAGAGGTTTCCTTGCTGAGGTCAGCTTCCAGTATGCACCTAACTTCCTTAACAAGAAAGCTTCATACTTCAGCGCGACAATCAACGCCGAGGTCGGAACAACACTTCTGGAGCTGCCGAACAAGAAGGGTGACAACCTGTTCTCGATTGTCCTGCTCGACAGAGTGAACGCCAGCTGGACAAGCGGAAGCATGGTTCCCGCATTTGCAGTTAATCCGGTATCGCTTGGAAGAAAGGTCCGCGGATTCGAAGCCATCAGCTATGCCACAAACTTCACGATTGTGAACAATTTCGAAGTCCGTTTCGCCGGACCGGATATTTTCGTCAAGGGAATCTTCCCGAGAATCAACGTGTTCTTCGATGCCGGTTGGTATGCAGGAAACTACCTCAATACCGGTAACGACAGAGTTGATGCAGTAGGTGCCGATTACACCGGAATGGAGAGACTTCTCCTTTCAACCGGTGTGCAGGTTGAGGTCTGTTTCTTCGATTTCATCGACCTGGGCATCCAGCTTGCTTTCCCTCTCAAGGGCGTGAACATCAGATATCCTGAGAACAAGCTCATCTTCGGCGTGACTTTCTTCCTGGATCTGTAAACCCGAAGATACGGAAACATATCATTACATTGCCTAATTGTACTGAATTCTATATACTTGCCAGCTATGGAACAGCAGAATTCAGTACATTGGGCGGATATTTACGCAGATAAGATCATCAGAGAGAAGGGGGACAAGGAGCTCTACACATGCGCTTCCGGAATCACCCCTTCCGGCACCGTGCACATCGGAAACTTCAGAGAGATTATCTCTGTAGACCTTGTGGTCAAGGCCCTCAGACAGAAGGGCAGAAATGTGCGCTTCATCTATTCCTGGGACGACTATGATGTCTTCAGGAAAGTTCCCAAGAACATGCCCGAGCCCGAGTTGCTCGAGACATATCTCAGAAAACCCATCACACTTGTACCGGATACTACACACAGAGCCGACAACTATGCCCGTGGAAACGAGCTTGATGTCGAGGAGAAGCTCCCGATTGTCGGAGTCTATCCCGAGTATCTCTATCAGGCACAGCGATACAGAAGCTCCCTCTATGCCGAGCAGATGAAGAAGGCTCTCGAACTGAAGGGCAAGATCATCGAGGTACTGAACCAGTACAGGGCCGAGCCTCTTGACGACTCGTGGTGGCCGATTGCTGTTTTCAGCTCATTCACAGACAAGGACAACACCACAATCCTCTCATGGGACGGAGAGTACGGAATCACATACCGTGACAATGACCTGAACAAGGAGGAGACGATCGACCTCAGAACCACTCCTTATGCAAAGCTACACTGGAGAGTGGACTGGCCCATGCGCTGGGTCTTCGAGGGCGTTGATTTCGAGCCTGCAGGAAAGGACCACCATTCGAAGGGCGGAAGCTTCGACACATCAAGACAGATTGTCGAGTTCTTCGGCGGCCATGCCCCGGTATCCTTCCAGTATGACTTCATCTCCATCAAGGGACGCGGCGGAAAGATCTCCTCATCAAGCGGTGAGGTCGTTTCCCTGGGCGATGTCCTTGAGGTCTACACCCCCGAACTAACAAGGTTTCTCTTTGCATCCACAAGGCCGAACACCGAGTTCGCAATCTCCTTCGACCTCGATGTCCTGAAACTCTACGAGGACTACGACAACTGCGAGAGAAGGTATTTCGGACTGCTTCCGTGCAACGAGAAGAAGCTCGCCATGGAAAAGCGTGTCTACGAGCTCTCCCAGGTCGGCGATGTTCCCAAGACACCGGGCTATCAGGTTCCGTTCAGACATCTGTGCAACCTGCTGCAGATCAACAGCGGAGACATCGAGGCTGTCATCGCATCCCTTCCGGATGTCAAAGAGGATCAGGTCGAGAGACTCAGAACCAGATGCCGCTGCGCATGGACATGGATCACCACGTTCGCACCAGAGGATTTCAGATTCTCCGTTGCAACAGCCGATTCCGAGAAGGTCGCCCTTGATGACGAAGGCACAAAGGCCGTCAAGGCACTGTGCGCCAAGGTCGCTACGTGGGACGGAAAGGATGAGAAGGATCTTTCCCAGCTCATCTACGATGCCGCAGCCGAGGCCGGTGTCGAGAACACAGTCCTGTTCACCGCTACATACATGGCTCTGATCGGAAAGGAGAAGGGACCCAAGCTTGCCGGTTTCATGAACACCATCGGCAAGGAGAGGGTTCTGGAGGTATTGTCAAAATACTGAGGCTGTAAGCGGTTTTTTCGTTTGATAGTTTTATGAATGCACGCAGTTTTCCATTTTGGGAAGAGCGTGCATTTTTAATATGCCTTTTCAGTATTTTTTCCAAAAATCGGTTATTCGACGTTTTGTATGGGTAGACGTAATTAGCATGGTAAGGAGTACCAGTCGTTGAGTATACTTGTCTCCAGAAAGAGGAGGCAGGCAATGACATCCGCAGAACTGTTTGGGAAAGCACTGGGAATCACCGCACCATGGAG
>Ga0256405_10000352_pt1 | contig 154063 bp, 150 predicted proteins | sample RumenRJG_02DNA_FD_189096 | JGI IMG/M metagenome (GOLD analysis project Ga0256405, IMG submission 189096) | Bovine rumen microbial communities from Lethbridge, Alberta, Canada - RJG_02 | ecosystem: Host-associated > Mammals > Digestive system > Stomach > Rumen | place: Canada: Alberta... | reverse complement strand
TCAGCGGACAGCTCGTGAGCTTCATCGCGCTGCTCGTCGGCAGCGGGCGGGGGGAGAACATCCGCCTGCGGGCGAAAAACGTGCGCATGAGCGCCGCGAATCTGGGCCAGATTGTCAACGGCGGTATGCCCTCGCTGGCGCGGCAGGGGCTCGCGGCGGTGTCGACGCTGCTGCTCAACCGCTACGCCCGGCTCTACGGCGGGGACGCGGCGATCGCGGGCATGTCCATCGTGACCCGCGTGCTGATGCTGCTGTCCTCGGCGCTGATCGGCTTCGGACAGGGCTACCAGCCCGTGTGCTCCTACAACTACGGCGCGAAGCGCTACGACCGCGTGCAGGAGGGCTACCGCTTCTGCGTGAAGTACGGCACGCTGCTCATGGCGGCGGCCGCCGCGATCTGTCTTGTTTGGGCAAAGCCCATCGTGGGCTGGTTCCGGGATGATCCGGAGGTGGTCGCCGTCGGCGCGGCGGCGCTCCGGTGGCAGGCGTCCGCGCTGCCGCTGCTCGCGACCTCGGTGCTGACCAACATGATGCTGCAAGCCACGGGACAGGGCGTCAAGGCGTCGATCACGTCATCGGCGCGCAATGGCATCTTCTTCATCCCGCTCATTCTGACGCTGCCCCGCGCGTTTGGGCTTTTGGGCGTTGAAATGACGCAGGCGTGGGCGGACGTGCTGACGTTCCTGCTGTGCCTGTACGTCATGCGCGGCGAATGGCGGGAGCTGAACGAAAAAATGACGGGGGAGGCGTGAGCCGTGGATCAATTTGAACGCACCCGCATGCTGCTGGGGGATGAAGCAATCGCAAAGCTCCGCTTATCCCGCGTGGCGGTGTTCGGTGTCGGCGGCGTCGGCGGCTATGTGGTCGAGGCGCTCGCCCGCAGCGGCGTGGGAGCCTTGGACCTCATTGACAACGACGCCGTCGCCCTCTCCAACCTTAACCGCCAGATCATCGCGACGCATGACACCGTGGGACGGCCCAAGGTGGAGGTCGCCGCGGAGCGCGTACACGCCATCAACCCGGACTGCACCGTGCGGACGTACCAGACCTTTTACCTGCCGGAAACGGAGGGTGACTTCGACTTCTCACAGTACGACTACGTCGTGGACGCGATTGACACCGTGGCGGCGAAGATATCCTTGGTGCTGCGCGCGCAGGAGGCGGGCACGCCGATCCTCTGCGCTCTCGGCACGGGCAACAAGCTCGACCCGACCATGCTGGAGCTGGGGGATATCTACTCGACCTCCGTCTGCCCGCTGGCGCGGGTGATGCGCCGCGAGCTGCGCCGCCGGGGCGTCGAAAAGCTGACGGTGCTCTGGTCGCGGGAAGAGCCGATCAAGCCGCTTGCGTCGGAGGAACCGTCGGAGCGGCGGGGACTGCCCGGCTCGACGGCGTTTGTACCCGCCGCGGGCGGACTCATCATCGCCAGCCGCGTGGTGCGCGATCTGATTGCGCGGTGATCCCGCGCAATTTGTTTTGCATTTTGCGCGACAGTCATATATAATGCAAAGGTCAATATCATAATCAAGGAGAATTGCTTATGAACGCAATCGTCAGCGTCCTCGGACGCGATAAGGTGGGTATTACCGCCGCCGTGTGCGTCAAGATGGCGGACTATCAGATCAACATTCTCGACATCTCCATGACCGTCATGCAGGGCAACTTCACGATGATCATGGTGGTCGACCTCGAAAAGATGACCGCGCCGTTCGGCGAGGTGGTGGACGCCTGCGACGCGCTGGGCAGGGAGCTGGGCGTTTCCATCCGCATCCAGCGGCAGGAGATCTTCGACGCGATGCACGAGATATAAGAGGTGTGCGATGCTGACACAAAAAGAGATATTCGCGACCATCGAAATGATCGACCGGCAGCACCTCGACATCCGCACCATCACCATGGGCATTTCGCTGCTCTCGTGCTGTGACGCCGACGCGAAGACGGCCTGCGACAAGATCTACGATAAGATCACGCGCTGCGCGGAAAACCTCGTCCGCGTGGGCGAGGATATTGAGCACGAATTTGGCATCCCCATCGTCAACAAGCGCATTTCCGTGACGCCGATGGCGCTTGTCGCCGCGGCGAGCGCGTGTGAGGACTACGTCCCCTTTGCGCTGACGCTGGACCGCGCCGCCAAGACCTGCGGCGTGAACTTCATCGGCGGGTATTCGGCGCTGGTGCAAAAGGGCATGACGGCGGCGGATGAAAAGCTGATCCGCTCCATTCCCGAAGCGTTGGATCGCACGGAGTTGGTCTGCTCGTCGGTGAACGTCGGCTCGACCCGCGCCGGCATCAATATGGACGCCGTGGCGCTGATGGGAAGGATCATCAAGGAGACGGCGGAGCGCACGAAGGACCGCGACGGACTCGGCTGCGCGAAGTTGGTGGTGTTCTGCAACGCGGTAGAGGATAACCCGTTCATGGCGGGCGCGTTCCACGGCGTGGGCGAGGCGGAGAAGGTCATCAACGTGGGCGTTTCCGGCCCGGGTGTCGTGTACCACGCGCTGCAAAGCGTCAAGGGCGCTCCCTTTGACGTGGTGGCGGAGACGGTGAAAAAGACCGCGTTCCGTGTGACCCGCATGGGACAGCTCGTGGCGCAGGAGGCGAGCAAGCGCCTCGATACGCCGTTTGGCATCGTGGATTTGAGCCTTGCGCCGACGCCCGCGGTGGGCGACAGCGTGGCGCGGATCTTGGAGGAAATGGGCCTCGAAGTCTGCGGTACCCACGGCACGACCGCCGCGCTGGCGCTCTTGAACGACGCGGTCAAAAAAGGCGGCGTCATGGCATCGAGCAGCGTGGGCGGGCTCTCCGGCGCGTTCATTCCGGTGAGCGAGGACGAGGGCATGATCGCCGCGGCGCAATCCGGTGTGCTGACACTCGACAAGCTGGAGGCGATGACCTGCGTCTGCTCGGTGGGACTCGACATGATCGCTGTCCCCGGCGATACGAGCGCCGAGACCGTCGCCGCCATCATTGCGGACGAGGCGGCGATCGGCATGGTGAACAACAAGACCACCGCGGTGCGTCTGCTGCCCGTGCCGGGCAAGCAGGTGGGAGACTCCATCGAAATGGGCGGTCTGCTCGGCTCCGCGCCGGTGATGCCGGTGCATAGTGAGTCCAGCGCAGACTTCATCGCGCGCGGCGGGCGCATTCCCGCGCCGCTGCACAGTCTGCGGAATTGATTGAAATACAAATCGTCAAAGGAGATTATTGATTATGTGCGGAATCGTTGGATTTGTCGGCAAGCAGCAGGCGGCGCCGATCCTGCTGGACGGACTGAGCAGGCTTGAATACCGCGGGTATGACTCCGCGGGCGTGGCGGTGGTCTCGTCTGACGGCAGCATTGACGTGCAAAAGTCCAAGGGCCGCCTGCAGGTGCTCAGCGATTTGATCCACGGCGGCGCGGACATGGAGGGCTGCATCGGTATCGGTCACACCCGCTGGGCGACCCATGGCGCACCGAGCGACGTGAACTCCCACCCGCATCTCAGCGAGGGCGGGAAGTTTGCCGTCATCCACAACGGTATCATCGAAAACTACGTCGAGATCAAGGAATTTCTCGTCCATCAGGGCGTCCACTTCCGCTCGGAGACCGACTCCGAGGTGGTGGCGCAGCTGCTGGAGTTCTACTACAACGAGTGCCACGACTTTTTGGAGGCCGTGGGCCGCGTGCTGCGCCGCATTGAGGGCGCGTACGCGCTGGGTATGCTCTGCGCCGACTGCCCCGACCGCATCATCGCCGCCCGCAAGGACGCGCCGCTGCTGCTGGGCTACGGCGACGGGGAAAACTTCATCGCCTCCGACGTGACTGCCATCATCAAGCACACCCGCGAAGTATCATACATGGAGGACGGCGAGATCGCCATTCTCACCACCGACGGCATCGTGGTGGAGGACGCGCTGCAGCAGCCCGTCGTGAAGGAGCGCCACCACATCGACTGGGAGGTGTCCGCCGCAGAGAAGGGCGGCTATCCGCACTTCATGCTCAAGGAAATTTTCGAGCAGCCCGAGGCGCTGCGCCGCGCCATTTCCCCGCGCCTCAAGGACGGCAAGGTCGTGTTCGACGATTTGAAGCTCACGAAGGAGCAGATCAAGGGCTTCTCCCGCATCTTCATCGTCGCCTGCGGCTCATCCTACCACGTGGGCATGGTGGGCAAGTACAATCTGGAGCACCTGCTGCGCCGCAGCGTCGAGGTTTGCCTCGCCTCCGAGTTCCGCTACAGCGACCCCATCATCGACGACCACACGCTGGTCATCGTCATCAGCCAGTCCGGCGAGACGCTGGACACCATGGCGGCGCTGCGCGAAGCGAAGGCGCGCGGCGCATATATCCTCTCTATTGTCAACGTGGTGGGCTCGTCCATCGCCCGCGAGTCGGACGACGTGCTCTACACCTGGGCGGGGCCGGAGATCGCCGTCGCCACAACGAAGGCGTACTCCACGCAGCTCGCGGTGCTGGATATGATCGGCCTCGCTTTCGGCGAGGTCTTGGGCAGCATCGACGGCGCGGAGTACGCATCGGCGGTGGCGGGGCTGGAAAGGCTCCCCGAGCAGATGGAGACGTTGCTGGCGGACTGCGGGGACATCCAGAAGTTTGCCTCCGAGCACTTCAACCACAACTCCATCTTCTTCATCGGCCGCAATCTGGACTACGCGCTGGGGCTGGAAGGCTCGCTGAAGCTCAAGGAGATCTCCTACATCCACTCCGAGGCCTACGCCTCCGGCGAGCTGAAGCACGGCACGATCTCGCTGATCGAGGACGGCACGCTGGTCGTCGCGCTGGGCACCTACGGCAAGCTGTTCGACAAGGCGATGAGCAACGTGGTCGAGGTCAAGGCGCGCGGCGCGGACGTGCTGGCGCTGACCACCGAGACCCACCGCGGCGAGATGGAAAAGACCGTGGACAACGTGCTGACGATCCCCGACACGGTGGATATGCTTCTGCCGAGCCTCGGCGTCGTGCCGCTGCAACTGTTCTCGTACTATGTGGCGCTCCAACGCGGCTGCGACATCGACAAGCCCCGCAACCTCGCGAAGTCCGTCACCGTGGAATAACGAAAAAAAGAAAACCGCCGAACGGCGGTTTTCTTTTTATTTGCCGGTCACCTCACGCATGATGGCGAGGATGTCATCCCGCTTTGCCTCGATGTCCGCGGCAAGCGCGAACTGCGTCCGCGCGCGGTCGAGATTGTGACCGTTGTAGGCGATGGAAAAGTACTCGTCGCCCATTAAGTAATCAGTGAGGAAACGCACGCCGCACTCCAGCGTGATGATCTTCGCACCCAGCGGGAGAGAGTCCAGCTCCGCGTCCGTCAGGCTGCCGCAGGCGGGGATGAAACCCTCGGCAAAGGCGCGGAACATGGTGAGGTCGAGATGCACCTTGCTTAAGTCCTTCTCGTCCTCGGCGGCGGTGGACGCGCCGAAGCGGATCGCGTCGCCAAAGTCATAGGCGGCAAGCCCGGGCATCACGGTGTCGAGGTCGATGACGCACAGCGCCTTGCGGGTTTTCTCATCGAGCATGACGTTGTTGAGCTTGGTGTCGTTGTGGGTCACGCGCAGCGGCAGCGTACCGTCGTTGCGCATCCTTTGCAGCACGCCCGCGTCCGCCTCCCGCGCGAGGGCGAAGTCAATCTCCGGCTGCGCGGTTTGGACACGGTCGTATTCGTCGGCGTCGATGGCGGCGCGGAGCTTGCGGTAGCGGTCGGGCGTGTCGTGGAAGTGGGGGATGGTCTCACAGAGCGTCTCGGCGGGGAAGCCGCGCAGCATACGCTGGAAATTGCCGAACGCCACCGCGCTCTGATAAAAGTCCTCCGGTGACTCGGGACTTTGCAGGCACACGCTGCCCTCCACAAAGTCCAGCATCCGCCAGTACTCGCCGTACTGGTCGGTGAGGTAGTCGCGCCCGTCCTTCGTGGGGACGAGGTGCAGACAGGCACGGGGATCGTCGGACTGCTCGGTGAGCACCTTGGTCACCGCGGAGAAGTTGTCCATCAGCCCGGGAATATCATGGAACGCGGTGGAGCTGACGCTTTGCAGAATATAGTGACTGCCGTCCGTCAGCGTGAGCCGGAACGTGCGGTTTAAGTGCCCGTTGCCCCAGGGATCGCAGGAGACAACGTGCCCGGGCAGAGCAAATCTGGATATGATATCTTCCATAAAAAGCGACTCACTCCAGCTTCTTGCGAATGGTCAGGATGTTTTTGTCATCCCTGCGCTCGTATTCCATAGCGTCCATCTTTTGCTTGACCATGTAAATGCCGAGACCGCCGATCTGACGATCCTCCGCCATCAGCGTGACGTCCGGATCTGGCTTCGCCAGCGGATCGAAAGGGATGCCGCCGTCGATGAGCGTCAGCTCCATCACGCCGTCCTCCACGCCGACATGGATCTCCGCCCAGCCGTTCCCCTCGGGGTAGGCGTAGTGGGAGATGTTGACGAACAGTTCCTCCAGCGAGATCTCAATGAGAAGCTGCGTCGCCATCGGGCAGTCGTTCTCTTCCAGTTCGGCGTTGACAAAATCCTGAACCTCGTAGAGCTTGTCGTCGCTTGCGGGGACTTTCAATACCTTCATGTTGCTCATTCGGATTCCTTCTGCGCGTCATCGCTGCCGAAATAGTGGAAGCACAGCATTGTGATGTCGTCGAACTGCGGCGCGTCGCCCACGAACTCGTCCACCGAGCTCTTGACCGTCGTGAGGATCTCCTGCGGGGTGGCATTGGGATCCTTGTTGAGCGCGTCGATCATACGCTCTGTGCCGAACAGCTCATCGTGTGCGTTTGTCGCCTCCGCGACGCCGTCCGTGTAGACGAACAGGCTGTCGCCGGGGTGCATCTCAAACTCGTGCTCTTTGAAGGGGATGCCCTCCATCGTCGCAACGGCCATGGAGTGGCGGTACACGACCAGCTCGTATTGGCCGCCCGCGCGACGCAGCGCCGGATGCTCGTGGCCCGCGTTTGCCGCGACGCCCTTGCCGGTGCGGAGATCGACGATCGCGAACCACACGGTCACGAACAGATCCGCCTCATTGCCCTCACAAAGCTGTTCGTTGACCTTCTCAAGCACCTTGGCGGGCGAGTAGTCGCTGGTCTGCGCCTGGTCCTTGATCAGGGTCTTGGCGATGACCATGAACAGCGCGGCGGGAACGCCCTTGCCGGACACGTCCGCCATGACGAGGCCGATGTGGTTCTCGTCGATGAGGAAGAAGTCGTAGAAGTCGCCGCCGACTTCCTTCGCGGGGGTCATGCTGGCGTAGATATCGAACTCCTTGCGGTCGGGGAACGCCGGGAACGTACGGGGCAGCATATCCGCCTGGATCTGCGTGGCGACGTTCAGCTCCGCGCCGATGCGCTCCTTCTCCGCCGTGACCTTCGTCAGGTTTTCGATGTACTCATTGATGTCCACCTCCATTTGCAGGAGGCTTTCACCAAGCGTCTGGACTTCATCGCGCGTCTTGACCGTGCCGAGCACATTGGAGATCTCGTTGTTGCTCTCCACGAACTTCACCGCTTCGTTGGACACAAGACGGATGGGCTTGATCAGCGTGCGCAGCAGGAAGGTGATGCCGACTGCCAGCAGCACCAGCAGCACCAGACTCGTCAACATCACCGTACGCGCTACATAGGTGTGAATGTCACTCTGCAAGGTGAGCATCGGGATCTCCACCGCGATAAATGCAACCGTCTCGCCGTCATAGACCACGGGGTAGGACGCGGTCAGAATGTAGCCGAACTGCCAGTTGGAGATGATCAGCCGGTCGGTGTGGACGCCGGTGCGGATTGCGTTGATCGTGTCCGGAATGAAGTCCGGCACGATCGCGCCCGAGCCGCCCAGAACGAACTGCTCCTCCGGCTTATAGTAGCTGTCAAGAATGTAGTAAACGGGTCTCCACTCTCCGGCCTGTCGGGCTTCCTCGGTGTAGCTTTCCAGCACGTCGAGGTCGAATACGCTGATGTAGATGTCGTTGGCGTCCATGCTGCTGCGCAGATGATCGACCTGCGCCCACAGCTCGTTGTAGCGCGGGCTCTGCTTGACCGCCTCGATCTCCTCGTCGGTCGCTTCACCGTGATTGTAGCGGTAAACCAGATCGGCGTAGCTGCGGATCTCTTCTTCCGTAAAGAGCCCCATCGTGGCTTCCGCGGTCTGATAAGCGACGGTGTTGTAGTGATTGGTGGTGGACGTCCAATAGGTACGCGCGCCGACCGCCATGGCGACGGCGGCAACCAGGACGGTGATGAGGATGATTCCCAACGAGAATTTTACCTGCAGTCCCAACCCTTTTTTCTTATTTTCCATATTGTTTGCTGCACTCCTTCCATTTTTTCGCAGAGACTTCACCCGGGAAAATATATTTAGGCTTATTGTGCCCGTGGCGCTTCATCAACCCGATGGATACCAGAAATTCCGAGTAAGACTTGCTGTCGAACAGCATGACCTCCGGCGGCAGGATCTCCCGCAGGCCGCGCAGGTCCTGATAATCCGGATTGCACTCCTGCAAGGAGGTGTCCAGCGCTTCGGCGAGCGTGTCCGGGTCAGCCTGTTTGCCGGAGAGGGTCATGGCGACCACATAGTGCCCCGGGATCGTCTCCAGAGAAACGCCGAAGCAGTACTGCGCCACGTCGAATCCGCGCTCGCGCAGATTGCCGATGGTATCCTCCAGCTGCCGGATGCCGATTTTCTCGCCCGCGATGTTCAGCACTTGCCTTTTCCTAAAAGCGAATTCGATGATCGGGCTCTGTTCATAAAACCCGACGACGCGGACGACGTCGCCCAGCCGATAGCGGTAAAGACCGGAGAAATTCGTTACAATGGGCTCGTACAGCTCGCCCTCCTCCAGCTCGTGGGGGAGCAGCGCATCCTCCGCTTCGCCGTCGGCCTCATAGGGGAGAAATTCAAAGAACGCGTTCTGCGGGATCAGGACGTAACCGAAGTCGTTTTCGCGGATCGGCGCGCCGAAATAGCATTCCGACGCGCAGTAGCAGAGGTAATACTGCGGGATGTCGCCGATGTAGCGGCTCAGCGTGTGCGCTTCCGTCCGGTACGCGCGGTTGCTGACGCCGCTGACCTGGCGAAGCGAGGGCCAAAGACGCTTTGCGATGTTGTCAAACCCCTGCGAGCACTCCGCCTCCACCTTGGCAAGCCGCTCCTCGGATACGGGCATCGCGAGCAGCTGCGCGCGAAGCGTTTCGGGAAGAATGATCTGCTCGGGGATTCTCCGCGCACGGATGTCGTCGATGATCTTCCGCCAGTTCGCTTCAAAATAGTGGAAAAAGACCAGCATTTCATAGAGGAACTGGCATTCCAGCAGGATGAAGTCCGGCACAACGATCGCCTGCCAAACCTTCGCGTAGAGGATATCCTCGGCGCCCTCGATAAAGATGGAATCGACGCCGCCGATGAACTCCTCCATCTTCATCATGCCGCTTTCATACAGATAGCGGAAATAGATTTCCGAGAAGAGGGAGACCGGCTCGATCTTCTTGTTCAGATCCGTCCGGAACGCATTGATCAGGAGGCGCTTGCCGCCCGCGGCGCGGAGCACGCTGTTTTTGTAGCGTTCAAAATAGTTGGAATAGCGCTCCAGCGCCGTATGGCTGACGGGGATAAACTTCGCTTCGCCCTCCGTGCCGGAGGTGTTGCAATAGCTGACGATGGGGTAGACCGTGAGCACGTTTTCCTCGCCCGCGCGCATCCGCTCTATGTATGGGTGAACATCCAGATATTGCATCACCGGAACGCGCCGGCGATATTCCTCGATATCCGTGATCTCGGCAAACCCGTGTGCGCGGCCGAACTCGGTATCCCGATTGTCGGATAATATCTGCCGCAGGTTTTCCGCGTTGATCTGAATTGCGTTCCTGCAGTTTGCCTGCAACTCGGCGTCAATCGCTAACTCGCGCATTTGCATCCTCCTCCGCGACTTCAAACATGATATTCAGTGTGTTCGTGCCCAGCGTATAGCTGTGCCGGACGAGTTCTGACATTTTTTTGAGCATGTTGATGCCCATGAGAAAATCCATATCGGACTCGGTGTCCTCAAAAGGATCGTAGGACTGTCCCGCATAGCGGATGCGAAGGCCCGTCGTGCCGGGCATGGCAAAGGCGCGCAGATCCACGCTGCGGATATCCGGGATCTTCTCGATCAGTACGTTGAGCAGCTCCTCGATCGCAAGACCGAGCCGGATCGCCTGTTTGTTGCCCATGTTGTTGGCGGTGCAGAAGTCCCGAATCTGTTCGCTCGCGTCGCATACGCGGGCCATATCCGGCGGGATGGAGAAGTCAATGACTCGGTTCTCGCGCTCCAGACTGTCATCCAGCAGCAGATAGCGGGACAGCGGGCGTTTGGTGTTTTTCGCCTTTCCGGCGACGATTCCGGTCGCAATGTTGCCGAGAAGCAGCGTCAGCATGCCGGAAAGCGGCAGAAACAGCCACAACGGCGCGCCGAGCAGTGCCAGCGCGAACGCAATGCCCACCGGGAAAACAATATCCCGCGCCGCCAGCAGCGCATTTGAAATCGTCAACTGCCCGATGGACTGGAAATAGGTGTCCCAGATGCTGCACATCAGATACAGCATGCCGGCGGTGCCGAGGCACAGCAGCGGGAAGAAGGCGGGCGTCTCCAAGTGAAACAGCATTTGGATCGGTACGTTCAGCACCGCCAGTCCCAGTGCGAACGCGCCGCTTAACGCCAGACCAATCTGGCTCTCGATCCGCAGCAGAATGCGGATGCGGCTGTTTTCGCGCGCTGCGAAATAGACGCTCATCATCGGCGCGCCGGCACGCGGTACGCCGGAGGTGATGATCAGCGAGAGCTCGGAGATCGTGTTGAGCACGGCCCACGTCGCCGCGGCGCTTTCGCCGCCGTAGGCGAGGATGATGGTGTTGAGGCTCAACAGCTTGATCGCGTCAAACAGGTTGCGGAACGCCGCGGGGGAGCCGAAACGGACAAGACTGCCCAACTCTTTCCTGTTGGGACGCTGCAAGCGAAGGTGAAAGTTTGAAACGCCGCGGCTCTGTGCGTAGAATCCGTAGAGCGTGGCGATCAGCGTGGAAACGACGCTGGCGAGCGCCGCGCCGCGAAGCCCCAACCCAAGGGGAAGCATGAACAGCGCGTCCAGCACAACGTCGATGGAGACCATCAAACCCACCAGAACGGAGATATCCTTCGTCTTTCCGTCCAACTGCAGGAAGTTGGTAGGGAAGTAGATCATGATGGTTGGGATCGCGCCGAGGAAAGACACCAGACAGTAGTCGTAGACGTAATCACTCAGACCGCCGCCCTGCGCGAGCAGATGGGAGATCGGACGGCAGAGCGCTACGCCCAAAACGGAAATTACCGCGCCGGCCGTCAGAGACAGCATCAGCGATATGTGGTAATAACGCTCCGCGGCGATGAGCTTCTCCTTGCCGAGCTCCTGCGCAGCGAGCACATTCGCGCCGCCGGCGATCAGGGAGCCCACGGTGCAGAGCACCAGATAGATCGGCATGCACAGGTTCACGGCGGCGAGCGCCGAGCTGCCCACCACGCGGGAAACAAACACGCTGTCAATGAGCGCGTTGATCGTTCCGCCGAGCACCGAAAACATAAGAGGAAAAAGATTTTTCAGAAACGCTCTTTTTAAAAAATGGTTGTCTTGATTCATGCAATTTGTCCCTTCGATGCTTTTGCGCCTATGATCAAAAGCAAAAGACCCTTTTTCGGGATTATATTACAATTTTGTATTATATCATCCTTATCGCCATGCCGCAAGTATTTCTTTTCCAAAAGAACCACCCCCATCTCAAACGAGACAGGGGTGGTGCGTCATCATAGAATGACAGGATGGAGCAGTTACTCGATGGTCAGGATATCCGAGAAGCCCGTGACCTCGAAAATATCCATCAGATCGCTGTTGGCGTTGTGAATGACCATGCTGCCCTGCTTGTTCATCGTCTTCTGGGCTGCGAGCAGGACACGCAGACCGGCCGAGGAGACGTATTCCAACTGGGCAAAATTGAACTCCAGATCCGTTACGCCGTCCAGAGCGGTGCGAACCACTTCTTCGAGCTGCGGCGCGGTGGTCGTGTCAAGGCGGCCCTCCAGCGCTATCATCAGCTTGCTGCCGTCTCTTGCCTGATTGATCGTCATGATAGGTACCTCCAGATTCTGCATGTAGGATGATTGGATTTATTTTAGCAAAAAGACATGAGCGATGCAAGAGAAACGTTTTAGAAAAACTTAACTTTTTCGCGCCTGTTTGACATGCTCACTTCTTGATGAACTTGTTGTCCGCTTCGTTTGCTTCGGCGGAGACGTAGCGCTCCGCCTTCATATGCAGGTCGTACTTCTCGCGCAGCGCCATGATCTGCCCCATCATGGGCGAGGCATGGTGCGCGTCCAGCGCTGCCTGATCGTGCCACGCGTCGATCAGCAGCACGGTCTCGGGATCGTTTTTGGGATAGAAGTACTCATAGCGCTCGTTGCCCGCCTCCGCGCGGATGGCGGCGGCGATGCCGCTCGTCTCCATTTCCTCGGCAAAGGCGCGGGCGCTGCCGTTTGCGCCGGTGTAGTAAAGATTCATCACAAGACTCATGGTTTCTTACTCCTTTTGCGGGAAGCCCGCGCCGATTTGCGGCGCGGGCTTCGATGCTTGATTTACGCGAGGTCGTCGCCGTTGCTTGCGATGACCTTCTTGTACCAGTCGAAAGACTTTTTCTTCTTGCGGGAGAGGTCGCCGCTGCCGTCATCGTACTTCTCCACATAGATGAAGCCGTAGCGCTTCGCCATCTCGCCCGTGGAGGCGGAGACGAGGTCGATGCAGCCCCAGGGCGTGTAGCCCATGAGGTCGACGCCGTCCTCCACCGCGCCGATCATCTGCTCGATGTGCGCGCGCAGGTAGTCGATGCGGTAGTCGTCATGGATGGAGCCGTCGGCTTCCTTCTTGTCATAGGCGCCGAGACCGTTCTCCACCACCATCAGCGGGATGCGGTAGCGGTCATAGATCTCGTTGAGCGTCCAGCGCAGGCCCTTCGGGTCGATCTGCCAGCCCCAGTCGGAGGTGGCGAGATACGGGTTCTTTGCGCCGCCCGCGAGGTTGCCCGCGGTGCTCTCCTTGGACTTGTCCGAGCTGACGCAGTTGGACATATAGTAGCTGAACGTGTAGAAGTCCACCGTGCCCTCTTTGAGCAGCTCCAGATCGCCCGGCTCCATCTTGACGGTGACGCCGTACTTCTTCCAGATGCTCTTGGAGAACGCGGGGTACTCGCCGCGCACCTGCACGTCGGAGCAGTACCAGTTCATCTCGCGCATCTTCTCCTGATTGAGCAGGATGTCGTCGGGATTGCAGGTCATGGGATAGGACGTGATGAAGCAGTCCATGTTGCCCATCTTGAACTGCGGGTAGCGCTCGTGGGCGTACTTCACCGCCATGGCGCTCGCGACGAACTGATGGTGCAGCGCCTGGAAACGCTCCTGCGGACGGTCGGGGATCTCGTTGGTGTAGCCGGTGAAGCCCTTCACCGTGCCGGTGGAGAGGAGCGCGCCGAACGCCATCGTGCCGGCGTTGATCTCGTTGAACGTCAGCCAGTACTTGACCTTGTTCTGGTAGCGCTCAAAGATCGCTTTGCAGTAGTTCATGTAGAGGTCGATCAGCTCGCGTGCCTCCCAGCCGTTGTACTTCTCCACCAGCGCGTAGGGCAGCTCATAGTGGGAGATCGTCACCAGCGGCTCGATGCCGTGGGCTTTGCAGCAGTCGAACACGCGGTCATAGAACGCGAGACCCTTTTCGTTCGGCTCGCTCTCCATGCCGGTGGGGAAGATGCGCGTCCAGTTGATGCTGGTGCGGAAGACCTTGAAGCCCATCTCCGCGAATAGGGCGATATCCTCTTCATAGTGATGGTAGAAGTCGATCGCCTCATGGGACGGATACAGCGTGCCCGGCTCGATGACCGCCGTGACGCGCTTGGGCGTCTTGGCGCTGCCGGTGGTGCAGTGGTCGGGCACGGATTCGCCCTTGCCGTCCACGTCCCACGCGCCCTCGAGCTGGTTCGCGGCGACCGCGCCGCCCCAGAGGAAGTCTTTGCGCAAAACAGACATAGCGTCCTCCTTCATTAAGAAACGGTGATGAGCTTCTCGCCGACCTTGACGTCGCCGCCCGAAATCGGCTCGATGTTCACATAGTCGTCGGAGTTGGTGATGATGACCGGGGTGTAGAGCTGCTTGCCCGCGGCGGTGATGGCATCGAGGTCAGCCGTCAGGAGCAGATCGCCCTTCTTGACCTCCTGATCCGCCTTGACGTGATAGGTGAACGGCTTGCCCTCGAGCTGCACCGTGTCGAGACCGACGTGGATCAAGATCTCCGCGCCGTTGTCGGCGACAAGGCCGATGGCGTGGCGGGAATCCATCATCTGCGCGACCGCCGCGTCGCAGGGAGCGTAGACATTGCCGTCACTGGGCAGGATCGCGACGCCCTCGCCCAGAACGCCGGTGGCGAACACTTCGTCGGGAACCTCGTTCAAAGGAATGACCTTGCCGTTCATCGGCGCGTCGATCTCGACCGGCTCCGCCTTCTTCTCGGCGGCGGGAGCCTCCGCACCGGCGAACGCCGCGTTGGCGGCCTCGATCTTCGCAGCGCCGCCTTCGACGGCGGGAGCGGCCTCGGCCTCATCCTTGAACAGGATGTAGGAGACCACGAACGCGATTGCCATGCCGAGCACGCCGCAGATCGCGCCCCAGATCACGCCGGCGTAGGGGTTCGCGGCGTTGGGATCGGTGCTGATGAAGTTGATGAGGGTCATGATAGACGGGGAGCCGCCCATGGTGTAGCCCTTGACGCCGGTGATGCCGGCGAGCAGGCCACTGACGCCCGCGCCGCAGACCGCGCCGATCATCGGCTTGATGTAACGCGTGTTGATACCGTACATGGCGGGCTCGGTGACGCCGGCGACGATCGCGGAGATCGCGCAGGCGAGGCCCTCGGAGCGCGTGTCGGGATCCTTGGACTTCATGCCAGCGCCGAGCGACGCCGCGCCCTGGCAGATGTTGGAGCAGAACATGGTGACGATGACCACCACGTCATAGCCGAGAATGGCAAAGTTGTTGAGGCACATGGGGATGAGCGCGTAGTGCATACCGGTCATGACGATAAACGGCATGGCGGCGGAGAGAATGCCCACCGTGAGCCACGGCACCGCGTTGTAGAGCGCGGCCATACCGGCGGCGAGCAGGGAGCCGAGGATGGAGCCGAGGGGTCCGAGTACGACGAACACGACGGGCGTGCAGATCAGCAGGAAGATCATCGGCTTTAAGAACGCCTTGACGACGTTGGGGGAGACTTTGTCCGCAAAGTCCTCCGCCCAGCCCATGACCGGCGTCATCAGCAGCATCGGCAGCACCGAAGAGCTGTAGGACGCGCAGACCACCGGCAGAAAGCCGAACAGGTAGGTGCACTGCTGGCCGAGGAACGTGCCGTAGGTCACGCCCTCCACACCGCCGCCGAGGAGCGAGAGGAGGTCGGGGTACACCAGCGCCGCGCCGATGACCATGTACAGGGGTACGCTGTGGCCGGTTTTCTTCGCGATGCTCCAGCCCAGCAGGATCGGCAGGAAGAAGAAGAACGAGTCCGCCATGCCGTAGATGATCTGGTAGGTCGGGCTGCTCGCGCTCAGCACGTTCAGCGTGGTGAGCAGCACCAGCAGCACCTTGACCATACCGGTGCCAAGCATCGCCGGCAGCATGGGGGTCAGGCAGCCGGAGATGAAGCCGAACAGGCGCTGGACGATGTTGCCCTCCGCCTTCTGCGGCGCGGCGCCGCCGCCCTCCTCGGCGAAGTTGCCGAGCTTCTTGAACTCCTTGAAGAGGTTCGAGACCTCGTTGCCGATGACGACCTGATACTGGCCGCCCTGTTTGATGACGCTCTTGACGCCCTTGATCGCCTTGACGGCGTCGTCGTTCGCCTTGCCCTCGTCGTTGAGAACGAGACGCAGACGCGTCATGCAGTGGGAAGCGCTGGCGATGTTGCCCGCGCCGCCGACCGCGTCGACGATCTTTTTCGATGTTGCTGCGTAATCCAGTGCCATGGGATGTCCTCCTTTTGATTTTTGTTAAAAAGCGTTAAAAACATTACTTATCATAAACCATGTCATACAAAAAAATCAAGTGCATATCTGACATTTGTCATACAAGGTTACCGATTGCCGCAAAAAAGGATCGGGCCGAAGCACAGCTTCAGCCCGATTTTTGATATGGTGCCAGGGCGCGGATCAGCCCTTTTTCGCTTCCGCTTCCAGCATGGCCTCGATCTTGCGGCGATCGTCGGGGTCCAGCTCGTCCGTCTTGCCGGAGAAGAAGTCCTCGATCACGCCGTAATGGACGCCGGTCTTGTAGTTGATTTTGAAATCAATGATACCAAGGCTCTCCTTGATCTCACGCATTTCCTGATTCGTCATGTTCAGCAGCCTCCTCTTCCTCGGGGTCTTCGACCTCGATCTGCTTGATGTTCATTTCGTTTCCCTGCTGCAGCCATGTGTTGCCGCTGCCGCAGTGGGGACAGGTCTTGCCGTACTGTACCGTGGGGTAGGTCTTTTTGCAGTCGTCGCACCAGGTGATGGCGGGGATGGTCTCGCATTGGAGCTTCGCGCCGTCGAAGAGCGGGAACTTCTTCGTGTACCAGTTCCAGTAATCGTAGAGGTACGACGTCACGATGCCGGAGACCTCGCCGAATTCCAGCGTCACGGAGGCGACCTTTTTGACTTGGTTTTCCTCCGCGATTTTGGTGACCTGCTTGACCACGTAGTTTACTAAACCCAGTTCGTGCATAGGATTACTTGGCGGCCGCCTTCTTGCGCACAATCTTGATGCCGCGCTTGGGGAGGTACGCGCCGATGGCCTTGAACTTGTCCTCGGCGGGAACCATCTTGGAATACGCGTCGCCCATGTTGCGCACGAGGTGGATGGCGTCGAACTTGCACTGGACGGTGCACATGCCGCAGCCCAGGCACTTGTTGGTGTCGACCACGCTCCGGCCGCAGCTCAGGCAGCGGGAGGCCTCGCTCTTGATCTGCTCCTCCGTCAGGTTCAGACGCTCGTCGCTCATGGTGCGCACCTTCGCGGGGTCAAAGCCCTTGACCGCGCGTTTGGGCTTCTTGAACTGCTCGGGGGAGAGCACGATGTCGTCCTTGTTGAGCGCCGTGAAGTGACGGGTGTTGCGGTGGATGGTGAGGGACTGGCCCTCGTTGACGAAGCGGTGCAGGGACACAGCGCCCTCACGGCCCATCGCCAGCGCGTCCACCACGAACTTCTGGCCGGAGTATGCGTCGCCGCCGACGAAGATATCGGGTTCAGCGGTCTGGAGCGTGACGGGGTCGGCCTTCGCGGTGCCGTTGCGGTTGAACTCGACCTTGGTGCCCTTGAGCAGCTCCTTCCAGTCCGCCTTCTGGCCGATGCAGTAGAGGACGGTGGTGCACTTCTCCGAGGTGGTCTCGCTGTCATCGAACTTGGGATCGAAGCGGCCCTCGGCGTTCTTGACGGAAACGCACTTGCGGAACTTGATGCCCGCGCACTTGCCGTCCTTGACGTCGATCTCGGTCTGGCCCCAGCCGTCGTGGATCACGACGCCGTCGGCCTTGCACAGCTCCTGATCCTCTTCGCCCATGGGCATATCAGCATAGGATTCGAGGCAGTAAAGGTTGACGCTCTTGGCGCCCTGACGGATGGCGGTGCGCGCCACATCCGCGCCGATGTTGCCGCCGCCGATAACAACGACGTTGCCGCTGAGCTTCTTGGCCTTGCCGGCGTTGACGGTCTTGATGTAGTCCACGCCGGACATGACGTTCGCGGCGTCCTCGCCGGGGATGCCCAGCTTGCCGCCGTACTGCAGGCCGATGCCGACGAAGAAGCCCTTGTAGCCCTCGTCGCGCAGCTGCTGAATGGTAACGTCCTTGCCGACCTCAACGCCGCACTTGAACTGCACGCCCATCTCCTTGAGAATGTCGATCTCGGCGTTGACGACGTCCTTTTCCAGACGGAAGTTGGGGATGCCGGTGACCATCATGCCGCCGGGGACGGCGTCCTTCTCGAACACGGTGGGATAGTAGCCCTCGATGGCGAGGAAATACGCGCAGGCGAGACCCGCGGGGCCGGAGCCGATGATGGCGATCTTCTGGTCGAAGTGCTCGCGGGTGGTGGAGACCATGGGCGGGACGTAGCGATGCTCCGCGTTGAGATCCTGCGCGGCGATGAACTGCTTGATGTCGTCGATGGCGAGCGCCTCGTCGATCGTGCCGCGGGTGCATTCATCCTCGCAGTACTTGCGGCAGATCGCGCCGCAGACGGCGGGGAAGGGGTTGTCGCGCTTGATGAGCTCGAGCGCTTCGCGATACTTGCCCTCGCTGGCCATCTTGATGTAGCCCTGAATGGCGATGTGCAGCGGACATGCGGTCTTGCACGGGGCGGTGCCGGTGGGCCAGGTCTGGATGACGCCGTTTTCGTTCTTGTAGTTCCAGTTCCACTTGTCCTCGCCCCAGACGCTGTCGCTGGGCAGCTCGGCCTTGGGATACTCGATGGGGCCTTCCTTGGTGCAGAGCTTCTGGCCGAGACGCACCGCGCCGGCGGGGCAGACCTCGACACACTTGCCGCAGGCGACGCAGTTCTCGGGGTTTACGTCCGCGGTGTAGGCGGAGCGGGACATGTTCGGCGTGTTGAACAGCTGGGAGGTGCGCAGCGCGTTGCAGATACCCACCGCGCAGTTGCACAGACCGAAGATCTTGTTCTCGCCGTCGATGTTGGTGATCTGGTGGACGTAGCCCTTCTCCTCGGCCTTGTGGAGGATGTCCATGGCCTCTTCGTAGCTGATGTCGTGGCCCATGCCGGTCTCGCGGCAGTAATCCGCGAAGTCGCCGACGCCGATGCACCAGTACTGCTCGATATCGCCGGAGCCCTCGCCGCGGATGCGCTGCTGCTTGCGGCAGGAGCAGATGCCGACGCCGATGTGGCCCTCGTACTTCTTGAGCCAGTGGGAGATGTGCTCAATGTCCAGAGACTCGCAGTTGGCGGGGATCGCCTGCTCGACGGGGATGACGTGCATGCCGATGCCGCCGCCTCCGGGAGGCACCATCTGCGTGATGCCGGCGAGCGGCAGGTAGGTCATGCGCTCAAAGAAGTCGACCACCTTAGGCGTGACCGGGGAGATCTCCGGCCGCATGACCATGATCTCCGCGCTGCCGGGCACGAACATGTCGAGCACCCAACGCTTTTCGTGCGCGGGATTCTTGCCGTCGAGGTTTTCAAAGTGCCACTCGACCAGACTTGCTTGGCACAGCGCCTCCAGCACCTTTTCCAAGCGGATGGAATCGAGGCCGCTGAGCTTTTGCAGCTGCGCGAAGGTCTTGGGCTTGCGCTTGCCCATCTTGAGCGCGAGGTCGAGGCAGTCGTCTGCGATGTCCTTGCCGTAGCGCCGCTCGGCGTACTGCAGGCCGCAGTCAATGCCCCAGTACTCGGGGGATTCCGTCGACATCTTCTCGAGGCCGAGCAGAATTTCCTTGCGGTCGGTGATGATCTTTCCGAGTTTGAAGATCTTCTCGTCGCGGGTCAATTGAGCCATAGGTTTCTCCTCTCCTTCTGTGGAATTGTACTATCCCATACTATTCTGTATGATACCACAGCTTTTCCGCTTTTGCAAGAGAGACCGGCGGCTGGCAGGAATGGGAAAAGTTGTGTCATTTTGACAGAAGTTCTTGCATTTTGAATCACTTTCGATTACAATGAATCTGTATATCGGCAGAAGACTGCCAAAGACAGAGAAACTGTTTTGGAGGAAAGAAATGATGAAAAATCTCAAGAACACCATGAGCCGCGTGGCTCTCGGCACCAGCATGGCAGCGATGACTCTCTGCACCGGCGCGTTTGCGGCGGACGCGGGCTTCGGCGATGTGGTGAACCCGATCGTCGACCTGATCAACCAGCTGATGGGCCCGCTGCTGGCGATCGTTGGCGCGGTGGGCGCGCTGTACTGCGTCGTCCTCGGCGTGAAGTTCGCCAAGGCGGAAGAGCCCCAGGACCGTGAGAAGGCCAAGGGTGCGCTGAAGAACGCGATCATCGGCTTCGTGCTGATCTTCGTGCTGATCCTTGCCCTGAACATCATGATGCCGCGTATGATCAAGTGGGTCAACGGCTCCAACACCAGCGGCAAGAACGGCACCGCCACCACGATCATCTCCGAGAGTTCCATCAACAACGCCGGCGGCAGCGTGGGCTAAAGAGAGACATATTGCTTTACGCGGGACGGCGCGTGCCGCCCTGCGCTCCAAGAGTGTGCATTTGAGAGAAAGAAGGCGGGATCATGAACGAACTACTGACGCAGTTTACACCGTTGATCCTTGATTTTATGGTTGTTGCGATCCTGCTGTGCGGCACATTGGTGCGGATGCACAAGGGATTGTATAACGCCCTGATGCCGTTGGCGGTCATCGGCGCGTCAGCCATTTGCGGTCTGGTGCTCTCTGCCATCCTGACGGGCCCGATTGCAGCGGGCGTGACGCCGGCGATCACGAAGGCCGTTCTGAGTCATGAGGTCTCGTTCTGGTCGCTGGAGGACTATGATACGGTCCTGCAAAAGCTGGAAAACGGCATGACGGACGAGATCCGCGAGGCGATCGACATTACCAAGTATGCGGAGACGGCGAAGGACGCCGCTCACGACGCTGGCGATAAGCTTTCGCAGGTGAACGAAGAAGTGCTGAACGACGAAAACATCGACTCCGCGGTTTCCTCTGTGGAGGACGGCCTGATGGACGTGGCGCGGGAGGCACTGGAGAAGCGCGGACTCACCGGCGACGCGGCACGCGAGTACATCCGCACGGCGGGCGACGCGCTGGGTAGTGCCGGCGAGACGGTGCTGACGGACGAGAACATCGACGCGGCGATCGCGGCGGTGCAGAAGGAAATGACCACCGGCACCGAGAGCCTGATCGGTGACGGAACGGAAGCCCGGGAAGGCCGGGACGCCATCCGCGCAGCCGAGGATGCCCGCGCTGCGATGGAAGCGGCGGTTGGCGCTGTGATTCGTTTTATGGTGCCGCGGTACGTGCGTGTTATCGTGTTCCTGATCGGCTGGGTCGCGTTCCTCGCGGTGCTCACCACCATCAAAAACTCCCTGGGCCTTGTGTTCAATCTTCCCATTGTCAAGCAGGTCGACAAGCTGGGCGGCGCTGCCCTTGGCTTTGTCGAGACGGCGGTCGGGATCTGGCTCGTCCTCTGGACGGTGCGGTATTTGGGCTTCAACGTATTCCGGGAGCTTGCCCGCAACACGATCGTACTTCGCTTCCTTGCCTGAACCAAGGCTGCGACCCTGCGACGGTTTTCCCACAAAGTACATATGAAGAACAGACGCGTACAGCAAGCTGTACGCGTCTGTTTTTGCCGCTTGAATTTCTGAACGATTTGAGTAAAATAAAAAAGGAGAAGCGCTATGAGGATCATAGCCGTTTTCGCATCATGGAGAAAGAGAGGAAACAAAAATGACTTATGCATTGATTGCAGTGGTTGTGATCGTGCTGGTGGCGGGCGTAGTCTTTACCTACAAGCGCAATAAGGCCATTCAGCAGAACGGCATCGAGGCGGACGCGGTGGTGTCTCGCATCGTCTCTCATGACAGCGAGCCGGATGAACACGGACACATCCAAACGACGTACACCTACTACGTCAAGTACCAGATGCAGGACGGCCAGACCGTTGAGGCGAAGCTGGGAAATCCGCCGGCGTTCGTTGTTGTGGGCAGCGAGTTGCGCATCAAATACCTGCCCGAGAAGCCCAAGTACGTGGTTCCGGCGAAATAAGCGAAACAATAAGCGAAAACAAGCAGATCATTCTGGAGGAAATATGAAAAGAAACCTTGCATTGCTCCTGTCCCTGCTCATGGCGTTGAGCGTACTCGCGGGCTGCGGCGCGAAGCAGGACGCACAGACGGAGGCTCCGGCGGAGAACGATGTCACCAACGGCGCCGTCATCTTCGATAAGGACGGCTTGACCGTTACCACCGCGGGGCTGGACGTCGATCCGACCACGGACGAGCCGACGCCCATCCTCTGGGTGGACGTGGAGAACAAGGGCGAGAAGGACGTCTACCTCGGCGTGACCGGCGGTTCGGTCAACGGCTTCGTGACCGACGTGCTGCTGACCGAATTCATGATGGAGGACGGGGAGTATTACGGCGCGGAAAACAGCTTCGGGCAGGACGCCCCCGCCGGCAGTACCGTCCGGTACGCGCTGAGCTACTACGGCACGAGCATTCCCGGCATCGACATCAGCAAGCCGGGCGTGATGGAGTTCTGCTTCACCACGGCGCCGGACGAGGACACCTGGTACGACTATAAGTCGGAGCCGGTGACCCTCACCCTCGACGCGAGCGTGCCGATGGTGGACATCACCGGCTTCGACGGACTCCTGTGGGAGAATGATCAGTGCGAGCTGGTGATCGGCGAGCAGGACTATGACGACTGGTTCGGTCCCGAGGTCTATGTGTACCTGAAGAACAAGAGCGACCACTTCGTCGGCCTTTCGCCGGTCAGCGCCGAACTGGACGGCGTGGCCTGCGACTACGTCCTCGGCGGCGTCGCGGCCGCGCCGGGCAAGGTGGCGGCAGGGGTTTTGAGCTTCGACGGCGAGGCGAGGGAGCTCAAGGGCTTTGAGAACATGACGCTGAACTTCAACTTCTGCGAGGGGCAGGACATGGAGAGCATGGACAGCGGCACGCCCATCGACCCCCTCAACCTTGTCTATCCCCCGCAGATCTGGGGCGAGTATGAAAACGACGGGCTGCACATGTCCATCCAGCCCAAGTACAACGATCTTGTCACCGTGGACACCGACACCGGAGACGGCATGATGTTCTCTGTCGCCGAGACCGCGTCCATGGAGGCGGGCGGCTTCGACGGCTCCGGCTGGCTGTTCGGCATCGCGCGCGAGAGCGCGGAGCAGGTGCATGAGATGCTCTGCGGCGATGTGCCCGGCATGGAGGTCTTCGCCAGAGACGCGGACGGCAATTATTACGTCTATTACCATCCCACGGACGTGCGCTATGCGCGCGCCACGCCGGAGGAGATGGAGCGCGATCAGGCGCAGTGGACGATGCTCTGCGATTGGGCGGAGCAGATGAGGGATAAGTTCGTCGACCAGAACGGCCTGGAGTACGCGGGCTTCGGCAACTCCGAGCTGGATATGTACGTCGCCCGCGCGGCGTGGCAGGACGGCGCGAACTACACCGTCAGCACCACGGAGTTCGGCCCCGTGGCGGGCGGCGGCGTGGACGCGACGCGCTTTGCCGAGTTTGTCCTGCACGGCTACTTCGGCGATACCGACGCCACGGAAGCGCCGGACGGCGAGTATGTGGTGTTGGAATTCCCGGACGAGGACGTGCGCATCGACTTCTTCTTCGCGCCGGACGCCTACGCCCGCGTGACCTCCGGCGGTCAGGAAACGCTCTATCAGGCGGCCATGTGGGACGACAACGTCAGCTACGCCGAGGCGATGCAGGGCTGGTACTACGCCCTTGCCGAGCAGGCGGGCGTCAAAGAAGCCGACACGACCCTTGACGCCTACTGCGGCAATTGGTACGAGCAGATCGCGGGCCGTGGCATGGTGAGCATCGAGAAGAGCGTTGCGCCCGGCAAGGCGCAGATCCACGCCACCTGGCCCGACAGCGCCGCCGTGATGAACGAGTGGGAGCTTTTCGGCGTGCTGGAGGGCGACAAGCTCGTCTACCAGACCGGCCACTGGGAGAAGAAGGAATTTGACGAGACCGGCGAGGGCTGGACCACGGACGAGAGCTACGAGGAGACCGGATTCTTCTATCTCAACGGCTCCGGTTCGCTCTGCTGGCACGATGACCGCGCCGAGGGCGGCGAGGACAGCGTGTTCGATCTCGCAGACTGATTGTTAGGAGGAAAGCTCTATGTTTTCATTCAGAGGCCCCAAGCTCAAGTACTTTATCTTGGTCATGGCGTTGATCGCTTTCGCGGCGGGCGTCTACATCACGTTCTTCCAGTCCGCCGGCTACGTCAAGACGCAGGCGACCATCGTCTCCATCGAGGTGGATGAGGAATGGTCCGACTCGGAGGACACCAGCTACATCGTCATGGTGGATTATGTGGCGGAGGGCTCGCGCTACACCTCGAGGCTGGACAGCTACAGCGACGGCTGGAAGGTGGGCAAGACCGTCACCGTCTATTACGACCCGCAGAACCCGTCCGTCATCCACGGCGGCAAGGGCGGCGGCGTTTACCTGATGGTGCTGGGCGTCGTGCTGATCGCCGGTACCTTCCTGGTCGGCAAAAAGAACAAGGAGGCGCTGGCCGAGATGGAGACGCAGCGCGCCAAGGGCGGCATGACCTGCGCGCCGTCCGTCAAGGGCGAGGAGCGCGAGCTCTACTTCCTCACGGACATGGGTACGCCCAAGTACGGCCACCGCATCGAGGACAAGGACCGCAAGGTGCTTTACGAGGCAAAGATGACCAAGTTCTCCATGGTCGCGGCGTATCACTTCGACTTCATCGACCACGAACACGGCATCACCACGCCCCATCTGGTGGGTCACGAGGAGGAGACGGAGGTCAACGCCTTCCTGCTCGACAACCACTACACCTTTGACCTCGACGGCGAGGAGATCTGGACAACCCTCAAGCGCAACGGCATCAGCGTCGATACCGAGCGGCAGGAGGGATCGGTGTGGCCGCGCTTCCGCGTCTCCCGCGACGGCGAGGAGATCGCGATCCTGGAGGCGACCAGCAACCACGTCCACGAGGAGGACGAGGAGAAGCACAAGGTGCTCAAGAAGATCGCCGTCAAGGGCTTCTACCGCATCTGGACGCGCGAGGAAAACCTCGACGCGGTGTTCCTCACCGCGATGGCATTCGGCCGCAGCGGCGCGCTCAACGACGAGGGCGGCGACTTCGGCAAGATGATGCGCCAGTCGCTGAAGCAGAGCGTCGGCAAGTAAAAAAGGTCTCCCGCTCAACAGAGCGGGAGACCTTTTTATTGTTCCATTTATAGCCCCTGCGCGATCATCGCCTCGGAGATCTTCTGGAACGCCGCGATGTCGTTGCCCGCGATCAGGTCGTAACCGAGCCCGTACTGCTCCGCCGCGGCGGCGGACGCGTCGTAGATGCCGCTCATGATGCCGCGCAGCTTCTCGTCGACCTCCTGCCGCGTCCAGCTGTAGCGTACGCTGTTCTGCGCCATTTCGAGCGCCGACACCGCCACGCCGCCGGAGCCTGCCGCCTTGGAGCCGGCGGTCATGATCTTGGGGCTCAGCCGCAGCAGCTTGAGCGCCTCCGCGGTTGCGGGCATGTTCGCCGCCTCGACGTAGTACTTCACATCGTTCGCGAGGATGCGCACCGCGTCGTCCACGTCCAACTCGTTCTGCGTGGCACAGGGGATCGCCACGTCCACGTTCTGCTCCCACGGCTTTTTCCCGGGAAAGAACTGTGCCTCGGGGAAACGCTCGGCGTAGGGCGCGACCTTGTCCGCGCCGCCCGCGCGCAGCTCCAGCAGGCAGTCCAGCTTGTCTTGACCGCTGACGCCGCTCTCATCGTAGATATACCCGTCGGGGCCGGAGACCGTGACGACCTTTGCGCCCAGCTCGCTCGCCTTTTTGCAAACGCCCCACGCCATGTTGCCGAAGCCGGAGACCGCGATGCGCTTGCCCTTGAGGCTCTCGCCCTGATGCTCCAGCATCCGCGCGAGGAAGTACACCGCGCCCGCGCCCGCCGCCTCCTGACGGATCTTGCTGCCGCCGTAGGTGAGGCCCTTGCCGGTGAGCGCGCTGCTCTCCGCGCGGCCACAGATGCGCTTGTACTGGCCGTAGAGGTAGCCGATTTCCCGCGCACCCACGCCGATGTCGCCCGCGGGCACGTCCGTGTCCGCGCCGATGTAGCGGTAGAGCGCGTTCATGAAGCTCTGGCAAAAGCGCATGATCTCGCGGTCGCTCTTGCCGCGGGGATCGAAGTCGCTGCCGCCGGACGCGCCGCCGATGGGAAGGCCGGTGAGCGCGTTTTTGTACGTTTGCTCAAAGCCGAGGAACTTCACCACCGAGGCGTTGACGCCGGGGTGGAAGCGCAAGCCGCCCTTGTAGGGGCCGATGGCGCTGGAGAACTGCACGCGCCAGCCGTGGTTGGTGTGGGCGACGCCCTGATCGTCCGTCCACGGCACAAGGAACGACACCATGCGCTCCGGCTCCACCATGCGGGTGAGCAGGTCAAGCTTTTCGTAGCGCGGATCGTCCAGCGCGGGGTCGATCATCTCCAGCCACGCGCGCACGGACTGCAAATACTCCGGCTCATGGAAGTACAGCTCCGTCAGCCGGGACAAGACTTTTTCTGCATACGGATTCATGCCGCGCCCTCCTTACACAAGGCCGTAGGCGAGCATGGAATCCGCCACCTTCAAAAAGCCCGCGATGTTCGCGCCCGCGACCAGGTTGCCCGCCATGCCGTACTGCTCGGCGGCGTTCACGACGTTGCGATAGAGGTCGTCCATGATCTGCTTGAGGTGACTGTCGACCTCCTCGAACGTCCAGAAAAAGCGCATGGAGTTCTGGCTCATTTCCAGTGCGGAGACCGCCACGCCGCCGGCGTTGCACGCCTTGGACGGCGCAAACAGGATGCCCGCCGACTGGAACGCGTCGATGGCGTCCGCGGTGGAGGACATATTGGAGCCCTCACACACCGCATAGCAGCCGTTTTTCATCAGCGTCTTGGCGCTTTCCAGGTCGATCTCGTTCTGCGTCGCGCAGGGCATGGCGATGTCGCAGGGGATCGTCCAGATGCCGCGGCAGCCCTCGTGATAGCTCGCGGCGGGCTGTGCGTCGGCGTACGCATTGATACGCTTGCGCTCTTTTTCCTTGAGCTGACGCATCAGCTCAAAGTTAATGCCGTCGGGGTCGTAGACGTAGCCCGCAGAGTCGCTCATGGCGACGACCTTCGCACCCATGCTCTGTGCCTTCTGACAGGCGTAGAGCGCCACGTTGCCGGAGCCGGAGATCAACACCGTCGCGCCGTCGAAGCTCTTGCCCGCATCGCGCAGGAAGTTGTCCGCGAAATAGCACAGTCCGTAGCCCGTCGCCTCGGTGCGGGCGAGGCTGCCGCCGTAGGAGAGGCCCTTGCCGGTGAGCACGCCCGTGAACTCGTTGCGCAGCCGCTTGTACTGCCCGAAGAGATACCCGATCTCCCGCGCGCCCACGCCGATGTCACCGGCGGGCACGTCGGTGTCCGGACCGATGTACTTAAACAGCTCGTTCATAAAGCTCTGGCAGAAGCGCATGACCTCGGCGTCGCTCTTGCCCTTGGGGTCGAAGTCGCTGCCGCCCTTGCCGCCGCCGATGGGGAGGCCCGTGAGGCTGTTTTTGAAGGTCTGCTCGAAGCCGAGGAACTTCACGATGCTCTCGTTGACGCTCGGGTGGAAGCGCAGGCCGCCCTTGTAGGGGCCGATGGCGCTGTTAAACTGCACACGGTAGCCGCGGTTGATGTGGATGTTGCCCTGATCGTCCTCCCAAGGAACGCGGAACTTGACCAGACGCTCCGGCTCGACGAGCGAATCCATCACGCCCTCGGAGATCAGCTCCGGACGCGCCTCGACCACGGGGGTGAGGGAGTACAGCACCTCGCTGACCGCCTGATGATACTCGGCCTGCTCCGGATCGCGGGCAATGACCCGCTCCATCAGACCGCTTAAATACTCGTTTTTGATTTCCATGGGGAAAACCTCCTGTTGCATCCGCTGCGCGGACGATTAAAAAACTTAATCATATTGATTAACCAAATTTATAACAAATACGGCGTGCAAAGTCAAGGCGATTGCGGCGCTTCGGTGCAAGATTGGGCAATGAAATAAACATTTTGCATTTTATCGGAACCGATTTGTTATAATTATACAGAATTGCTCCAAACGTGTGAAAAACGCCGCCAAACGGCGCTCGGCGCATTGACGGAGCGAGCCCAAAATGCTAGAATCATTTGATGTGACAGTATCATACTGCGTTAAAGGGGTAAACCATGAGCAAGAAGGCGACACGGGAACTGACAGAGGCGATGAGCGCCGCGCTGTGCGCGCGGGGCCTCGCGCGGGACGCGAAAGAGGCGGCGGAGCGCCTGCGGGAGTTCGGCACGGCGGAGGCGCTGGGTGAGCTGCCCAAGGCGCGGCTTCGCTGCGCGGAAATCGCGGAGATCTGCGCGCCGCTGCTGGGCGACGCCCCGGCGCGGGGCTGGTGCGCGTTCTGCTACGACTTCATCCGCGCGCGCATGTACCCGCAGGGACGCTTTGCCCCCGACGCCTACGGCTACGAGCGCGGTGCGCTGACCTTCCTCACGATCCTGCAAACGCTGCTCGACCGCGAGCGGAACGCCCTGCCCTTTGACCCGATGTACGACTTTGCCTTCCTGCCCCCGGAGGAGTACGAGACCTGCGACCACGCGGGGGAGTACAAGCGCTTTCTCGCGGCGTGGCGGGAGGAGTTTATCTATGAGCTGATGCGCCTCGGCGACGAGGTGACGCCGTACCGCACCTTAAGCCACATCGCGGGAGTGCATCACATCGCGCTGACCGTGGCGCGGGGCATCCGAAACGCGGGGGAGGAGATCGACCTCGCGCTGGTGAGCGCCTCCGCCGCGTCCCACGACCTCGGCAAGTACGGCTGCCGCCCCGGCGAGGCGGTACCTTGGCTGCATTATTACTATACCGGCTACTGGCTGGAAAACCGCAGTCTGCACGCGGTGAGCCACATCGCCTCCAACCACTCGACGTGGGATCTGGAGCCGGACGCGCTCTCCGCGGAGTCGCTGTGCCTCATCTACGCGGACGTGCGCTGCAAGCAGAGCCGCGATGCCGAGGGCAACGAGGTCACGCAGATCTTCTCCCTCGCGGACGCCTTCGGCGTGATCCTCAACAAGCTCGAAAACGTGGACGCCGCCAAGCGCCGCCGCTATGAGCTGGTCTACAGCCGATTGCAGGACTTTGAGCGCTATCTCATTTCGCTGGGCGCGGACATCGACCTCACCGGCGCGCCGCAATCACCCGCGCCGACCAAGGACCCCGCGCTGATGACGCCGGAGGAATCGGTGGAACGGCTGATGCTGCTCTCGATGGAGCACCACGTGAGGCTGATGAACCAGCTCTCGAGTGAGCAGAAGTTCGGCAACATCATCGAGTCTGCCCGCTCCAGCCGCGACTGGACGCAGCTGCGCGTGTACCTCAACATTTTCGAGGAATACTGCACCTATCTCTCCGCGCGGCAAAAGACGCAGGCGCTGTCGTTCCTCTATGAGCTTTTGAGCCACCGCGAGGGTGACATCCGCCGTCAGGCGGCGAGCCTGATCGGGCAGATCATCGCGAAGTTCCACCTCGTCTACCGCAAGCGTCTGCCGGACGACGTGCCCGACGACCCGGCGGAGGAGGTGCCGTTCACACTCTGGGAGGAGTATCTCGGCAAGATCATCCGCCCCGACCACAAGATCACCGCGCAGCAGCGTTCCCACATCGGCTATACGCTCAAGATCGTGGTGGACGCCATGCTGCGCTATGGCCGCGGTGAGACGCTGCCGCGCTTTGTCGGCGCGCTTCTGACCTACTATCACGATCCGGAGACGCTGGACGCGGACACCGCGTTCACGCTGCTCGACGCCATCCAAAGCCTGCCCGCGCAGTATTACGACGAGGCGAAGCGCGGCGGACTCATCGAGTTCGCGGCGCACTTCGCGCTCTCCGGCGACGAGCGGCTGCAAACCGCGGCGCTGCTCTTTTTGCGGGAGGCGCAGCGCCCGCTTGCGCAGGATCACCCGCAGATGCGCCGCATCGCAGAGGTTGCCGCCGCCTGCGGGGCGGACGAGGGCCTGACGCTCCAGTTTCTGCGCTACCGCATCCTACGCCGCGCGGGGGAGGACGTTGGCGCCTACCGCGCCGTATTTGAGCGCGATATCACCGGCGAGGTGTTCCTCGACAACCTCAAAACCGCGACGCCGTGGGTCAACAAGGTCGTGGGCGTCGGCATTCTGCGCGATCAGGCGGAGCGCAGCGGGCGGGACAACATCCTGCACATCTGCACGCACTTCTCCAACCTCATCAAGGTCTCCGAGCGCGTGGTCGTGCGCCACGCCGCGGGCGCGGCGCTGCTGGACGTGCTGCCGCTGCTGCGGCGTGAGCAGCGCAACGAGGTGGTCGTCGAGCTGGGCAAAGGCATTGAGCTGGGGCAGTACGCCATCTCCAAGTACATTCCGGACTATCTGGGCCGCGCGGTGCTGCTGCTCAACCCCGGCGAGCTGGACGAGCAGGTGCTTTGGCTCCGGACGCTTCTCGGCTCCGGCGCGGACAGCGCCGTGGCGGGAGCGCTTCGCACCATCGGCGTCATGCTGCGCCACTATGAGGAGTACCGCGGGCGCTTCGTGGAGCCCACGGCGCGCTATACCGAGCGCTGGCACGAGCTGATCGGGCTTCTCTTGCAGGGCCTCGCCCATTACCGCGAGGCGGTGCGGCAGGAGGCGCTGCTGGTCATCGCGCAGCTCTTCGACGGTGGCGAGATGGAGATGCGGGAGCGGCTGTTCACCCTCTGCTGCCGCAAGCTGCTCTACCTCATCGACACCGCGCCGGACGCCGACGCGCTGACGTTCTTCTACCGCGCCTCGGCGCTGCTGCGCATCGACCGCTTCCTGACGCTCCACAAGCTTGAGCGCGGCGCGTTCCGCTTTGAGCGGCCCCGCAAGGTGGCGTTTTTCCCCGGCACCTTCGATCCGTTCACGCTCTCCCACAAGGGCATCGTCCGCGCGATCCGCGAGATGGGCTTTGAGGTCTACCTCGCGGTGGACGAGTTTTCGTGGTCGAAAAAGCCGCAGCCGCACCTCATCCGCCGCCAGATCATCAACATGTCCGTGGCGGGGGATTTCCACGTGCATCTGTTCCCGAACGACGTGCCGGTGAACATCGCAAACCCCGCGGACCTAAAGCGCCTGCGCGAGATCTTCCCGGCGCAGCGGCTCTACCTCGTGGTGGGGGCGGACGTCATCGCGGGTGCGTCGGCGTACCGTCGGGAGCCGGAGCCGTATTCGGTGCACTCGCTCAACCACATTGTGTTCTCCCGTCCGGATCAGCCGCGGCTGTCGGACAAGGAGACGCTGCACCTCACCGGCGACGTGATGGAGCTGCGCCTCCCGCCGGAGCTGGAGGACATCAGCTCCACCCGCATCCGCGAAAATGTGGATCAGAATCGGGATATTTCGCCGTTTATCGACCCGGTCATTCAGGACTTCATCTATCAGAACGGCCTGTATCTGCGCGACAGTCAGGATAAGCCGCTGCTGACGCCCTCGGACATCGGCTTTGACTGGATGGCGCCGCCGTACGGCGGCATGGCGCACCCCGCGCTTGCCGCCGCGGAGGCGGCGGGCGACGAGCTGCTGGCGATCCGACACGGCGACAAGCGCACGGGCTTTGTGACGTGGCGCTATCTCGCGGCGGGCGAACTGTTCGACGTGCTGCGCGACGCGGCGCTGACCGATCGCGTGCGCCTGCGTGCGGGCGGCAAGATGCTGCTCATCATGGGCATTTACGCGAGCGGCGATGACGCGCAGCTGCTGCTCAGCGAGGTCATCGCCCGCTCCCTTGCCGAGGACTGCGTGTACGCCCTGTGCCTGCCGCGCGACGGCGAGGCGGGGGCCGATCTGCTCACGCGGCAGGGCTTTGTGCGCCATGAAGCCGCGCTCCCGCTCTGGGAGGTGGATATGCGCGCGCCCACGGTGCTGATCCGTAACCTTGAAACCACCATTCAGGAGCCGCTTGGCAGCGACGAGCGTGTGCGCGCCGCCATCGCGCGGGGCCACGCGCGGCTGCAAACCGCGCTCGCGGGACTCTACCCCGGCTCGTTGGTGCTGACGCTCTCGTCCGACGTGATCCACCAGCGGCTGCTCGAGCGCATCACCGCGTTCAACCGCGTTTCCGACCGTCCCACCACGCCGCGGGCGCTGGGGGAGTATATGTGCGTGCCGTTCGGCAAGATGCTGCGCGGGCGCATCCTGCCCAACACCGTCACCAAGACCATCCACACCGACAAGGTGTTCGAGCCGGATCTTCGCGAGAGCCGCATCGAGGCGTTCCCGTACTACCCCTCTATTCAGCGGCAGATCCGCACCATCAAATCCTTCAACCGTCCGGTGATGCTGGTGGACGACGTGATGCACCCCGGCACGCGCATCCGTGCGCTCGACCCGCTGCTGCGGCGCGAGGGCGTGGACATCCGCATGGTGTTCGTCGGATTGCTCTCCGGTCACGGGAAAGACCTCATGCGCCAGCAGAACCGTCCCGTGGACGGTGCGTACTTCGTGCCGACACTGCGCCAGTGGTTCGTGGAATCCACGCTCTACCCGTTCATCGGCGGCAACACCGTCCGCCGCGCGGACGCGCCGGTGCCGGGCCTGCTGCCGGGCATCAACCACATCCTGCCCTACGCCGCGCCGCTCTTTCGCGACGAGTGCGGCGAGGAGGCGGTACTCACGCTCTCGCGTTGCTGCCTCGAGTCCGCGCGGGACGTGATGCTCGCGCTCGAACAGGTGTACCGCGAGCGCTACGCCCGCAACCTGACGCTGCGCCGCCTCAGCGAGGCGGTGATCCTCCCGCTGTGTCCGGACAAGGGCGCGTGCCTCAAATACGATTCCAACCTCGCCGCGTCGGTGTATCTGGAAAACGATCTGGAACAGTTGCGGAGGAACGCGAAACTATGAGTGAATATCTTGAAAAAAACGGTCATATCTTCTACCTCGTCGACGGCGACCCCGTCCTCGGACGCGGCAGCTTTCGCGCCAATCACCCGGGGCAGCTTGCCGATCCCCACAGCCTGAACGTGCTGGACGCGTCACGTCTGCCGAAGGTCGATTTGGACGACAAGCTCTCCGCCGCGCTTGCCGAGGGACGGCTCACGGTGGTGAACCGCAGCCGAGCCAACTGGGAGCGCGCACTGGAACCGCAAAAGGCCGGCAAAAAGCGCGTGCATATCCTCGCCATCGGCGACGTGGGCTCGACGCTGCTCACGGGGCTTAAATTGCTGGGCGGGGACGTGATCGACCGCATCGGCATCTGCGACCTCTCCGAGCAGCTCACCGCCCGCTGGGAGTTTGAGATGGGGCAGGTGTCGCTTCCGTGGAACTACGGCGCGTTCCCCGAGGTGGAGACCGTGGACGTGGAGCACCTCTTCGACTGCGACGTGCTGGTGTTTGTGGCGTCCAAGGGCATTCCGCCGGTGGGCTCCGGCGTGCGCGACGTGCGCATGGCGCAGTTTGAGAGCAACGCCGCCATCGTGCGCCACTATGCCCGCGTAGCGCGGGAGAAGCAATTCCACGGGCTGTGGGCGGCGGTGTCCGACCCCGTCGACCCGCTGGCAAAGACCGCGTATTTGGAGAGCAACCGCGACGAAAACGGCGTCTGGGACGGCATGGGCCTGCTGCCCGAGCAGGTGCAGGGCTACGGCCTCGGCGTGATGAACGCCCGCGCCGCGTACTATGCCAAGCGCGACGCGCGCTTTGCGTCGTTCCTCACCGACGGCCGCGCCTACGGCCCCCACGGCGACGGCCTCTGGATCGCGAACTCGCTCACAGGCTACGACGATGATCTGTCCCGCGCGCTGACGGAAGCCACCGTCACCGCCAACCTCAAAATGCGCGAGCTGGGCTTCAAGCCCTACGTCGCGCCGGCGCTTTCCTCCGGCGCGCTGTCCCTGCTGCTGACGCTGCGTGGCGAGTGGCACTGCGGCTCGGTGTTTTTGGACGGCGTCTACATGGGCTGCAAGAACCGCTATACCCCCGCGGGCATCGAAACCGAGCTGCTGCCGTCCATCCCCGACGCGCTGTTCGCGCACATTGAGGACGCGGCAAGACTGTTGAAAGAGATCATCTGATATGGAACTGTTGGTGATAAGGCCCCCGGCAGACGAGCCGCGGGACGACGAACGGCTCTCCGCCGTTTTGCGCGGCGCGCTTTCCGACCTTCCGCACCGCATCTTCACCGATATGGACGACCTGCCCGACCTGCGGGGACGGCGATTGCTGTTCGCCGTCGCGCTGGGGGCTTACGGCGTCAACGCGGCGTATCTGCGATTGCTGCGCCGTCTGCGCGCGGAGCCGACCATGCTGAATGGCTGCACCGCCGCGCTGGCGGTGGACGGGGCGGGGGAGCTTTATACCAAGTCCGCCGCCGCGGAGCTGGCGCTCGCGGTGAACATGGCGGGCAGCGCCCTGCTGGGCCGACCGCTGGTGGAGGCCACCGGCTCGCTGGTGAACTTCCGCGTGCAGGCGAAGCTCCTTGACACCGACCTTGCGGGCGCGTACCGCGCCGCGGTGCGGGAGCTGGCGGAGCGGCTGGCAAGCGAGACCTTTGCGCCGCGGGAGAAGCCCAACCTGCTGGCGCTCCACGCGTCGAGCTATCACACCTCGAACACGATGCAGCTCTGGGGACAGGTCAAGATCCGACTCGGCGGCGGCTTCGACGTGACGGAGATCGGGCTGCGCAACGGCGCGGTGTCCGACTGCGCGGGCTGCCCCTACACCGCGTGTCTCCACTTTGGGGAAAAAGATCGCTGCTTCTACGGCGGACTGATGCAGGACGAGGTCTGGCCCGCGGTGCGCCGCTGTGACACGGTGGTGCTGCTATGCCCGAACTACAACGACGCGCTGTCGGCAAACCTGACGGCGTTCGTCAACCGCCTGACGGGCCTTTTTCGCCAGACGCGGTTTTACGACAAGGCGGTGTTCGCCATCGTGGTCTCCGGCTACTCCGGCGGGGACACGGTGGCGCGGCAGATCGTCTCCGCGATGAATATGAACAAGTCCTTCTATCTCCCGCCGCGCTTTTGCATGGTCGAGACCGCCAACGACCCCGGCGAGGCGCTGCGGCTGCCGGGCATCGAGGACCGGCTGGACGCGTTTGCGGCGCGGATCCGGAGCGTTTTGGAAGCATAAAAGAGCGGACAGGTTTTCCCTGTCCGCCGCTTTGTTTTCAAATCTGCTTTTTGATGGCTTTGATGGCGTTCTTCTCCAGCCGTGATACCTGCGCCTGGGAAATGCCGATTTCGCTGGACACCTCCATCTGCGTCTTGCCCTCGGAAAACCGCAGCGCCAGGATCCGGCGCTCGCGGGGCGTGAGACGCGCCATGGCGTCCTTGAGCGCGATACGCTCCAGCCAATCCTCGTCGGTGTTCTTCGTATCGCGCACCTGATCCATGACCGTGACGGCGTCGCCGCTGTCGGAGTACACCGGCTCGGAGAGGGAGACCGGGTCCACAACCGCGTCCATCGCCATAACAACCTCCTCGCGGGGGATGTCCAGCTCCTTTGCGATCTGATCTACCGTCGGCTCCCGCTGACTCTCACGCTGGAGCTTTTCCCGCGCTTGCAGCACGCGGTACGCGGTATCCCGCATGCTGCGGCTCACGCGGATGGCGCTGTTGTCGCGAAGATACCGGCGAATTTCACCGATGATCATTGGCACGCCGTAGGTCGAAAACCGCACGTTCTGCGACACGTCAAAGTTGTCGATCGCCTTGATGAGCCCCACGCAGCCGACTTGAAAGAGGTCGTCGGCGTTCTCGCCGCGTCCGGCGAAGCGCTGGATCACGGACAGCACCAGCCGCAGATTCCCCTCCACCAGCCGCTCCCGCGCCTGCTCGTCGCCGCCCTTGACCCGCAGGAACAATTCGTCCATCTCCTTGGCGGAGAGCGTCGGGAGCTTCGACGTGTTGACGCCGCACAATTCAACTTTACCTAAAATGAAAACCGCCTCCCGCGTCGTTGATGCTTCTATTTTTTCCGTGCGAAATAGAAACATACGACGCGGGAGGCGGATATATTTTTTACTTTTCGATGGCTTTCGATGGACTTTTTCAGCAGACGGGGACGATCCAACCGTGACTGTCGGGCAGCTTGCCCCACTGGATGCCGGTCAGCTCGTCGTAGAGCGTCTGCGTGAGCTTGCCGATGCTGCCGTCGCCGATGGTGTACTCTTTGCCGTTGTAGATGAGCTTGCCGATGGGGGAGACGACGGCGGCGGTGCCGCAGCCCCACGCCTCCTCGATGGCGCCGTCTTCGACGGCGTTGACGAACTCATCGACAGAGAACAGACGCTCCGTGACGGTCTCACCTCGGTCGCGCAGCAGCTGGATGATGGAACGGCGGGTCACGCCGGGCAGCACCGTGCCGGTTTCGAGCGTCGGGGTGACGATCTCGCCGTTTATCTTGAACATGACGTTCATGCTGCCGACTTCCTCGATGTACTGCTTGGTCGCGCCATCGAGCCACAGCACCTGTGAAATGCCCTTCGCCTCGGCGCGCATGCCCGCGCGCTGGGCGGCGGCGTAGTTGCCGCCGCACTTGGCGTAGCCTGTGCCGCCGCGCACGGTGCGCGCGTCCTCGGTCTCGATGGCGATGCTCACGGGTTTGAGCCCGGTTTTGTAGTAGCAGCCCACGGGGGAGAGAATTACGACGAACAGGCAGCGCTCCGTGCAGTGGAGCGACACGTCCGGCTCCACGGACATGACGATGGGGCGGATATACAGCGACTCGCCCTCGCCGTTCGGCACCCACTCCTTATCCAGCTCAACGAGCGTTTTGATCGCCTGCAAGGCGTCGTCGGGGTCGAGGCGCGGGAGACTCAAACGGTCGGCGGAGTTGTTCATGCGCTCAATGTTGCAGTCGGGGCGGAACAGCTGGATCTTGTTGTCGTCGGTACGGTAGGCTTTCAGACCCTCGAATACGTTCATGGCGTAGTTGAGCACCGCGGCGCTCGGCTCGATGGGCAGCGGGCCGTAGGGGACGATGCGCGGATCGTGCCAGCCCTCGGCGTCCGAGTAATCCATGAGGAACATATGGTCGGTGAACGTGGTGCCGAAGCTGACCTTCGACATATCGGGCTTCGCCTTGGGCGAGGCCGTCTTTTCAACGCGGATGTTCAGCATAATGGCACACTCCTTACAAATACAAATCGACCGCTTTGCGGTTCGGCGCGAGGAACTTTTCTTTTCTGCCGGAGAACATGTGCTCCAGCTCTGTGTAGACGGTGTCGAATTTCACGACGCCGGTCTCCTTCAAAATCGCGCCCAGCATGACCATGTTCGCGGCGCGCTCGATGCCCAGCTTCTCGGCCTCGTCGTTGCAGGGCACCTCAACGACATGAATGTCGTTTCGCTTCGCCTTTTCGGGGATCAGGCTGGAGTTCATAAACAGCAGCCCGCCGGGCTTGACCATCGGCTCAAAGCGCGTGAGGCTGGGGAGATTCATCACCACCAGCACGTCGCACTCGTTGATGAGCGGGCAGGAGATGGTCTTGTCGGAGATCACGACGGTGGCGTTGGCGGTGCCGCCGCGCATTTCGGGGCCGTAGGAGGGGAGATAGGTGACTTCGCTGCCCTCCTCCATGGCGGCCTTGGCGATGAGCTGGCCGATGGCGAGCGCGCCCTGTCCGCCGCTGCCGGCAAAGAATAACTTTTTGATCATATCAATACCCCTCCGGACGCTTGAAGTTTTTGACGGGGTAGTACGCCGCCATGTCGCTCTCGACCCAACGGAGCGCGTCCACCGGCGCGAGGCCCCAGTTGGTGGGACAGGCGGAGAGAAACTCGACGAACGTGAAGCCGAGGCCCGCCGCCTGAATGTCCAGCGCGGTCATGATCGCTTTCTTCGCTTTGCGGACGTTCGCGGGGTTGTTGAGCATGACGCGCTCGACGAACACCGCGCAGTCGATGGTGGCGAGCATTTCGCACACCCGCAGCGGCATGCCAGCCTGCTCGACGGTGCGCCCGTCCACGGCGGTGGTGGCCTTCTGGCCGATGAGTGTCGTCGGCGCCATCTGGCCGCCGGTCATGCCGTAAATGGCGTTGTTGATGAAAAACGTGGTGAACTTCTCGCCGCGGTGCGCCGCGTGGACGATCTCGCCCGCGCCGATGGAGGCAAGGTCGCCGTCGCCCTGATAGGTGAACACCACCTTGTCCGGATGGACGCGGCGGATGCCGGACGCGATGGCGGGGGCGCGGCCGTGGGTGGACTCGCACATATCCACGTTCATGAAGTGGTGCGCGTTGATGGCGCAGCCGATGGGCACGACGCCGATGGCGCGGCCCAGGTCGCCGCGCTCCTCCAGACACTCCATGATGAGGCGGTGGGCGATGCCGTGGGAGCAGCCGGGGCAGTAGCTGGTGTCGGTGGGAATCATACCGACGGTGGGCTTAAAAACGGTTTTCATGCCTTCACCTCCTTCAAAAGCTCCAAGGTCTTGTCCGCAATCTCAATGCTCGACGGCACGATGCCGCCGGTGCGGTGGATCAGCTTCACCGGCCAGCGGTTCATCGCCGCGACCTTCACGTCCTGGATCATCTGACCCATGGACAGCTCGGCGGAGATCACGAGCTTTGTCTTGGGACCAATCTCATCAAACGCCTTGTTCGGAAACGGCCACAGACTGATGGGGCGGATCATGCCCGCCTTGACGCCGCGCTCCGCGAGCAGCTCGATCGCCTCGACGCAGAGACGGGACATGGTGCCGAACGCCACGAACACCACCTCGGCGTCGTCGAGACCGATCGTATTGTAGCGCACGAGTTCCTTTTCGGCGCGCGCGTACTTTTCAAACATCTTCTCCACATGCTGCTCCAGCACGTCCGGCTGCATACGCAGCGAGAAGATGACGTTGCGGCCCTCATGCTGGCCTGTGCCGGTGATTGCCCACGGCTTTTCCTGGGGAATTTTGTCCACGGGTGTGATGGGCTTTTGCGGCGGCAGCTCCACCGGCTCCATCATCTGGCCCAACATCGCGTCCGCGAGGATCATGACGGGGTTGCGGTACTGCTCCGCGATGTCGAAGCACTCATAGATGAGGTCGACGCACTCCTGAATCGTGGCGGGGGCGAAGACGGGAATCTGCGCGTCGCCGTTGTAGCCGCCGCGGGTGACCTGCGTGTAGTCCGCCTGTCCGGGCTGGATGCCGCCGACGCCGGGGCCGCCGCGGGACACGTTCAGCGCGACGAGCGGCACCTCGGTGGAGCAGATGAAGCCAAGACCCTCCTGCATCAGCGCGAGGCCGGGAGACGAGGTGGAGATGAACACGCGCCCGCCGGCAGCCGCCGCGCCGAACGCCATGTTGACGGCGGCGAGCTCACTCTCGGCCTGCAGGAACGCGCCGCCCGCCTTCGGCAGTTCGTGGCTCATGTACTCGGGGACTTCGTTCTGCGGGGTGATCGGGTAGCCGAAGTAGCACTTGACGCCCGCGCGGATGGCGGCCTCGCCGAAGGCTTCGTTGCCCTTCATCAAGATCTTGCTCATGCCTCGCCCTCCTCTAACTCATAGATGGTGATGCAGCAGTCGGGGCACATCAGCGCGCAGCTCGTGCAGCCGATGCACTGCGTCTCGTCCGTGCAGCAGGCGCTGTGGTAGCCCTTGGCGTTCACCGCCGCGTCCATGGCGAGGATGTGCTTCGGGCATACGCTGACGCAGATCTCGCAGCCCTTGCACTTGTCGGCGTTGAACGAGAGCCGGAATCGTCTGTTCATACTCGTTTCTCCTATCGTTACAGCTTATTTCTGATGATCTTGCCGGAAATGGTCTTGGGCAGCTCGTCGCGGAACTCGACGATGCGCGGGTACTTGTACGGCGCGGTGCGCTTTTTGACGTAGTCCTGAATCTCCTTTTTCAGCTCGTCCGTACCCTCGGTGCCCTTGGTGAGCGTGATGCACGCCTTGACCACCTGCCCGCGGATCTCGTCCGGCGCGGCGCAGACGCCGCACTCGAGGACGTAGGGCAGCTCCATGATGACGCTCTCGATCTCGAACGGCCCAATGCGGTAGCCGGAGGACTTGATGACGTCGTCCGCGCGGCCCACATACCAGAAGTAGCCGTCCTCATCCTGCCACGCGAGGTCGCCCGTGTGGTAGTAGTCGTCGTGCCAGTGGTCGGCGGTGGCGTCGGGGGCTTCGTAGTAGCCCTTGAAGAGCCCGCAGGGGTCGCCCGCGCCGGTGTAAATGACGATCTCGCCGGTGTCACCGGTGTTGACCTTCTCGCCGTCCGTGCCCATCAGCTCCACGGAGTACATGGGGTTGGGCTTTCCCATGGAGCCGGGCTTGGGTGTCGTGCCGATGAAGTTGCCGATGACCAGCGTCGTCTCGGTCTGGCCGAAGCCCTCCATGATGGATAGTCCGGTGATCTTCTTGAACTGTTCGTAGACCTCGGGGTTCATCGCCTCGCCCGCGATGCTCGCGTGCTTGATGGACGAGAGGTCGTACTTCGTGAGGTCTTCCTTGATGAAGAAGCGGTACATGGTCGGCGGCGCGCAGAAGGTGGTGATCTGATACTTCGCGAACAGCGGGAGAATGTCCTCGGCGCTGAAGCGGTCGAAGTCGTACACAAACGTCGCCGCGCCGTTCATCCACTGGCCGTACAGCTTGCCCCAGAGCGCCTTGCCCCAGCCGGTGTCGGAGATGGTGAGGTGGACGCCGTCGGGATCGACGCAGTGCCAGTAGCGCGCGGTGACGTAGTGGCCCAGCGGGTACTTGCAGCTGTGCTCCACCGCCTTGGGATAGCCCGACGTGCCGGAGGAGAAGAGCATGAGCATCGTGTCGCTGCCGCAGATGGAGTCCTCCGTGCGGTGGAAGCGGCTCGAGTACATCTCGTACTCGTCGTCGAAGCTGTGCCAGCCCTCGCGCGTGCCGCCGCTGATGACGCGCAGCTTCACCGTGGGGCAGCGCTCCATCGCCTTTTCCGCCTCCGCCGCGCAATTGCCGTAGGCGGCGCAGACAATGGCGGAGACGCCGGCGGTCTGGAAGCGGTACTCAAAGTCCTTTTCCACCAGCTGATCCGTCGCGGGGATCGCGACCGCGCCGAGCTTGTGGAGACCCACGATCACGGGCCAGAACTCCCAGTTGCGGCGCATGACCAGCATCACGCGGTCGCCCTTCCGGATGCCGAGCGCCCGGAAGTAATTTGCGGCGCGGGCGCTCATCTTCTTCATCTGCTCGAAGGTGAAGCGGCGCTCGGTCTTTTCGCGGTCGAGGTGGATCATCGCGAGACGGTTCGGCTCCTTCTCCGCGATGGCGTCCACCACGTCAAAGGCAAAGTTGAAACGCTCGACGTTCTTGAAGTCCACGGACAGGGGATAGCCCGTCTCGTCCTCGGTCGCGGCGACGAAGTCGTCCATGTACCCGAGCGAGGGTTTGAGCAGGTAAACTTCCCTGCCGTCCTCCTCGACGGTCTGGACGATGTGGCCGTGATCCCACTGAACCTCCTCGTCCGCGAGGATCACCGCAAGGAACGTGCAGTCCGCGCCGCCGACGGCGATGATGCCGTGGGGCTTGCCGGAGTCGTAGTAGATGCAGTCGCCGGGGCCGAGGGTCTCGGTGTGCTCACCGATCTTGATCTTCATCTGCCCCTCGATGATGAGGTCGAACTCCTGGCCCTTGTGCGTGACCTGATGGATGGGCCGGCGCTGCTCTTCCTCGTTGTACTCGTAGCGCACCCAGTAGGGGTCGGCCTTGCGGTTTTTAAAGAGTGGGGCAATGGAGCTGATCTCGATGCCCGGCTCCTTGGCGGTGAGTTGTCCCTTGCCGCGGCGGGTGACGGCATAGCCGGTCAGACGCGGCGTGTCACCCTCCATCAGCTCCATGATCTCCACGCCGAAGGTCATGGCGCACTTGTGGATAAAGGTGAAGGGAAGGTCGGTCTCGCCGCGCTCGTAGACCAGATACTCGTCCAGACCGACGCCGGTCAGGCGCGCCATCTGCTCCTCGGTGTAGCCGCTTAAGATTCGCAGCTCGCGGATGCGCTCCGCGACTTCCAGCAGCGCGTTGGTGGTCGTGCTTACCATAGCTGTTTCCTCCTGTTCGACGGGCATAAGAAAACGCTCGTCTCAAAGTTCTTTGAGACGAGCGTAACAATACACCCGCGGTACCACTCAAATTGCGCTTTCGCGCCACTCATCAGGCTCCAACAAGCCCTTGGCCTTGACGCAGCCTCACGGGAAGCCTTACCCGGCATACGCCGCTCAGACTTCCGACTCGGAAGTGATGGGTCAAATGGAAAAAGCTTTGCTCCGGCTCTCAGCAAACGCCAGCTCTCTGTCATCAAAACCGTCTCCGACCGTCTTCGTCACAGTCTTTCTAGATTGTAAGCTGATTTTACGCGCTAAAGCGGTAATTCGTCAATGTACGGCATGCACAAAAAAGTGGGTATCAAACAAAATTCTGTAGGGCATAATGACCGTTGACGCGTCCGCGCAGGGTCAATAGAATGGACAAAAACGCGGGGAGGTGCGGTATGAACGCATTTTTGGAGCAGATGGCGGCGGGGGAGCGCATCATCGCCGTGACGGGACATTTCGGCAGCGGCAAGACGGAGTTCGCCGTGTCGCTGGCGTTCGCGCTGGCCGCTTTGGAAAGGAATGAGCGCCTTGCCCTCGCCGATCTCGACATCGAAAACCCGTTCTTCCGCTCCCGCGAGCGGCAGGACGCGCTGGAAGCGGCGGGCGTCCGGGTCTACTCCGACCCCTTCCACGGGCGCAACGGCTCGGAGTTGCAGGTGATCTCCGCGGGCGTTCGTGCGCCGCTGGAGGACGAGGGCTGCCGCGTGATCCTCGACTGCGGCGGCGACGCGGCGGGCGCGATGATCCTCAACCAGTTTAAGAAGTATTTCGCCCAGCCCCACCGCCTGCTGTGCGTGGTGAATCCCAACCGTCCCGGCAGCGACACCATCGACAAAACCGTGGAGCATATCCGGAGCATCGAGCAGACCACGGGGCTGCGGGCGACAGGCCTCGTCTCCAACGCACACCTCATCTATGAGACCACGGCGGAGGACGTGCTGCGCGGCTGGGACTTCACCGCCGCCGTCGCGGAAAAGAGCGGCGTTCCGGCGCTGTGCGCCTGCTGCATGGAAAGACTTGTGCCGGAGGTGGCGGGGCACGGGTTCGACGTGTTTCCCATCGGCATGTATATGCGGGATTCATATTTAGACAAAAAAGTATGATCGGACGGCCTGCTTCCGGCATAGAATGGTGCGAAAGCAGGTGAAACCATGGACCAGCGCTTCACCGACCTCCGCTGCAAGGAGGTCATCAACATCAGCGACGGCTGCCGTCTCGGCTACGTCGGCGACCTCGACCTGCGCATCCCGGAGGGGGAGATCACGGCGATCATCGTGCCGGGGCCGCTCAAGTTCTTCGGCTTGCTGGGGCGGGGCGAGGAATTCTACATACCCTGGCGCTGTATCAAGCGCATCGGGGACGACGTGATCCTCATTGAACACACGTTCCCGCACCGGGGCGACGGACCTCCGCCGCCCAAGCGCGGCAAAAAAAGATGGTAAAACGTCAAAAAACCGCTTGCAATCCATGAAACGATGTGGTAATCTATCAGGGCATTCCGCACGGAGACGGACTTTTCGCCGGTTGCCCGCAAGGGTCGGGGGAGAGCGTGAAGTCTCCGGAGGGTAAAACAAAAACAAAAGGAGAAACAAAAACAATGGCAAACGTCGTATCCATGAAAGCCCTGCTTGAAGCAGGCGTCCACTTCGGTCATCAGACCCGTCGCTGGAACCCCAAGATGGCTCCCTACATCTACACGGAGCGCAACGGCATCTATATCATCGACCTGCAGAAGACCGTCAAGAAGCTCGAAGAGGCGTATGCCTTCGTGCGCGGCCTGTCCGAGGAGGGCAAGACCCTGCTGTTCGTCGGCACCAAGAAGCAGGCGCAGGAGGCCATCCGTGACGAGGCGCTGCGCTGCAATATGTACTATGTCAACGCCCGTTGGCTCGGCGGCATGATGACCAACTTCAAGACCATGCGCACCCGCGTGGATCGTCTCAACCAGCTCAAGCGCATGCAGGAGGACGGTACCTTCGATATGCTTCCCAAGAAGGAAGTCATGAAGCACATGGGCGAGATCGAGAAGCTCGAGAAGTACCTCGGCGGCGTCAAGGAGATGAACCGTCTCCCCGGCGCGCTGTTCATCGTCGACACCCGCAAGGAGCGCAACGCCATCGCTGAGGCCCACAAGCTGGGTATCCCCGTCGTCGCCATCGCGGACACCAACTGCGACCCCGACGAGATCGACTACCCGATTCCGGGCAACGACGACGCCATCCGCGCCATCAAGCTCATCGCCGGCGTCATGGCCAACGCCATGATCGAGGGCAAGCAGGGCGAGGTCATGGAGGACGCCGTGGCTGAGAAGGCCGAGGGCGAAGCCGAGGCGGAAGCCTAATTGCACTTTGACGGGGCGGGGCAAAGCCTCGCTCCGTTTTCACGATTCTGATAATAATATTTGGAGGATAAGAAAATGGCATTTACCGCTCAGGATGTCAAGACGCTGCGCGAGATGACCGGCGTCGGCATGATGGACTGCAAGAAGGCGCTCACCGAATCCAACGGCGACATGGACAAGGCCGTCGAGTGGCTGCGTGAGAAGGGCATGGCGGCTTCCGCCAAGAAGGCCGGCCGCATCGCTGCCGAGGGCATGGCTTACGCCGGCGTGATCGACGGCGTCGGCGTCGCGGTCGAGGTCAACGCCGAGACCGACTTCGTCGGCAAGAACGAGAAGTTCCAGGACTTCGTCAAGGGCGTTGCGGCGACCGTCGCCAAGGAGAACCCCGCCGACCTCGACGCGCTGTTCGCCTGCAAGTTCAACGGCAGCGAGCGCACCGTGCTCGAGCAGCAGAATGATATGGTCCTCGTCATCGGCGAGAACATCAAGGTCCGCCGCTTCGCGCGCTTCGCGGAGAACACCTCCGTGCCCTATATCCATGCCGGCGGCAAGATCGGCGTCATCGTCAACCTCAAGGTCGAGGGCGGCATCGACGCCACCGAGATCGGCAAGGACGTCGCCATGCAGATCGCGGCGCTCAACCCCCGCTTCTGGGACAAGAGCCAGGTCACGGACGCCGTCATCGAGGAAGAGAAGAAGATCATGCTCGCCCAGATGGACAACGACCCGAAGATGGCCGCCAAGCCCCAGCAGGTCAAGGAGAACATCGTCAAGGGCAAGCTGAACAAGTTCTACTCCGAGAACTGCCTGCTCCAGCAGGCGTTTGTCAAGGACGGCGACGTCAGCGTCGAGCAGTATATGGAGAAGGCCGCCAAGGCGCTCGGCGGCAAGGTCACCTTTGTCGACGCCGTTCGCTTTGAGAAGGGCGAGGGCATCGAAAAAAAGCAGGAAAACGTTGCGGACGAGATCGCGACGCTCGCCGGCCTCAAGAAGTAATCCAACCCACAAAACGGCGAAAGACCGCGGCGATTGCCGCGGTCTTTTTTGCAAGTCACATGCAAGAAAAATTGCAAAACTGACTTGTAAAAGAATCCCGGGAATGATATACTACCCTAGTTAGAGTATGCCGCGCGACAGCTTACGCGGCGGTACGGGAGAAACTGCGTTGGACGCTTTTGTGAATTTCTGGAACGCGCTGGACACCACGGCAATGCTCCGCGCGGCGCTGCGACTTGCGGCAGTGTTGCTGTGCCTGACGGTGCATGAAACCTGCCACGGCCTGACGGCGTACGCCCTCGGCGACCCCACGGCGAAGTCGCAGCACCGGTTGAGTCTCAACCCGCTGCACCACATCGACTGGCTGGGCCTTGCCGCGATGCTGACGCTTGGCTTCGGCTGGGCGAAGCCCGTGCCGGTGGACATGCGCTACTTCAAGCACCCCAAGCAGGGCATGGCGCTCACCGCGCTGGCGGGGCCGGTATCGAACCTGCTGTTCGCGTTTTTGGCGCTGCTGGGGGCGAGAGCGGTGCTCTCCGGTCCGGCGGACACGGCGGCGTGGGGCTGGCTTTACTGGTTTTTGCTGCTGCTGGCGCAGATGAATGTGGGCCTCGGCGTGTTCAATCTCATCCCCATCTCGCCGCTGGACGGCTCGAAGGTGCTCTTTGCCGTGCTGCCGGACGCGGCGTACGAAAAGCTCATGTACTACGAGCGCTACGGCGTGCTCGTGCTCTACGCGCTGATCTTCTTCGGCGCGCTGGACGGCTTTCTGGGCCGTGCGGTCAGCGGCGTTTACAACGCGCTGGTCAATCTGATCTTTGTTTGAGGACAATTCATGGACAATCCCATTTTCAAGCTGGAGAGCGTGGTGCAGGAGCGCAACGAGGAACAGCTGCAGGACTTTGAAGGGCCGCTGGACCTCATCCTGTTCCTACTCTCCAAGAACAAAATCGAGATCCAGAACATCTCCGTTTCCCTGATCCTCGACCAGTACCTTGCCTATATCGAGCAGCGCAAGAAGCTGGATCTGGATGTGGCGAGCGAGTTCATCATCATGGCGTCGCACCTCATGTTCATCAAGTCGCGCATGCTGGTGTCCGTGGAGGACGAGGAAGCGAAAAGTGAGATGGACGAGCTGATCTCCGCCCTGCAGGAGCGCCAGCAGAAGGACACCTACCTGCGCGTCAAGCTGCTCACGGAGACCATGGCGGCTCTGAGCGAGTTCGGGCGCAACACCATGACCCGTCCGCCGGAGACGACGGCGGAGCCGGGGGCGGTGTACGAGTACGACCACGCGCCGGAGGATCTGCTCGGCGCGATGAACGGCGTGATCGACCGCTCGGAGCGCATGGCGCCGCCGGACCGCGGCGCGTTCAGCGAGATTGTCAAGCGCGAGCCGTACTCCGTGGCGGACAAGGCGCACGAGATCATCGACCGGCTCAAGGGCTTCGGCATCACGCGGTTTTTGCTGCTGTTTCGCGGCAGCCGCACCCGCAGCGAGGTGGTGGCGACGTTCATCGCCGTGCTGGAGCTGTGCAAGGCGAAGGTGATCCGGCTCGCGGGCTCGGATACCGACTGCACGGTGGACTATGATAAGGACGCGCCGGAGACGTTGGCGCTGTAAGGAGAAAACGATTTGGCTTCTATGGATTTACGAGAGCTTGAGGCGGCGATCGAGGCGATCCTCTTCGCCTCCGGCGAGCCGGTGCACATCGACCGCATCTGCCTCGCGCTGGATCTGGACAAAGAGACGGCGGAGACGCTGTTGCAAAAGCTGGGCGACCACTACGCCTACAACCGCCGCGGCGTGCGCCTGACGCGCATGGACGAGAGCTGGCAGCTCTGCTCCGCGCCGGACTACGCGGACGTGATCCGCAAGGCGTTTGAGATCCGCAAGAGCGCGAAATTGAGCCAGCCCGCGCTGGAGGTGCTGACCATCATCGCCTACTATCAGCCCACCACCCGCGCCTATGTCGATCAGGTGCGCGGCGTGGACAGCTCCTACACCATGAGCCTGCTGCTCGAGCGCAAGCTCATCGAGGAGTGCGGGCGCTTGCAGGTGCCGGGACGGCCGCACCTCTACCGCACGACGAAGGAATTTTTGCGCGTGTTCCATCTCGGCTCCCTCGACGAGCTGCCGGAGATGCCGGGCGTCGAGGCGGACGGCCAGCTTCGTATCGGCGTCGGCGGCGCGCCCGACCTTCCGGAGGAATTGTCCGAGGACGCGGCCGCGGAGACCCCGGAACCTGATGAGCCGACGCAGGAGCCGCAGGACGGGAACGAATAAACACACTTTGAGAGGAGGCGGCCGCCATGCTGGCGCTCAAGATCATCGGCGTCATTCTGCTGATTTTTCTGCTGCTTGGCTTTCTGCGCCTCGGCGCGATCGTCTCCTTTGGGGAGGACCTGCGCGTGCGGCTGCGTGTCGGCGCGCTGAAGCTGGCCATTCTCCCGCGAAAAGAGAAGAAACCGAAGAAAGAAAAGCCGCCCAAGGAGAAAAAACCCAAAGAGGACAAGCCCGCCGAGGAGAAGCCGAAGAAAAAGCGCTCCATCCCCAAGCCCACGCTGGACGACGTCCTCGATCTGCTGGAGACGGCGCTTGCCGCGCTGGGCGCGACGGTGCGCCGCGCGTGCCGACGGACGCGCATCGACCCGCTGGACGCGACCCTCACCATCGGCGCGTATAATCCCGCGGACACGGCGATCCTCTTCGGCGCGTTGAATACGGCGGTGTTCACGCTGATGCCGAAGGTGGAGGAGACCTTCGACGTGCCCAATCCGGGCATCCACCTGCGCATGGACTACGACAGTGAGAGCGTGTCGGCGGAGGGCTCGCTGGGACTATCCCTGCGGCTGTGCGACCTGTTCGCGATCGGCTTTACGCTGATCGTTCCGCTGGGGAAGTGGCTCCTGCGATTTTTGAAAGCACACAAGCACGACGCGCCGAAGGAAGCGGCCGCGCCGGAAAACGATACCGACCAATCCAACGACACCGAACAAAAGAGCGCATAAGAAGGGAGAACGACTATGGCAAACGAAAACAAGCCCTTGAGCGAACTCATGGAGACCACCATGACCAAGATCCGCGAGATGGTGGACACCAACTCCGTCATCGGCGAGCCGATCACCACGCCCGACGGCGTGACGGTGATCCCCATTTCCCGCGTCAGCTTTGGCTTCGGCACCGGCGGCAGCGACTACGGCAAGACCGTGGACAAGTTCGGCGGCGCGGGCGCGGCGGGCGTCAAGATCGAACCGGTCAGCTTCCTCATCATCAAGGACGGCGTGACCCGCGTGGTGCCGGTGGCGATCCCGCCGATGGGTCCGGTGGACCGTATCCTTGACATGGTGCCGGAGGTCATGGACCGCGTGGACGGCTATCTTGCCCGCAAAAAGGAAGAAAAAGGCATCTATTGATGCGATCAACGGGGCATACTATCACTACTTGTGAAAAAGGAGTGGTTCCATGCCCCGCACCGCGCGAAGATACCTTTGCCTTGCCCTTGCTGCCGTTACGCTGGCGGTCATCGTCCCCTGCAACGCCGCGCCGGCGCTCTCCGCGTCCGCCTACGTTTTGATGGACGCGGACAGCGGCCGTGTGCTGCTCGCGCAGCGGGAGACCGACGAGATGCCCATTGCCAGCACGACGAAGATCATGACCGCGCTGACCGCGCTGGGCATGAGCCGCCTGACCGACGTGGTGACGGTGAAGCGCGAGCACCTCAAGGAGGGCTCGTCGATGTACCTCGAAGCGGACGAAACGCTCACCATGGAGGAGCTGCTCTACGGGCTGATGCTGCCGTCGGGCAACGACGCGGCGGAGTGCATCGCGGACTACTGCGGCGGCGACGGCGGTACGGCGGCGTTTGTGCGGCGCATGAACGACACCGCCGCGGCGCTCGGCATGACACATACCTCGTTCGCCAACCCCAGCGGACTGGATGCACAGGGGCATTATTCCTGCGCGCTGGACATGGCGCGGCTGATGGCGCATGCCATGGACGACCCGACGTTCGCGCAGATCGTCTCTGCGCGGACGGTGAAGGCGGGCGTGCGTACGATGAAAAATCACAATAAGCTGCTCGGGGCGGTGGAGGGCTGCATCGGCGGAAAGACCGGTTACACCGGCTCCGCCGGGCGCACGCTGGTGACCTGCGCCGAGCGGGACGGACTGCGCCTTGTCGCCGTCACGCTGCACGACGGCAGCGACTGGGACGACCACAGGGCGCTCTATGACTATGGCTTTTCGCACTATCATCGGCAGACTGCCGCGAAGCGCGGCGGCGTCTGCGCGACGTGCGCGGTGCGCTTCGGCGCGGTGAGCGCCGTGCCCTTGGTCGCGGCGGAGGCGTTTTCCTGTGCGCTTGCGGAGGACGAGACGCTGACGCTGCGCGTGGACGCGCCGGAGACGGTGACGGCGCCCGTGACCGCGGGAGAGCCGCTGGGGACGCTCCGCGTCCTGCTCGGCGGCGCGGAGCTCGGCAGCGTACCGCTGCTTGCGGCGTCCGCGGTGCCGGCGGCGGAACCGGCGAAACAGCCGACGCTGATGGAACAGCTGCGCGCCTTGCTGGGTGCGCGGCAGTAGGAGTGAAACGCATGGAACAGCGTTTGCAAAAACTGATCGCCTCCGCCGGACTCTGCTCCCGCCGCACGGCGGAGGCGTGGATCGAGGCGGGACGCGTGATGGTGAACGGTGCCGTGGCGTCGCTGGGGCAGACAGCCGATCCGGAGCGGGATGAGATCGCCGTGGACGGCGAGCTGCTGCCGGCGCCGCAGCAGCGGCACTATCTCATGCTCAACAAGCCGCGGGGCTACGTCTGCACGCTCTCGGACGAGAAAGGGCGGCCCACGGTGACGGAGCTGGTGGCGGACTGCGGCGCGCGGGTCGTGCCCGTGGGACGGCTCGACCTCAATTCCGAGGGCTTGCTGCTGCTCACCGACGACGGGGCGTGGATGCAGCGCATCCTGCACCCAAAGCATGAGGTGGACAAAACCTACCGCGTCAGCGTCGCGGGCGACGTGCGCGGCGCGGCGGAGAAGCTCGCGGCGCTCACCGCCATTGACGGCGAGCCGATCCGTCCCGCTCAGGTGGAACTGCTGCGCAAGGGGCGTGAGACGGCGGAGCTGTCCATCACGATCCATGAGGGCAAAAACCGCCAGATCCGCCGCATGTGCGCATCGGTTGGGCTGCACGTCAAGCGCCTCAAGCGCGTGGCGGAGCACACGCTGACGCTGGGCGATCTGCCGCTCGGCAAATGGCGCTATCTGACCGCGCAGGAAGTCGCGGCATTCAATGGAGGCTAGGAAAGACGGCATGGCGAAGAACATTTTACATACCATCGAGAAGAACATGATCAGCTTTTCCAAGGGTCAGAAGCTGATCGCGCGCTATATTCTGGACAACTACGACAAGGCGGCGTTCATGACCGCGAGCCGCCTCGGCAAGACCGTGCAGGTCAGCGAGTCCACCGTCGTGCGCTTTGCGACACAGCTCGGCTACGACGGCTATCCCAGCATGCAGCGCGCCCTGCAGGAGATGATTCGCGGCAAGCTCACGTCCATCCAGCGCATTCAGGCGTCGGACGGCGTGCTCTCCGGCTCGGATCTGATGACCAACGTGCTGCACCGGGATATGGAAAAGATCCGCATGGCGATCGACCAGACCGACGCCGCGGAGTTTGAGCGCATGGTGGACGTGGTGTCGCAGGCGAAACGGCTTTACATCGTGGGCTTCCGCTCGTCGTCGTTCCTCGCAGGGTACCTGAACTTCTACTTCCGCCTCATCTATGACAACGTGACACTGGTCTCCGGCGGCGCGGCGGGCACCTTCGACCAGATCTTCCGCGTAGGACCGGGGGACGTGGTATTCGCCATCTGCTTCCCGCGCTACTCGGAGCTGGCGCTCAAGACCATCCAGTTCGCCCACGACCGCGGCGCGACCATCGTTGGCCTGACGGACAGCGAGCTGTCCCCGCTCGCGCGGATGGCGGAGTGCGCGCTGCTGGTACACAATGAAATGATCTCCTTCGTGGACTCCCTCGCCGCGCCCATGAGCATGCTCAACGCGCTCATTCTGGCGGCGGCGCGCAAGAAGGGGACGGACGTCTCCGCCAGCTTCACGGAGCTGGAGCGCGTGTGGGAACAGTTCTCGATTTTCGGAAAGGCTGAGGATGACTGACATACTGGTGATCGGCGGCGGCGCCGCCGGAATGATGGCCGCGATCAGCGCCGCGCGCGCGGGCGCGGCCGTCACGCTGCTCGAGCCCAACGAGCGGCTCGGCAAAAAACTGAACATTACGGGCAAGGGCCGCTGCAATGTCACAAACGACAGCGCGTGCGACGAGCTGATCGCCCATGTGCCCCGCAACGGCAGATTCCTTTACAGCGCCTTTTCCCGCTGGGAGGGACGCGACACGATGGCGTTTTTTGAAGCGCTGGGCGTGCCGCTGAAGGTGGAGCGCGGCAAACGCGTCTATCCGGTCAGCGACCGCTCGTTCGACATCAGCGGCGCGCTGGAGCGGGAGCTCAAGCGCCTAAACGTGCGCATGGTGCGCGACCGCGCGGAGGCGCTGCTCTTGAAGGACGGCCGCGCCGTGGGCGCGAAGAGTCTCACCGAGCGCTACGCCGCGGATGCAGTGATCGTCGCCACCGGCGGCGTGTCGTACCCCGCGACGGGCAGCACCGGCGACGGCTATCGCCTCGCGAAGCAGGCGGGGCACACCATCGTGCCGCAGCGCGGCTCGCTGGTGCCGCTTACGAGCGACGATCCCGACTGCGCCGCGATGCAGGGGCTGTCGCTGCGAAACGTGACGCTCACCGCGCGCAACCAAAAGGGCAAGATCGTCTATCAGGAGCTGGGGGAGATGCTCTTCACCCACTTCGGCGTCAGTGGTCCGCTGGTGCTGTCGGCGAGCGCGCATATGCGGGATTTTGACAAGGACAGCTACCGTTTGAGCATCGACTTAAAGCCCGCGCTCGACGAGAAAAAGCTGGACGAGCGGCTGCTGCGCGATTTTGCCGAGCGCAGCAATCAGGACTTTGACAACGTCCTCGGCGGGCTTGTGCCGCGCAGCATGATCCCCGTGATCGTGCGCCGCACGGGCATCCCCTCGAATACCAAGGCAAACGTCATCACCAAGGAGCAGCGCAGAAGACTACTGGAAGTTTTGAAGCACTTTGAGATCGCCGTCACCGGCACACGTCCGGTGGAGGAGGCGATCGTCACCTCCGGCGGCGTCAAGGTGGGCGAGGTGAACCCGAACACCATGGCGTCGAAGCTGGTGCCGAACCTGTACTTTGCCGGCGAGGTGCTGGATGTGGACGCCTACACCGGCGGATTCAATCTGCAAATCGCGTGGGCGACGGGAAAAGCCGCGGGCGAGGCCGCGGCAAACTGATTCAAAAAAGTGCAAGCACTTTTTTGAGAAGGATTCGCTGCGCTTCCCGCACGCCAAAGGCGCACGGGCGCTCCGCGCAAAGAGTTTTTTCTGACGCGCATGTCGTCAGAAAAAACGATTCGGTTTCTTTCGCGCCTGCGGGCGCGAAACTCTGCGAGGCTTTTTAGAACGAGGAGAAAAAACAATGGAACAGAAACATTATGCTGTGGCGGTGGACGGCCCCTCCGGCGCGGGCAAGAGCACGCTGGCAAAGGCGGTCGCAAAGGAGCTGCGAATCATGTATGTGGACACCGGCGCGATCTACCGCGTTATTGGCGTCGCCGCGCAGCGCCGCGGGATCGATCCCAAGGACGAAGCGGCGGTGGTCGCCATGCTGCCGGAGCTGGACATCGGCCTCAAGCACGGCGCGGACGGCTTGCAGCGCATGTACTTAAACGGCGAGGACGTGACCGACACGATCCGCCTGCCGGAGATCTCGATGTACGCCAGCGCCGTGTCGGCGCTGCCGCCGGTGCGCGCGTACCTGCTGGAGATGCAGCGCAAGTTCGCCCGCGAGCAGAGCGTCATCATGGACGGGCGCGACATCGGCACCGTCGTGCTGCCGGACGCGGAGGTGAAGATCTTCCTCACCGCGTCGTCCGCGGTGCGCGCGAAGCGCCGCTGTCTCGAACTCGAGCAGCGCGGCACGCCCAAGCCCTACGACGAGGTGCTCGCCGAGATCGAGCAGCGCGACTACAACGACTCCCACCGCGCCATCGCCCCGCTCAAGCAGGCGGAGGACGCCGCGCTGGTGGATACCTCAGAGCTCGACTTTGAGCAAAGCAAGGCGCTGATGCTGAAAACCATCCGGGAGAGAGTGGACGCATGACGCGGTTTTATCGAGTATTTCACTTTGTATTCTATCCGATCCTCTGGGCGCTGTTCCCGTTCACCATCCACGGGCGGGAGAACGTGCCGACGGATCGCGCGGTGGTGCTGTGTGCCAACCATGCCCACGCCATCGACCCGTTCCTCATCTGCCTTGCGCTGCCGCGCCATGTGCCGGTGCGCATCATGGCGAAAAAGGAGCTGATGGAGACGCCGCTGCTGGGCGGATTTCTCGGCAGGCTGGGCGCGTTCGGCGTGGATCGCGGCCACAGCGACTTGAACGCCGTCAAGACCGCCATCAAGACCGTTCGCGACGGCGCGCACCTGCTGGTGTTTCCGGAGGGGACGCGCGTGAAGCATGAGGGCGAGGTGCAGCCCAAGGGCGGCGTGGTGATGATCGCCATGCGCACCGGCGCACCGCTGCTGCCGGTGTATGTCGGCAAGCCGCACAAGCTGTTCCATATGACGCACATCGTGTTCGGCGAGCCCTACGAGCCCAAGACCGCCTCGCGCCACGGCACGGCGGAGGAGTATCAGGCGTACGCCGACGAGATCGTGCGCCGCGCCTACGATCTGGGACGGGAGTTTGAGAAGCAATGAAGGTCATTCTGGCACAGTCCGCCGGCTTCTGCTACGGCGTCAAGCGCGCCGTGGAGCTGGCGGAGGAGACCGCACGCGCTCGCGGCGGTGCGATGCTCGGCAGCATCATCCACAACGATCATGTGATCGCGGAGCTCTCCGCCCTCGGCATGCGGCAGATCGCCTCGCCCGATGAGGCGAGGGCAGGGGAGCCGGTGCTGATCCGCTCCCACGGCGAGCGGCAAGAGGTCATGGACGCGCTGACCGCGCGCGGCGCGGAGATCGTGGACGCGACGTGTCCCAACGTGCGGCGCACGCAGCAGCTGGTCGAGCAGGCGGAGCGCGACGGCACGCAGGTGGTCATCATCGGCGAGCCGAACCACCCGGAGGTCATGGCGATCGCCAGCCGCTGCCGCGGCGCGGCGGTCTGCGAATCCCCCGAAAGCGTTGAAAAACTGCTGCAAAGCGGGGATTTTGAACCAAATCGGCCCGCTCTTGCGGTGGCGCAGACCACCTGCATTCGATCCGTTTGGGAAAATTGTTTATTTTTTCTAAAAAAAGAGTGTACAAATCTGAAAGTTTGTGATACTATATGCGGAGCTACGCAGAAGCGTCAGCTCGAAGCGGCAAAAATCGCCGCGGAGGTTGACGTGATGGTGGTAGTCGGAGACCGCAAAAGCGCTAACACGAGACATTTGACAGAGATTTGCAAAGAGGCTTGTCCCCGCGTCGTCCAGATCGAGACGGCGGACGAGCTCTCGCCGGACGTCTTTTTTGGTTGCATCACTGCGGGACTTACCGCCGGCGCATCAACGCCTGCGAGCATCATTAAGGAGGTTTATGCAACCATGACGGAAGAAATCAAGAACGAAACCAAAGCGGCCGAGGGCGAGTCCTTCGAGGAGATGCTGGAGAAGTCTTTCAAGACCCTCAACACCGGCGACAAGGTCACCGGCGTCGTCACTGCCATCGGCTCCACCGAGATCCAGGTCGACCTCGGCTGCAAGCAGGCAGGCTACATCCCCATCTCCGAGCTGAGCGCCGATCCCGACGCCAAGGTCGAGGACATTGTCCATGTCGGCGATGAGATCGAGACCTACATCGTCCGCGTCAACGACGTGGAGGGCTACGCGACGCTTTCCAAGAAGCGCCTCGACGCGGTCAAGGTCTGGGAGGACATCGAGAAGGCCGTCGAGGATAAGACCGTTCTCACCGGTACCGTGTCCGAAGTCAACAAGGGCGGTATCGTGGTTTCCGTCAAGGGCGTGCGTGTCTTTGTTCCCGCGTCCCAGAGCGGCCAGCCCCGCGATGCGGATCTCAGCACAATGGTCAAGCAGAGCGTTCAGCTCCGCGTTACCGAGGTCAACCGTGCCCGCCGCCGTGTGGTGGGCTCCATCCGCAGTGTCCTGAGCGAGGCGCGTCAGGCGGCCCAGAAGGAAGTCTGGGACAACATCGAGGTTGGCAAGCACTATGACGGCGTCGTGAAGTCCATGACCAGCTATGGCGTGTTCGTCGACATCGGCGGCGTGGACGGCATGGTCCATATCAGCGAGCTCTCCTGGAGCCGCATCAAGCACCCCTCCGAGGTCGTCAAGGTCGGCGATCATCTGGACGTGTACGTCATCTCCTTCGATGCCGAGAAGCACAAGATCTCCCTCGGCGTCAAGGATCGCACCCAGAACCCCTGGGATGTGTTCATGAAGACCTACAAGGTCGGCGACGTCGCCAAGGTGCGCATCGTCAAGCTGATGACCTTCGGCGCGTTCGCCGAGGTCGTGCCTGGCGTGGATGGCCTGATCCACATCTCCCAGATCGCGGATCGCCGCATCGAGAAGCCCGGCGACGTACTCTCCGAGGGCGAGATCGTCGAGGCGAAGATCACCGCCGTGGACGAGGAGAAGCAGAAGATTTCCCTCAGCATCCGCGCGATCCTCACTCCCGCTGCCGACGAAGAAGAGGCCGAGGACGAGGAGTAATTCCGAATTACGAAAGAGGACAGGCGACGCCTGTCCTCTTTTTTGCGCGTTCGGGAAAAAAGTTCTTTGCAGGTACCCATGCTCTGTGGTATACTTTTGACGAATGAGGACTTGATTTCAATTCTACATACGGGAGGATCATTGTTATGGACTATGCTGCCCTTTATCAGCAGAAGCTGACCACCGCCGATGAGGCGGTCAAGCTCGTCAAATCCGGCGACTGGGTCGACTACGGCTGGTGCACCAACCACCCCTACACGCTCGACAAGGCGCTCGCCAAGCGCGTGAACGAGCTGCACGACGTCAAGTTCCGCGGCGGCGTGACGCTGTGGATGCCCGCCGTCGCCGAGGCGGAGAACGGCGAGGGCCACTTCATCTGGCACAGCTGGCACTGCACCGGCGTTGACCGCAAGATCATCTCCGCGGGCAAGGGCTTCTTCTCGCCCATGCGTTACAGCGAGCTGCCGCGCTTCTACCGCGACGGCAACGCCAAGGTGGACGTCGCCATGATCCAGGTCACGCCCATGGACAACCACGGCAACTTCAGCTTCGCCCTCGGCGCGTCCCACCTCGCGGACATGCTCGCGAACGCGAAGAAGATCATCGTCGAGGTCAACAACAACCAGCCCTGGGTCTTCGGCCTCACCGGCACCGAGATCAACATCAAGGACGTCGACTATGTCGTCGAGGGCGAGAACCCGCCCGTCGGCGCGCTGCCGCCCGCGGCCGACCCGACGCCGGTGGACGTGGCGGTCGCGAACCTCGTCGTCCCCGAGATCCCCAACGGCGCGTGCCTGCAGCTCGGCATCGGCGGCATGCCGAACACCATCGGCTCGGTGCTCGCGACCTCTGACTTGAAGGACCTCTCCGCCCACACCGAGATGTACGTCGACGGCTTTGTCGACCTCGCGCTCGCGGGCAAGATCACCGGCAAAAATAAGAAGCTCGACAAGGGCCGTCAGGTCTACGCCTTCGCCGCCGGCACGCAGAAGATGTACGACTACATGGACCGCAACCCCGACGTCATGGCGGCGCCGGTGGACTACACCAATGACGTGCGCGTCATCGCCCAGATCGACAACTTCATCTCCATCAACAACGCCATCGACTGCGACCTCTACGGCCAGGTCAACGCCGAGTCCGCGGGCATCAAGCACATCTCCGGCACCGGCGGGCAGCTGGACTTCTGCATGGGCGCGTACCTCTCCAACGGCGGCAAGAGCTTTATCTGCATGTCCTCCACCGTCAAGGGCAAGGACGGCACGGTGAAGAGCCGCATCGTTCCCACGCTGACCCCCGGTTCTATCGCCACCGACCCGCGCTCCTGCACGCAGTACATTGTCACCGAGTACGGCATGGTCAACCTCAAGGGTCTCTCCACCTGGGAGAGGGCGGAGGCGCTCATCTCCATCGCGCACCCCGACTTCCGCGAGGAGCTGATCGCCTCGGCGGAGAAGATGGGCATCTGGCGCAAGAGCAACAAGTAAAAAGTTATAAAGCGGTGAAAGGGCGGATATCACAAAGGATATCCGCTTTTTTTATGCAAAAAGGATGCAAAGTAAGACTTGCAAAAAAAAGGAAAATTCGGTATACTGTTAGCGGGGATATATGCTTAATAAGACATTTTCCCTGAGTTGAGACGTAGTGCATCGCGCATTCTGTCAGAAGGGAGGTGGGCAGCAGCATGTATCAGATCGGTGACAAGATCGTGCACCCGATGCATGGTGCCGGTGTGATTGACAGCATCGTGGAAGAGAAGATCAGCGGAAAGCAGATCTCCTTCTATGTGTTTAAGATGCCCATTTCCGGACTGACCTTGAAGATTCCCGTGGAGAATAGCGAGATGATCGGTATTCGGGACATTTCCCCCGTGGCCGCCATCGAGGCCGTGATCGAGCAGATCCCGCAGTTGAGCATCGACATGACCGCGAACTGGAACCATCGCTACCGCGAGAACATGGAGCGCATCAAGAGCGGCGATCTGCTGGAGGTCGCAGGCGTTATCAAGGCGCTCATGCACCGCGACAACGAGCGAGGGCTCTCCAACGGCGAGCGCAAGATGCTCCACAGCGCCAAGCAGATTCTGATTTCGGAGATCGTACTGGCGGAGAGCGTTGCGTATCCCGATGCGGAGGCGCGTGTAAACAGCGTCATGATGAGCAAGGAATAAAAGGAGAGCGCCCATGAAGCTCTGGCAAAAACTCTTTCCCGACCATCGCCCCGTGAACCCCTACTGCTCGGCGCTCATCGCCGCGGCGGGCTCGTCGCAGCGTATGGCGGGGGAGAACAAGTTGATGCTGCCGCTCGGCGGCAAGCCTGTGCTGGCGCACACACTGCAAGCGGTGGACGCCGCAGCGGGCGTGAACGAGATCGTCATCGCCACCCGCGAGGAGGATATCGTGAAGATCGCGGAGCTGTGCAAGGCCTGGGGCATTCAGAAGCCCGTGAAGATCATCGCCGGCGGCAAGACGCGGGAGGAATCCGTGCTCCGTGCCGCGATCGAGGCGAACGAGAACGCGGACTTGCTGGCGGTGCAGGACGGCGCGCGGCCGTTTGTGACGCCGGAGCTGATCGACAGCGTGATCGAAGCGGCGCGGGAGCATTTCGCCGCTGCCCCCGCGATCCCGGTCAAGGACACGGTGAAGGTCGCGGTGGACGGTATCGTGCGCGAGACGCCCGACCGCTCGCTTCTGTACGCGGTGCAGACGCCGCAGGTGTTCGACGCGCAGCTGCTGCGCGCGGCACTCCAGTCCGCGGTGGAGGCGGGCGCGGTGCTGACCGACGATTGCTCCGCTGTGGAGCGCCTCGGCAAGGAGATCTGCTTGACAGCGGGCTTGGAGGAAAACATCAAGATCACCACCCCGCTGGACATGATTTTAGCGGAGGCGATTCTGGCAAAAAGAGAGGGCTGAACCTCTCTTTTTCCGCGTTGGGAGGTAGAACACATGACAAATTTGAGAATCGGACACGGCTATGACGTGCATCGGCTGGTGGAGGGCAGGCCGCTGATCCTTGGCGGTCTGGCGGTGCCCTATGAAAAGGGTCTGGACGGACACTCGGACGCCGACGTGCTGCTCCACGCGATCATGGACGCGCTGCTCGGCGCGGCGGCGCTGGGCGACATCGGGCAGCACTTTCCGGACAACGACCCCGCCTACGCGGGCGTATCGAGTCTGGTGCTGCTCAAGTCCGTGGGCGGGCTGCTCAAGCACGCGGGCTACGCCGTCGTGAACATCGACGCGACGGTGCTGGCGCAAAAGCCGAAGCTCGCGCCGTACATCGAGGAGATGCGCCGCCGGATCGCGGAGACGCTGGGTATCAGCCACGACTGCGTCAGCGTCAAGGCGACCACCGAGGAGGGGCTCGGCTTCACCGGCGAGGGCAAGGGCATCGCGGTACACGCCGTGGCGCTGATCGAGAAAACGGAATAAGACGCAAAGAGGGCTTCGGCCCTCTTTTTTCACGCCCGCCGCGCCGCGGTCATAAGATGCGGTAAGGAGGGAATCCTATGGACTATTATCTGTTGACCGCCCGATCCATCACGCACGTCCAGCAGATGGCGAAGGCGTTGGAGCATACAGGGATCAACGCGAAGATCCGCCGCGTCGGCACCGGCGTGACCAAGAGCGGCTGCGGCTACACCCTGCAGGTGTCGGAGCGGCAGTATCCCCGCTGCATGGAGCGGCTGCGCGCGGCGAACGTCCGGCCCGTGCGGGTGCTGCATGTGACCGGTAGCGGCACGCAAGAGGTGCCGCTATGATCTATCTCGACAGCGCGGCGACCACGTTCCGCAAGCCCCAGAGCGTCCGCGCGGCGGTGCAGCGCGCCATGCAGACCATGAGCTCGCCGGGGCGCGGCGGGTACGCGAGCGCAAGGGCGGCGGAGGAGCTGCTGTTCCGCACCCGCAGCCTCGCGGCGGAGACCTTCGGCGTACCCTCGCCGGAGCAGGTGGTGTTCACCGCCAGCGCGACCCATGGACTGAACATTGCCATCAAGAGCCTCGTGCCGACCGGCGGACGCGCGATCGTATCCCCCTGGGAGCACAACGCCGTGACGCGCCCGCTGCACGCGCTCGGTGCGGAGATGACTGTCGCCGCTGCGCCGCTCTTTGACGACGACGCCTGCGTGCGCGCGTTTCAAAAGGCGCTGCGCCGGGGCGCGGACGCCGCGGTCTGCACCGCCGCGTCCAACGTGTTCGGCTACGCCCTGCCGATCGAGGAGATCGCGGGGCTGTGCCGCCGTGCGGGCGTGCCGCTGATCGTGGACGCGTCGCAGTCGGCGGGCGTGCTGCCGCTCGACATGACGGCGCTGGGCGCGGCGTTCGTCGCCATGCCGGGGCATAAGGGGCTCTACGGCCCGCAGGGGACGGGACTGCTGCTCTGCGGCGCGGCGGCAAAGCCGCTCATCGAGGGCGGCACCGGCAGCGCGTCGCTCGCGCAGGACATGCCGGACTTCCTGCCCGACCGTCTGGAGGCGGGCACGCACAACGTCCCCGGCATTGCGGGGCTGGAGGCGGGGCTTCGCTTCGTGCGGGAAAAGACGCCGGAGCGTATTCTGCGCCACGAGCGCCGCCTGATCCGCCGCGCGGCGGAGGGACTGTCCCGCGTGGGCGGCGTCACGCCGTATCTCGCGGCGGACGAGCGGCGGCAGCTGGGCGTGCTGTCCTTCACCGTGGACGGCAAAGCGCCCGAGGACGTGGCGGAGGCGTTGGCGCACCGCGGCGTCGCCGTCCGCGCGGGGCTGCACTGTGCGCCGCTGGCGCATCGCAGCGGCGGCACGGCGGAGGCGGGTACGGTGCGCGTGAGCGTGTCGGCGTTCGAGACGGACGCGGAGATCGACGGCTTTCTGCGCGCTTTGCGCGCGTCGCTGCATGCGTGACCGCTTGCACAAAGAACGCGCGAGATTTCATGGAAAATTCACAGCTCTCCCGGTTGCTTTTTTTCTGCGCTTATATTAGAATAAGACTACTTGTGAAAATAGGCGCACTATGAAATGGGAGAGACCGGATGGAAGTTGTGACGACGTTCTTCGAAGGCGCGCTGCGCTATATCGGCACGATCGCGATCAGCGACTGGCTGGATATCGCGCTGATGGCGCTGCTGCTCTACCGCGCGCTGCGGCTGGTCGGCCGCACCCGTGCGGCAAATCTGGGCCGGGTCGTGGTGTATTTTCTCATCGCGCTGGTGCTCAGCGACGTGCTGCACCTCAACAGCATCAACTTCATCCTGAAAAATATCCTGACCTGGGGCGTGCTGGGCCTCATCATCCTGTTCCAGCCCGAGCTGCGCCGCCTGTTGGAGCAGGTGGGCTCGAGCAAGCTCGCGAGCTTCAACCCGTTTGCCCGCGCGCAGCAAAAGAGCGTCATCGAGACCGCCATCGCGCAGACCGTGGACGCCTGCGCCGACATGTCCGAGTCCCACACCGGCGTGCTGATGGTGTTCGAGCGCAAGACCCATCTGGACGAACAGGTGCGCAGCGGCACGGTGGTGGACGCACAGGTGTCCAGCCAGCTTTTGAAGAACATCTTTTTCGTCAAGGCGGCGCTGCACGACGGCGCGGTCATCGTTCGCGACGGGCGCCTGCTCGCGGCGGGCTGCATCCTGCCGCTGACGCATAACGTGAACATCAGCCCCGACCTCGGCACCCGCCACCGCGCGGGCATCGGCATGAGCGAGAACTCCGACGCGGTGGTGGTCATCGTCTCTGAAGAGACCGGCGCGATCTCGGTCGCGACCGGCGGCATGCTCAAACGACACCTCACGCCGGCGACGCTGGAAAAGCTGCTGACCAACGAGCTGATCCCCGCCACGGAGGAGGAAGAGCCGCAGGAGAAGTTCCGCCTGCGCCTGCCGTGGCTGCGTAGGAGCGAAAAGGAGGCGAGCAAGGATGTCAATGAGTAACGGACGCAGGGTGCTCTACACCGCCATCTCCGTCGCCATCGCCTTTGCTCTGTGGTTCTATGTGAACAGCACGGCGGACGTGGACATCACGCTCAGCGACATTCCGGTGGAGTTCTACAACGCCGAGACGGCGCTTGCGAACAAGGGCCTTGTGCTCATCGGCGGCGGCGACGCCACGGTGGATCTGGTGCTGACGATGCCCCGCGATATGGTCTACGGCTTTGACAGCGACCGGCTGCGTCTGGTGGCGGATTTGAGCTCCATCAACACCACCGGCACGCAGTCGCTGACCTACAACATCGCCTATCCGCCGGGGATCAACCCCAGTCAGGTGTCGGTCAAATCGCCGACGGTGCGCACGGTCTCCGTCCGCGTGGGTGAGCTGTACCGCAAGAACGACGTGGAGATCCGCGTCAACCTTGTGGGCAACGTGGCGGACGGCTACGTCGCCGGCCGCGTCCAGCTCCTGCCGAGCGTGCTGGAGGTCTGGGGCCAGCAGAGCGACGTGACCAACGTCAGCTACGCCATGGTGACGCTGAACATCGAAAACGCCAGCTCGACCATCGTCGAGCAGCTGGAATACACTCTCTACGACTACGAGGATCAGCCCATCGTCAGCGGCAGCATCCACGCCGCGAGCGATACGATCCAGGTGACCATGCCGGTCATCTCCGCCACGGACATTCCGCTGACGATCAACTTTGTCGAAGCGGACGGCGTCCGGCTGGATAGCTTTGACTATACGCTGGACGTGCCTGCCGTGACCCTCTCCGGCGACGCCAACCAGATCGCGGCGCTCAAGGAGATCGTCCTTGGCGAGGTCACGCTTGCCGAGATCGAGGATACCGCGACCTTCACCTTTGCCATTCCCATCCCCGATGGCATGACCAACCTCAGTGGCGTGACCGAGGCAACGCTGACCATCACCAACCGCGACGTGGCAACGAAGTCCGTGGTTGTGACCAACTTCGACTACGAGAACTTCGGCGTCGAGGATCGCACGGTGGAGGTCGTCACCGGCTCGCTGACCGTGACGCTGCGCGGAGCAAAGACCATCCTCGAGAGCATCACGTCGTTGGACGTGACCGCGGTGGCGGACCTCTCCGGCGTCACCAACGCCAGCGGCACCTACACGGTGCCCGCCACGATCCGCGTGGCGAACGACCTCGACGTGGGCACGGTGCAGTCCCATCTGCTGACGGTGCGCATCGGCCTGCCGGAGGAGGAAACTGATACAGAACTGGAAACGGAAGAATCACCATGACACAGATCGCAACGGTTGACAAGCTGCGCCCGGACGGCCGGGCGGAGATCGTGGTGGCGCGGCAATCCGCCTGCGCTCACGACTGCCATGAGTGCGCCGGCTGCGGCGGCACGCCGACGCCGATCCGCGCGGTGGTGGACAACCCCGTTGGCGCGAAGGCGGGAGAGAAGGTCGTGGTGGAAAGCTCCACGCGGCAGGTCTTCGGCATCATCCTGCTGGTCTATATGGTGCCGGTGGCGCTGTTCTTCCTCGCGTACTTCGCGACGGCCTCCCTCGGCAGCGAGGGACTGTCCATCGCGGCGTCGATCCTCGCGTTTTTCTGCGGCGTCGTGCCCGCGATCCTCTACGACCGGCGGGTGAAGCGAAGCGGCGGCATGCGCTTCACCATCGTCCGCACGTTCTGACGTGTTCGGATATGTCCGACCCGCCGCGCAGCGTCTGGACGAGACGGAGCTGCGGCGCTTCCGCAGCGCCTACTGCGGCCTCTGCCACACACTGGGGCGGCGCTACGGCTTCGCGGCGCGGTGGCTGCTGAACTTCGACTTCACGCTGCTCTCGATCCTGCTCTCGCTGGGCACGGCGGCGACGAGCCGCTGTCGGCGCTGCGTCGCGCACCCCTGCCGGGGCTGCGAGGCGATGGATTCTTCCGCGTCGCTGGACGCGGCAGCGGACCGCAGCGTGGTGCTCGCGTGGTGGCAGATTCAGGATCATATCGCTGATCATGGCTTTTTCGGAAGCATTCCCTACCGCCTCGCGGCGATACTTTACCGCGGCGCATACCGTAAAGCGAAAACGCTTGTCCCTGCCTTTGACGCCGCGGTGCAGCGGCACCTGCGGGACTTGGACGAGCGCGAGAGCGAGCACTGCGCGTCGCTGGACGCGGCGGCGGAGCCGTTCGCGGCGCTGCTTGCCGAGATTGCGGCGGCGGAGCCGGACGAGACGCGGCGGCGGATCTTCACGCAGCTGTTCTACCACCTGGGCCGCTGGATCTACCTCGTCGACGCGGCGGACGACTTCAAAGCCGACGCCAAAAGCGGCTGCTATAACCCCCTGCGCTATCGCTACGGCGTGACGGGGGACACACTTCCAGACGAGGTCAAGGTCGCCGTCGGCGAGACGCTGGACGCCTCGATCCGCCAGATGGCGGGGGCGTACGCGCTGCTCGACGCGGGGGAGTGGACGGCGGTGCTGGACAGCATCTTTTACGACAGCCTCTACGGCATCGGCAAGGCGGTGCTCAATGGCGTCTACCGAAAACAAAAACGGCGAATCCGAAGGACGAAAGAGGAACCGAAATGACCGATCCCTACAAAGTCTTGAATATCGCACCCACAGCCTCGGACGACGAAGTCAAGCACGCTTACCGCGAGCTGGCGCGCAAGTACCACCCGGACAACTACCACGACAATCCGCTGGCGGACCTTGCGCAGGAGAAGATGAAGGAGATCAACGAGGCGTACGAGCAGATCCAGAAGCAGCGCAGGGCGGGCGCGGCTTATGCGTCGTCGTCCTCCACCCAAAGCTCCGCGCAGAGCTACAGCTATGGCGGCAGCTCCTACAGCACCGCGTCGGCAAACCCCGTGATGCAGCGCGTGCGCATGGCGATCAATACCGGGGATATTTCCATGGCGGAGCGGCTGCTGAACGAAGCGCCGGAGCGCGACGCGGAGTGGAACTTCCTCATGGGCGTGGTCTGCACTCGCCGCGGCTGGATGGACGACGCGAAGCGCTGTTTCGAGACCGCGTGCCGCATGGACCCCGGCAACGCGGAGTACCGCCAGGCGCTGCAAATGCTGCAAAACACCGCGAGCTACCGTCCGGCGGGCTATCGCCGCGGCGGCACCATGGCTTACGACGACGCGTGTATGAGACTTTGCGCCGGGCTTGCGTGCTACAGCACCACCGGCTGTCCGATTTTCTTTTGCTTATAAGGAGTTAACAAAATGGTCAAGAGCATGACCGGCTACGGCCGGGCGAGACAAACCCTGAACGGACGCGACATCACCGTGGAGGTGAAGAGCGTCAACAACCGCTACCTCGACACCACGGTCAAGCTGCCGCGCGCGTACATCTTCACCGAGGATGCCATCAAACAGCGCGTGCAGAAGGCGGTCTCCCGCGGCAAGGTGGATGTGTTTGTCACCATCGACTCCACCGGCGCGGACGAGGCGGTGGTCACCGTCAACGAGCCGCTGGCGAAGTCGTACTTAGAGGCACTGCGCAAGATCAGCGCCCTCAATCCCAGCATGCTCCGGGGCGAGTATAGCGCCGTGGACGTGGCGCGGTTTCCGGACGTGCTGACCGTCACCAAGGCGGAAGAGGACTTGGAGAGCGTGCAGCGCGACGTCTGCGCCGTGGCGGACGAGGCGCTGGCGAACTACAACGCCATGCGCGCGGTCGAGGGCGAGAAGCTGGCGGCGGACATCGGTACGCGGCTCACCACCATCGAGACGCTCACCGGCAAGGTGGAGGCACGCTCGCCGGAGACGGTGAAGGAATACCGCGAAAAGCTCACCGCGCGGATGCAGGAGGTGCTGCAAAGCACCACCATCGAGGAGTCCCGCATCCTGACCGAAGCCGCTATCTACGCCGACAAGATCGCCGTGGACGAGGAGACGGTGCGTCTGCGCAGCCACGTTTCCCAACTGCGCACGATGCTCACCTCCGACGAGCCCATGGGCCGCAAGATGGACTTTCTCATTCAGGAGGTCAACCGCGAGAGCAACACCTGCGGCTCGAAGTGCAACGACGTGGAGATCGCCCGCGTGGTCGTCGAGCTCAAGGCGGAGGTCGAGAAGATCCGCGAGCAGGTACAGAACATCGAATGAGAGGGACGTATGCAGCTCATTAACATAGGCTTTGGCAATCTGGTCTCTGCCGAGCGGATGCTCGCCGTCGTGTCGCCGGACTCCGCGCCCATCAAGCGGCTCATTTCCGAGTCCCGCGAGCGCGGTATGCTCATCGACGCGACCTACGGCCGCAAGACCGCGGCGGTATTCATCATGGACAGCGACCACGTGGTGCTCTCCGCCATCCCCGCGGCAAAGATCGCGGAGCGCATGGGCGTCGAGGTGCTGGGCGGTCTGGACGATATGGAGGATTGAAAAACATGCATCAGGGAAAGACTTTTATCATCTCCGGCCCCTCCGGCGTGGGCAAAAGCACCGTGCTCCACGAGCTGTTCAAGGGGCGCGACGACCTGTATTTCTCCATCTCCGCCACCACCCGCGAGCCGCGTGAGGGCGAGGTGGACGGCGTCCACTATCACTTCATCGACGTCAAGCACTTTCAGGAGCTGATCGAGGCGGACGCGCTGCTGGAGTACGCCGAATACGTCGGCAATTTCTACGGTACGCCGAAGAAGTACGTGGATAAGGCGATGAACGAGGGCAAGGACGTGATCCTCGATATCGAGGTGCAGGGCGCGCTTCAGGTGTGCACGAAGCGTCCGGAGACGGTGCGCATCTTTATCGCGCCGCCGTCGTGGGACGAGCTGGAGCGCCGCCTCACCAGCCGCGGCACGGACAGCGCCGACAAGATCCAAAAGCGCCTGCTGCGCGCCAAGGCGGAGCTTCGCACCGCCGACGTGTACGATTACTTTGTCATCAACGACTCGGTGGAACGGGCCGTGCGCGAGATCAACGCCATTATGATCGCCGAGCACTGCAAGCCCGCCGACCGGATGAAAATATTGAGTGAATAATCCATATTTCAAGAAAGAAGGAACCCTATTATGATGCTTTATCCCGCTATGACCACGCTCAATAAGAACGTGCCCAACCGCTACCTGCTGGTCAACGTCGTCGCGCGCCGCGCGCGCCAGATCGCCGAGGCCGCCGACGAGTCCGGCGAGCACCTGACCGAAAAGCCGGTCACCTCCGCCATCAACGAGGTCGCCGCGGGCAAGCTCAGCACGAGCAACGTCGATATCTCCATCAAGCGTTGAAGCTGGCGCAGATCGCCGTTTCCGGCGTGCCCTACGCCGCCGACCGGCTCTATACCTATCTTGTTCCCGACGCGCTGACCGTGGACGCGGGCATGCGCGTCACGGTGCCCTTCGGGAAAGGCAACCGCCGCAGCGAGGGCTTCGTGCTGGAGACGGTGGAGGGCGAGGCGGAGCCGGGCTATAAGCCCGTCGCCGCGGTGCTGGACGACGCGCCGCTGATGGACGGGGAGCTGCTGCGCCTCGTCCGCTGGATGAAGGCGCGGTACTTCTGCACCTATTATGAGGCGCTCCGCACGATCCTGCCCTCCGGCGTCTGGTTCCGGTACCGGGAGCTGTGGCACCTCGCGGACGGTCTGGACGCCGACACGGCGCTCGCCGCCGTGGACGCGGACAGCGTGGAGGCGGTGCTGCTGCGGGAGATCGCGGCGGCAAAGAAGGGCGCGGAGACGGAGACGCTGGTGAAAACCGGCGGCGACGGCACGGCGAAAGCACTCAAAGCCCTCAAGAACAAGGCGCTCGTCACGGTGGAGCAGACCGCCGCGCAGCACGTCAGCGACAAAACGCTGCGCATGGTGTCGCTTGCCATGGAGCCGGAGGACGCGCTTGCCGCCGTGGAGAAGAAAAAAGCCTCCGCGTCCGTGCGCTGTGCGGTCGTGGAGCTTCTTTGCGCACAGGGCACGCTGTCCTCGCCGGATATCTGCTACTACACCGGCGCGACCTCGAGGACGCTCAAGAGCCTCGAAAAGGACGGCATCATCCGGCTGGACAAGCAGGAGGTGCTGCGCGTCCCGACGTACGCAAGCGCGGAGGACACGCGGCCTATCGTTTTGAGCGACGAGCAGCGCTCGGCGTTCGACGGTCTCGACGCGCTGCTGCGCGCGGGCGAAGCGAAGGCGGCGCTGCTCCACGGCGTCACCGCCAGCGGAAAAACGCAGGTGTATATCCGCCTCATCGAGGAGACGCTCGCGCGCGGCAGGACCGCGCTGCTGCTCGTGCCGGAGATCGCGCTCACGCCGCAGATGATGGCGAAATTCACCGCCCGCTTCGGCGATCAGGTGGCGATGCTCCACAGTGCGCTGCGCCTGACGGAGCGCTACGACCAGTGGAAGCGCATCCGCCGCGGCGACGTGAAGGTGGTGCTCGGCACGCGCTCGGCGGTGTTCGCGCCGCTTACAAACCTCGGTATCATCATCATGGACGAGGAGCAGGAGGGGACGTACACCTCCGAAAACCCGCCCCGCTATCAGACGCGGGACGTGGCGCAGTTCCGTTGCGCAAAGCAAAACGCGCTGCTGCTCCTCGGCTCCGCAACGCCGACGGTGGAGACCTCGTACTATGCCCGCAATGGGCGCTATGAAGTGTTTCACCTTAACAGGCGCTACAACGAGCAGAGCCTTCCCGACGTGACCATCGCGGACATGCGAAAGGAGCTGCGCGCGGGCAACGCGGGCGTTTTGAGCGCGCCGCTGCGCGCAGAGCTGGCGGCGAACATCGACCGCGGCGAGCAGAGTATTTTGTTCCTCAACCGCCGCGGCAGCGCGCGGATGCTGCTGTGCCCTTCGTGCGGCGCGGTGCCGGAGTGCCCGCGGTGCAGCGTGCCGCTGACATATCACAGCGCCAACCGGCGGCTCATGTGCCACTACTGCGGCTTTTCCCGTCCGGCGTTCGACCATTGCCCTGACTGCGGCAGTCCCATGAAGCCCGTGGGCGCGGGGACGCAGAAGGTGGAGGCGGAGCTGGCGGAAGCCTTCCCCGGCACGCGGGTGCTGCGCATGGACACCGACACCGTGGGCGCGACTCATGGGCATGAAAAGCTGCTGCGGCAGTTTGAAGAAGAACGCGTTCCCATCCTCCTCGGCACCCAGATGGTCGCCAAGGGGCTGGATTTTGAAAACGTCACATTGGTCGGTGTGCTGGCGGCGGATCTGTCGCTGTACGTGGACAGCTACCGCGCCGCGGAGCGGACGTTCAGCCTGCTCTCGCAGGTGGTGGGCCGCGCCGGACGCGGCAGCAAGCGCGGGCGCGCGGTCATTCAGACCTACACGCCCGACAACGACGTGATCCGCGCCGCCGCGGCGCAGGATTACGAGACCTTCTACCAAAGCGAGATCCGCATGCGAAAGCTCCGCCGCTACCCGCCGTTCGCCGACCTTGTCACGCTGACGGTCAGCGGCGCGGACGAGGGGCAGGTGCTGCGCGCGTGTCTGACGCTGCGCGACGCACTGCGTCCGGAGATGGAAAAGCTCGACGCCGAGGTGCTCGGCCCCGCGGGTGCGCCGATCGTCAAGGTCAACAACCGCTATCGCTATCGGCTCTTTCTGGCGGCGCAGAATACCCCGACGCTGCGAAAGCTGGTGTCGGATTACCTCATCGCGTTTCATAAACACAGGGAAAACCGCAGTCTCGACATTTTTGCCGACTGCAATGCGATAGAATGACCGCAGAGCGGTCATTCTAATCATCAAAAGCTGGCGTCACAACGGCGCTTTCGCGCCTGTGACGCAAAAGGAGATTTATTATGGCCATACGTAAGATTGTAGAGCGCGGCGACCCCGTGCTGGAAAAGGTCTGCCGACCCGTGACGGAGTTCAACGCGCGGCTGCACATCCTGCTCGACGACATGGCGGAGACGTTGGAGGAAGCCGGCGGCGTCGGCCTCGCCGCGCCGCAGGTGGGTATTTTGCGCCGCGTGTGCATCGTCGAGGACAGCGAGGGCGAGATCATCGAGCTCATCAACCCCGAGATCATCGGTGAGGAGGGTGAGCAGACGGGGCTGGAGGGCTGCCTGAGCATTCCCGGCCGCTATGGCATCGTGACGCGCCCGTACAAGGTGCGCGTGCGCGCGCAGGATCGCGACGGCGTGTTCTTTGAGATCGAGGACGAGGGGCTCACCGCCCGCTGCTTCTGCCACGAGATCGGCCATCTGGACGGCCATCTGTACACCGACTACTGCGACCATCTGCTCACCGACGAGGAGCTGGACCAGTACATCAAGGATCACCCCGAGGAGTTTGAGGAGGACGAATGAGGATCGTCTTTATGGGTACCCCCGAGTTTGCCGTGGCGTCGCTGCGGCGGCTCAAGGAGGACGGGCATGAAATCGTGGGCGTTTTCACCCAGCCGGACAAGCCCGGCAACCGCCGCAAGCTGACCGCACCGCCTGTGAAGGAATACGCCTTGTCGGAAAACCTGCCGGTTTTCCAGCCGGAATCCATGCGCGATCCGGAGGCGCTGGCGCTGTTGCGCGCGCTGGGGCCGGAGCTGACGGTGGTGGCGGCGTACGGGCAGATTCTGCCCGAGGACGTGCTGAACGTGCCGCCGCTCGGGAGCGTCAACGTCCACGCCTCGGTGCTGCCGAAGTACCGCGGCGCGGCGCCGATCAACCGCGCCATTCTGGATGGCGAGACCGAAACCGGCGTCACGATCATGCACATGGCGAAAAAGCTGGACGCGGGGGATATCATCAGCGTCCGCACGACGCCCATCGACCCCGACGAGGACGCGGAGCAGCTCTTTGTTCGTCTCGCGGATCTGGGCGCGGCGCTTTTGAGCGAGACCATCCCGCACATCGCGGACGGCACCGCGGCGCGGACGCCGCAGGACGACGCACAGTCCACCTACGCGCACATGCTCTCGCGGGAGCTGTCGCCCATCGACTGGAGCAAAGACGCGGAAACCGTCGTCAATCAGGTGCGGGCGCTCATCCCGTGGCCCTGCGCGTCGATGACGCTCGACGGCAAGACCGCGAAGGTCTGGCACGCGGTCCGCGGCGGCAAGACTTCTGACGCGCCCGGCACGCTCCGCGCCACGAAGCGCGGCATCGAGTGCGCCTGCGGCGACGGGAACAGCGTCGTCGTCACCGAGCTCCAGAGCGAGGGCGGCAAGCGCATGGCGGCGAGCGCGTGGCTCAACGGCAAGCGCGTCGCGGCGGGGACGGTGCTATGAGCGCGAGGACCTCGGCGCTCCGCGTGTTGAACGCCTGCCGCGTCAACGGCGCGTGGGCGGACGCGGCGCTGGCGGCGGAACTGGGGCGGGAGACTCTCTCCGCGCCCGACGCGGCGCTCACCAGCCGCATCGTCTACGGCGTGCTGCAAACGCGCATGCTGCTCGATCACTATTTGAGCGCCTACTGCACGCAGCGGCTGGATCATTTGCAGCAGCCGCTTCCGGACATTCTGCGCATCGGCGCGTACCAGATCCTGTATCTCGACAAGGTGCCCGACCACGCCGCGGTCAGCGAGTCCGTGGAGCTGGCGAAGGCCAGCAAGCGCGGCGCGGCGGCGGGACTGGTGAACGCGGTGCTGCGCAAGCTCTCGCAGAACAAGAACCATCTGCCCGCGCTGCCCGCCGATCCGGTGGAGCGGCTGTCCGTCGAGACCTCGCACCCCCGCGCGCTGACGGAGCGCATGATCGCGGTGCTCGGCGCGGAGGAGGCGGGCGCGTTTTTGCGCGCGAACAACGCCCTCGCGCCGGTGACGGTGCAGGTGAATCCGCTGAAAACCACGGCGGACAGGCTGTTGGCGGAGCTGGCGGGCGCGGGGATCGACGCGAAGCCGCACCCGTGGGTGCCGGACTGCCTCGAGCTGACCGGCGTGGGCGATTTGACCACGCTGCCCGCGTTCTACCGCGGGGAGTTTCTGGTACAGGACGCGGCGGCGCGGCTCGCGTCGCAGGGCATTGAGCCGGGCATGCGGGTGCTGGACGTCTGCGCCGCGCCGGGCGGCAAGTCCTTCTCCGCGGCGTTCGCCATGCAGGGAACGGGCAGCATCGTCGCCTGCGACCTGCATGAGAACAAACTCAAGCGCATTCGCGACGGCGCGGCGCGGCTCGGTATCGACTGCATCGAGACGCAGGCCGCTGACGGCCGCGTGTTTCGCGCAGACTGGGCGGAGGCGTTCGACGCGGTGCTGTGCGACGTGCCCTGCTCGGGCCTCGGCATCATCCGCAAGAAGCCGGACGTCCGCTACAAGGATATGTCCGCGTTCGCGGCGCTGCCGGAGATCCAGCGCGCGATCTTGGAGAACGCGTCGCGCTATGTAAAGGCAGGCGGCCTGCTGGTCTACTCCACCTGCACGGTGCTGCCGGAGGAGAACGACGGCGTGACGGACGCGTTTCTCCGCCATCACAGCGAGTTCACTCCCGTACCCGATGACCACGGCGCGGCATTCTGGCCGCAGCGGGATCAGACGGACGGATTCTATATTTTCAGGATGAGAAAATGACAGACATCAAAAGCATGACCCGCGAACAGCTGACCGACGCGCTGACCGCCATGGGCGAGCCGGCGTTTCGCGCCAAGCAGATCTTTTCGTGGCTGCACGGCGGCGCGCGGAGCTTCGACGACATGAGCAACCTCTCCAAGCCCCTGCGCGCGAAGCTCGCGGAGCAGTTCTACATCACCGCGCCCGCCGTGGCGCGTAAGCAGGTCTCCCGGCTCGACGGCACGATCAAGTACCTCTGGGAGCTGCGGGACGGCAACTGCATCGAAACGGTGCTCATGTCCTACCACCACGGCAACACCGTGTGCATCTCCACGCAGGTGGGCTGCCGCATGGGCTGCAAGTTCTGCGCCTCCACCGTTGCCGGCAAGGTGCGCGACCTCGCACCGTCGGAGATGCTCGATCAGGTGCTCTTTACCCAGATCGACAGCGGACGCGAGATCTCCAACATTGTCCTCATGGGCATCGGCGAGCCGACGGACAACCTCGACAACGTGCTGCGCTTTCTGGAGCTGGTGAACCACCCGGAGGGGCTGAATATCGGCATGCGGCACATCTCGCTCTCCACCTGCGGCGTGGTGCCGGGGATCGACCGCCTCGCGGAGCTGGGCTTGCAGCTGACGCTCTCGGTCTCGCTCCACGCGCCGGACAGCGAGACGCGCTCGCGCATCATGCCGGTGAACAACGCTTACGACGTGGACGAGCTGTTCGCCGCCTGCCACCGTTACTTCCGCAAAACCGGACGGCGCATTTCGTTCGAGTACGCCATGATCGACGGCGTGAACGACTCCGACGCGCAGGCGGATTTATTGGCAAAGAAAATCCACGGGATGCCGGGGCATGTGAACCTCATCCCGCTCAACGACGTGGTGGAGAGCGCGTTCAAGCCGAGCAAACGCGTCGCCGCGTTCCAGAAGCTGCTCGAATCCCATGGGATCACCGCCACCGTGCGCCGCAGCCTCGGCGGCGACATCGACGCGTCCTGCGGGCAGCTCCGCCGAAAGGCGATGCAGGAGCGCGGAGAAAGGGGAGAAGAAGCATGAGAGCATGGGGCATGACCGACGTGGGCCTCAAGCGCTATGAAAATCAGGATACCTACGCCTTTGAGACCTTCGGCGCGCCGGATACGGTGGTCGCCGTGGTCTGCGACGGCATGGGCGGCGTCACCGGCGGACAGCTCGCGAGCTCGTTGGCGGTGACGACCTATATGGAACAGCTCCACGCGCTGGCGCACGTGGACATGACGGTGGAGCAGGTGCGTGAGATGCAGGCAAGCTGCGTGGACCGCGCCAACGCCGCCGTCTATGAGCGCGCGCAGGAGAGCGAGGAGTATCACGGCATGGGCACCACGCTGGTCTCCGCCGTCGTCTCGCCGGACATGGCGGTGGTGTGCAACGTGGGCGACAGCCGCGCCTACCACATCGGCGCGGACGGCATCCGCCGCGTCACGCGCGACCATTCGGTGGTCGAGGAGATGGTGGAATCCGGCAAGATCACTCCCGAGCAGGCGCGCACGTATCCCAAACGAAACCTTATCACCCGCGCCCTCGGCCCGGATCGGCATATCCTTTGCGATTCCTTCGCCGTGCCGATGGCGGAGGGCGACTGCCTGCTGCTGTGCAGCGACGGGCTCACCAACACCGCGGAGGACAAGGAGCTGCTGGAGATCATCCGCGCCGAGCGCGACGGCGACGCCGCGCTCTCCCGGCTGCTGGCGCTGTCCAAATCCCGCGGCGCGCCGGACAACGTGACCGCGGTCCTCGTCCGCAACGACGCAGAGGAGGTGGGCGCCAATGGATAACCTGACCGGCAAACTGCTGGACAACCGCTATGAGCTGCTCTCGGTCATCGGCACCGGCGGCATGGCGGTGGTCTACAAGGCGCAGGATCACCGCCTCAACCGCTCTGTGGCGGTCAAGATCTTGAAGAGCGATCTCGCGGGGGACGAGGAGTTCCGCCGCCGCTTCCGCGACGAGTCCCAGGCGGTCGCCATGCTCTCGCACCCGAACATCGTCTCGGTGTACGACGTGTCCCGCGGGGAGACGGAGTACATCGTCATGGAGCTGATCGACGGCATCACGCTCAAGCAGTATATGGAGCGCCGCGGCAAGCTCAACTGGCGCGAATCCCTACACTTCATCACGCAGATCATGCGGGGATTGAGCCACGCGCACTCCCGCGGCATCGTCCACCGGGACATCAAGCCGCAGAACGTGATGATCCTGCGCGACGGTAGCATCAAGATCGCGGACTTCGGCATCGCGCGCCTGGAAAGCGACGCCCAGCAGACCATGACGCAGCAGGCGCTCGGCTCGGTGCATTATATCTCGCCCGAGCAGGCAAAGGGCGACCGCACCGATCCCCGCTCGGATATCTACTCCGCGGGTGTGGTGCTCTACGAGATGCTCACGAGCCGCCTGCCCTTTGAGGGCGACAGCGCCGTGTCCATCGCCATCCAGCATTTGAGCTCCGTGCCGCTCTCGCCCTGCGAGATCGACCCCACCGTGCCAAAGGCGCTCGAGAAGATCTGCATGAAGGCGATGGCGTCCGACATCGACAAGCGCTACCCCACGGCGGACGCCATGATCGCCGATCTGGAGGAGTTTCGCAAGAATCCCGACACCACGCTGGATTTCACCATCGAGGAGCTGCATGAGAAGCCCGCGGACGAGCCGACGATGCATCTTCCCTCGGTGCGGGACGTGACGGCGCGGCTTGTGCGGCATGAAGAGCCCGAGACAGAGGAGATCGAGGAGGAGCCGGCGCAGCCGCAGACGCTGCCCAAGGCGCTGTTGATCGCGGCGACCATTGTGGTTTGTATCGTGGCGCTGTTTGGCTTGTGGCACCTTATTTTGGGCAGCTTCGACGCAGAGCCGGTCAAGACCGAGTTCGACGTGCCGAACCTCGTCGGCAAGACCATTGCCGAGGCGGAGGCAGACGAGGAGGTCATGGGCGTGTTCACCATCACGCAGATCGGCCAGCGCGCGAGCAGCGAGTACGAAGCGGGGCAGATCATCGAGCAGTCCCCGACCGCGGGCAAGACCGTGCGCGACAACCGTGAGATCACCGTGTTCGTCAGCACCGGCGTCAAGTCCGCCGAGATGCCGAACGTGGTCAATCAGGAGCACCGCGCCGCGTCCATCCAGCTCCGGCAGCTCGATCTGAATCTTGTCATCGACGACTCCGCGGAGGAGTACAGCGACTCCGTCTCCGCGGGCTACGTCATCCGCACCAGCCCCGCCGCGGGCGAGACATTGCAGGACGGCGACGTGGTCATGCTGACCATCAGCCGCGGTCCGGAGGTCCCGCCCGCCACGGTGACCACGCTGACCGACATCCCGCTGCCGCAGGCACAGGAGATCGCGGGGCAGCTGGGCCTTGTCGTGGCGGTGGACTACGCGAATAGCGACACCGTGCCCGTGGACTACGTCATCAGCCAGAGCATCGCACCCCGGACGCAGGTGGCGCAGGGCAGCACCATCAAGCTGACCGTCAGCCTCGGCCCGGAGGTCGCCGCGCCGGAGCCGGATACGACAGAGGAACCCGCGTCCGAGACCACCGACGCAGAGACGGAGGCGGGCGCGTGACCGGACGCATTCAAAAGGCGATCAGCGGCTTTTACTACGTGGATACCGGAGACAGTGCGCTGCTCACCTGCCGCGCCCGGGGCAAGTTCCGCAAGAGCGGCGTTTCCCCGCTGGTGGGCGACCGGGTGGAGTGTACGGTGCTCGGCGGCGGCGAGGGCGTCATCGAGGCGATCATGCCGCGGCAAAACGCCTTTGAGCGCCCCGCGGTGGCGAACATCGACCAACTCGTGATCGTCGCCTCCGAGGCGATTCCCCGCACGGAGCCGTATCTCATCGACCGCATGACCGCCATTGCCGCGCTCAAGGGCTGCGCGGTGCTGGTGTGCGTCAACAAGTGCGACCTCGCGGACGGGAGGGCGCTGTGCGACTACTACGCGCGCGCGGGCTATCGCGCGCTGCGCGTCAGCGCCGTCACCGGGGAGGGGCTGGACGAGCTGCGCGATGCGATCACGGGCAAGCTGAACGCGTTCACCGGCAACTCCGGCGTGGGCAAGTCCAGTATATTAAATGCCCTCGACCCGCGCTTCGACCTCAAGGTGGGCGAGGTGAGTCAGGCGCTCGGCCGCGGCAAGCACACCACGCGGCATGTGGAGCTGTACCGTCTGGACGGCGGCGCGGAGATCATCGACACGCCGGGCTTTTCCTCGTTCGACGCGGAGACCTTGAGCCTGGAACTCAAGGAGCATCTGCCCGAGACGTTTCCGGACTTCGCGCCGTATCTGGGTGAGTGTCGCTTCGTCGGGTGCAGCCACACCAAGGAAAAGGGCTGCGCCGTGCTGCGGGCGGTGAAGGACGGCGCGATCGTCAAGGGCCGCCACGAAAGCTACCTGCGGCTTTACGACGAGCTCAAAGACCTCAAGGCATGGAATACTTAAAAAGAGACGGCACACGCCGTCTCTTTTTGCTGTGACCGACCCCTGTCCGCGCCCATAGAATGGTGTGTCACAATACGAAGGGGGAGCGAAGATGTGCAAGGAAACGTGGAAACTGATCGGGCTGTGGGCGCTGGCGCTGGGGGTGGCGATCATCATTGCCGCGTTCTTTCCGACGGGGTTTTTGCTGTTTCTCGCCGCGCTCCTGCTGATCGTGTGCGGCTTTTGGCTGATCCGGAGGAGGTGAGGGCATGAAAATCGTGGTGTGGAAGTCTCCCAGAGCGCTGCGCGGTGTGCTGCGCCGCCTGTTCGGGATCCGGGAGGAAAAGTGAGCATACATTTGTCCCCTTTGGCATAGAGTGGAGCAACACTACGTCAAAGGAGACGAGTACCATGGAACTGGAACTGCAAAAGGAACGACTGGAGGGATACCGCGCCGCCGCGCTGCTGCTGCTCACGCAGGAGGAGACGGCGGAGACCGTCGTGCCGGACTACTGTCCGGATGTTGCCCGCATCGTGAGCGTCAGCGCGCAGACGCGTCTGCGCGCACGAACGGTGGCGGACGGCAAGCTCACGGCGTCGGGCGTCATCGCGGTGACGCTGCTTTACATGGCGGAGGACGCATCCGGCCTCCGCGCGCTGGACTATACCATACCCTTTGAGCAGAGCGCCGCGCTGCCGGCGGGCTGTACCGACGCGTGCGTCGAGGGCGGCGTCTGCGCCGCCGAGGCGAAGCTGCTCAACCCCCGCAAGATCTTCACCCGCGTCAACCTCGAATGGCGCGTCACGCCCTACTGCCCTGTGACGATGGGCGTCTGCGGCGAGATCGCCGAGCAGGGGGAGTACGCGATCCAGACGCTGTGCGAGAAGCACGACGTGTCGCTCATCCGCGCCGTCGGCGTGCGGGACTTCGTATTCTCCGACGAGCTGACGCTCCCCGGCGGCCGCGAGGCTGTGGGCGAGCTGCTGCGCTCCCGCGTGCGTCTGCGCCTGACGGAGGCAAAGAGCCTCGGCGCCAAGGTGGTGCTCAAGGGCGTCGCGTGCCTGTCACTCATCTATAGCAGCGCGGAGGGCAAGCTGACCGCCTATTCGGAGGAGCTGCCCTTTTCCCAGATCCTCGACGGCGCGGAGGAGGGCGACGACGCGGTATCCGCGTCGATGAGCCTCTCCGACTGCGAGATCCATGTGGGGGATGAGGGCCGTACCGTCAGCGTCAAGCTGTTTTTGAGCGCGTTCCTCGCCCTACGGCGGCAGGCGAGCGTGCTGTGCGTTACCGATCTCTACTCTACTTCTTACGACTTGGACGCCCAGTTTGAGACGTTGGAACTGCCCGGCGCGCCGACGCTGACCACCGTGAATCAGGCGGTGCGCGAGCAGATCGACACCGGTACGGAGGTGCGCAGCGTGCTCGCCGCCGACGTGTGCTTCTGCGGCGCGGCGCTGCGCCGCACCGCGGACGGCGCGGAAGTCCACGCCACGGCGACGGTGTCGGTGCTGTATCTCGATGAGAGCGGCGTACCGCTCGGCGCGGAGCGCCGCGTGGAGGTCACCGCGACCGCTGACGCGCCCATGGGCGTGACCGCGCGGGTCGAAGAGGTCTGCGCCGGGGACGTGACCGCCAGCGTCAACGCCGGCGGCGTGGAGCTGCGTTTCCCGGCGGAGTTTACCCTGTTCTCGGCGGAGGACACGACCTGCCGCTGCCTCACGGCGCTTGGCGCGGAGAAGGCGGAACAGAGCGACGATGCGTCGCTGGTGCTTCGAGCCTTGCGCGAGGGCGAATCCCTCTGGGATCTCGCCAAGCAGTACCGCACCACCGCGGAGGACATCATCGCCGCCAACGAGCTGCCCGACGGGCTGCTGCCGGAGGCGGGCCGGATGCTTCTCATTCCGCGCGCACGATGAGAGGAGGGAAGATAGATGACGGACAACAATACGCAGATCTATCAGGACATCGCGGAACGCACCGCGGGGGATATCTACATCGGGGTCGTCGGCCCCGTTCGCGCCGGCAAATCCACGTTCATCAAGCGGTTCATGGAGACGCAGGTGATCCCCAACATCGACAACGTCTATCGCCGCGAGCGGGCGAAGGATGAGCTGCCCCAGAGCGGCTCCGGCCGCATGGTGATGACCTCCGAGCCAAAATTTGTGCCGGAGGAGGCGGTGGACATCTCGCTGGGCGACGGCGCGGCGTGCTCCGTGCGGCTCATCGACTGTGTGGGCTATATGGTGCCCGGCGCCACCGGCGACAGCGACGGGGAGAATCCCCGCATGGTCTCCACGCCTTGGTCGCAGGAGGAGCTGTCCATGGCGCAGGCGGCGGAGATGGGCACGCAGCGCGTCATCCGCGAGCACTCCACCATCGGCGTCGTCGTCACCACGGACGGCAGCATCACCGACATTCCGCGCGAGTCCTACGTTGAGGCAGAGGGGCGCGTGATCCGCGAGCTGCAGGAGATCGGCAAGCCGTTCCTTGTCCTGCTCAACGCCGCGGACCCCGCCTCCGAGCGCGTGCGCGCCATGGCGGAGGACATCGCCAAAACCTACGGCGTGACCTGCCTGCCGGTGAACTGCCTGCTGCTTGACGACGCGGCGGTGGAGGAGATTTTGAAGGCGATCCTCTACGAGTTCCCGCTCGCGGAGATGAAGATTACGATCCCCTCATGGGTGGAGGCGCTGCCTGCCGATCACCCGATCAAGTGCGGCCTGTACCAGACCATCCGCGAGAGCGCGAAGGGCCTGCGCTGCATCCGGCAGGTGCCGGCGGCGGTGCGCGCCATGGGCGGCGAGGACGGCGAAGCCACCGTCACCGCGATCCGACTGGGTGAGGGCGTCGCCGCAGCGGACGTGCAGCTGCCCCGCGCGCTGTTCTATCAGACGATCAGCGAGCGCTCCGGCTTCCCGGTGCACGATGACGGTGACTTGATGAATCTGCTCACGGAGCTCTCGTCAGTCAAGGCGGAGTACGACAAGGTGGCGCAGGCGGTGAACGACGCCCGCGAGACCGGCTACGGCATCGTGGTGCCCGGCGTGGACGAACTGGAGCTGGAGGAGCCGGAGATCATGAAGCAGGGCGGACGCTATGGCGTGCGGCTCAAGGCAAGCGCGCCCAGCATCCATATGATTCGCGCGGATATCGAGACGACGGTTTCGCCCATCGTGGGCAACGAGAAGCAGAGCGAGGAGATGGTGAACTACCTTTTGCAAGAGTTCGAGGGCGACACCGGGAAGATCTGGCAGTCCAACATCTTCGGCCGCAGCTTCCACGAGATCGTCAACGAGGACCTGCAAGCCAAGCTCAAGCGTATGCCGGACGACGCCCGCAAGAAATTGCAGGAGACGCTGGAGCGCATCATCAACGAGGGCAGCGGCGGCCTCATCTGCATCATTCTGTAACAAAAAGCGTCCCGATGACGATTGCTGTCATCGGGACGCTTTGCGGTTTATTCACTTTGAAGAACTTTGGTGTTCAGCACACCCTGGCGTTTCGCGTCGTGGACGAGGTGCAGCTGCAACAGCAGCTGATTGACGGGCGGAATGAAGAAACTCATCAGCGTGTCGATCACGAGGAAGGCGGTCAGCACCTCGTGCGAGATATTCAGCGCCGTGAGCAGGCACAGGAAGTTCAGCACGCCGATGCCCGTCACCGGCGGCGTGGCGACTGACACGCCGACCACCATGATCAGCGCCTTGAGAAGCCACGAGGACGAGATCATCATTCCATCGGTTTTCGCGATGTACAGCGCAAAGAGCGCCATCTCAAAGATGCTCGCGGGTACGTAGATCGACAAGCCGCGGGGCAGGGCGTAGCTCGCTAATTCGGCGGGGATGCCCAGCTTGCGGGTGCAGCAGGACTCGCTTGCGCCGTAGCTGGCGCTGACGGAGGCGTTTCGCATCGCGATCCAGTACGACGGGAACAGCTTTTTGACCAGCACCGGAAAGGAAACGTGATACCGGAAACTCGTCCAGGCGACGTCGATGAGCACAAACGCCAGCATGGTGACCAGAAACGCGGCAGCGGGCGGAAGCAGACGCAGCAGCGCCTGATCCGCCGTGCCCCAGAGCTCCACAGTGACCATCATGGCAACGAACCCCGGGGTCACGCGGCTGACCCACTCTACCGCGAGATTGCCGAGGTTGTTCGCCTCGTCCACCAACTCAATGAGCCGATGGGTTTTGGAGCCGATCGCCAGCAGCATGTTCCCGATGATAAAGCCGAGAATGATGAGCTGCTCGGCGCGAGAGGTGATCGTGGGGGTAAAAATATTGTCGGGCACCAGATCGAAGATCGTGGTGACAATGCTGTAGATCTCCGCGCGGACGGACGCGCCCAAGGTGGGGCGCAGCCCAAAGAGCAGCGTTCCGAGCAGCAGCGCCTGAATGCCGAAGACGATGCAGGCGGTCAGGAAGCGGAGGATCGTTTTTCGGCTGGCCTTGGCGATCTTCAGCGCGTTGCCCGTGCCGCAGATCGACCAGAGGATCGAGAGGAAGATGACCGGTGAGGCGACGGCGTTCATTAGACGATAGAACGCCTCGCGGATCGGATCGACCAGCGTGCCGGTCACAAAGTCACGCACCGCGCCGGGGAGAATGACTCGTCCCAGCAGGCCCAGCACAAGCCCGATCAGCAGCGGCGAGAGCACGTTGAGAACGGGGTACTTGTATGGACGCGGGAGCTCCAGGATCAGCCGGTTTACCCCGTTGCGGTAGGAGTACTGCGGGAACAGACCAATGGCAGCCAGAGGCAGCTCCGGGTTGAACGCTTCTTCGTCGTCGTCCGTCTCCACCGGAGCGGTGGGGTCAAACTCCTTGCCGATGAGGTGGATCGAGATGCGCGTACGAGACCAGGAGCTGTTTGTCGTCAGCGTGAACGCCTGCTTCTCGCCGAAGACGTCGCGCCAGCGCAGCAGCAGTTCCTCAATCGAAAGGGAGATGCGAAGAACGTTCAGATGCTCGACGCCGATCGACTCCAGAAAGTCTGAGAGCCGTTCGCTCACGGCGTCGATATCCGTGCCGCTCAGGGAAAAAGAATCAGTATTCATATTCTGTTTTTCCGCTTTCCGTCTGTATTTGAGAAAAGCGTCTCCGGCGGGAGACGCTTTTTGCGGTTTCAGCCGTTGTTGATGTGGGACTTGAAATACTCGTAGGAGGACTCATAGTCCGCGAGGAAGCGCTCGCAGAGGAATTCCAGCGTGCTGGAGTCCACCTGATTGCTCAAGTCCAGATGCAGGTTGCGCGTAAAGACCACCGCGAGGTCGTGGGCGCGCAGTTCGTTATCAGTCATGGTCAGAGTCTCCTTTACAAATTGATTTCTGCATTGATTATACTACTTTTGATACTCAAATTGCAAGCCGTAGAGATCGACAGTGTCACCGTCCTGAATCCCACGCGCTTCGAGCTGGGCAAAGACGCCGTTTTCGCGCAGCGCCTTGTCGAAGAACATGCGGCTTTCGTAGTCGGAGAAGTTGACGTTTGCCATCAGCCGCTCCAGCCACTTGCCCGCGACGTACCACACGCCGTCCTCGACCTCGATCTCCAGCGGCTCGTCCGCGTCGACGACCGGCGGACGTGGGACGTATTCGGGCTCGTAGACCGTCACCGGCGGCAGCTCCGCGAGCTTTTCCGCCACCTTGAACACCAGCTCCCGCGTGCCCGTGTGGCTCGCGGCGGAGAGGGGGAAGATCGGGAAGCCCAGCGGCTCGACGTGTGCGCGCAGCGCGGTGAGCAGGCTGTCGTCGACCATGATGTCCGTCTTGTTCGCGACGACGATCTGCGGGCGCGAAGCCAGCTCCGGCGACCAGTTTTGAAGCTCCGCGTTGATCGCGTCAAAGTCCGCGACCGGATCGCGCCCCTCGCTGCCCGACACGTCCACGACGTGGACGAGCAACCGGCAGCGGTCGATGTGCCGCAGGAAATCGTGACCGAGGCCGGCACCCTCGCTCGCGCCCTCAATGATGCCGGGGATGTCCGCCATCACGAAGCTGCTCTCCTCGTTGACATACACTACGCCGAGGTTGGGGAAGAGCGTCGTGAAGTGATAGTTTGCGATCTTCGGCTGTGCCTTGGAAACGACGGACAGCAGCGTGGACTTGCCGACGTTCGGGAAGCCGATCAGCCCCACGTCCGCGAGCAGCTTGAGCTCCAGGATCACGTCATGGCTCTCGCCCTCGAGACCTGCTTTTGCAAAGCGCGGCACCTGCCGCGTGGGCGTCGCGAAGTGGGCGTTGCCCCAGCCGCCGCGCCCGCCCTTGCAGAGCACATACGGTTCGCCGTCGGACATGTCCTTGATGATCTCGCGCGTCTCCGCGTCGCGCACCAGCGTGCCGCGGGGCACGCGGATGATGAGCGGCTTGCCCGCGCGGCCGTTGCGCCGCGCGCCCTGACCGTCCACGCCGTTCTCGGCGACGTATTTGCGCTTGTAGCGAAAGTCCATCAAGGTGGACATATTGTCGTCCACCTGCAATACGATGTTGCCGCCCGCGCCGCCGTCGCCGCCGTCGGGACCGCCCGCCGCGACGTACTTTTCGCGGTGGAACGCGACGGCGCCGTTGCCGCCCTTGCCCGCGTGGACGCTGATGCGCGCGGTGTCTACAAATCCTGCTGCCATGGGGATACCTCCGTGGGGATAATTTCTCAATAATAGTTTACCCGGTTTTGCCCTGTGCGTCAAGGAAAACGAAAAAAGAGGCAGCGTTCGCTGCCTCTTTTTTGAAAGCTTTCTTACTCCTCGGTGGGATACACGCAAGCCTGCTTGCGATCCTTGCCGAGACGCTCGAAACGGAGCACGCCGCTCTCCTTGGCGTACAGGGTATCGTCGGAGCCGATGCCGACGCCCACGCCGGGGTGGATGCGGGTGCCGCGCTGGCGAACGAGAATGTTGCCCGCGAGGACGTACTGACCGTCGGCGCGCTTGAGGCCAAGGCGCTTGGACTTGGAATCGCGGCCGTTCTTGGTCGAGCCCATACCTTTTTTATGAGCGAAGAACTGAAGACCGATGTTCAGCATAGTTAGGTGCCATCCTTTCTGTAGAATGCAGAAGCCTTACGCTTCCAGAACTTCAATGTTGTCCGGATACTCGTCGTGCAGCTCCGAAAAGTAGAGCATTAAACCGGACAGGAGACCCTGTACCGCGTGCTCGTCCCGGTCGGAGAGTCCGCCGGGGAGACGGAGCGAGATGGAGCCGGACTTTTCGCGCACCTTGACCGTGGCCGCAAGGCCAAAAATGTCGTTGACCGTGGCTTCCGTCAGCCGCACGGCGCTGGTGATGGCGGCGCAGACAATGTCCGCTCCCGCCTCGGCGTAGCCGCTGTGGCCCTTGACGTCAAAGCCCGTGATGCGCGATCCTTCGGTGAAGAACGTGACCGTTGTCATCAGACGCTGATCTTGCCGATCTCAACCTTGGTGTAGGGCTGGCGATGACCCTGGCGTTTGCGGTAACCCTTCTTGGGGAGATACTTGAAGACGCGGATCTTCTTGCCCTTACCGTTCTTGACGACCTTGGCGGAAACGCTCGCGCCCGCAACGGTGGGAGCGCCGATCTTGCTGTTCTCGCCGTCGACGATGGCGAGGACCTGATCGAACGTAACGTCGTCGCCCGCCTCGACGGGCAGCTTCTCGATAAACAGCGTGTCGCCCTCGGAGACGTTGTACTGCTTACCGCCGGTAACGATGATAGCCTGCATGTGGTGTTGCACCTCTTTCCTTAATTACGGACTCGCTCTCGGGGGTGACCGGCAGATCAGCGATGGATCGCCGATGCTTTCAACCCATTCAAAGCGGCTTTGCTATTATAACGATGAAGACAGGGCCTGTCAAGTTTTTTTTGACAATTTTTGTGATTGTTTTTGTGAATCATTCATTCCTTGATCTTCGCAATATTCCCCAGTCTGTTATTGAGGTGGTTTTGCTCGTTGTAGCGGCTGACCAGCGCGGCGATTTCACCGTTTACTTCCTCCACCTCGGCGTGGAACGCGGCGGCAGAAATGCGCGTCGCGCCGTGGCCGAGGATGATGACCTGCTCCAGATTATCGCTCGTGGCGACGCGGACGCGGCGCTCCTTGCGCAGCTCATAGGTGGCGCGCTCGATGTACGCGTCGGCGGTCTGCGCCTCCTTGGTGTAGACGACCTTCACGCCGTCGACGGTCTCCACCGAGCCGGGATTGCCCTTGACCTTGTAGGCGTCGAACACCAAGATCACCACGCATTTGCGAAAGCCCTGATAGTTGGACAAAATGCCCGTGAGCGCGGCGCGCGCGGCGGCGATATCCTGCGCGGCGAGGCGGTTCAGCTCGTCCCACGCGAAGATGACGTTGTAGCCGTCGACCAGCAGGTACTCCGTGCCGCCGAGGTGCAGTTCGACGTTGTACTTGCGCTCATCGAGCGGCTTGCGGGCGGGGGATTTCGCCGGCTCGAACGCCTTGCGCTCGACCTTGCCGTAGGTGCGCTCAAAGATCGCCCGCAACTCGCTCTCGTCCTCGAACGCCCCCGGCTCGCGTCGCCGCTTCGGGGCGGGCGCGTCCTCGACCGCGGGCTTGTTCCATGCGATCGCGCTGACGCAGTGCATCATCGCGCCGGACTCGTTCCACGGCACCGTAATGCTGCCGCCGTGGTCACAGAATACCGACGACGCCGGATTTTCCACGTCATGCTCCGCGTCATAGCCGACGGCGGCGATCACCGCCTGCGCATCGCCGCAGGGCTCGTAGCCCCGCAGCGTGCAGGAGAGCCGCCCCGCGCCGCGCGTGTAGACCGCGAGCGCCTGCGCGTAGTCCCGCAGCCCCGCCACCGGGGCATAGCCCGTGAGCAGCGTGTGGTCGCCCTCCGTCTCCGGCACGTCCACCGTGCCGCCCATCGCCTGCACGTCGGTCATCGCGCGGCCCACGCTCTCGGGCGGGAGTTCCATGCGGAAGTCGTAGTACGGCTCGAGCAGCAAGCTTTCCGCTTTCATCAACCCCTGCCGGATCGCGCGGTAGGTCGCCTGCCGGAAGTCGCCGCCCTCGGTGTGCTTGAGGTGCGCGCGCCCCGCAACAAGTGTAAAGCAAATATCCGTGACAGGCGAACCGGTGAGCACGCCGGGGTGCTCCCGCTCGAAAATGTGCGTGAGGATCAGCCGCTGCCAGTTGAGCGCCAGATCGTCCGTGGGCACCGCGGAGGCGAACCGGACGCCGCTGCCGCGCGGCAGCGGCTCCAGGAGCAGCTGCACCTCGGCATAGTGCCGCAGCGGCTCGAAGTGTCCCTGACCCAGCACCGGCGCGGCGATGGTCTCGCGGTAGACGATGCTGCCCGTGCCGAAGCTCACGTCCCAGCCGAAGCGCTCCGCGATCACGCGCTGCAAAATCTCCAGCTGGATCGGCCCCATGAGCCGCAGGTGGATCTCCCGCAGATGCTCGTCCCAGACGATCTGCAGCATCGGGTCCTCGTCCTCCAGCTCGCGCAGCCGCGGCAGCGCCGCGTGGGGATCGACGCCGTCGGGCAGGTGCAGCTGATAGGTCAGCACCGGCTCGAGCAGCGGCAGTTGCGCGTCTTTCGCCGCGCCGAGCGCCTGACCCGGGCGCGTGCGGGAGAGCCCCGTCACGGCGGCGACCATGCCCGCCGTCAGGGAATCGGCGGGCGTGAACTTTTCGCCGGAGTAAAGGCGCAGCTGATCGGCCTTTTCCTCGACGGTCTCGCCATCCGCTTCGTAGGCGAGCGGCGTCTTGCTCCGCAGCGTGCCGCCGGTGACGCGCAGCCATGTGAGCCGCGCGCCCTGCGCGTCGCGGCTGATCTTGAACACCCGCGCGCCGAACGCGCCGCCGTCCTCCGCGCAGGGGACGTATCGCGCCAGCGCGTCGAGAAACTCCGCCACGCCGTCGAGCTTCAGCGCCGAGCCGAAATAGACGGGAAAGACCTTCCGCGCGCGGATCAGCGCGGTGAGCGTCGCGTCGTCGAGCGCGCCGGCGTCGAGATATTGCTCCAATGCCGCCTCGTCGCACATCGCGGCGTTCTCGTCGCGATCGCCCGCGGCGAAGTCCACGCACCCGGGCAGCACAGCGGACAGCTCCGCCATGAGCCGCGCGCGGTCCGCGCCCGCGAGGTCGAGCTTGTTGACGAACAGAAACGCCGGTACACGGTAGCGCTCCAGCAGCCGCAGCAGCGTGCGCGTGTGGCTCTGCACGCCGTCGGTGCCGCTGATGACGAGGATCGCGCAGTCAAGCACCGACAGCGCGCGCTCCATCTCGGCGGAGAAGTCGACATGCCCCGGCGTGTCCAGCAGGGTAAAGTGAGTATCCTTTACGGAGAAAAGCGCCGTTTTCCCGAAGATCGTGATGCCGCGCTCGCGTTCCAGCGCGTCGGTATCGAGGAAAGCGTCGCCGTGGTCCACGCGCCCCAGTGTGCGCCGCGCGCCCGCGGTATAGAGCAGCGCTTCGGACAACGTGGTCTTGCCCGCGTCCACGTGCGCCAGAATGCCGATGACAGTGTTGCGCTCCACAGCTTCGCCTCCCTTCTCAAAAGCCGCAAACGACATTATATCGGAGACCAACCCCGTTTTCAACCGAAAAATACATCTTGCCGCCCGCGGGAATGTGTGGTACACTCTATGAGCATTTGCGGGTATGGCGGAATTGGCAGACGCGCCGGATTTAGGTTCCGGTGGGCAACCGTGTGGGTTCGAGTCCCACTACCCGTACCAAAAAGAATGAGGCGTCGGCGAGATGGTGCTGCGTACCGTCAACCCGGCGCCTTTTTGCATTTACAGGATTCTCGGAGCCGTTGCACCGATCATTTCAAATACTATGCAATATGCCAAAATAACTCATTGCAAAAATATGCAAAATGCTGATTTTTTCTTGCTGTAATTTTTTTGATACTGATTTGTACCGAAATTGATATATGCCGCGTGTTATGTTGTTGACAACAAGCAATCAACCTTGATAAAATAAACCATCAAAACTTGTGGCGGAACGCCAAACGAAAAAAGAGGAGGATAAGAAAATGCCGGATCCCAAGAATGAAAAGGTAATGACCAAAGAGGAAATCAAAAACCTAGGTATGCAGGAATTGGCAGAGAAACTGTACGTTGAGTTTGCAAAGCTGCAGGCCCATTTCAGGAAAGTGCACCCGCTCGACACTGATGCAGCGGTAAAACGTAGTACAGAGCTGGCGGACGGCGCGGAACAGGTAATGTTCGGGTTCAATGATTATCAGTATGAAAATCTCGAAGTAAGTGAAGCCCCCGCCAAAGACCCCGCGGCGAACTTCAAAAAGGCCGTGAAAGCCGCGGTGGACTATCTCGACGTTACTGAGCCCAGCGGCTATTCCCTCAGAAACTATGCGGAGCTTAGAAAGATAACAAGCCCCGAGTTCAGATACCTGATGAATCGGTGCATGGACATCACCGGCGTCGCGCCCAAGGGGCTGAACGACGATGAGATCGCCGGGTATGACATGGACGAAATGGAGGAGAGAGTGAGGCTCGTTCACGATGCCATATTCATGACACTCAGACGAAATGGCTTAAAACTGCCGGAAGAGGCGATGAATGTAGTTGGCAGCTTAAATGGATATTCTCTGGAAGAACAGCCGGAAGAAAAGGAGAAGTCGTTTAAGGACGCCATGAGGAGCTGGGACGCTTTCTTCAATGCGAAGCTGTCCAACGGCCAGACCGTTGCCGAATACGCGGAGGAGAACGACCTGCTGAGCTATGGCTATGAAAAGCTGGTGCGCCGGGCGAAGGAGATCGCCGGCATCGAGGTCGCGGAGCCGGAGGTCGAGCAGAAGCAGGCACCGGAGGAGCAGGAGCCTGAGCAGAAGCCGGAGCAGGAGCCGGCGGAGCTTACCGACGAAGCGGTCGCCGGACTTGGGATGGAAGACGTGGCGGATAAGCTGTATGGCGAGCTTGTAAAGCTGGAAGTTCCGCTGCTCGACGACTATGGCGAGAAGTGGTCTGCCGAAGCAGAAAAAGTGGATCGTTACTTTATCGACTACAAAGGAAGCGATGGCTTCAAAAATAGCGTTGAAGAAGCGCAGAAGTTCCTCGATACGCCGCTGTCCGCCGATAAAACCATCGCCGACTACGCGAAGGAAAAGAAACTGCTGGGCAAAACGTTCGAAAAGCTCATGAAGCGCGCCAATGAAATTGCCAGCATGGAGCGGCAGGCGGATCAGGAGCAGCCGGAGCTCAACGACGAAGCGGTCGCCGGACTTGGAATGAAAGACGTGGCGGATCAGCTGTATGGCGAGCTTGTAAAGCTGGAAGATCCGCTGCTCGACGACTATGGCGAGAAGTGGTCTGCCGAAGCAGAAAAAGTGTATCGTTACTTTATCGACTACAAAGGAAGCGATGGCTTCAAAAAGAGCGTTGAAGATACGAAGAAGTTCCTCGAAACGAAGCTGTCCGAAGATGAAGATAAAACCATCGCCGACTACGCGAAGGAAAAGAAACTGCTGGGCAATACGTTCGAAAAGCTCATGAACCGCGCCGTGGAAATCGCCAGCATGGAGCGGCAGGCGGAGGAGGAGCAGCCGGAAGCGGAGGCGGATCAGGAGCAGCCGGAAGCGGAGGCGGAGCAGGAGCAGCCGGAGCTCAACGACGAGCGATCCGCCGATCTCGATGAGTCCGTTGTGGTGCGCGCACCCGTCCGGAAGACCGCCGCGAAATGGATCGAGGGTTACAAGGAGAGACTCGCCACGAAAGTCAAGGGCAAGGAAAAGGGCGACAACTATCCCGCGGCCGACATTGCGCTGATCTTTGCGGCGCGTGAGCTTTCCGACTCCGTACGCGGCAAGGCGTCCACGCTGAACAAGGAGATGACGAATGGGGACATCAAGGCGCGCGCCGACAAGATCATGGCGAACAAGAGCTTCCAGGATTTTGCGGCAAAGCTCTCGAAGGGCGAAAACCTGAGAAAGGTCGAGGCGATCTTCACCAAGAAGCACAGCCACGGCGGCGAGCTGGACGATTTGTTCCGCGATTACCTCACGAAGCGTCCGGCGGGCCAGCTGGAGAACGATCCCGACCTCAAACGCTGGATGCCCACGGTCAAGCAGCGCGTCGAGTTCCTGCAAAAGGAAGCCGCCAAGACACAGAAAGAGAACAAGACCCCCTACAAGGAGGCGGCGGAGATCCTGCTGCTGCGTCAGGCGGCGGGAGTCCAGCGCGGCGGCAAGGGCCTTGAGACGAAGGTCCCCGTGGCGGGCGAGAAAGCATCGAGCCTGAGCGAAGCGGTGAACAGCAATGCGGATAACAAGGATTTCCAGAAAGCCTTCGATCAGCCGGACGTTAAGAAGTACATTCTCGCCGGACACGGCGGCGAAATGGTGGAGCGCTTGAACCAGCAGCGCGAGGCGGAAAAGGGCAAGCAGGACAACGGCCAGGAGAAGGGCATGTAACACAGGATCGGATCAATAGATTGCCAAAAGGCAGGAAAGGAAATTATTATGCCGAAAAATGAAGCGGGACAGAACGTGTTTACCGATGAGGAAATCAGCAAGATCAAGATGCGCAGACTGGGGGGCCTGCTGTATGAAGATCTGGGCAACCTTCGCGCGGCCTTGCGAGACAGCGGCGAAAATGCGCTGGACAAGGAGCTGGATCTGTTACAGTGGCACGTCAGATACTATGAGTACGAAGGCTCCCCCATCGGCCCCGTCGACGCTGTAGAAATTGATGATCGGCAGGGAAATTTAAAAAAGAATTTGGATAATCTGAACACATTCCTCGACGGAAAGCAGATCAACGGCAAAAGCATCCGCCAATATGCGAAGGAGAACAATCTCCTCAGCCCCTCCTTTGAAAAGCTGGTGAAGCGGGGCTTCGACCTGACCGAGATGCCGCTTGAGGAGGCGGAGGAGCCGTCGTATAAGGCGAAGCCGGAGCCGGAGCCGGTGAAGCCTGAGCCGAAGCCTGAACCGAAGCCTGAACCGAAGCCGGTTGAGCCGGAGAAGCCGAAGGTCCTCACGAAAGAGGACGTGAACAAGCTCGAAGCGGCGGACGTGGCAAAAGAGCTGTATGATGAGCTTGGCAAAATAGGCGATGGGCTGGCTAAAGAGTACGGCGATCATTGGCTGGAGGGGCTTCAGGATGTGCAGACCAGTCTCAGTACCGCGATGGAGAAGAACGATCCTCTGGCGCTCAAATACGCGCTCGAAGATGCGGCGGATTTCTGCAAGGAGAAGCCCAAGAACATAACCGTCATTAACTTTGCGGAGAACCGCAAATTGGTGGACAAAAAAATGGATTGGCTGCTCAAGCGAGGCACAACGATTGCCCAGGGGATCGAGGCGCCGCAGGACGCCTTGCCTGACATGTGGGAGGTTGCGGAACAGCTGAATGTGGAGCTTCGCGCCGCCGTTGATAAGCTCGCTGAAAAGGAGCTACCCAATAGGGTTGAAAATTTAAAACCAACCCCGAAGGAGAAAGAGTACGGAGATGTGAATTCCGCGCTGACGAATCTTACGTATTCTAAGCTGTATCTCAATTACCAGCAGGTGTTCGTAAATCATATGGCGCCTATCCGGCAATTCGTCGAGAACAATATAGATGCCATGCGGGAGAACAAACTGCTGACCCCAAGCCTGAAGGCGCTGTATAAACGCGGCGTGGAGCTCGCCACATTCCAGAGAGCCAAGCGCGATGCGGAGCGGAGTGAACAGGCTAAGAAACAGATGACAGACAAAGAGTACGAAGCTTTTCGCATCGGCAATTATCCGATAGAGCAGGTGAGAAAAGGTCTGTGGATTGCGCTCGACAGCCTTGAGCAAGATGTAAAAAAGAATCACAACGACCCGGAACTGGCAGGGGAGATCAAGAAGGTCAGGGATGAGTTTGAGAATGGCAACTGGCGCGGCAAAGAATACAAGTCGAATTTCCATAACGGCATCCTGAAGGCGGGCTTTCTTCTCGATCGGAAAATGAAAGATGGCAAGTCGCTCTCCGAGTATGTGAAGGGTAATACGCTTATCCAGGAGCTGGTGAACCGCGGCAGGGATATCGTCAACATCGACTACGAGCAGCCGGAGAAGGAGAAACTCACCGATCAGCAGATCGGCGAACTCAGTACGCCGGAAATGGCAGGCAAGCTGAACAAGGATCTCAGGTTCCTCTTCAATTCGACCATGGATCTCAGGCTGATGGAGAAAAAGATAACAACCGAGCAGAGGAAAGCGGTCTTCAAGGCGGCAAACGCCTTCTCGGATTACCGGTTCACGCATGCGTACGACGAGGAGGGCCATCTCAAGCTTGCCGAGAACCCCGAGGAGAACCTCCAAAAGGCCTTCAAAATGGCAAATGACGCCCTCGCTCTGAAGTCAAAAGACGGCATCACGCTCGCGGATATCGCAAAGGAAGAGGGTCTGCTGAGCCCGAACTTTGAGCGGATGATGCGCCGTATCGAGATCGACGGGATCGAGGCGCGACTCAAAACAGACGCATACGCCTCGATTGCTCAAAGCCGGGCATGGGGAAGCGATGACCGGAGCGCCGCCCGATGGATCGAGAGCTACAAGCTGGAAATCACAAACAATTCTGGGCTTATCCGGGACAACGTGCCCGACTATCCCGCGAGTTACATTGCGCGCATCATGGCGGCACGTGAGCTTTCCAACTCCGTGCGCGGCAAGAAGTCTACGCTCAATAAGCCGTTGGACGACAAGGGGATCACGCGGCGTGCCGCCGAGATCATGGCGAACAAGAGCTTCAAGGACTTTGCGGAAAAGCTCTCGAAGGGCGAAAACCTGAGCAAGGTGGAGGCGATCTTCAAAAAGACGCACAGCCACGGCGGCGAGCTGGACGATCTGTTCCGGGATTACCTCACGAAGCGTCCGGCGGGCGAGCTGGAAAACGATCCCAACCTCAAGCGCTGGATGCCCACGGTCAAGCAGCGCGTTGAGTTCCTGCAAAAGGAAGCCGCCAAGACACAGAAAGAGAACAAGACCCCCTACAAGGAGGCGGCGGAGATCCTGCTGCTGCGTCAGGCGGCGGATGTCAAGCGCGGCGGCAAGGGCCTTGAGGCGAACGTCCCCGTAGCGGGCGATAAGGGCGTCAAGAGCCTGAGCGAAGCGGTGGAGAAATACGCCGACAGCGTTGACTTCCAGGCCGCGTTCGACAAGCCGGACGTTAAAAAGTACATTCTCGCCGGACACGGCGGCGAAATGGTGGAGCGCTTGAAGAACCAGCCCGAGGCGGAAAAGCTCCAAGGGAAGGACGAACCGGGACTGAACAAGTAACGCGAAATCGAAACATACCATTACAAAATAGTAGTTTCATCCGGTTGGTGCAGAGAAAAAGCGACAGGTTTCGACCTGTCGCTTTTACGTCTGCTCCGCGTACTTATTGACCGGCTGCGGAGAATATGCTATCATAATCATAGAAATATACGGGCGTCGCCCATAAAAAGGAGGGGTTACGATGAAAAAAGCGAAACGCACTCTGGTGCTCGCGCTGGCGGCTGTGGTTGTGGTCTTAACGGTCGGCGTGGGCGCGTATGTACTAGGGCGCAGCGCCCGACGCGGGACGGTACAGTCCGAGGAGGAAACCGGCAGCGGCATCGTCACCGAGCATGAGGAGATCAGCGGTGAGACGATCCGCTCCGGCATGAATGACATCGGGGAGCTCGCTACCGAGGAGTACTGGTTTACGCAGGTGCAGACCTACGACAGCACCAAATCCGCGCAGATCTTTGATTTCAGCTTTGATCTGCCGCTCACACGCAACAAGTTCGTCTACAGCTATGACGGCGTCATCAAGGCGGGCGTGGACTTCACCAAGGCCACCGTCGAGGTGGACAACGCCATTCGCCGTGTCACGATCACACTGCCTAAGGCGCACATTCTCTCCTCCGAGATCGACTACGACAGCTTTGAGCTGTACGACGAGCAGAAGAGCATCTTCAATCCCTTGAGCGTCCGCGACGTGAACAAGACCAACAATGAGATGCTCCAAAGCGCCGAGAAGGACGCCATCGCCAAGGGCGTTCTCATCCGCGCGGACGAGAACGCCGAGACGTTGGTGGTCAACTTCCTGCGCGGGGCGTTTGACGTGCGCTCCTACGCGATCAAAGTGGAGCACCTGAACTGAGCAGCTTTGCGCCCGCCGCGAGCAGCGCGTCCTCGCCGTCCAGCGCGTTCAGCGCGCCGGTGAGCGGCAGCTCCTGCGGCTCCAATACCGTGCCGAGCGCCGTGATGACGCTGCGTTGGAGGCACAGCAGCCGCTCCGCGCCTGTGACGCAGGAGAGCGTCAGCGTGTCCCGCGGCGAAAAGCCGTAGCCTATCACCTGCAGCGCGCCGGTGCAGAGGGCGAACGAGGGGTCGCTGTCTCCGGGCAGGAGCAGGTTCCGCGCCGAGACTTCACCGAAAAAGGGCGTCCGCGCTGCGTCGCGGCACAGCGCCAGCAGATCCCAACGCCGGAGCGCCGCGTGGGCGAGGGTAGGGAAGACCGCGGCGTCCAGTCCCGCCGCGCGGCACAGCGCGCGGCTTGCCGCGCCTACCACCGCGATATCCATGGAAAACATCACCTCAGAGGAAAGTGTTCCGCGTTTTGCTGCGGAATATGCAAAAAGGAGGCATCTTAAGTGCATCCCTGGGCGCATTTTAAGACCATCACGCAGCACCGCCGTCTGGTGCGGCAGCTCTGCTTCCGCGTGGGACTTTACAAGCAGGGCATCACGCACGATTTGAGCAAGTACAGCCCCATTGAGTTCTGGCGCGGCGCGAAGTACTATCAGGGTTTTCGCAGCCCCAACGACGCCGAGCGCAAGGAGACCGGCGTGTCGCTCGCGTGGCTGCATCACAAGGGCCGCAACCGCCACCACTTCGAGTACTGGATCGACTATGTGATCGGGGAGGACGGCAAGGTGCGCTTTGGCGGCTGCAAGATGCCAATGAAGTACGTCGCCGAGCAGTTCTGCGATCGCGTCGCCGCCTGCAAGGTCTACCGCGGCGACCAGTACACCGACGCGGACGCCTATGACTACTACATCCGCTCCAAGGGGCACATCATGATCCACCCCGAGACCGGGGAAGAGATCGAGAAGATGCTACTCATGCTCAAAGAGCATGGAGAGGACGCGGCGATCGCATACGTCCGGGAGAGATTACAAAGCAAAAGCTGAAATTCTGCGGAATTTCAGCTTTTTTGTACCTTGCAAAATGTCATACAACGTGCTATACTACCATACGATTTTTGGTCAATCATCACCTAAAGGACGGATTAGAATCCATGGACCATCCCTACAAGACCCGCGCCGGCGGCGCGACCGTGACGGTATTTGTACCGTATGACTGCCGCAACAACTGCCCGTTTTGCGTGAATAAACAGGAATACGCCAACTGCACCGGTTTCTCCGTGGACAAGATCATCGAGAGCATCCGCGTGGTGGATAGCATCACGCCGGAGTGCGACGTGGTGTTCACCGGCGGCGAGCCGTTCGCGAATCTGGACTCCCTCCAGCGTATGCTGGACGCGGTGCCCAAGACCCACAAGGTGTACATCAACACGACCTTCCCCGTGCAGCCCGGCTGCAGCGCGGAGGAGATGCTCGCGTTCACCGAAAAGAACAAGGATAAGATCACCTGCATCAACGTTTCCCGCCACGTCGACCCGTACGTGGAGGAGTCGCCGGACGAGATCGTGGGTCAGATCGCCACGCCGAAGCGCATCAACTGTGTGCTGTACCGCGACTATCCCTCCGACAAGCTCAAGGACTTCGCGGAGCGCTGGCGCAAGTACAACATCCCCATCCAGTTCCGCTACGACTACACCGAGACCACGCCGGAGAACCTCTATGAGGAGGAGAACGACCCGATCCTGCAGGATCTGCGCCGCCAGTTCACCTACATGGGCCTCGACGGCTGCCGGATGCGCAACGGCTTCCACTTCCTGTATAAAGACCTGCACATGACCTACCACAAGACGCTGCCGTACTCCACCATCGTGGAGACCGATGAAAACGGCGTCACCTACGATATCCTCTACGATATCCTCATCAAGCAGACCGGCGAGCTGCACTCCGACTGGACGGGCGTGAAGCTCGACGTGGAGAAGTACTGCAACGTGGTCTTTGAGCCGTATGACCTCAAGGTTCTGAACGGTACAATTGATTTTTAAATGAAAAGAGCGCCTTTCGGCGCTCTTTTTTCGCGCCCGCAGGCGCTGTTTTTTTATTGGAGCAGCAACTCCGCAATTTGCACGGTGTTCGTCGCCGCGCCCTTGCGGATCTGGTCGCCGCAGCACCAGAGGGCGAGACCGTTGGGGTCGGTGAGATCCTCGCGGATGCGGCCCACGAACACGATGTCCTGATCGGAGGTGTCCAGCGGCATGGGGTACTGCTTGTTCTTGAGGTCGTCCACCAGACGAGCGCCGGGGGCGTTCGCGATCAGCTCACGCGCGCGCTCGACGCTGATCTTGTTCTCGGTGCGCAGCACCACGGAAATGCTGTGGCTGCGGAACACCGGCACACGCACGCAGGTGCAGGAGACGTTCATCTCGGGCAGGTGGAGGATCTTGCGGCCCTCGTTCTGCATCTTCATCTCCTCGCTGGTGTAGCCCATGTACTGCTCGCCGCCGATCTGGGGGATGACGTTGAACGCCAGCTGATAGGGGAACGCCTTCGGCTCGACGCTCGTGCCGTCGGCATAGGCCATGGCCTCGGCCTTGAGCTCGTCGAGACCAGCCTTGCCCGCGCCGCTCGCCGCCTGATACGAAGACGCGATGATGCTGGTGATGGGGCTTTCCTTGGCGAGGGCGTTGATCGCGACCATGGTGATGATGGTCGTGCAGTTGGGGTTGGAGATGATGCCGCTGTTCCACTTCACGTCCTCGGGGTTGATCTCCGGCACCACCAGCGGCACCTTGGGATCGAGACGGAACGCGCTGGAGTTGTCCACAAACGTCGCGCCCGCCTTGACGATGGCGGGGGCGAAGCGCTCGGCGATGTCGTTTTCCGCCGCGCCGAGGACGATGTCGAGACCGTCGAAGGCGCTGTCCGTCGCCTCCACAATGGTCACGTCCTCGCCCTTGAAGCGGATCTTCTTGCCCGCGCTGTGAGCGGAGGCAATGGGGCGGAGGGAGGCGACGGGAAAGTCGCGCTCCACGAGAATTTTCATCATTTCCTGACCGACGACGCCCGTTGCGCCGAGGATGCCGATGTTCACAGGTTTCATAGTACGTTTTTCTCCTTTACAAAGCTGTCATACAGGACCCGAATGGCCTGTTCAAAATCCTTTTCTTCCACGCCGACGATGATGTTCAGCTCATCGGGGCCCTGAGTGATCATGCGCACGTTGATGCCGTTCTTGCCGAGGGCGGCGAACAGCTTGCCCGACGTGCCGAGACGGTACGCCATCCGGCGGCCGACCGCCGCAACAATGGCGATGTGTTCCGTCACCGTAATATTATTCGGCTTGAGCTCCTTTTGCAACTCGCCCAATACCTCGTAGAGCTGGTTGCTGACCTGCTCGGCGCTGACCATCAGCGACACGGTGTCGATGCCGGAGAGGATGAACTCCACGTTGATCTCGTGGCGCTCCAGCACGTCCATGATCTGGAGCAGCACGCCGTGCTCGGAGGAGAGCGACGTCTTGGCGATGGTGATGATCGAAAAGCCCTTCTTGCCGGCGATGCCGGTGATGAAGGTGTCGCTGTCACTGTGCTCGTCGTCCACCTTCTCCATGATGAGCGTGCCGGGGTGCTTGGGATCGTTGGTGTTGCGGATGTTGAGGGGGATGCCTTTTTCCCGCACGGGGTACACCGCGCCCTCGTGGAGCACCTGCGCACCGACGTAGCTCAGCTCGCGCAGCTCGTTGTAGGTGACGTGGCGGATGGGGGCGGGGTCCTTGACGATGCGCGGGTCCGCCATCAGAATGCCGGACACGTCCGTCCAGTTCTCGTACACGTCGGCGTCCAGCGCCGCCGCTGCGAGCGCGCCGGTGATGTCGCTACCGCCGCGGGAGAAGGTCTTGACGTGACCGTCGGGCATGACGCCGTAAAAGCCGGGAATGACCACGCCGCGGCCGTCCGCCGCGCGCTGCAGGGCCTCGTAGCTTGCCGCCTGATCGACGCTGCCGTCGAAGCGGAACTTGATCCACAGCGCCGCGTCCACGAAGTCGAAGCCGAGGTACGCCGCCATCAGCTTTGCCGAGAAGTACTCGCCGCGGGACGCCAGCTCGTCGTCGGAGACCTCGCCGCGCTGCATACGCTCCCAGAGCGCGTCAAACTCGCCGTCGAGGTTGATGTTCAGCTTGCAGCCGCGGGCAATGTCGTTGTAGCGCCCGCGGATCATGCCGAAGATGTCGTCGCAGGCGACGCCGTACTTGATGTGCGCCGCGCAGAGGTAGAGGAGATCAGTGATCTTGTGGTCGTCCTTGAAGCGCTTGCCCGGGGCGGAGACGACCACCACGCGGCGGGCGGGATCGGACTGGACGATGGAGCGGACCTTGGCGAACTGCGTCGCGTCCGCGCAGGACGAGCCGCCGAATTTGACTACTTTGAGCATATTTCTTTCCTTCTCATTTTTTTCTGCGTTCCGCGGCGACGCGCGCCATCAGCGCGTTGGGGTCGTCCGCGAGGTAGGTGCGATAGACTTCATACGCCTGCGCCACGGTGTAATCGCCGAAGAACAGGTACTCGCCGTTCCGGCGGAAGAACCAGCGCGCCATCGCGCCGGAGTTGTCCACCGCGCAGGGCCGCGCCTTGTCGGTGTAGTAGCTGCCGCAGCCGGCGAGGACTTCCATGCAGTCCGCGACGACGTTGGACGCGGTGGGGAAGCCGCCCGCGCCCGCGCCGGAAAAGCTCTGCTTGCCGACGCGCTTGGCGTAGAGCGAGACGAGGTTGCCCGTGCCGTCGGTATGCGCCTCGGGCGCGGTGACGGGGAAGAGCGTGGGGCAGACGAACGCCGCCACCTTGTCGCCGTCCTTCTGGGCGCGGGCGATCAGCTTGAAGGTCAGCCCCAACTCCTTCGCTTTCTCGATGTCAGCGCTCGTGATGTGAGAGATGCCCACGCAAGGCACGTCCTCCTCGGCGATTGACACGCCAAAGGCGAGGTTGGCGGAGAGCACGATCTTGCGCCGGGCGTCGTAGCCCTCCACATCCGCGGTGGGGTCGGCTTCGGCGTAGCCGAGCGCTTGCGCTTCCTTGAGGATCGCGGCGTAGTCCGTGCCCTTGTTGGTCATGGCGGAGAGCATGTAGTTGGTGGTGCCGTTCAATATGCCCTCCACGGCGTCGATGGCGTCCATCTTCTCCACGCGGGAAAGCGACGTGAGCCACGGGATGCCGCCGCCCGCCGCCGCCGTGCAGCGCAGGCTCACGCGGTTTTGTCGCGCGAGCGCGAGCAGATCGTCGTAGTGGGCGCACATGAGCTGCTTGTTGGCGGTGACGACGTGCTTGCCCGCGCGCAGCGCGGCGCTGACGTAGGCATAGGCGGGCTCGACGCCGCCCATGACCTCCACCACCGTGTCGATGCTCCGATCCCGCACGATCTCATCGAAATCCGCCGTCACCGTGCAGGTAAGCTCCGGACGCGGACGGCGGGAGAGCACCGTGGTCACGTTCAGCTCGCTGTGCTCCTTGGTCATTTCGTAGAAATGGGAGCCCACCGTGCCAAAGCCCAGCAGGGCGATGTTCATAGCCGTTCCTTCTTTCATAATATGGTGTCCCTCTGTATCATTTTATACAAAATGACGACATTTGTCCGCGACAGAAAAACACTTGACTTTTGTGTGAAAACAATATAACATAGCGGCAGTGAAAAAACAATCCCCGACAAAGCAAGCAAAAATGACAAAATTCGGATAAAAACACCGGTTTGATTTGGAGGAAATGTTCAATGGAGTATCAAAGCACCCGCGACCCGTCGCTCCGCGCCTCGTCGGCGCAGGCGGTGCTGGACGGTCTGGCGCCGGACGGCGGCCTTTACAGTATGCCCTCGATGGCGGAGGTTTCATTCGACTGGCAAAGCGTTCTCGGCATGGATACGCAGGGCATGGCGACGGAGATTTTGACCGCGCTGCTGCCGTCGTTCACCAAGGACGAGATGCGTGCGCTGGTGAAAAACGCCTACACGGGGAAGTTTGAGACGGAAGACCTCACGCCCACGGTGGCTGTCGGCGACGACACGGTGCTGGAACTGTTCCGCGGCCCCACCAGCGCGTTCAAGGACGTGGCGCTCTCCATGCTGCCGCAGCTGATGACCGCGGCGCGGCAGAAGTGCGGCGTGGACGACGAAATTCTCATCCTCACCGCGACGAGCGGCGACACCGGCAAGGCCGCCATGGAGGGCTTTTGCGACGTGCCGGGCACGAAGATCATCGTCTTTTACCCCGACGGCGGCGTTTCCGCCGTGCAGAAGGCGCAGATGACCACGCAGGCGGGCATGAACACCTGCGTGTGCGCGGTGCGCGGCAACTTTGACGACGCGCAGACCGGCGTGAAAAACGTATTTGCCGCGGTCACGGAAGGAAAACTCCTTGACGGCAAGGGCGTGCGCCTTTCCAGCGCGAACTCCATCAACATCGGCCGCCTGGCTCCGCAGGTGGTGTACTACTTCCGCGCTTACGCGAATCTGGTCAACGAGGGCAAGATCAAGGTTGGCGACAAGGTGGACTACTGCGTGCCGACAGGCAACTTCGGCGACATTCTCGCCGGCTGGTTCGCAAAAGAAATGGGCCTTCCCGTAGGAAAGCTCATCTGTGCGTCCAACGCCAACAACGTGCTGACGGATTTCTTAAAGACCGGTCGCTACGACAAGAACCGCCCGTTCTACAAGACGGTCTCGCCGTCCATGGACATTCTGGTGTCCAGCAATTTGGAGCGCCTGCTGTACCTCATGTCCGGCGACGCGGCGCTGGTGAAGCGGCTCATGGGCGAGCTGAAGGAAACCGGCGTCTATCAGATCCCCGACGAGCTGTTGCAAAAGCTTCACGCCGACTTCTGGCAGGGCTTCTGCGACGATACCGGCACGAAGAACGCCATCGGCATGGTGTACCGCGAGTACGGCTATCTCTGCGACACGCATACCGCGGTGGCGTGGGACGTGGCGCAGCAGTATAAGGCGGCGAACCCCGACCACAACCCGGTGGTGATCCTCTCCACCGCCTCGCCCTACAAGTTCCCGGCGGCGGTGCTGGAGGGCATCGGCCACTCGGCGCGTGGCGACGAGTTCGACGTGATGGAGCGGCTTCGCAACGAGACGCTGGTGCCCATCCCGAAAAACCTCGCGGGGCTGCGCGAGCGCGAAGTGCGCCACCGCGACGTGATCGACCGCGACAAGATGCTGGACTACGTGCTCGGCAAGGCAAGTCAGAAAGAGTGGTTTTAAGATGAATATTGTATGCTTGGATATGGAGGGCGTCATCACGCCCGAGATCTGGATCAAGTTCTCCGAGGTCAGCGGCATCCCCGAGCTGCGCCGCACCACGCGCGACGAGCCGGACTATGACAAGCTGATGAAGTTCCGCATGGACATCCTGCGCCAGCACGGCCTCGGCCTCCGTGAGATTCAGGACGTGATCGCGCAGATCGACCCGCTGCCCGGCGCGAAGGAGTTCATGGACGAGCTGCGCGCCACGACACAGGTGGTCGTTTTGTCCGATACGTTCGAGGAGTTTGCCAAGCCCCTGCTCAAAAAGCTGGGCTGGCCGACGATCTTCTGCAATTCTCTTATCACGGACGAGAAGGGGATGCTCACGGGCGTCAAGATGCGCTGCGAGAAGTCCAAGCTCACGACCGTCAAGGGCCTCCAGAGCATTGGCTTTGAGACCATCGCCGCGGGCGACAGCTACAACGACCTCGACATGATCCTCGCCTCCAAGGCGGGCTTCCTGTTCCGCACCACGGAGCAGATCAAGAAGGATTACCCGCAGCTATCCGCCTTCGAGGACTACGGCGACCTGCTCGCCGCCATCAAGGAGGCGCTGTAACACCGGCTTTCTGCCTGCTTACGGCTGATCCTCGGTGAAGTGGACGTGGTTGAACAGGTGGTCGGAGCAGAAGCAGTGATAGCCCGCGCAGCGCGAGCAGTAACGGAACTCCAGTTCCGGATTCGTTTGGTTGGTGCGGCCGCAGACCGCGCAGGTGCGAAGCCCGCTGTTCGCCTGCTGTGCCGCCTCTTGCCGCCGCGCGTTGGCGGCGACGTTGCGAAAGTGCGTCGTCTGCCGCGCGCGGCTTGTCTCTAAATGCAGGAAGCCTGCCATTTCCGGCCAGATCATGATGAACACGTTCAAAAGCGCCATCAGCGGCACGACTGCCGCGTACCAGTACCCGCGCAGAACGGGGGAGGCGATCTCGTAGGCAAAGAGCGCGAGGTCGAAGTACGCGACGTACTTCGCGCGGATGGGGATGGGCAGCGGGAAGAGCACGAACGTCGCGTCGGGGAAGAGCACCGCGAAGGCGAGGAACATCGCAAACGTGATGTCCGACGTGCTCGCCACGGGGTAATCCACGCCGAGCAGCAGGCTGGTGACCGTCACGCCGACGACGGTGAGGATCATACCGCCCAGATAGTAGCAGGTGAACTTCGCCGTTCCCCACTGCTGCTCCAGCGTGCGGCCCATGGAGTAGGTGAAGTAGCAGTAGAGCAGGAACAGCAGTCCCGTCCCGCCGGGTACGGCGGCGAAGGTCACGAGCCGCCAGATCTGCCCGTGGAGCACCAGCTGCGGCGAGAAGTACAGCGCCATCGTCAGCGCGTGACCGGAAAAGCTGTCGAGCAGATACACCGCCACGTTGGCGATGACGATATAGAGCATGAGATTGGGAATGCCGAAGTTCGGGTGCAGGATGCAGAACCGGTCCACGGCCTGATTGAGTTTCTTCACGGCAAAATGCCTCCGTTACATTGATGATACTGCATTATGCCACAGCGCGCGGAAAAAGTCATTAGCATTTTATGAATTTTAGTCCGTATTGACAAAACAGCCCCGGAAGGCATATAATATCAGTCTAGAAAGATACAAAGGAGAGATTCCCATGGCAAAGCGCTTATTCACCTCCGAGTCCGTTACCGAGGGTCATCCCGACAAGGTCTGCGACGCCATCTCCGACGGCGTGCTGGACGCGATCCTTGCCCAGGACCCCCAGGGCCGCGTCGCCTGTGAGACCAGCGTGACCACCGGCCTTGTGCATGTGATGGGCGAGATCACCACCAGCTGCTATGTCGACATCGCCAAGATCGCGCGCGACGTGATCCGCGACATCGGCTACGACGACGCCACCATCGGCTTTGACTACCACACCTGCGGCGTCATCACCAGCATCGACGAGCAGAGCGGCGACATCGCCATGGGCGTCAACAAATCGCTGGAAGCCAAGGAGTCCGGCGCGAGCGAGCTGGACAACGGCGCGGGCGATCAGGGCATGATGTTCGGCTACGCCTGCGACGAGACCCCGGAGCTGATGCCGCTCGCAATCTCTCTTGCTCATAAGATGGCAAAGCGCCTCACCGCGGTCCGCAAGGACGGCACGCTCAAGTATCTCCGCCCCGACGGCAAGACGCAGGTCACCGTCGAGTACGACGGGAACTGGAAGCCCGTGCGCATCGACGCGGTGGTCGTTTCCACGCAGCACGACCCCGACGCCTCCCTCGACCAGATCCGCAAGGACATGATCGAGTACGTCATCAAGCCCACGATCCCCGCGGGACTGCTGGACGGCGACACCAAGATCTTCGTCAACCCCACCGGCCGCTTCGTCATCGGCGGCCCGCAGGGCGACTCCGGCCTCACCGGCCGCAAGATCATCGTGGATACCTACGGCGGCAGCGCACCCCACGGTGGCGGCGCGTTTTCCGGCAAGGACCCCACCAAGGTCGACCGCAGCGCCGCGTATGCCGCGCGCTACGTCGCGAAGAACATCGTCGCGGCGGGCCTTGCGAGCAAGTGCCAGGTGGAGCTTGCCTACGCCATCGGCGTCGCCAAGCCCGTGAGCGTGTTGGTCGAGACCTTCGGCACCGGCAAGGTCTCCGACGACAAGCTGGAAGAGGCGGTGAACAAGGTTTTTGACCTGCGCCCGACGGCGATCATCCGCGACCTCGACCTGCGCAAGCCCATCTATCGTCCGCTGTCCGCCTACGGCCACATGGGCCGCGAGGACCTCGGCGTGAAGTGGGAGCAGACCGACCGCGTGGACGCGCTCAAGGCCGCGCTGAAGTAAAAATAAATGGGGCGTGGCAGCGCCGCGCCCCACCATACATCCGGGTGTAGCGAAGTTGGTATCGCGCTTGGTTTGGGACCAAGAGACCGGGCGTTCGAGCCGCCCCACTCGGACCACAAAATGGCGTGGACATGGATGACTCCATGTCCACGCCACCACAGAAGAAACATCCCTTTTTATAGCGGATATATCAACCAAATAACAAAAAGGCGTTCAGCTTACGGGCTGAACGCCTTCCATAATCAATGGGACGACCGCGCGCTTTTCACCACCATACCGGTGAGCGCGAACAGCGCCACCACGTTGGGCAGCACCATGAAGTTATTGAGCAGATCCTGCAGATCCCAGACAAAGTCGCTGGAAAACACCGTGCCGAGGAACACAAACACCAGCGCGATCACGTTGTAGACCGTCGACGCCAGCTTGGGGTTCTTGCCGCCGAAGAGGTACACGGCGTTGATCTTGCCGAACAGATTCCAGCTCAAAATCGTGGAAAACGCGAAAAACAGCAGGCAGACGGCGACGAACATCGGCCCGAAGGTGCCGCCGAACACGGTGCTGAACGCGGTCTGGGCGAGGTTATTTTTGCCGAGCGTCTCCGTCACCGCGCCGGTGTAGCCGCCCGCGAGTGGGCCGTCCGCCGTGTAGAGGGTCGAGATGATGACGAGCGCATTGAAGGTCAGCACCACGAAGGTGTCGATGAACACGCCGATCATGGCGACGACGCCCTGCTCATGCGGCGTCTTGACGTTCGCCTGCGCGTGGGCGTGGGGTGTGGAGCCCATACCGGCCTCGTTGGAGAACAGGCCGCGCTTCGCGCCCTGCGTCACCGCCAGCTTGATCGCCGCGCCGAAGCCGCCGCCGAGGATCGCCTGCGGCTGGAAGGCGTAGCGGAAGATCATGCCGATGGTCGCGGAAAGATACCGGACGCGCACGATGAGCACCACCAGACCGCCGAGCAGGAACACCGCCGCCATCAGCGGGACGATCTTTTCCGTCACCGCCGCGAGGCGCTGTACGCCGCCGAGGAAGATGACGCCGCAGACGATGACCAGCACGACGCCGACCGCCCACGCGGGGATGCCGAAGGCGCTCTCCATGTTGCCGCCGATGGAGTTGGACTGCACCATACAGCCCATGAAGCCCAGCGCCAGCATAATCGCCACGGCGAAAAAGCCCGCGAGGAACTTGCCGAAGCCGCCGCGGAACGCGGTGGTGATGTAGTACACGGGGCCGCCGTGGATCTCGCCGTCGGGATTGACCTTGCGCGTCTCCACCGCCAGCGTCGCCTCGGCGTAGATGGTCGCCATGCCGAGAAAGGCGATGAGCCACATCCAGAAGATCGCGCCGGGGCCGCCGGTCAGGATCGCGCCGGACGCGCCGACGATGTTGCCCGTGCCGACCTGCGCGGCGACGGCGGTGGCAAGCGCTTGGAACGAGCTCATGCCGCTTTGGTGCTTTTCACCGAACAGCTTGATGTTGCCGAACGTGCGGCGCATCCCCTCGCCGAAGCAGCGCACCTGTACAAAGCGGGTCTTGAACGAATACCAGAGGCCGATGGCGATGAGCAGGTACACCAGCAGATTGCCGATGCCGCTGTCCAGTGAGGACACGATGGGGTAAAGCGTGGATTCCAGAGTGTGCATGGGATGATCTCTCCTTTTGTGCGACAGAAAAAAACGAACCGCGGAGAATATCCGCGGCATCATCCAAAGCACGCTCCGACGCGCGACGCATAAAAGCGCCGCTGCGAGCGACTTTTTCTCTGTCCTTTTGCCTGAGAGATTAACGCACAACGCGCCTTGCACCTTCGGCACCCGCGGAACGGGATTCTCCAGAGTCACATCCACGCACAGTCCTGTCCCCGTCCGGGTAGCCTGAGAGTTTCGCTCCTTCGGCAAGCCATTGCGGCTTTTTCCTGCGCGCTTCGTCTGTCGATATTGAATTGTGAATGACAATATAGCACCGATTGGATGCGCTGTCAAGGACGCTTTTTGATAAAATTGCGCTGAGAAGAATCAAAAAGCGCGAAAGACCTTGAAAAATACAATCATATGGTGTATCCTTTGTGTAAGCCAAAGGTAACGGACATACGCCCATCCACGCGTCCGGATTGAGGCAGCGGCGGTGCTGCTTGTCAGGCACGAGCGCGAGGCGGCGGAATACGCAGATCGAGTGCTCCGCATGAGCGACGGCGTTTTGACGGTGGAATGAGCAGGTTTTCGCGGATTGAAAGTACGCCATTCCTTGTGCTATCATTAAGCTGACCAAAAAAGATGAGATGCCTTCCGGCGCTGCGGCGCCGGGGGGCATCTTTTTTATCCAAGCCTGTATTGGCCATGTTATGAATACTTGCTTTTTTGGGGAAGATAAAAGCGGAGGGCGAGAGCATGAGTAACACGAATGAAGTAAAAATAGGCCAGGCGACATACGAAATCAGCAGAATGTTTGCTGAAAAACAGACGGTTTCTGACATTATTCGGAACATTATCATCAGTAAATCGAATCAATCACACAATTTGACATGAAAATCGACCTGCTGTATAATCACTACAGTGGGTCGGTTTGTCAAAAGGAGGCGAATGATGGCAACCGGCAAATTGAATATTGCTTTTGGCTATTATCGGCTGTCTAATGAGGAAGCAAAACCTTCTTGTGCCGGATGAAGAGACCGCTCCCATCGTTCAACGCATCTTTGATCGAGCGGCTCAGGGCGATTCCGCGCGCAAGATCGCGCTCGATCTCGCGGCTGACAGCGTCATCCCGCCACTGAAGTACAGAGTCCTCTATCGTGACGATTTCAGCGATAAAGGAGCTGCGCGTGCTTCTGACATTTGGAACTGTACGACGGTGAAGCGCATTCTGAAAAACAGGGTATATCTTGGCGATACGCTGCTGGGCAAGAGCAAAAAAGTGAGCGTTAAGTCAAAGATGAAGATCGCTCTGCCAAAAAGAGCGCTGCCGAAATCGACAGCGCTCTTTTTGTTGAGACAGGTCTCTTACAGGCCCTTCTCGTAGGACTCGATCATCTTCTTGACCATCTGGCCGCCGACCGAGCCGGCCTCGCGGGAGGTCAGGTCGCCGTTGTAGCCGTCCTTGAGGTTGACGCCAACCTCGACTGCGGACTCAAGCACGAGCTGCTGACAGTGAACGCGCTCTCGACGGCAGACTACTGCATCGTCCCTGTTCAGGCACATTACCTGGCGAGTGAGGGCATCCCCGATGTCCTCGAAATGGTGAAGAAGGTGCAGGCACGCTTCAATCCGAAGCTGAAGGTTGCCGGTATCCTGCTGACGATGTACCAGTCCCGTCCGCAGCTGTGCCGAAGTGTCCGAGACAGCGTTGGGGAGCTTTACGGAGAGGACTATCATGTGTTTGAGCGTCCTATCGAGCATACCATCAAGGTCGCCGAATGCCCGGCTGCGGGCATGAGCATCCTCGACTACGCGACGAAGAACCCGGCAGCCGAGTCCTACCGCAGTCTCGCGCGGGAGGTGATGCAGCTTGGCTAAGCAGAATATGAACGCATTGCTCAAAAGCCGCATGGCGTCTACGAAACAGGCGTCAGAGCTTGCCGCGAGCGATGAAGCTTACGAGAGAATATTTCGAGAGTCTGCGCCGACACCTGCGACAACGGTTGCCGATTTGCCACTTGATCTGCTCGACCCATTCAGTACGGCGGACATTGGCTTCCGGCCCTATCCGCCACAGAAACTTGAGGCTTTTGCGGAACAGCTCAAAGAGGAAGGCCTGATGGTGCGCATCATTGTTCGCCCGAGGGCCAATGGGCGCTATGAGATCCTTGCAGAGCACAATCGGGTTGGTGCCGCCCGTCTTGCAGGCTGGTCCACGATTGCGGCTGAGATCGTGGAGGCAGACGACGTTCGTGCCATCGTGATCGCCACAAGTACGAACCTCATCCAACGGCAGCAGCTATCCATTGTGGAGCGCGGCAAGGCGTATAAGGCGCTGTTGGACGCGAAAAATCGGCAAGGGCAATGGTATATCGGAGCGGACTCTCAAACTTCTGGCGAAAATCGCCAAAGGTACTTAGCTAGGGCGCTGGTTGCGGAGTTTTTCGGCGTGACGGAGTATGAGATTCGGAAACTTGTCAAGCTGACGAACCTCGTTCCGGAACTGCTGGATGTGCTTGAGGACAACACCCGAAGATTAGGTCTTGCAAGTGCCGAGATCATTGCAGATTATGACAGAGAGACGCAATTGGTATTTGTTGAGATCTGCGTGGAGTATGGAAAGCAGCTCAACAAGGCTGCTATGCAGTACATCGCTCAAAAATGCCCGCCACCTAAAGCCGACCGACAGGAGGTATTTCAGGCATGGCGGGAAGCAGAAGCGGTTGCGGAGACATGCAGGAATGCTCCGCCCAAGAATATCACGTTTTTCCGCAAGGTGTTTGCCCCATACCTGGACAAGCTCGGCAGTGAGGCGGAATTGGAGAGGTTGTTTCTTGCGTTCTTGAAAGAACGCGTATCTATTTACCCTTAAACTACAAACTTTTAGAGTGATTTGTAATCAGGCACACTAAAATCCGTCGGTGAAGGTATCGCATCTAAATGCTGTTTTGAAAAAAGGTACACTAAATTTTATATAGCCGTGAGTGAGTTTTGCTTGAAAATCGGCTCGCCTTGTGGTAAAATTGATCGGAATGTCGGTTTTAGCCAAAAGCCGAAGACAGATTTGAAACGAAAAGGGTGAGTACGTGTACCTTAAAGCATTGGAATTGCAGGGATTCAAAAGCTTTCCGGACAAGACGGTGCTGAATTTCGGTGAAGATGTGACCGCCATCGTTGGTCCGAACGGCAGCGGCAAGTCCAATGTGTCGGATGCTATCCGCTGGGTGATGGGCGAGCAGTCCACCAAGTCGCTGCGCGGCAGCAAGATGGAGGACGTTATTTTCGGCGGCACCGAGAAGCGCAATCAGATGGGCTTCGCACAGGTGACGCTGGTGCTGGACAACACCGAGCATATCTTTCCCCAGATGGAGGAGACCGAGGTTGCCGTCACCCGCCGGTATTACCGCAGCGGGGAGTCGGAATACTATATCAATAAACAGAGCGTGCGCCTGACGGACATCAACGAGCTGTTCATGGACACCGGCATGGGGCGCGAGGGCTATTCCATCATCGGTCAGGGCCGCATCGACGAGATTCTGTCCCAGAAGAGCGCCGACCGCCGCGAGATCTTTGAGGAGGCGGCGGGCATCTCCAAGTACCGCCATCGCAAGGAAAAGGCGGAACGCGACTTAGAGCGCACCGAGGAAAACCTCACCCGCGTCAACGACAAGATCGCGGAGCTGGAGCTGCACGTCGAGCCGCTGCGCGCACAGGCGGAGAAGGCGAAGAAGTACCTCGTCCTGCGCGACGAGCTGCGCGTGCTGGAGATCTCCGTGTGGCTCGAGCAGCTCGAGACCATCCGCACCAACGCCATCAAGCTGGAGACGGACTACGCCCTCGCCCAACAGGAGCTGAACGAGGCGCAGGCGGCGCTCGACGAGCTGTACGCCTCCACAGAGCAGTTCAGCGAGCGCATCCGCGAGAACGACCTCGAGCAGGAGCGCGTGCGCGCCGACGTGGCGGAGCTTGACGCGCAGGTGAGCGAGCAGGAGTCCGCCATCGCGGTGCTGGGCTCCGATATCGCGCACCACAGCGAGAACATCCGCCGCATTGAAGAGGAGATCCGCGACCAGTCCGGCCGCGCCGGCTCCATGGCGGAGCAGATCGAGGAGAAGAAGGCGCGCATCGCCGAGCTGACCGCCCAGATCGAGAGCATGTCCGCGGACGTGGACAAGCTGGTGGAGCGGGCGGAGGAGCTCTCCCGCGGCGCGGGCGAGGCCGCCGACGAGGTGGAGAGCCTGCACGGCAGGGAGGCGCTGGCGCGCTCCGCGGCGGCGGACAGCCGCGCGGACGTCTCCGCGGCGCGCTCCGGCGTGCACGAGATGGAGGAGCGCAAAACGGCGCTCTCCGCCGAGCATGAGCAGGTGGAGCGGCAGCTTGCCGAGACGAAAAAGCTCGCGTCCGAAAACCGCCGCGCCCTAGAGGAGGCGCAGGAGGACGCCGACGCGATCCAGAACATCATCAAGGGTCACACCATGAAGATGGACGGCCGCGTCAAGCGCGAGGCGGAGGCGGCGGAGCGCCGCGTCAACCTCACGATGGAGCTGAACAACTTAAACTCCCGCATCAAGCTGCTCTCCGACATGGAGCGCGAGTACGAGGGCTTCGGCAAGGCGGTGCGCGTGGTGATGCAGGCGGCGGAGAGCCGCGCCCTGCGCGGCATCCACGGTCCTGTTGCGAACCTGATGACGGTGGATAAGCGCTATGCCGTCGCGATCGAGATCGCGCTCGGCGCGAAGATGCAGGACATCGTGGTGGATCGCGAGGAGGACGCCAAGGCGGCGATCAACCTCCTGAAGCAGCGCGACAGCGGCCGCGCCACGTTCCAGCCGCTCACCGCCATCCGCGGCGCGGAGATCCGGGAAAACGGTTTGGACAGCGAGTACGGCTTCGTTGGGATCGCGTCCCAGCTTGTGCGCTATGACGAAAAGTACCGGGCGGTGTTCCACAGCATGCTGGGCAACACTGTGGTGGTGGACGATCTCGACTGTGGCATCGCCATGGCGCGCAAGTACCAGAACCGCTTCCGCATCGTGACGTTGGACGGTCAGGTCATCAACCGCGGCGGCTCCATGACCGGCGGTTCGCTGAATCGCAACGTGGGCATTCTGAGCCGCGCGAACGAGTTAAAGGAGCTCACCGCCAAGCGCGGTGGCCTCGAGGAAAAGCTCGCCGCCGCGGAGCGCGAGGCGGAGGACGCCAAGCGCGACCTCACCAAGGCACAGTATGAGCTGGAGGTCGCCCAGTCTCAGGAGCATGAGGCGGAGCAGAAGGTTTTGAAGCTCACCGGCGACAAGAACCACTACGACGTGATGCTCACCGCGGCGCGCGACCGCCTCGAGGACATGGAGGCGGAGAGCGAGACCATCGACCGGCGCATCGCGGACTATCAAAAGACCATCCGGGAAAAGGAAGCCCTCGCGGACAAGCAGGAGGCGGAGGCCGCCGCGCTCAAGGCCGAGGCGGAGCAGCGCTTTGCCGGACAGGCGGAGCTGCTGCGCTCCTCCGGCGCGCTGGGCGACGAGATCACCGAGAAAAAGAGCGCGCTCGCGGGCTGCCGCGCGGAGCGCGAGGCCACCGAGCAGTCGCTGCACGATCTGGAGGCGCTGTGCGAGCAGATGGCGGGCGACGAATTGAGCCGCCAGAACCTCATCGAACAGTACCGCGCATCCTGCGCCGCGGCGGAGCGGGAGATCGAGGCGCACAAGGCGCAGATCGAGTCCCTGCGCGCCCAGCAGAGCGAACACAAGAGCGAACTGCAAGCGCTCAATGACGCGAAACTGGCGATCGAGGCGGAGCGCGGCGCGAGCGACCGCCGCATGAAGGACCTCAACGACCACGTCATCAACGCCACCAACGCCGCCGCGCGATTAGAGCAGAAAAAGGCGACCGGCGCGATGGAGGAAAAGCAGATCCTCGATAAGCTCTGGGAGAACTACGAGCTTTCCCACAGCGCGGCGATGGAGCAGCGCGTGGAGCTCGAGAGCACGGCGAAGGCGAATAAGCGCATCACCGAGCTCAAGCGCGAGATCAGCGCTCTCGGCGGCGTCAACGTTGGCGCGATCGAGGAGTTCGAGCGCGTCAACGAGCGCTACACCTACCTCACCGGACAGCGCGACGACGTGGAGAAGGCGAAGGAGGAGCTGCTGGGCGTCATCGAGAACATCACCGGCGAGATGACTGTTATCTTCCGCGAGCAGTTCGACCTCATCCGCGCAAGCTTCGAGGAGACCTTCCTCGACCTCTTCGGCGGCGGCAAGGCGACGCTGGAGCTGGAGGACGAGAACGACATTCTGGGCTGCGGAATCGAGATCAAGGTGCAGCCGCCGGGCAAGGCGCTCAAGACCATCACGCTGCTCTCCGGCGGCGAGAAGGCATACGTCGCCATCGCGCTGTACTTCTCGATCCTGAAGGTACACCCGACCCCGTTTTGCATCATGGACGAGATCGAGGCGGCGCTCGACGCGGCGAACGTCATCCGCGTGGCGAACTACATGCGCCGCATCTCCGACAAGACGCAGTTCATCGTCATCACCCACCGCCGCGAGACCATGGAGGCGGCGGACGTGCTCTACGGCGTGACGATGCAGGAGCGCGGCGTGAGCAAGGTGCTGACCATCAACATGAACGACATGGCGAAGGAATTGGGAATCAAGGATTAACGATAAGGTACGGAAATCACTATGGGACTATTTTCTAAAATCAAGAAAGCCTGGTTTGACACCATCGTCTGGGAGATGATCGACGATGAGTTCTACGATATGCTTGAAGAGAACCTCATCATGGCGGACCTCGGCGCGGCGGCTGCCGCCGACGCGGTGAAGCAGCTGCGCGCGGTGGTCTACGACCAGTCCATCCAGAACGGCGAGCGCGTCAAGCAGGCGCTGCGGGACATTCTGGAGGAGAAGCTGAACGTGGGCGATCAGCGCCTCGACCTCTCCACCAAGCCGTCGGTGGTGCTGGTGATCGGCGTCAACGGCGTGGGCAAGACCACGTCCATCGGCAAGCTCGCCTACCGGCTGCGCAAGCGCGAGAAAAAACGCGTGCTGCTCTCCGCGGCGGACACGTTCCGCGCTGCCGCGGCGGATCAGCTGGAGATCTGGTCGGAGCGCGCGGGCGTGGAGATCGTGCGCTCGAAGGAGGGCGCGGACCCCGGCGCGGTGCTGTTCGACTCGCTGCAGGCGGCGAAGGCGCGCGGCACGGACGTCGTGCTCGTCGACACGGCGGGCAGGCTCCACAACAAGGCGAACCTGATGGCGGAGCTTGCCAAGCTGCGCAAGATCATCGACCGCGAGACGCCGGACGCCGCCAAGGAGACGCTGCTGGTGCTCGACGCCACCACGGGGCAGAACGGCTTGCAGCAGGCGAAGGTGTTTAAGGAGGTCGCGGGCCTCACCGGCATCATCCTCACGAAGCTGGACGGCACGGCGAAGGGCGGCATCTGCGTCGCCATCGCGCAGGAGCTGGGCGTGCCGGTGAAGTACGTCGGCCTCGGCGAGGGCATCGACGACCTCGAGCCGTTCGACGCGAAGGAGTATTTGAAGAACTTTATCTGATTGACCTGACAGGAGGTCGCATGATATGAAATTTGTATTGGCAACCCAAAACCCAAAAAAGAAAGAAGAACTGGTGGCGATCCTCGGCGAGCTGGGCGTGGAGATCGTCACCGAGGAGGAAGTGGGCGTGAAGGTCGAGGTCGAGGAGACCGGCGAGACCTTTGCCGAGAACGCAGCGCTCAAGGCGAAGGCGGTGTCCGAGGCGACGGGCCTGCCCGCCATCGGCGACGATTCCGGGCTCTGCGTGGATATTCTCAACGGTGCGCCGGGCGTCTACTCCGCGAGATATGGCGGCGAGGGACTGGACGACGCGGGTCGCTGCCGACTGCTGCTCGACAGCCTGCGGGGGTTGACCGACCGCCGCGCGCACTTTGAGACCGTCATTTGCTGCGCATTCCCGAACGGCGAGCAGATTACGGCCCAGGGCCGCTGCGACGGGACGATCGCATTCGCGCCCATGGGCGCAAACGGTTTCGGCTACGACCCGATCTTTTTTGTGACCAGCAAGACAAAGACCTTTGCCCAGCTCACCGCCGAGGAAAAAGCGGCGATCTCTCACCGCGGCAACGCGCTGCGCGCGTTCCGGGAGAAGCTGTCGGCATATTTGAAGGAACACCCGGAGGTAGAGGGTTAAATGGAATTGACCGGAAAACAGCGCGCGCAGCTGCGCGCCATGGCGAATGGCCTCGAGCCGGTGGTGCACATCGGCAAGGACGGCATCGGCGACAACCTCGTCAAGCAGGCGAACGACGCGCTGGAAGCGCGGGAGCTCATCAAGTGCCGCGTACTGGAAAACTGCGAGCTCACCGCCCGCGAGGCCTGCGATGAGTTGAGCCGCCTCACCCGCAGCGAGCAGGTGCAGGTGATCGGCACGAAGTTCGTACTCTATCGCGAGACCCACCGCAAGGACAAAAAGGACAAGATCGTGCTTGTCAAGGCGAAGAAAAAGGCATGAAGCTCGGCATTTACGGCGGCAGCTTCAACCCGCCGCACCTGGGGCATCTGCACGCCGCCATCGCCGCGGCGAAGTATTTGGCGTTGGATCAGCTGCTGCTGATCCCGGCGGGCATTCCGCCCCACAAGCAGCTTGATGAGCCGGGTGCGGAGCACCGCGCCGCCATGACGGGCTTCATGGCGCAGCAAGCGGCGTTGGAGACGGGCATCCCCGTCAAGGTCTCGCGCATGGAGATCGAGCGCTGCGGCAAGAGCTACACCGCCGACACCGTGCGCACGCTGCACGAGCAGCGGCCCGACGATGAGCTGTGGCTGCTGATGGGAACGGACATGTTTCTCACATTTCAGGACTGGTACCATCCGGAGGAGATCCTCGCGCACGCGGGCATCTGCGCCTTTGGGCGCAGCGAGAAGGATACCGAGGAGCTGTTTTCTGTACAGCGAAAGTACTTGTCAGAACGCTTCCCGAATGCGCGCATTGCGACTATGGTGCTGCCGAATCTGGTGGAGGTCTCGTCCACCGCGCTGCGCCATATGCTGCCCGCGGGCGGGGGCGGGGAATTCCTCGCGCCGCAGGTCTACGGCTACATCTTGCGCGAGCACCTGTACGGAACCAATCTTGATTTGAAGCGTCTTACCTTGGAGGAGCTGCGTCCGGTGGCGCTGTCGTACCTCAAAGCAAAACGCGTGCGGCATGTGCTGGGCGTGGAGCAGGAGGCGATCCGCCTCGCGGAACAGTACGGCGCGGACGTGGACAAGGCGCGCTTTGCGGCGCTGCTGCACGACTGCACCAAGAAGCTGGACCTGGGCGAGCAGCTCGCGCTGTGCGCGCAGTACGGCATCGAGCTGGACGATCTGGAGCGCCGCGCGCTCAAGCTGCTGCACGCCAAGACGGGCGCCGCCATCGCGCGGGACGTGTTCGGCGCGCCGCGGGACGTGTGTGACGCGATCCTCTGGCACACCACCGGCAGACCCAACATGACGGTCCTGGAAAAGGTGATCTACCTCGCGGACTACATCGAGCCGAGCCGCGACTTCGACGGCGTGGACACGCTGCGCGAGGCGGTGTACGCCGACCTCGACCGCGGTCTCGCGCTGGGGCTCAAAATGAGCATCGAGGAGCTGGAGGGCTACGGCAGCCCGGTGCATGAGGATACCCGCGCAGCTTATGAATACATCAGGAAACAAGTAGGAGAGTAGGATGTCATACAGCGATTTCCGTGACAAAATAAATTTGAAGCGAGCGGAAGCCGAGCTGAAGTTCAACGAGAACAGCGGCGAGGCCATGGAGCAAATTCGCGCCTTCGTTTCGGACCCGTCCCATTGGATCGTGGCTGGGATCGTGGTGCTGCTTTTGGTCGCCGGCGTCTTTGTGGTCAAGTTCCTCAACTCCGTCCGCGCACCGGAGCTCAACACCGAACCGGAGCCGGTGACGATCGGCGAGCCGATTGAGGGCGAGGACAATGAGGCCTGGGAGGAGATCGACGACAGCAACACGGAGCAGCCGTTGCTCAGCGGCGCGCGGAAGGAGGACTTTTACACCTTCTTGCTGTTCGGCACGGATAAGTTCAGCGGAAGCACTGACACCATCATGGTCGTGAGCTACGACGTGAAAAACCAGAAGCTCAATCTCATGAGCATCCCGCGCGACACGATGGTCAACGTCAGCTGGGACATCAAGAAGATCAACTCCGTCTACGCCATGGGCGGAATTAAGGCTTTGCAAAAGCATATCAGCAAGCTGATCGGCTTTACACCGGATTACTATGTGAAGATTGATTTGCAGGCGTTTGTTGACGTGGTCAATCTGCTCGGCGGTGTGGAATTTGACGTGCCCATTCCCATGCATTACCACGATCCGGCACAGGATCTGAGCATTGACTTGGAGCCGGGGGTGCAGACCCTCAACGGCGAGCAGGCGATGGGTCTCGTTCGCTTCCGCAAGAGCGACCGCGGCGCCAACGGACGTATCAGCGGCTACGACGACACAGGGCGCGTGGCGACCCAGCAGGCGTTTTTAAAGGCGATGTTCAAGCAGTGCCTGAAGATCAAGAACTGGACGAAGATCACCAGCTATGTGGAGATCTTTGAGAAGAACGTGGAGAGCGACCTGACGCTTGGCAATATGCTCTGGTTCGCGCGTCAGGCGATGAACCTCAGCGAGGACGGCTTCCAGACCATGACCGCGCCGGCCAACTACTACGCCAGTGCGTGGAGCCGCTCGATCCGGCAGATGCAGTCCTATGTGACGCTCTATGCCGACCAGATGATTGCGACGGTGAACAACTACTTCAATCCCTATCTCACCCGTGTGACGATTGGCAATCTGGACATCATGTCCATCAACTCCGACGGCAGCATTTCCTCGACCTCCGGCTATGTGGCGGACAGCCGCGCGGAGCTTCCGCCGGTCAAGGAAACCGAAGAAGAAATGGAGGAGGCGCCAATCACGGAGACGACGACGCCCGCTGATCCGACCAAACCGGCGGAGCCGGCAAACCCGACCGATCCTGCGGCGACAGAGCCCCCGACGGGTGAGGAGACCGCGACCGGGGAGCCAACCGCGCCGATAGAATCCACCGAGCCGATGACCGAGACTCCGACGGAGACGCCCGAACCGCCCGCGGCTGAGCCGCCGGCAGAGGAGCCGGCGACTCCGATTGAGACGCCGACCGAAATCCCGACCGAAACCACAGACACAACGCCGACGGAAACCGCCGGCGCAGAATAAAAGAAAGGATGTCAGTTATGCTGCAACCGAAAGAAATCGCGATCCTCGCCGCAAAGGCCCTCGACGCAAAGAAGGGCAAGGACATCAAGGTTCTGGAGATCGACAAGATCACGACGCTGGCGGATTACTTTGTCATCTGCACCGGTTCGTCCAACACGCAGATCAACGCGCTGTGTGACGAGGTGGAAAAACAGCTCAGCGAAGCGGGGGAGGAGCCGCTCCACCGCGAAGGCCACCGCGGCGGCACTTGGGTGCTGCTGGACTACGGCTGCGTGGCGGTGCATGTGTTCAACGCCGAGGCGCGCGAGTTCTACTCCCTCGAGCACCTGTGGGCCGACGGCAAGGAAATCGACCTCAGCGGTGTGCTGACGGCGGAGTAAATCCATGGGCTACCGTGCCCTGAGCAAGTACCGCGCGGAGCTGATGGGCCTTGCCATGCTCTGGATCATGTGCTTCCACGCTTTCGATCTGGATTTGGGCATGGAATGGCTCAACAACCTGCGCTCCGACGGCTTTGGCGGGGTGGACGTTTTCATCCTGCTCTCGTCCGTTGGCCTTGCCATGTCGCTCGAGCGGCGGGAGCAGGAGTACGGGGCGTTTCTGCGCCGCCGTGCCGCGCGCCTGCTGCCGTCGTACTATGTGGTGATGCTGCCCTTTACGGCATACCTGATCGTGAGGGACGGCATACCCTCCACGGCGCTTCTGTGGAACAGTACGCTGCTGAACTACTGGGTGCGCTGCAAGGGCTCGTTCAACTGGTACGTCACGGGCGCCATGATCTTTTACGCGCTGACGCCGATGTGCTGGCGCTTTTTGCGCAAGCGGCAAAACCGCGGCGCGTGGACGCTGCTCGGCTGCGCGCTGGGGCTGCTGGTGTGCCAGTGGCTCATGCAGGCGGGGTACTGGCAGTATATGGATATATTCTATCGGGTACCCGTCTTCTTCCTGGGTTTGCTCATCGGCCTTTATTGTGCGGAGGATCGGAAGCTGACGCGACGGAGCGCTGCGCTCTGGGCGCTGTGCTTTCTCTTCGGCCTTGCGTACATCGCCTTCGTGCGCCGAAAGATCGACACCTCGCCGGTCTACGTCATGCTCTGTCACGCGTTCGTGTTTACCACGGTTCCGGGGTGCCTTGGCTGCTGTCTGCTCTTTGAAAAGCTGCCGCTGGAATGGCTGCGCCGTCCGCTGCGCCTGATCGGGGAGAACAGTCTGGAGATCTACCTGCTCAACGCGAGCGTATTCACGCGCAGGGAGGAACTGCGCGCGCTCGTTTCCTTCGGGCCGAGCAACCGGCTCTATTATCTGTTGCAATTTATCGTCAACATTGCCCTCGGCTGCCTGCTGCACCGCGCGATGGAGACGCTTAGAAAAAGGAGAAGCCATACATGAAGTACGATTTCGCCGCCATTGAGAAGAAATGGCAGGAAAATTGGGAGGTCACCAAGCCCTACGCCGCGGTGACGGGGGAGACCGACAAGCCCAAGTTCTACGGACTCATCGAGTTCCCGTATCCCTCCGCCGCGGGCTTGCACGTCGGCCACCCGCGCCCGTTCACGGCGATGGACGTGGTGACGCGCAAAAAGCGCATGGAGGGCTATAACGTGCTGTTCCCCATCGGCTTTGACGCCTTCGGTCTGCCGACGGAGAACTTCGCCATCAAGAACCACATCCATCCCGCCATCGTCACCAAGCAGAACATCGAGAACTTCACCCGTCAGCTCAAGATGCTCGGCTACGGCTTTGACTGGGACCGCGTGGTGGATACCACCGACCCGCAGTACTATAAGTGGACGCAGTGGATCTTCCTCCAGCTCTTCAAAAAGGGCCTCGCCTACAAGGCGACCATGCCCGTGAACTGGTGCACGAGCTGCAAGTGCGTGCTCGCGAACGAGGAGGTCGTCGAGGGCGTGTGCGAGCGCTGCGGCAGCGAGGTCATCCGCAAGGAAAAGAGCCAGTGGATGCTCGCTATCACCAAGTACGCCGACAGACTGGTTGATGATTTAGACGATGTTGATTTTATTGAGCGTGTAAAAACCCAGCAGCGCAACTGGATCGGCCGCTCCACGGGCACGGAGGTCACCTTCCAGACCAACACCGGCGACGCGATCACGGTCTACACCACCCGCGTGGACACGCTCTACGGCGTGACCTACACGGTCATCTCGCCGGAGCACCCGCTGCTCAAAAAGTGGCAGTCCTTGATCCGCAACTGGGACGAGGTCGCGGCGTATCAGGTCGCGGCGTCCAAGAAGTCCGACTTCGAGCGCGGCGAGCTCAATAAGGAAAAGACCGGCGTGCGGCTCGAGGGCATCGAGGTCATCAACCCCGCCACGGGCAAGAGCGTGCCGATGTTCGTCTCCGACTATGTGCTCATGGGCTACGGCACCGGCATCGTCATGGGCGTGCCGGGTCACGATCAGCGTGACTGGGACTTCGCCACGGCGTTCGGCCTGCCCATCATCGAGGTTGTCAAGGGCGGCGACGTGACCAAGGAAGCCTTCACCCTCAAGGACGACACGGGCGTCATGGTCAACTCCGGCATCCTCAACGGCATGACCGTCAAGGACGCCATCCCGTATATGAAGAAGTACGCCATCGAGCAGGGCTGGGGCAGGGAAAAGACCAACTTCAAGCTGCGCGACTGGGTGTTCTCCCGCCAGCGCTACTGGGGCGAACCGATCCCACTGGTCAACTGCCCGGACTGCGGTTGGGTGCCGGTGCCGGAGGAGCAGCTCCCGCTGGTGCTGCCGCAGGTGGACAGCTACGAGCCGACCGACGACGGCGAGAGCCCCATCTCCAAGATGACCGACTGGGTCAACACGACCTGCCCCAAGTGCGGCAAGCCCGCCAAGCGCGAGACCGACACCATGCCGCAGTGGGCGGGGTCGAGCTGGTACTATCTGCGCTACATGGACCCGCACAACGATTCCGCCGCCGTCAGCCACGACGCGGAGGAGTACTGGGGGCCTGTGGACTGGTACAACGGCGGCATGGAGCACACCACGCTGCATCTGCTGTATTCCCGCTTCTGGCATAAGTTCCTCTACGACATCGGCGTGGTACACACCAAGGAGCCTTACGCCAAGCGCACGAGCCACGGTATGATTTTGGGCCAGAACCCGCACTACGTGGGCTTCGCCAAGACTGAGGAGGAAAAGCAGGCGCTCATTGACAAGTACGGCAATCAGGCGCTGCGCCCGGCGGTGAAGATGTCCAAGTCGCTCGGCAACGTGGTGAACCCCGACGACGTGGTCAAGGCGTACGGCGCGGACACCATGCGCCTCTATATCATGTTCATCGGCGACTTCGAAAAGACCGCGACGTGGTCGGACGAGGCGGTGAAGGGCAGCAAGCGCTTCCTCGACCGCTGCTGGAACCTCATGGATATGGCGAGCGACGAGGAGGAAATCTCCGCGAAGAACGAGGCGACCGTCCACAAGACCATCAAGAAGGTCACGAGCGACATTGACGACCTCAAGATGAACACCGCCATCGCGGCGCTCATGGCGATGGTCAACGAGTTCTACGCCAACGGCCTTTCCCGCGGCGACCTCAAGGCGCTGCTGCTCATGCTCAGCCCGTTCGCGCCGCACATGGTCGAGGAGATGTGGGAGCTGACTGGCTTCGCCAAGGCGACCGGCAAGATGGCGATGCAGGCTCCATGGCCGCAGTACGACGAGAGCAAGACCGTCGCCGCCACGGTCGAGATGGCGGTGCAGGTGCAGGGCAAGCTGCGCGGCACGATCTCCGTGGCGCTGGACAGCGACGAGGCGACCGTGGTCGCCGCCGCCAAGGCGAACGAGAAGGTCGCCAAGTCCCTTGATGGTATGCAGATTGTCAAGACGATTCTGGTCAAGAACAAGCTCGTGAACCTGATCGTCAAGCCGCAGTAACAAAAAATTCGCTTTTTTGCGAAATATTTGTTGACAAGCCCCCATAATTCCCGTATAATGCACTACGCAAGTCATGTTGATGACTCTACTGAGCGCTCTGGATTGAGCCGGGCGCATCGGAGGGAGGGAAATATAGATGTCCGAAGTGCACGTCAAGGAAGGCGAATCTCTGGACAGCGCGCTCAAGCGCTTCAAGAGAAGCTGCGCCAAGGCCGGTATCGTCGCTGAGGTGCGTCGCCGCGAGGCTTACGAAAGCCCCAGCGTCAAGCGCCGCAAGAAGAGCGAGGCTGCGCGCAAGAACCGCAACAAGCGTTTCTATTAATTAGAGCAAAAACAAAGGACGCCTTTGGCGTCCTTTGTTTTTGATGGGAGACTTGTTATGGCATTTTCACTCATCCCCGACTACGTATTCAACGACTATACCGCCGTCACGCCCGCGTTTTTGCGCGAGCGGGGCGTGACGCTGCTGCTGAGCGACCTCGATTATACCCTCGCGCCCAAGGCGCAGCCGGAGCCGGATGAGAGGCTGCTCGCGTGGGTGCAGGCCCTCAAGGACGGCGGCGTGACGCTGGAGATTATCTCCAACAACCGCTCGCCCAAGCGCGTGGAGCGCTTTTGCCGCAACCTCGGCATTGGCTACGTCGGCCACGCGGGCAAGCCCGGCACGCGGGGACTGATCGAGGCGATGCGCAAGCACGGCGTCAGCGCGGCGCAGACCGCTATGCTGGGCGATAAGCTGCTCACCGACACGCTCGCGGCGAAGCGCGGTGGGACGCTGATGCTCATGGTGGAGCCCAAGGGCGGGCCGGTGGGCGCATGGAACCACGTGCTCCACGCCTTGCAGGAGCCGTTCAAGCGCGCCTGCGGGCAGGACCGGCGGCAATAAATTTGTAATTTTTGGCGCAAGATCAAGAAAAGGTCTTGCAATAGCACACAAGATAGGGTAAAATACCATAGATAAAAACCGAGAACGGTTATATTTTGAGGAAGTCGCTGCCGATTTCCTCGCGAAACAGGGAGGAAAAACACTATGGCAACGATTACCGCCGGCGATTTCCGCAACGGCAAGCTCTTTGAGATGGACGGCAAGGTATACCAGGTCGTCGAGTTCCAGCACGTCAAGCCCGGCAAGGGCGCGGCGTTCGTCCGCACCAAGATGAAGAACGTCATCACGGGCGGCGTCACCGAGACCAGCTTCAACCCCACCGCGAAGTTCGAAGAAGCGTTCATCGAGCGCAAGGACATGGCGTACAGCTATGCCGACGGCGACCTCTACTACTTCATGGATCAGGAGACCTTCGAGATGGTCCCCATCGGCAAGGACATGCTTGGTGATCCGTTCCGCTTCGTGACCGAGAATACCGTGTGCAAGGTGCTCTCCTACAAGGGCAACGTGTTCGGCATCGAGTGCCCGAACTTCATGGATCTCGAGGTCACCAAGACCGAGCCGGGCCTCGCGGGCAACACCGCCACCAACACCCTCAAGCCCGCGACCGTCGAGACCGGCGCGGAGGTCAAGGTGCCGCTGTTCATCAACGAGGGCGACAAGATCCAGATCGACACCCGCACGGGCGAATACATCGGACGCGCCAAGTAAGCAAATACTATCCACAAGGCTGCATTCCCCTACAGGATGCAGCCTTCCACCTACATGGACATGAAAGGAGAACTGACATGGGTGTTTCTGAAAAAGTCGCATATCTCAAGGGCCTGATGGAGGGCCTGAAGATCGACGCCGAGTCCGACAGCGGCAAGATGTTCAAGGCGATCATCGACGTGCTCGACGAAGTGGCGCTGGAGATCGAAGACCTGACCGACGAGGTCATGGAGGTCGGCGACGGCCTCGACGTCGTCAGCGACGACCTTGCCGACATCGAGGAGATGGTCTACGACGAGGATGAGGACGACGACGAGGACGAGCCGGTCTATATGACCACCTGCCCCGAGTGCGAGGAGGAGATCTACTTCGACGAGGACTACCTCGAGGACGGCGTCGTCGTCTGCCCGAACTGCGGCGCGAAGCTGGAATTCGACGCCGAGGACCTGAACGACGACGAGGACGACGAATAAGCAAACCAACCGAAAGGCCCCGCCACCGAGGGTGCGCGGGGTCTTTTGCTGTGAAGAGGAGTACATCACTTGCTGTTGATCATCATTTATCTGGCGTTCATCAGCCTCGGCCTGCCGGACTCCGTGCTCGGCGCGGCGTGGCCGGTCATGCATCGGGAGCTGGCGGCGCCGCTGCCGTGGTCGGGGATCATCTTCATGATCATCTCCGCGGGAACGGTGGTATCGAGCCTTTTGAGCGACCGGCTCAACCGCCGCTTCGGCACAGGGAAGGTGACGGCGTGCAGCGTGGCGCTGACCTGCGCGGCGCTGTTCGGCTTTTCGATGAGCGGCGCGTTCTGGCAGCTCTGCCTCTGGGCGGTGCCCTACGGCCTCGGCGCGGGCGGCGTGGACGCGGCGCTCAACAACTACGTCGCGCTGCACTACGCGAGCCGCCACATGAGCTGGCTGCACTGCATGTGGGGCGTCGGCGCGACCGCAGGGCCGTACATCATGGGCGCGGCGCTCGCCGCCGGCAGCGGCTGGCAGACGGGCTATCGCGCCATCGGCTGCATCCAGCTTGCGCTGACCGTGTCGTTGCTGATGAGTCTGTCTCTTTGAAAGCAGAATGCATCGGAGAGCGGAAAACAAACGGGGGAGAAAGCACTTTCCCTTGTCAGTATTCTCGCTATTCCGGGCGCGAAAGCGGTCATGCTGGCGTTCTTTTGCTACTGCGCGTTGGAGCAGACCGTGGGCCTGTGGGCGAGCAGCTATCTTGTGAACGTGCGCGGCGTCGACTCGGTGACGGCGGCGCGGTATGGCAGCCTGTTCTTTTTTGGCATTACGGGCGGGCGTGCCGTCAGTGGCTTTGTGACCTATCGCCTGAACGATACGCAGATGGTGCGGCTCGGACAGGGAATCATTGCCGTGGGCGTCGCGCTGGTGCTCCTGCCGCTGGGGGAGCCGGTCGCCCTGGCGGGACTGGTGCTGATCGGCCTCGGCTGTGCGCCGATCTATCCCAGCATTATCCACTCCACGCCCGAACACTTCGGCGCGGAGCGCTCGCAGGCGCTCATCGGTGTGCAGATGGCGAGCGCGTATGTCGGCACGTCGCTGATGCCGCCACTGTTCGGCGCGCTCGCGGCGCACCTGACGCTCGCGATCTTCCCGCTGTATCTGCTGATCCTGCTGGCGGTGATGGCGGCGTCCCACGCAGCCCTGTGCCGCAGCGCAAACCGATGAGGAGGTCGACGCATGAGCAAGATCGTATTTCTGGACGTGGACGGGACGCTGGTGGATTATGAGAACCAGATACCGCCCTCTGCCGTCACGGCGATCCGCGGGGCGCGGCGGAACGGGCATCGCGTCTATATCTGCACGGGCCGCAGCAGGGCGGAGGTCTACGCGCCGATCTGGGACATTGGGCTGGACGGCATGATCGGCGGCAACGGCGCCTATGTGGAGGATCGCGGTGAGGTGGTGCTCCACCGCCTGATCACCGCCGGACAGTGCCGGCGCATCGTGGACTGGCTGCATGGGCGCGATCTGGAATTCTATCTGGAGAGCAACAATGGACTGTTTGCGAGCGAGCGGTTCGAGCAAGCGGCGCTGCCCGCCGTGCGCCTGTACTGCGCCCGCAAGGAGCGAGAGGGCGCGGAGCAGCTGACGGTGCGGGATGTGTTTCCCGAGATGATCTTCGGCGGCGAGCTGTACCGCGACGATCTGAACAAGGTCAGCTTTCTGCTGCGCTCTTATCAGGACTATCTGGACGCGAAGGAGGCATTCCCGGATCTGGTGGTCGGAACATGGGGCGGAAAAGGGGAGAAGGCCCTGTTCGGCGACTTCGGCGTGAAGGGGATCGACAAGGCGGCCGCGGTCAAGGCGCTTGTGGATCACCTTGGCGCGGATCTGGCGGACACGATCGCCTTCGGAGACGCGAAGGTGGATATCCCCATGTTTGCGTGCTGCGCGTACAGCGTCTGCATGGGCAGCGGCGGCGCGGAGGCGAAGGCCGCTGCCGACTATGTGACGGACGACGTGGAGGCGGACGGCCTGTACAAGGCTTTTGTGCGCCTCGGACTGTTGGGAGAATAGGAAAGGGAGCCGCGCTGCGGCTCCCTTTTTCTGCGTATTATTGCTTTTTCGCGATCTCGAGGATCGTATCCAGCATGCCTTGGATCTGCGGCGTGAGCACCTTGTTCTTGTGGTACATCAGCTGCCGCCATTGGCGCATGGTGCAGTCCTGCACGGGGATGATGGCAAGCTCCTGCTCGTGGATGCTCTTTCGCACTGTGTAGCGGGGGAGGACGGAGAGATAGCGCGCGTCCTCGCTGAGCAGCCGCAGCGCCAGCACGTCGCTCTCCAGCTCACAGAACGGCTCGACGGAGAGACTGTGGCGCGCCAGCTCCAGATCGAACTGGTCGCGGTAGGCGTTGTTGCGGTTCATCAGCACGAAGGGGTGCTCCACCAGATCGGCGAGCTTCACGTCGTCGCGCCGGGTCAGCGGGTTTTTGGCGTTGGCGACCACGACGATGTCCTCTTCCGCCTCAAAGACCTTGACGAACTGGGTGTCGTGCACCTGCTCGTCCAGCGTGTAGATGAGGTCAAGCTCGTTTTTGACCAGCAGCTCCCGCAGGTGGGCGACGTTGTCGCCGTGGATGTTGGTGAGCACATGGGGGAAGCGCTTGTGGAACGCGGGCACAATGTCCGCGAACGACGCGGTCATCAGCGAGTCGAGCGTGCCGACGCGCACCGTGCCGGTGAGGTCCTTGTTCGAGGTGGCGAAGGCGCTGGCGCGGGCGACGGCGCTGACCACGTCCCGCGCGTACGAGACGAAGTCCTTGCCGTACTGCGTGATGGAGACGTTTTTTCCGATGCGGTCGAACAGCTGCACGCCCAGCTCGCGCTCGAGCTGCTGGATCTGCACGGTGACGGCGGACTGGGAGTAGTCCAGCGCCTCCGCCGCCTTGGAAAAGCTCTTGAGCTCGGTGACTTTCAGAAATGTGATCAGATTGCGGATCTCCATAGACGCCCTCTCTCTATCATGCGCGAAACGGAATGGATTGTTCAAATATTTTAATCAATTTGCGGCGAATTGTCAAGCGCCGTCCCGGAAGAACCAGAGGTCGAGATCGGCGCGACCGTCGATGCCGGCGATGCGGCCGGTGTCGGTGTACTGCCAGATCTTGAAATCGTAGATGAACTTGGGATACGCCCCGTTGTACTGTCCGGCGTACCAGATGTCGTAGCCCTGGAGGCGGGAGACGTCGTACTTGAGGTAGCCGTCGTAGGCGTTCATGTAGACCATCGGCGCGTAGCCCGCCGCCTTCACGCGCTCGCAGTAGGCGATGGCGCAGTCGCAGACGGTGGCGACGGGGAGTCCGCTGGTGCGCGCGTTGGCGGATTCGGCGGTCTCCCAGTCAAAGACCACGGGGCCGTCCAGCTCCTTGCCACGGAGCTTGTCCAGCACGTAGTCCGCCTCTTCCACGGCTTCCTTGGTGTTGATGGCTTGGGAGTAGAAATAGACGCCGATGCGCATGCCGACCGCCTTCGCGCCGGCGTAGTATTCCTCGAACAGCTTATCGTCGTAGATCTCGCCGGACTGCTGGTAGCGCCCGCCGACGCGCAGGATCGTAAAGCGCGCGCCCGCGTTCCAGAGTGCGTTCCAGTCGACCGTACCCTGATAGCGGGAGACGTCCACGCCGCGCAGCACGGTCACGCCCGGCTCCGTGTAGTCCATGGTGTCGCCGCTGCCGGAAAAGCCGTCCACGCTGTAGGTGTTCAGCGGCACGCCGGGGGCGATCTCCAAAATCCTGCCGTTGTAGGTAAGCGTCTGCGTTTTGTGCAGCGCGACGGCGTTGCGCAGCCGCCAGACGATGGTGGAGACCTCCGCGCGGGTCAGGGAGCGCTCGGGGTGGAACACCATCTCGTCATGTTCCTTCATACCCTCCAAAATGCCCGCCTCGGCGAGCGCGACGACGTAGCCGTCCTGCGTGTCGGCAAAGGGCGAGGACGCGAAGGACTGACCGAAGCCGATCGCCTTGGCGGCGAGCTGCGCCACGTTGCCGCGGGTGATGGGCTGATCAGGGTCGAGCAGCAGATTGTCCGGCAGCAGATGGTTCGCGCGGGCGTAATCCACATAGCCGCTGGCCCAATGACTGCCGGTGGCGTCCTGCGCCTCGTGTCCCGCGGCGAGCAGGATCAGCTTGAGCGCCTCGCCGGTGGTGGTGGGCTGCGCGGGCGCGTAAGCGCCCTTGCCGACGCCGTTGATGACGCCGTGATCGCTCAAATCCATGATGTAGTCGTAGAACCAGTGTTCGGGCTTCACATCGGTGTAACCAGTTTGGTAGGTGCTGCGCTCCCAAATGGGAGTGGCGAGCAGGCTTTCCGTCACCGTGTCGCCGGCGCGAATCGTGTTTCCGCTCGCGGTTTTCAAGCCTGCGAGGGTATAGCCGAGGCGGAACATGGTGGGGAAGGCGTCGTAGGTGCCGCCGCGCTCGTAGACGGCGAAGTCAGTGGAATAGCTGACGCCCTCGCCGATGGACACGCCGAGGTAGCAGAACTCGTCCGCGCGGGAGAGGTCGCCGTCCATCCACAGCGCCGCTTCCTCCAGCCGGCGCGCCGCAAGCCCGGGCAGCACGCTGCCGCCGGCATGGCTCCACACGCCGAACGCCTGCACGGTCTCGCGCCGCGTCGCCTCCGTGTCGCCGCGGACGATCTTCAGCAGCGCGCTGCTGCCGTTCAGCCAGGATTCATTGTAGGTGTAGGTGAAGTCCGCCAGCGCATCAAACTGCCCCTGCGTGGGTTCAATGCCATTGCGGGAGAAAAAGCGGTTGAGCGCGCTTTCGACCGTCGCAAGCTCACTGCGAAGCAGCGTGACGGCATCGTCCTCGGTGATGCCGTCGGGGTATTCGCCCTCTGTGATCTGCGAGCCGTAGCCGATGTACCAGCGCCCGCCTTCAAGGTAAGCGGTTGCCGAAAAGCCTTCGTATTGCTTGATCAGTTCGATGCAGCCTTCTCCGACCGTCAGCTCCGAATCCGCGCGCGCGGAAACGGAAAAGGCGGCCAGCAGCACGGCGAGCGTGAACACCGCCGCGAGGATTCTTTTGTATGTGTTCATGGAAACCTCACAAACCCAGCTCCACCGCGCGGCGGAAGCGCACCTCGCCGGCAAGCGCGGCGTCGATCTGCGCGATGAGCGCGTCGCGGTCGCGGTTGAGGGTACCCTTCAGGGGAAGATAGTTGCTGGCGTGGTTGGAGCGGAACACGCTGCCGTCGCTGTCGATGTGCTGCAAAATGAGCCGGTTTTCAAGCGCCAGCTCCTGCGGGGCGAGCATCGTCAGCTCGCCGCGCTCGATCCAGTCGTGCAGCGGCGTGCCGCTGTAGACGCGCAGCGTCAGCATCGCGACGTAGTCCGCCTTGATGCGCGAGAGCGCTTCCGCGGTGGCGATGGCGTGCTCCTCGCTCTGCTCCTTGCCGCCCATGCCGTTGATGGCGGTGACGGAGAGGGTCATGCCCGCGGCCTTGGCGCGGAGCGAATGCTCTACGATCTCCTCGGCGGTCACGCCCTTGTCGTACTTTTTGAGCAGCGGCTCGTAGCCGGTCTCCAGCCCGACGTAGACCATCTGCAGGCCCCGCTCGCGCAGCGTTTTCAGCTCCTCGTCGCTCTTGCGCATGAGCGCCTTGGTGGACGCGTAGGCGCTGACGCGCTCGCACTCGGGGAAGTGGTCGCGGATATAGTCGAGGACGGACAGCAGGTAGTCCATCGGCAAAATCAGCGCGTCGCCGTCGGCGAGAAAGATGCGCTCGATGCGGGAATAGTACGTCCGCGCCTCGGCGAGGTCGGAAAGCACCTGCTCCAAGGGGTTGATGGAGAACTGCTTTTCCTTGTACATGATGCAGAACGCGCACTTGTTGTGGCTGCACCCGAGCGTACACTGGACGATGAGGCTGTGCGCCTCGCTGGGCGGACGGTAAACGGCTCCGGAATAATGCATGTTTTCAATCACCTTTCCTAATGTGGCTCCTCCGCTTGCGGGGGAACTGTCAGCCGCAGGCTGACTGAGGGAGTTCTACTTTTTCAGCTTGCCTTCGCACTTCGCCATGAAGCGCTCGACGTCGATGTAGGCGCGCTGGTGCGTGCCCTCGCCGATGAGCCCCGCGTCGTCGTAGGCGGCGACGCGGAACTCCGCGATCTTGCCGTTTTCGGAAATCGAGGTCAGCTCTGCCGTCGCGCGCACGCGCATCCCCACGGGGGAGGGGGAGACGTGGTCGATGACGAGCCGCGTGCCGACGCTGCTCTTGCCCTCGGGCAGGCCCTGCTGCATGAGGATGAACGCGGCGTTTTCCATCATGGCGATCATCCACGGCGTGCCGAACACGTGCATCGCCCCGCTGCCGAGGCTCTTGGCGGTCATGGACTCCGCGACGGTGTCCGTTACTTCATAGGTATCTCCGATCTTCATTCTGAAATCCTCACTTCAAACAGATGCTGAAATGATACCATAAAAAGGACGGCGGCACAAGTGCCGCCGTCCTTTTTGCAAAATCTGTCAACTAGCTTTCCGCCTTGACGCGAATCCAGTACTTGCTCAGCTCGCGCTGGAGCGTGACGTTGTCGTGGAACATCTCGTCGAGTTCATAGCCGCTGCGGGGATAGTACGCCTCGTTTTCGGCGTAGAGGTCCTCCTGCGTGCTCATCTCCTCCAAAACCTCGGCGTTGGGGGAGGCGTAGCCCACCGTCTCGGAGCCGTCGAAGGACGCCTCATAGGTCAGCACATAGTTGAGGAACTCGTGGGCGAGCAGCGGGTTTTCGGCGTTCTTCGGGATGACCATGGCGTCGCACCAGATGTTCGTGCCCTCGCTCGGCATGAAGAAGCTCATGTCCTCGTTCTCGTCGAGGATCACCGTCGCGTCGCCGCTGTAGACCACGGCGATGTCCTGATAGCCGTTGATCATCGAGTCGATGACCTCGTCGGTGACGTAGATGGGGGACATGGTGTTGTTCATATCCCGCAGCCACTCATACGCCGCCTCGATCTCCGCGGGATCGTCGGTGTTCATGGAGTAGCCCAGCGCCTTGAACGCCATCATAAAGCTGTCGCGCTCGGAGTCGTAGATGTAAATGCGGCCCGCGTAGTCGGTGTCGCGCAAGATCTCCCAGCCCTCGGCCTCCATGACGGCGGGATCGACGTTCTCGTGGTTGTACACAAGGCCCACGCTGCCCCAGAAGTAGGGCACCGACCATGTGCCGTCTGGGTCGTAGTCGAGACCGATCACTGCGTCCGCGAGGTTGTCAAGGTTGGGGATCAGATCCTTGTCGAGCGGCTGGAGATAGTCGCCGCGGATCAAGCGCTCGATCATGTAGTCCGACGGGATCAGCACGTCGTAGCTGTCGCCCGCCTGCAATTTGGTGTACATCATCTCGTTGGAGTCGAAATTCTCCACGATGACGCTCACGCCGTACTGGCTCTCGAAGTTGGAGATCACGTCCTCGCCCAAGTACTCGCCGGGGAGGTAGAGCTTCAAAACAGACGAGCCGTACTTCTCGACCGCGTCCTGCTGACGGCGGCGCTGCGCCGTGCCGCCCATGACCGCCGCGCCCGTGATCGCGACGACGAGCACCGCCGCGACGATCGCCGTCGCTTTGCGGTTCATCGGCTTCGCCGTGCCCTTCGCCGCGCTGTGCTCGCGCACGATGGGGACGATATTGACGATACCCAGCGCCACGGTGATGAGCAGGATCACGATGGTGGAGAGCGCGTTGATGGACGGGTTGACGCGCTTGGACATGGTGTAGACGAGGATCGAGATATTATTAACTCCGTTTCCTGTCGTGAAGTATGAGATGACGAAGTCATCGAAGCTCATCGTGAACGCGATCAGCGCACCGGAAACGATGCCCGGGCGGATCTGCGGCACGATGACGCGCCAGAGCGCCTGCATCGGCGTCGCGCCGAGGTCCATCGCCGCCTCGATGAGGTTGGGGTCGAGGGAGCGCAGCTTCGGCGTTACCGAGAGCATGACGTAGGGGATGCAGAACATGATGTGCGCGAGCAGCATCGTGCCGAAGCCCTTGCGCACCGCCAGCACGCTGAAGAACATCAAAAGGCTGATGGCGGTGACGATATCGGGGTTCATCACCGGCAGGTCGTTGATGCGCTCCACGATGGCGGAGAGCACGCGGCTGGATTTGCTCAGCCCTATGGCGGTGATCGTGCCGACGACGGTGGAGACCATGGTCGCGAGCACAGCGATGAGCACCGTGTAGAGCACCGCCTCCATCATGGACGAGTCGGAGAACATCTTCTCGTACCAGCGGAGCGAGAACCCGCCGAACTTGGTGAGCGACCGGGAGTCGTTGAACGAAAAGACGATGATGTAGAGGATGGGGAAGTAGAAGAACGCCAGCGTCAGGGCGAGGATCAGCTTGGCGCCGACGCCGCTCTTTTTCGTTTCATTCATGGCGCGTCACTCCTTTCCCGCGGAGGCGACGGAGACGTCGATCTTCCGCGTGAAGTACATGGAGACCATGATGATGATCGCCATGATCATCGAGATCGCGCTGCCGAAGTTCCAGTCGCCGGAGGTGAGGAACTGCGACTCGATCACGTTGCCGACGAGCACGTACTGTCCGCCGCCGAGGAGCTTCGGAATAAAGAAGCTGGACACCGCGGGCAGAAACACCAGCGTGATGCCGGACACCACGCCGGGCAGCGACAGCGGCAGCGTCACGCGCAGGAAGGTCTGCACCTTATCCGCGCCGAGGTCGGCGGCGGCGTTTAAGAGGTTCTTGTCCATCTTGTCGAGCGAGGTGTGGATCTGCAGGATCATAAAGGGGATGAAGTTATACACCATGCCGAGGATGACGGCGAAGCTGGTGTGGATCATCGGCACGGGGCCGATGCCGAACAGTCCGAGAAAGCTGTTGAGCACGCCCTCGTCCTGCAAAATGCCCATCCACGCGTACGTCCGCACCAGCATGTTCACCCACGTCGGCATGGTGATGAGCAGGATCAGGACGGTGTTCGCGCGCTCGCCCATCTGGGCGATGACGTAGGCGATGGGGTAGCCGAGCAGAATGCAGATCACCGTGGTGACGAGCGCGATGTAGAGCGAGCGCCACAGCACCGCGAGGAACACGCGGTCGGTGACGAAACGCGCGAAGTTCTCCAGCGTGAAGCGGAAGGTCAGCACGTCGTTGCCGGATTCCGTGAACGCGTAGAGCACGATCAGGAGCATCGGCAGCACGATCATCGCCGCGATCCACAGCACGTAGGGGTAGGTCATGGTACGAAACTGTTTCATTGACGGCCTCCTCTTTTCATCACGTGGAGGTCCTCGGGGCGGAAGATCAATCCGACCTCCGCGCCCTCCTCGGCGGCGCGGGTGGTGGAGACCTTGTACTCATAGCCCTCGGTGGCGAAGGTCACCTCGTACACGCCCGGGGTGATGGTCTCGGGGTCGAAGTCGTACTTGACGTCGGTGATCTCGACCTGCTCGTTTTCGTCCTCCAGGCTCCACGCCGACGCGTTTGCCCACATCTTGAGGTCGGTGTCCAGCGCCATGGACTCCTGAATGTCCTCGACCTTCTTGAAGAAGTTCATGGCGTAGATCTCCTCCTGATACACGGTGCTCTCCGCCTTGTTCGCGGCGACGACCATGGCGCGCACGGTGATGGAGGTGCCGGCGGCGGTGGAGAAAGTGACGCTGTATTCGCCGGTCTCGGGCTTGATGTCGTGCTCGACGGTCTTGATGGAGATCGGCTCCTCGGTCTCGGCGTCCCACGCCTCGGCGGAGGCGAGGGCGATGATCTTGGCGTCGTTGAGCTCCGTCGCGTCCTCGAGGTCGAGGAAGAAGCCGCTGGCGCTGATCTTCTCGCCGTTGTTGGTGACGGGCTTGTCCTCGGAGACCTGCATCTTGACCGTGATGGACGTGCCCGCGCGGGTCTCCACGATGGTGTCGTAGTGCATGCCCTTGAACAGCTGGCTCTTGACCACGCCCTTGAGCATGCCCTGATCGCGGGGGACGATGTCGAGGTGCTCCGGGCGGATGACCACGTCCACTTTTTCGTTCTTCTCAAAGCCGCGGGCGGAGCAGGGGAACTTCTTGTCCTCAAAGATGACGCAGTCGTCCTCGGGCATCACGCCGTCGATGATGTTGGTCTCGCCGATGAAGTTCGCCACGAACTCGTTGACCGGACGGCGGTAGATCTCCGTCGGCGTGCCGATCTGCTGGATCTCGCCGGCGTTCATGACCACGATCTTGTCGCTCATGGTCAGCGCCTCCTCCTGATCGTGGGTGACGAAGATGAAGGTGATGCCGACCTCCTGCTGGATGGACTTGAGCTCATGCTGCATTTCCTTGCGGAGCTTTAAGTCCAGCGCGCCCAGCGGCTCGTCGAGCAGCAGCACGCTCGGCTCGTTCACCAGCGCGCGGGCGATGGCGATGCGCTGCTGCTGACCGCCGGACATCTCCGTGACGTTGCGCTTGGCGTAGTCCTCGAGGTTCACAAGGCGCAGCATGCGCATGACCTTCTGCTCGATGACGTCCTTCGGCTCCTTCTTGATCGTGAGGCCGAAGGCGATGTTGTCGTAGACGTTCATGTGCGGGAACAGCGCGTACTTCTGGAACACGGTGTTGATCTCACGCCTGTAGGGCGGGACGTTCACGATGTCCTCGCCGTCGAAGAGGACCTTCCCCTCGGTGGGCTGCAAAAAGCCGCCGAGGATGCGCAGCAGCGTCGTCTTGCCGCAGCCGGAGGGGCCCAGCAGCGTGACGAACTCGTTTTCGTAGATATCCAGAGAAATGCCCTTGAGCACAACGGTGCCGTCCTCGAAGGTCTTGATGATGTTCTTGAATTGAATGAGCTTCTTTGCTTCTTCTGCCATGATCGTTCTCTCTCCTATTATATAATGTCAAAATAGCGGGGGAGTGGACACCCAGAGCACATGTGCCGGGGTCTTGTGTTCATTTTTGATGGTGTGGAAGGTCTTGCCGTGGAGGCAAAACGTCTCGCCCTTGCGCAGCACGTTGCGCTTGCCGTCGCAGATCAGCGACACCGTGCCGTCCACCACATAGCCAAACTCCTCGCCGCTGTGGGGGGCGACCTCGAAGCTCTCGCCGCCGTCCGGCAGCGTGAGCAGGATCGGCTCCATCTGGTTTTTCTGCGCGTTGGGCACGATCCAGCTCACCGTGTGGTCGCTGCGCTCGTCGACGTAGAAATCGGACGCGCGGAAGGTGTACTGCTCCACCTTGTCCTCCTGAAAGAACTCCGCGAGGTTGGTGCCGAGCGCCTCCAGAATATCGTCCAGCGAGTCGATGGACGGGGAGGTGAGGTTGCGCTCCAACTGGGACAGAAACCCCTTCGTTAGCTCGCTTCGGCTGGCGAGCTCCTCCAGAGTCAGTCCCTTCTGCGTTCGCAGTTGCTTGATCTTTCCGCCGATATCCATGCGGCTCCTCCGTTTCTTATGCAAGTTTAATTTATTAAACATTTTGTTTTGCAAATTTAACCGCAGAGTATGATATAACATTCGACAGCAAATTGCAACAGTAAAGTGAACTTTTTGTTTAGTAAATCGAACTTTCTCTACATATGAAAAAACGGGGGCTCAAATGAGCCTCCGTTTTGACAAATCGGACAGATTCAGCCGAAGTATTTGCGCTGGAACGCGGGCAGGTCCACGGCGAACGCGCGCCCACGCAGGTATTCGAGGAGCCCCGCGTCGGTGGGGAAGTCGAAGCGCAGGCGGTGGGAGCAGAGCAGCTGCGCCGTCTCGCCGTACTTGCGGTTCTCCGCGCCGACGCCGTACTTGCCGTCGCCGAGCAGGGGATGCCCGATATCCGCAAAGCTCGCGCGGATCTGATGGGTGCGCCCGGTGAGCAGCTCCACCTCGACAAGCGACAGTGCGCCCTTGGTGATGAGCGTGTCGTAGAGCGTGATCGCGCTGCGCCCGTCTGGGACAGCGTGGTGGTAGACGCGCATTTTGTTCTCCCGCTCGTCCTTGCGAAGCACGCACTCGATCCGGCCCTTGGGCGGGTTGGGACGCCCGAGGCAGACGCAGAGGTAGTACTTCGCGATCTCGCGAGCCTTGATCTTCTCGTTGAGGATGCGCAGTGCCTCGGCGTTCTTCGCCGCGATGACGAGGCCGCTGGTGTTCCGGTCGATGCGGTTGCACAGCGCGGGGGTAAAGGCGTTTTCCTCCCGAGGCCGCCACTCGCGCTTTTGGTAGAGGTAGGCGAGCAGGTGGTCGATGAGCGTCACGCCGCCCCCGCCGCCGTCCCCGGGGTGGCAGAGCATACCGGCGCTCTTGTCGAGCAGCACGAGGTTTTCATCCTCGTAGACAATATTCACCTTCGGCGTCGTGATGGTGAGGTAGACGTTGTTTTCGTCGGGCGGATCAAAGAACTCGTCGTTGACGTAGCACTCCACGAGGTCGCCCGCCTTCAGGCGTTGGTCGCGCGCCGCGCGCGCGCCGTTGACCTTGATGCGCTTGATGCGCACGTACTTCTGCGCCAGAGATGCCGGGAGCAGGGGGATCGCCTTGGCGAGAAAGCGGTCGAGCCGCTGTCCCGCGTCGTTTTTGCCGATGGTGAATGCGCGCACGATGCCGCCCCCCTTTCGTCGTTTGGGACATTGTACGCCCTGCGGAAAATTTTTTCAACAAAAACCGAAAAAGTATTTGACATTGGGCGGGGTATTTACTATAATACTGGTCGTGTCATTGCGAGGTGTATTATGCTTCTGGATGTCAAGGGAATCATCAACACCCCCGGAGACGGAATTGCGTTCAACGAGGAATTGGACCTTTCCGATGTGGACTTCGGCGGCGTGTGTCCGGCAGTTCGTCCCGTTTCAGTGGTAGGAACGGTGCAGAACATCGCGGGGATGCTTCAACTGCATGCGGAGCTGGATACCGAGCTATCCTGCGTGTGCGACCGCTGCGGCGCGCCGTTTGAAAAGCCCTTCCACTACGTTCTTGAGCGCATGCTCGCGAGCGAGCTGGAGGACGAGGACAACGACGACATTCTGCTGCTGGTCGACGGCGCGTTCGATTTGGACGAGCTGGTGCGGGAGACGTTCATCCTCAATATGGACACAAAGATGCTCTGCCGCGAGGACTGCAAGGGATTATGCTCCGGCTGCGGCGCGAACCTCAACTTTGAGGAGTGCCGCTGCAAGAAGGAGATCGACCCGCGCTGGGCGGCTCTGCAAAAGCTTTTGTAAATTTCACGGCATTACGCCGTTGCTGATCAAGGAGGTGTCAATATGGCAGTCCCTAAGGGAAAAGTATCCCGCGCAAGACGTGACAAGCGCCGCAGCTCCCATTGGAAGCTCAGCGCGCCCGCTCTGGTCAAGTGCCCGAAGTGCGGCGCTCTGCGTCGTCCGCACACCATGTGCCCGGAGTGCGGTACCTACAACGGCCGCACCGTCAAGGTCATCGAGGCGAAGACCCAGGCCGAGTAAGCCATCCATATCGATCAAAAAGCACGGCGATCCGCCGTGCTTTTTTGTTGGCAAAATCCCCGGTTTCCTGTTGTGTTTTTGAAATCATGTGATAAAATAATGCAGTTAAACGCGAATAAGGAGCAAACTATGGAAGACTATGAGAACAAGGAAGACCTGACCGAACAGGAGCCGGTGGAGAAGATCGGCGGCCGTGAGGCATATGAGTGGCTGCGCTCCTGCGTGGAGTGCGTGCTGGTGATCGTGCTGGTATTCACCTTCGCCGTGCGCATGATGGGCGTGCAAGGCCCGTCCATGCGCCAGACCCTGCAGCAGGGCGACCGCCTGCTGGTGCTCAACTCGCTGCTGGTGCGCGAGTACAACGCCGGCGACATCGTCATCGCGCGCAAGGACACCTTCTCCGACGATCCCATCGTCAAGCGCATCATCGCCGTCGGCGGTCAGACGGTCGACATCGACTTCACCTCCGGCACGGTCTATGTGGACGGCACGGCGCTGGAGGAGGACTACATCAACGACCGCACCTATACCTTCGAGGGGACGGAGTTCCCGCTGGTGGTGCCGGAGGGCTCGGTGTTCCTCATGGGCGACAACCGCAACATGAGCACTGACAGCCGCGAGCCGCGTATCGGCACGGTGGACACCCGCTACCTCATCGGCAAGGCAGTGTTCCTGCTGTTCCCAGGGCCGGATTCCGTCACCAATCAGCGCGATTTCAGCCGCATCGGCACGCTGAGCAGAGGATAAGCCATGCAGCTGGAGAGCTTGAGCTGGTTCCCCGGGCACATGACCAAGACCCGCCGCATGATCACGGCGGAGATTGGAAACATGGACGCGGTGTGCGAGATCGTGGACGCGCGCATCCCGCTGTCGTCCCGCAATCCCGATCTGGACGAGCTGACGGCGGGCAAGCCCCGCATCGTGGTTTTGAACCGCGTGGATCAGGCGGACCCGAATATGACAAAGCGGTGGGCGGCGTGGTTCCGTGAACAGGGCTGCGCGGTCATTGAGGTCGACGCCAAGTCCGGCGCGGGGGTCAAGCAGTTTGCCCCCGCGGTGCGGACGCTGCTGCGCGACAAGATCGCGGCGTGGGAAGCCAAGGGGCAGGTGGGGCGCGTGGTGCGCGTCATGGTGCTGGGCATCCCGAACGTGGGGAAGTCCACGTTTATCAATAAAGTCTCGGGCCGCAAGGCGGCGAAGGCGGAGGATCGCCCCGGCGTGACGCGCGGCAAGCAGTGGGTGCCGGTCGACAAGACGCTGGAGCTGCTGGACACGCCCGGCATCCTCTGGCCCAAGTTCGAGGACGTGGACGTGGGCGTGCGCCTTACGTTCACCGGCGCGATCCGCGACGAGGTCGTGGATATCGAGGAGCTGGCGATGAAGCTGATGGACTACCTCGGCGCGCACTATCCGGAGGCGCTCATGGAGCGCTACAAGATCGCCGTGGAGAGCGGGGAGGACGGCTGGACGCTCCTCAACAAGGCGGGGCGCAAGCGCGGCTTCCTCATCTCGGGCGGCGAGGTGGATACCGAGCGCATGAGCCGCATTTTGCTTGACGAATTCCGTGGTGGCAAGTTAGGACGCTTTACACTGGAAACGCCGGACAACAACGACAATGCCTGATTATTTTTACGAAGATCGAGCCCGCGCGCGCGGCTATGCCATGGTCTGCGGCGTGGACGAGGCGGGCGCGGGGCCGCTGTGCGGTCCGGTGTACGCTGCCGCGGTCATTTTACCCGAGGACTGTGACCTTCCGGGGCTGAACGACTCCAAAAAGCTGACGGAGAAAAAGCGCGAGGCGCTGTTTCCCGTGATCTGCGAGAAAGCGATCGCCTACGCTGTCGCGTGGGTGGACGAACAGGAGATCGACGCGACGGACATTTTGAGCGCCCGCATGAAGGCGATGCAGCTCGCCATCGACGGCCTCGCTGTGCACGCGGATTACGCGCTCATCGACGGCAACCGTGACCACGGCAAGAGCGCTGCAATCGTCACGCCGCACGCATGTGTTGTCAAGGGAGATTCCTTGTCGATGAGCATTGCCGCGGCGTCGGTGCTGGCAAAGGTCAGCCGCGACCGCTTTGTGGTGGAGGTGCTGGATAAGCAGTACCCGCAGTACGGCTTTGCCAAGCACAAAGGCTACGGCACAAAGCTGCACCGCGCGATGTACGAGCAGTACGGCGCGTGTCCGGCGCACCGCAAGTCATTTTTGAAGAAGTGGGAGAAGAAGAAAGCATGACGACCAAGAGCGGCGGAGACTGGGCGGAGGCGCTGGTGGCGGAGTATCTGCGCGAGCGGGGCTACCGCATCGACGTGTCCAAGTACCGCTGCCGCTTCGGGGAGATCGACCTCATCGTCCACGACCGTGGGACGCTGTGTTTCGTGGAGGTCAAGATGCGCAGCAACCTGCGCTATGGCCTGCCGCGGGAGTTTGTGACCTACAGCAAGCAGGAAAAGCTTCGCACCACGGCGGAGTACTATCTCGCGACCCACGACGCGGACGCGATCTGCCGCTTCGACGTGGCGGAGGTCTACACGGACAGGGAGCGCACGCCGGAGCGCACGCACATCGAATACATCGAAAATGCATTTTGACCGGAACAACATCATCCTCATCGGTATGCCCGGCTGCGGCAAGACCACGCTCGCGCGCGCGGCGGGGGAAGCGCTGGGGCTTGCGTGGTACGACTGCGACGCCCTGATCGAGGAAAAGGCGGGCATGTCCATCGCGGAGGTGTTCGCGACCTGGGGTGAGAGTGCGTTCCGCACCATGGAGACGGCGGCGCTCATCGCGCTGTGCAAGCGCGAGCACTGCGTTATTGCCACGGGCGGCGGCTGCGTCACCCGTGAGGAGAACTACGATATCCTGCACGAGTCCGGCAAGGTGCTGTGGCTGCTGCGGGATCTGGACAAGCTGCCCACGGAGGGGCGGCCGATCTCGGCAACAAAAGACCTTTCCACGCTGTATGCGGAGCGCGAGGCGCTCTACCGCCGCTTCGCGGACGCGCGCGTGGACAACAACGGCACCATAGAGGAGACGATCCGGCGCATCCAAAATGCTATATGATAAATAGGAGAGGAAACATGATCGACAAGAAACTGGTGGCCTGGGGCAGCAGCGGCAACATCATCCGCGAGATCGCGGAGTACGGCGCGGAGCAGGCCAAAAAGGTAGGCGCGGAAAACGTCTACAACTTCACCATCGGTTCTCCCAGCATCGATCCCCCTGCCATCGTCCGCGAGACGATGGAGCGCTATCAGAACACCGTCCCCGCGGCAAAGCTCTACACCTACGCGCCCGCGCCGGGGTATCCGGCGGTGCGGCAGAAGATCGCGGCGTATCTCACCGAGACCTACGGCGTGAACTACCGCGCGCAGGACGTGATCGTCACCTGCGGCACTTCGACCTGCCTTGCAGTACTCACGCGGGTGCTGCTCTCCGGCGGTGGCAAGGCAATGACCTTTGCACCGTATTTCATGGATTACAAGTACTATGCCGAGTCCGTGGGCTCGAGCCTCATCGAGTGCCCCACCGAGCCGGGGACGTTCCAGCTCGACGTCGCCGCGGCGGAGCGGTATATCACTCCCGACACGATGATGCTGGTCATCAACACCCCCAACAACCCCTCGGGCGTGGTGTTTACACGCGAGCGGCTCGAAGCGCTCGCGGCGCTGCTCGAGCGCAAGCAGAAAGAATATGGCCACCCCATTTACATCGTGGCGGACGGCCCTTACCGCGAGCTGGTCTACGACGATCAGGAGGCGGTGTATATCCCGTCCATTTACCGCAACACCATCGACTGCTACTCGTTCAGCAAGGGCATGTCGCTGCCCGGCGAGCGCGTGGGCTTCATGGCGATGACCAAGGACGTGGACGGCTATGACGAGATCCTGGCGGCGTGCATGGGCGTCATCCGCGCGTTTGGCTACATCTGCGTGTCGTCCCTGTGGCAGCAGGTGGCGGTGGACTGCATCGGCGCCACCAGCGACATCTCGAAGTACAAGGCCAACCGCGACCTGCTCTATGGCTCGCTCACGGACATGGGCTACACCTGCGTGCATCCGGATGGGGCGTTCTACCTCTTTATGAAGACGCCGGAGCCGGACGCGGAGGCGTTCGCCCGCCGCGCGATGAAAGAAAACTTGCTCGTCGTCCCCGGCGACCCCTTCGGCACGCCGGGCTACGTCCGCGTCGCGTACTGCGTTGGCCATGACGTGATCGAGCGCTCGCTCCCGACGTGGAAAAAGCTCGCCGAAGAATACAGACTGAAGAAATAAGGAGACTTGCCATGTTTCGCGACGTTGCGCGCTTCAAGCAGAAGATTTCGGACGCGGAGTGCATTGAGATTTTGAAAAATGAAAAGCGCGGCGTCCTCTCGGTGCTGGGCGACGACGGCTATCCCTACGGCATGCCGCTGAACCACTTCTACAACGAAGAGGACGGAAAGCTCTACTTCCACAGCGGCAGCCGCGGCCACAAGCTCGACGCGCTGCGTCGCTGTGACAAGGCGTCGTTCTGCGTCTACGACGCCGGATTCTATAAGGAGGGCGACTGGGCGCTGAACATCAAAAGCGTCATCGTGTTCGGCCGCGTGGAGTTCATCGAGGACAGGGAGCGCATTTTTGAGATCTCCCGCCGCTTGAGCCACAAGTTCACGACAGACGAGGGCTATATCGACTACGAGATCGAGCACTCCGGCGCGCACACGGCGATGTTTGCGCTCGTGCCGGAGCATATGACCGGCAAGCTGGTCAACGAGAAGTGAAAAAAGGCACGCGACCGCGTGCCTTTTTTCATGTCCTGACGCCGTAGGCGTCCATGGCGGCATAGAGCTGCGCGCGGTGCACGTCGGAGATGGGGCACAGCGGGAGGCGGAACTCCTCGGCGCACAGTCCCAGATGCGCGAGCGCGGTCTTGACCGGGATCGGGTTCACCTCACAGAACAGTGCGCGGAGCAGGTCAGTCATGCGAAGCTGCAATACGCCGGCTTTGTGGAGACTGCCCGACATGGCGAGGTGCGTCAGCTCTCGCATGTCGCCGGGGATCAGGTTTGCCGCGGTGGAGATCACCCCCGCGCCGCCGAGCGTCATCAGCGCCGCCGTGTCCTCATCGTTGCCCGACCAGACGGAGAAGCTGCCGCCGCAGCGATTGAGGGTGTCCTGAATCAGCGCGAAGCTGCCGCTGGCCTCCTTGACGCCGGCGATGTTCGGGTGCTCCGCGAGGGCGGCGTAGGTCTCCGCGGTGCAGGAGACGCCGGTGCGGGAGGGCACGTTGTAGACAATGACGGGGATGTGGATCGCGTCGGCGATCGCCGTATAGTGGGCGATCAGTCCCGCCTGCGTCGCCTTGTTGTAGTAGGGCGTCACGACGAGCGCGGCGTCCGCACCCAGCGCCTCTGCCTCGCGGGAGAGCTCGATGGCGTGGGCGGTGTCGTTGGAGCCGGTGCCGACGATGACCGGCGTCTGATGCGCGGCGAGGTCGACGGCGGTTTCGATCAGCGCGGTGCGCTCGTCTGGCCGGAGCGTGGGCGCCTCGCCGGTGGTGGCGCAGACGATGAGCGCGTCGATTCTGGCGTCCAGCTGGCGACGGACGAGGGCGCGAAACGCGTCCAAGTCCACCGCGCCGTCGCGAAACGGGGTCACCAGTGCGGTGCCGCAGCCGGTGAACAGAGGTGATTTCATGTTTTTTCCTGCCTTTCCGAAAACTGACTGGGGGAATATGGTCGGTTTTTCTTGCCACAAGAGGTATTTTGTTCTATACTGTCTCATAAGGGAGCGTGTTCCGATGAGAAAACTATGGACGACCGTATTCCTGAGCTTGCTGCTGGTCTGCACCCTCAATACCGGCGTGCGGGCCATGGAGAATGATATGCTCAAGGTGGGGCTGAAATACGGCTCCGACGCGATGTATTCCGCGAACCTGCAAAATTACGACAATGCCGGACGGGGCTACCGCTTCGGCTATTACGACTCTGCCCGCGCCTTCGTTCCGCTGGGCGCGGAGACGACGGAGAGCAAGATTTCGGTGAGCATCGACGAGAATCTGTTCCTCTCCGGCTCCAGCTACTATTTGAGTGACGCGAGCTATACCCAGTACATCGGCGCGTATCACCTGCAGCTCACGCGGCGCTTTGAGACCTACGACGAGGCTGCGGCGGTGGCGGCGAATTACAGCGGCGGCTTTGTGTGCTTTCTCACGGATCACTATGCCGTGCGCGTGAATCAGTACCGCACCGAGGAGGGCGTGGGCCGCGCCTACGGCGAGTGGACGGGGGAGGACGCGGTGGAGATCGTCTCTCCGAGCCGCACCGGCGTCATGGTGACCGTGTCCGGCACCGACCGCATCCTGTTTTACTTTGACTGCGGCGGGCTGCGTTCGCTGGGCGTGGAGCCGATGAGCAAGAGCGGCGAGAAGCCGGTGACCTGGTTCCGGGGTTATCGCTATTACGGCGGCTTTGAGTATCAACGCGTGACCGGCGGCAATTTGAGCGTCATCAACGTGGTCAACATTGAGGACTATACCAAGGGCTGCGTCGGCTGGGAGATCGGCAACGACAAGCCGCTCGAAGCCATCAAGGCGCAGGCGGTCTGCGCCCGCACCTATGCCGCCATGCAGACGCGCCACCGCTCGCAGGGCTTCGACGTCTGTCCCACCGATGACTGTCAGGTGTATCAGGGGACGGCGTCTTCCAACGCGCTGACCGACCGCGCGGTGGACGAGACGGCGGGAAAGTACCTCTACTATAACGGCAAGTATGCCGAAGCCTACTACTACTCCTGCAACGGCGGCGCGAGCGAGGACTGCAAGAACGTCTGGGGCAACGAGGTGGGCTATCTCAAGGGCAAGGCGGACCCTTACGAGGCTTCCGTCGCCTCCCGCATCGCGAAGTACAACTGGTCGACCACCTTCACCCGCGCGGAGATCGCGGCGAAGCTGGCGGCGCGGAACATCAACATCGGCACGATCAAAAACGTGTTCGTGTCCGAATACACGCCCAACGGCAACGTCTACGCCCTGACCTTCGTCGGCTCGAACGGCAACAAGACCGTGTATCGCGAGCAGTGCCGCACGATCCTCAACCTGCGCAGCATGCGCTTTACCGTCAATGGTACGGAGGGGAACACCTACTTCATCAACGACAACGCGACCTCCGTCACCGGTATCCAGAGCCTGTTCACCATCTCCGGCAAAGGCGAGGTGGGACAGTACAGCGGCGCGCCGGCGGACGCCTACGTCATCACGTCGGGTGGCACGGCGAAGCTGCAAAAGGACCCTACGGCCGTGACGACGAATCAGGAGACCTTTACCGTCACCGGCAGCGGCTGGGGCCACAACGTCGGCATGAGCCAGTGGGGCGCCACCGCCATGGCGGAGCAGGGCTTCGACTATCAGGACATCCTGCAATTCTACTACACCGGAGTTACCATCGAATGAAAACAAGCGACTTTGACTACAACCTTCCCCCGGAGCTGATCGCCCAGACGCCCACCGAGCGGCGCGACGCGTCGCGGCTGCTGTGCCTTGACAAGACAACGGGGGCGTTTTCCCACCATCATTTTTACGACTTGCCGGACTTTCTGCGTCCGGGAGACTGTCTGATTCTCAACAATTCCCGCGTGCTGCCCGCGCGGCTGCTGGGCAATCGCCTGCCGGGCGGCGGCGCGTGCGAGGTGCTGCTGCTCATCGACCGGGGTGAAAACGTCTGGGAGTGCATCGTGCGTCCGGGCAAGCACCTGCGCGTCGGCGCGAAAATGAGCTTTGGGGCGGGGGAGCTGACCGCGGAGGTCGCGGACGTGCTGCCCGACGGCAACCGCCTCGTGAAGTTCGCCTACGAGGGCATTTTCCTCGAGGTGCTGGAGCGTCTCGGCAAGATGCCGCTGCCGCCGTACATCAAGGCGGAGCTGAACGACAAAGAGCGCTACCAGACCGTATACTCCAAGGTCAACGGCAGCGCCGCCGCGCCGACGGCGGGGCTGCACTTCACGCCGGAGCTACTGGAGAAGATCCGCGCCATGGGCGTAAAGCTGGGCTATGTGACGCTGCACGTGGGACTCGGCACGTTTCGTCCGGTGAAGGAGATTGATCTGGAGGAGCATGAGATGCACAGCGAATACTGCGTCATCCCACAGGAGACGGCAGAGCTGATCAACGAAACCAAGGCGAATGGAGGCCGCGTGATTTGCGTCGGCACGACGTCGTGCCGCACCATCGAGAGCTGGGCGGGGGAGGACGGCACGATGAAGGCCAGCGCGGGCTGGACGAGCATCTACATCTATCCCGGCTACCGCTTCAAGGTGATGGACGCGCTGGTGACAAATTTCCACCTGCCCCAGTCCACGCTGCTGATGCTGGTGTCGGCGCTCGCGGGGCGGGAGCACGTGCTCGCCGCCTACGAGGAGGCGGTGCGGGAGCGATACCGCTTTTTCAGCTTCGGCGATGCCATGTTCATCTCCTGATCGGGGAAGAGAGATTTTGAAAGACGGAGAGCGATTGTTCGCTCTCCGTCTTTACTATTTGCCGGCGTTGTGGTACAATCGGCGTACTTTGACCGATTACAGAGGGTCTACAGATTGTAATATCCCCGTAATCAGTGGATAATCAGTGGAAAACTGTGGAAAACCGGAGGAGTTATGTTCCAAGTCATCAAATATGAGGGGAAGGCCCGCCGCGGCCGCTTCTCCTGCGCCCACGGCGGCGAGGTGCAGACGCCGGTGTTTATGAACGTCGGCACGCAGGCTGCCATCAAGGGCGGGCTGTCCGCCTTCGACCTCAGGGAGATCGGCTGCCAGATCGAGCTGTCGAACACCTACCATCTGCACCTGCGCCCCGGCGACGACGTGGTGCGACAGATGGGAGGACTGCACAAATTCATGCGCTGGGACGGCCCGATCCTCACCGACAGCGGCGGGTTTCAGGTGTTCTCGCTCGCGGGGCTGCGGAAGATCAAGGAGGAGGGCGTGACCTTCGCCTCGCATCTCGACGGACACCGCATCTTCATGGGGCCGGAGGAGAGCATGCGCATCCAGTCCAACCTCGGCAGCGACATCGCCATGGCGTTCGACGAGTGCGTGGAGAACCCCGCGCCGTATGAGTACGCCAAAGCGTCCTGCGAGCGCACGCTGCGCTGGCTGGAGCGCTGCAAAACCGAGCATGACAAGTTAAATGCCTTGCCGGACACCGTCAACCCGAAACAGATGCTCTTCGGCATCAATCAGGGCGCGACCTACGCGGACTTGCGCATCTGGCATATGCAGCAGATCGCGAAAATCGACTGTGAGGGCTACGCCATCGGCGGCCTCGCGGTGGGGGAGCCGACGCAGGTGATGTATGACATCATCGACGCGGTGGAGCCGTACATGCCCAAGGACAAGCCCCGCTACCTCATGGGCGTCGGCACGCCGAGCAATATCATCGAGGGCGTTGCGCGGGGCGTGGACTTCTTCGACTGCGTGATGCCCGCCCGCAACGCCCGCCACGGCAAGCTGTTCACTTGGTCGGGCGCGCTGAACATCAAGAACGAGAAGTACAAGCTGGACGAAAGGCCCATCGACGAGCAGTGCGACTGTCCGGTGTGCCGCAGCTTCTCCCGCGCGTACCTGCGGCATCTGTTCAAGGCGGACGAGATGCTGGCGCTGCGCCTCGCGGTGATGCACAACCTGTACTTTTACAACAAGCTCGCGCAGCGCATCCGCGACGCGCTGGACGCGGGGGAATTTGCCGCCTTCCGCGCGGAATACAGCGGAAAGCTGGACGAGAGGATATAGGGGCAGCCGCGAAACATGGCTGATCGCGAACGCGTTTCGCGTGTTTACGAAATCCCTATTACCATAAGTGTTGCTTTTGGGCATACCAGGAAATCAATTAGTGATATTGCACAAAAGGCAGGAGGGCAAAATGAGCAGCCCCATTTTCGGAGCTGCTCGATGAATCGGTATTTTATCTCTTTTTATAAAGGACAAGCTCTGGATTGGCTCCTTCTGCCTCATACGTGCATATCATAATAAAATCCATGTTTGCAAGAATCCCAAAGCATCGTTCTCCGCCAAGTTCCGATTCCAGTTGGTTTCCCAAATAGGTCGTTTGGTCATCCAGAAATTTCACACTCGCACCGTTTGGAAGCCGGTACGCATGATTAACATAGCGTCCAACAAGGGCGTTTAGCTTTTCTACTTTGGGCATACCCTCGATATGGAGGGCGTTTATTTCTTCGATCAACTGCTTCTTAAACGTCTCAAATTGTCCGCCATCGCTGAGTTCCTCGTATCTTTTCCAGTAATCCAGCGTGGGCAGCGTCTGTTTCATATAAACGCGAGCCTGTTCCTCGGAAAAGTTTTCACTCACCATATGCTTGACGCAGACATCGATCAGATCATCCATATTGCTATAGGTGTATGTTCCGTCAGCATAGCACCATTTGCAATAATCCTCATTGAGCGCTCCGTCCTTATCTCTGCCGATGATCGCATCTTCCAGTGGCATTCCGCAGCACTGACAGATTAGCTGACGCGGGGCACCAAGGAGTGTATTGATAGAAACATTAAACAGCTTTGAAAGCAATTTCAAGGTATCAGTGCTTGGTACAGTTTCGCCGTTTTCCCAGCGAGATACCGCCTGCCGTGTCACAAAAACCTTTTCGGCCAGTTCATCCTGCGATAGGCCATTCTTTGTCCGAAGCTCAAATAATATGTCTTTTGAATTCATGGAAGCACCTCCCACATTTATAGCTGAATTGTAACGCGAGGATGCCAATTTTACAAGCAACCTGCCGTTGCTCTCCCGGTCAGAATTCGAAGGAGACGGTATTTTAGGCATTTTAACGAAGATATAATCCAGCAACACTTAGGGTAACAGGGACTTTGCGAAAAACCACTTGCGAAACGTGAAAGCATTCGCTATAATAAGCTTTGACTTTTGATGAAAGGAACTTATTGTTTATGGATGGCACCAGTTTATTGATGATCGTGATGATGATCGCGATCTTCTATTTCATGCTCATTCGCCCGGAGAACAAGCGCAAGAAGCAGGCGGAGGAGATGCGCAACAGCATCAAGAAGGGCGAGCGCATCACCACCATCGGCGGCATGAAGGGCAAGGTCGTGCAGGTCAACGACGACTCCATCGTCTTTGAGACCAGCGAGGATCGCGTCCGCATCGAGATCGCCAAGTGGGGCGTGCAGTCCACCGAGTCCATGGAGGCGGCGCAGGCGCAGAAGCAGAGCGGCGGCCTCTTTGGTACGAAGAAGAGCGAGCCGAAGGCGGAGGAAACCAAGAGCGAGTCTGCCGAGAAGGCTGAAAAGGAAGATAAGGCGGACTTCGACCCCGAGATCAAGTAAACCATCGCATCACGAAAAAGAACAGCGCAAGCTGTTCTTTTTTTATGCCCCGCGCCATATCCTCTTGTGTGCAGAGAACGCGCCCGATGCGTGAGCGGGCGCGGACAGGGGGCGTTTTTATGAAGAAGGATCATCCCGGCAAACGGATCGCCATGGGCGCGTCGGCGTCGCTTATATGCTATCTGGGCCTGACGGCGCTGCTGGCGCTGCTGCTGACGCGCGGCACGGTGGGGGAGAGCGCGGCGCTGCCTTGTATTTTGACGTTCGCCGCCGTTGCCGCTTTCGCGGGGGCAAAGCTCGCCGTCCGCGGCAGCGCGGAGCGCTGGATGAGCGCGGCGTCCGCCGGAGCGTTCTGGGCGGTGGTCGTGCTGTCCGGATTTCTCGCGAACGACACGCTCTCGTGGCCACGCGCCGGAGAACTCGCAATCGCCGCGGCAATCGGTGCGGCGCTGGCATGCGTGCGGACAGGGAAGGGCAAGCGCCCTCGCAAGCGCCGCTCTCACAAGTGAACATAATGTATTGACAGAGAAAACGCAATGGAAATACCTTCCGCGCCGAAAAGCGGTTTTTACAGGTTGCACAAATGGAGAGGAAAGATGGGGAAAACCCGGAACAGCAGTAACTTGTGGGGAAAAACTGTGGAAAATCCAAATCTAGTTGCGGCGGGATGGGAGGACCCAATATGTTGTCCTTGAATTCGGAAGGAACACACGCGTGTGACAAAATTTACATAATATAATTTACATAAAAATTAAGCATAATCAACAAAATTGGAGAAATTCGGCAAATCCGCTTGCGAAAAAACCGCAAAAGTCCTATCATTGTCCTAGAGCTTTTGCGCGCCTTTTCCCTCGGTTTGCCCGGAGCATGTGAGGTGAACAAGGGATGACCGATTCGACAAGGTCGCGGAAATTGCGCTATGTGACGGTTGATATGGTACCGCTGCGCTCGCTTGTGCTGGCGCTTTTTTTAGTGTCCGGCGTCCTGACGGGCTATGCCGCCGCGCTCCGCAGTACTCCCGAAACGGCGGATGAGCTGCGGCGAATGCTGGACGTTTTTGGCTCATTGGATCGGTCGAGGATCGACATGACGGCGGTACTGCGGACGCTTGTTTGCTACTTCCGCGCGCCAGTGCTCGCGTTCCTGCTGGGCTTCGCGTCCATCGGGGTGTTCGCTCTGCCGCTGCTGCTGGCGGCGCAGGGGTTCGTCCTGTCGTTCTCGATGTTCTCCTTCGCCGCGGCGCTGGGGCGTGAGGGCTTCGCACTGTTGATCGCGCTGTTTGCGCTGCGGCTGCTGTTTGTCCTTCCGGGCACATTCCTGACAGCGGGAGCCGCAGTGGATAAGGCACGGCTGCTGTTCGCGCTCTCCCTCGGACGGGGCAAGCGCGCCGCGCCGGTGCTCTACGGCGCGGACTACTGGTACCGCTTCGCGGTCACGTGTGTGTGTTTACTCATCGGCTCCGCTTTGGAGCTATGGCTGACGCCGCTTCTGCTGGCTCGGCTTACTTAAGATAGAAAGGAGGGGGAGGTTCCTCTTGGACGAGCTGTTAAGCATGTATCAATCATATCTTGAGAACGAAAAGCATGCTTCTCAAAATACGATGAGCTCCTATATGCGCGACCTGCGTCAGTTTGCAGCGTGGCTCGAGGAGCATTCTCCCACCGACCCGCGCAAGGTCAAGCAAGCGACGGTTTCGGAGTATGTGGAGTGGATGAACGGCAAGGGCAAATCCGCCGCCACCGTGACCCGCTCCGTTGCCTCGATCAAGTCTTTCTACCTCTACCTGCAGGCGCAGGGGGAGGTTAAGACCAACCCTGCAAAGGGCGTCACGACCAAGAAGGTGGAGCGCAAGTTCCCGGAGATTCTGACCGCGCATGAGGTGGAGCTGTTTTTGGAGCAGCCCCAGTGCGTGGACGCCAAGGGCTATCGCGATCACGCGATGCTGGAGCTGCTGTACGCCACCGGCATTCGCGTCTCGGAGCTCATCTCCCTCGATGAAAAGGACGTGAGCCTCAGCGCGGGCTTCATTCGCTGCGAGAGCAAGGGCAAGGAGCGCATCATTCCGCTTTATCCCGCCGCCATCAAGGCGCTGAACGACTACATGAAGGACGTGCGCGCCCAACTGATCGCCGATCCGCAGGAGCCGGCGCTGTTCGTCAACATGAATGGCGAGCGCATGAGCCGCCAGGGCTTCTGGAAGATTGTCAAGCACTATCAGGAGACCGCCCAGATCAGCAAGGACATCACGCCACACACGCTGCGCCACTCGTTCGCGGTGCATCTGCTGGAAAACGGCGCGGACCTTCGCTCCATTCAGGAGATGCTGGGCCACGCGGACATCTCATCCACGCAGATCTACACCCACGTCGTGAAAAAGCAGCTCAAGGACGTGTACCAGCGGGCGCACCCCAGAGCGTGAATACCGTAAAAAAGCGGCTCGGCCGCTTTTTTATTTTTGTTGCGTTTTCCGGAAGTTTCTGATACAATATTTCGAGAAATTTTCGGGAGGTGATGGGCGTGCGGATCCTGGGCATCGACCCCGGCATCGCCATCGTCGGCTTCGGGCTGGTGGAGGCGGAGCGCGCCGACCTGCACATGCTCACCTACGGCGCCATCACCACCGAGGCGGGGCTGCCGCTGTCCACCCGGCTCTACCAGATCGGGCACGACATGGAGGAGCTGATCGGGCAGTGCAAGCCCGACGTGATCGCCATTGAGGAGCTGTTCTTCAACAACAACATCACCACCGGTATCGCCGTTGCCCACGGGCGCGGCGTGATCCTCTACAGCGCCGAGAAGTGCGGTATCCCGCTCTTTGAGTACACGCCGTCCCAGGTCAAGCAGTCGGTGGTGGGCTACGGCAAGGCGGAGAAGCGGCAGGTCATGGACATGGTCAAGCGGCTCTTAAAGCTAAAAGCCGTGCCGCGGCCGGACGACGCCGCGGACGCGCTGGCGCTCGCCATCTGCCACGCGCGCAGCGCCACGTCCATGCTCCAGCGCGCGAACCTCGCCGCCAAACAGACGATTTAGGAGAACCTTTTATGTTTTATTATCTTGACGGAACCGTGGCCCACATCGAGCCGTACCTCGCGGTCATCGACTGCGGCGGCGTGGGCTATGCCTGCAAGACCACCAACACCACCCTCGGCGCGCTCCAAAAGGGGCAGCGGGGCAGGCTCTACACCTACCTGAACGTGGGGGAGGACGTGTTCGACCTCTACGGCTTCGCCACGCAGGGGGAGCTGGGCAGCTTCAAGCAGCTCATCGGCGTATCCGGCGTGGGGCCGAAGGCGGCGCTGGCGATCCTCTCGTCCACGACGCCGGAGGGGCTTGCCATGGCGGTCATCACGGGCGATGAAAAGACGCTCACCATGGCGCCGGGCGTGGGGAAGAAGATCGCCCAGCGCATCATTTTGGAGCTCAAGGATAAAATCGCCAAGGAGCAGCAGTCCGGCGGCTTCGTGCCGGCTGCGGCGGCGGTCGCCGCGGGCGGCGGCAAGAGCGTGGAGGCGGCGCAGGCGCTCGCGGTGCTGGGCTACTCGCAAGCGGACGTCGCCGCGGCGATGAAGGGCCTCGACGTGGAGTCCCTGCCGCTCGAGGAGATCGTGCGGCAGGCGCTCAAGCGCATGGTGAAGTGAGCGATGCGGCTTCAGGACGGGAACACCCTGCTGGCGCTGTTCGCGCTGTTCCTGCTGCTCTCTGCGGCGGCGCTCGTGATCGCGTGGCACTACGGGCGGCGCTGGGGCGACCTCTCCAGCCGCCGGCACTACGGCGAGGCGCTGACGGAGGACGAGCAGGCTGCGCTCCGGCGCGCGCGCCGTAGCTTCTGGGTCTGGGCGGGCGTATCGCTCGTCCTGGCGGCGCTCTCGTTTTTCACGCTGGCATGACACAAAGGAGATCCGGACATGGGAATCGATTTCGGCACCGATATCTATGAAGAGCCCATCGTGGCAAAGACCTTTTTGCAGGAGGACGCGCAGGAGAGCTCCCTGCGCCCCAAGACGCTGCGCGAATACATCGGGCAGGAGAAGGCGAAGGGCAACCTCGCTGTCTTCATCGAGGCGGCGAAGCGGCGGCAGGAGTCGCTTGACCACGTGCTGCTCCACGGCCCCCCGGGCCTCGGCAAGACGACGCTCGCGGGCATCATCGCGCAGGAGATGGGGGTCAACATCCGCATCACCTCCGGCCCCGCCATCGAGAAAGCGGGGGATCTGGCGGCGCTGCTGACCAACCTCAACGAGAATGACATATTGTTCGTCGACGAGATCCACCGCCTCAACCGCGCGGTGGAGGAGATCCTGTACCCCGCGATGGAGGACTACGCCATCGACATCATCATCGGCAAGGGCCCCAGCGCCAACTCCATCCGCCTCGACCTGCCGCACTTCACGCTCATCGGCGCGACGACGCGCTCCGGCCAGCTCTCCGCGCCATTGCGCGACCGTTTCGGCGTGACGCTGCGACTGGAACTATATACACCTGACGAGCTGTGCAAGATCGTGACGCGCTCCGCGGGCATCCTCGGCGTGGAGATCGAGCCGGAGGGCGCGATGGAGATCGCACGCCGCTCCCGCGGCACGCCGCGCATCGCCAACCGGATGCTCCGCCGCGTGCGTGACTTTGCGGAGGTGCGCGCCGACGGCGTCATCACCCGCGCCGTCGCCGACGAAGCGCTCCAAGCGCTGGAGATCGACTACCTCGGCCTCGACCCCATCGACCGGCGGATGCTCGGCGCGATCATCGAGAACTACGGCGGCGGGCCGGTGGGCCTTGAGACGCTGGCGGCGACGATCGGGGAGGAGTCCGTCACGCTCGAGGATGTGTACGAGCCGTATCTCATGCAGCTCGGCTTCCTCACGCGCACGCCTCGCGGCCGCTGCGTGACCCGCAAAGCCTACGAACACCTCGGCTTGTCGGTGCCGACGGGCATGGCGGACGGCGGCGAGCAGCTGCAATTTGGACAATAATTCAGAAAATGTCCATTAAACTGCAAAATTTATGAACTTTATTTTTGTAAATGCTTGACAAATGAAATTTCATACAGTTATAATGCACTATGGTAAAACAGTATGAGGGAATGAGAACCTCGTACGACACGTATACGGACGAACAGCTCTGTGTGCGCGCCGCGCGGGGGGACGGCGACGCCGAAGCGGCTTTGGTGACGCGCTATTACGCGCTGGTGCGCGTGTGCGCCCGACCGCTCTTTCTGGCGGGAGGCGATGGGGAAGACCTGATTCAGGAGGGTATGTTTGGCCTGATTCGGGCGATCCGCGAGTATCGCCGGGACAAGAGCACCTCGTTTCGAACCTTTGCGGAGGTTTGCATCCGCAACCAGATCTATTCCGCACTTCGCGCGGCGACGCGGGACAAGCACGCGCCGCTCAACCAGTCGATTTCTCTGGATTACCCTTTCTTTGACAGCGAATCTTATGTGTCCGGCGCGCTGGATCCGGCGCTCGTTGACCCTGAGCAGTTGATCGCGGACCGGGATTTTGTGGAATCTGTTCTCAAAAGTACGAAGTTGTCCGCTTTTGAAGCGAAAATCTTAGGGTACTATCTGGACGGTTTATCCTGTCAGGAGATTGCGAAGATCGTCGGGAAGACCCCGAAGTCCGTGGACAACGCGGTGCAGCGCGTCCGCCGTAAAACGGCGCAGCAGCTGCAATCCGGAGAGTTCAGTTCTCCCTGATTCACTTGGGAATGAACAACGAGAGTTGTTTATTATATTATCTGCTAAAAGCAAAAGAGAGGGTATCATCATGTACGAAGACAAAACCTTAGTCTGCAAGGAATGCGGCAACGAGTTCGTGTTCACCGCCGGCGAGCAGGAGTTCTACGCGGAGCGCGGCTTCCAGAACGAGCCCCAGCGCTGCAAGGCCTGCCGTGACGCCCGCAAGAACGCGGCCCGCGGTCCCCGTGAGTACTTCACGGCGGTTTGCGCCAACTGCGGCGGCGAAGCCCGTGTGCCGTTCGAGCCCAAGACCGACCGTCCGGTATATTGCAGTGACTGCTTTGCCAAGATGCGCGCCGAGCAGCAGTAATTTGTTTTTGATAAAAAGAGGTCTGTTCACGCAGACCTCTTTTTATTTTTCCCAATTGCTTTCCTATTGAAAAAAATTGAAAGATGGGGTACACTATCCCATGCAAATCACAATCGGAGGTTGATTTTATATGGTTGCCATTACCAAAGACACCGTCATCGGTGACATTCTCGACATCGCGCCCCAGACGGCGCCCATCTTCTTCTCCATCGGGATGCACTGCCTGGGCTGCCCGTCCAGCCGCGGCGAGACCGTGGAGGAGGCCTGCATGGTGCACGGCCTGACCGGCGAGCAGATGGACAAGCTGCTGGACATCGTCAACGAGGAAGCGAACCGTGACTTCGACGACGAGGCCGCGGGGGAATAACAAGGAAGCGCATGCGGACACCGTGTGCGCTTTGCTTCATCTACAGCCGCGTTTGCAGTGCCTGGCGGACTGTGTGCCGCGCGGCGCGCG